>Ga0194123_10000193_pt1 | contig 124316 bp, 108 predicted proteins | sample TA2MahsurfametaG_5_FD_155479 | JGI IMG/M metagenome (GOLD analysis project Ga0194123, IMG submission 155479) | Freshwater microbial communities from Lake Tanganyika, Tanzania - TA2015023 Mahale A surface | ecosystem: Environmental > Aquatic > Freshwater > Lake | place: Tanzania: Lake... | reverse complement strand
ACGGGACGGCGATTAGTGCCAGCAACCCATCAACTGGTGTATTTACAACACTGTCGGCCACAGGCAACACGACCCTCGGTGATGCAGCGACAGACACAACAACAGTCGCAGGAAGCCTCGCGGTCAATGGCACTGCCGCATCCTCGACGAACAAGATCACGTCAACTCAGACCGCCTTCAACCTTCTAAACGACACAGTGACGACCCTCAACATCGGTGGTGATGCCACAACAGTCAGTCTGGGCGCTGGGTCAGGAACGACAACGGTAAACAACAACCTCACGGTCACTGGAGACCTCACCGTCAACGGCACGACCACGACGATTGACACAACAAATCTGCTGGTCGAGGATCCGATTATCCTCATGGCGTCGGGTACTGCAGGTCCAAATAGGAACGGCGGCATCGCGATCTTCTCTGGGTCCGCAGACACAACCGCTGCTGGTGCTAGGACAGAACTGGTCTTCGGCCGGGTCGCAGCTGACACGTGGGGCGCTGGTAAGATCAATACAAGCAACGGAACATTGACAGATCTCACAGGCATGTCCCTGCTCCCTGTGAGAGCAAGCAAGTTTGAACTAGGGGGAACCACAGCATTCGTCACATCGTCCAATGGAACTACTCTCACCGCCCAGGGCTCCATTGTAGAGATCAAGACAACCACCGGAGCCGGCGTCATAGATTTCAATCTCGGTGGCACGTCCTTTATTAACTTCACCTCTGCCAACGGGGCAGTCGGCGGCGCTGCCAAGTTCGGCGCAGTCAGCGGCAAGAACCTCGTCCTGAGCGGTACAAAGATAGAGATGAATGCCGGTGCGTTAGGCTTTACTCTTCTAAGAGACGACGTCTCAATCGCCGTCATGAGCGGCACGACAGGGACCGGCGGAGGATTCAGGGTTGCTGCGCAGGAGGGCTCGGTCCTGAGAGAGCTCACGCTCAGTGGATCATTGGTCACCATCGGCGCAAATTCCGGCACCACCACGATAAAGGGCGGAACGCTGGTCGGTGATCAGACGACGCAGAACCTCTTCAACACAGTGGCGACGACCCTCAACATCGGTGGGTTTGCATCCACACTTCTCAATATGGGTCATTCATCCGGCGCGACCCACATCTCAGGCTCCGTCACCATTCCAGGTACATTGGCTGCTATCGGTAACGTCACCCTCGGCGACAACGCAGCATCTGATACCATCACGTTCACGGGTCAAGCGGCATCAAGCCTAATTCCAAATTTAAATAATGCGTATGATCTTGGATCAGCATCCCTTCGCTGGCGTAACATGTTCACAGGTGACTTGCACCTGAAGAATGAGCGCGGCGACTGGACCATTATTGAGGAAGAGGACTACCTCACAATCACAAATAATAAGAATGGTAAGCGCTACAAGTTCATGATGGAAGAGATCTAGTCCTTTATTGGTCAAAGACCAAGCCGGGCCTTGTGCCCGGCTTTTTCTTTAAACAATGTGACAAAAATGTCTACTATTTAAATCATGGAAAATAGAGTAATTTTTGTTGCTGACCTTTTTGCAGAGAGCTATGCAGGAGGAGCAGAATTAACAACTGAAGCTCTAATCGAAAAGAGCCCGTTTCAAGTCATAAAAATTAGATCACAAGAGCTCACAAGTGATTTAATATCTGAATACCAAAAATGCACCTGGGTTTTTGGAAATTTTGCAGGTCTCAATCCCACACTTGTTCCGTTGATTACATCAAATCTTCGATATGTCGTGCTTGAGTATGATTATAAATTCTGTCAATACAGATCTATTGAGAGACATCAGCATGAGACTGGAAATCCTTGTAATTGTCAAGAGTCAAATCTTGGAAAGATAGTTTCCGCATTTTATTTTGGAGCAGATCACACGTTCTGGATGTCTCAGGATCAAAGAGACAGATATATTCAGAGATTTCCCTTCCTTGAAGAAAAACCAGCGACTATCCTCAGCTCTGTTTTTAGTGATAGCTTCTTTGAGAAAATCATCCAGATTAAAGATAAAAAGTCAAAAAGGTCTGGGTGGATAGTCTTGGGCTCTAAGTCCTGGATCAAGGGTGCTGATGATGCAGAAAAATGGTGCAGAGACAACAAGAAGACCTATGAAGTTGTCTGGGATGTTCCTTACGAAAGAATGCTTGACAAGCTTTCACGTGCAGAAGGTTTTGTCTATCTCCCAAAGGGAGGAGATACTTGTCCGAGAATGGTAATTGAGGCCAAGCTTTTAGGTTGCACTGTTGAGACAAATGAAAACGTCCAGCACTCAAAAGAGTGCTGGTTCCAGGCAGCGCCAGATGCTGTCTGTGACTATCTCATTTCAAGGCCAGGTGTATTTTGGGATATTGTAACAAAGATCTCCAGAAATGAACCTACACTGTCTGGATATCTAACCACACTTAACTGCATAAATCATAGATACCCCTACGAGGACACAATCAAGTCCTTAATGGGTTTCTGTGATGAAGTCGTCGTTGTTGACGGAGGATCTACAGACGGTACCTGGGAAAGAATGCTTGAGATGTCGTCAGGTAATCCAAGATTAAAGGTAATTCAAAATAATCGAGATTGGTCACATAAGAGATTTGCAGTTTTTGATGGAGATCAGAAAGCTGTAGCTAGAAGCTATTGTACCGGAGATTTCTGCTGGCAAATGGATGCTGATGAAATTTTGCTCCAGGAAGATTGGGAAAAAGTACGCCAGCTATGCAAAAACTTTCCTAAGTCAACAAACCTTCTTTGTCTGCCGGTGGTTGAATACTGGGGCTCAAAGGAAAAAGTTCGAATTGATGTGACACCCTGGAAGTGGAGACTGAGTAGAAATCTTCCTCACATTACGCATGGTATTCCTATGCCTCTGCGTAGATTTGATGAGAACGGTGATCTATACTCAGTGCAAGGAACAGATGGATGTGATTACATACACGTCAAAACTGGAAACCCTATTGCAAGTGGAAACTTTTTTACTGACGAAGCAAATAGAGTGAGAGCTGTAGCTCTAGGTGGACATTCTGAAGCAATTCATGCTTATGAAACATGGTTCAATCATGTCGTCGAAATGCTTCCTACTCCTAGACACTTTTCTTGGATTGATATTGAGAGAAAAATTAGATTTTATAGGGACTACTGGCAGAGACATTGGGAGAGCTTGTATGATTTCCATCAAGCTGATATTCCTGAGAATAACATGTTTTTTGACAAATCCTGGAAGGAAGTATCTGATTCAGAAATATTAGAGCTTTCCAATAGGCTTGAAAAAGAGATGGGAGGATGGATTTTTCATAGAAAAATTGATTGGAGTAAATCAACGCCTCACATTAGAATATTTTCGGAGAAATAATGGCTTACCACGGCTACATTCCATTCATACACGCCTACTTGATGAGGAAAAAATTTTCAAAAATTCTTGAGATAGGAATCAGTACTGGAATTACAATGTTCTCTCTCCTGCAAAGGCTGTCAAGAACCAAAGAGTCATTTGAGTACACGGGAATTGACATACGCATTGAAAATTCAATTGTTGAAACTCTTAAATACATGATGTTTGAAAAAAATCAAAATGTTAGAATAATCAATAACAATAGCTTGAGCTTTCTTGATGAATGCAATGAAATTTTTGATGTTATTCTGATTGATGGAGATCACAATTATTATACTGTTTTTAATGAATTAAAGAAGATTGATAAAATTTCTCATGATGAGACAGTTGTAATCTGCGATGACTACGAGGGAAGATGGAGTAATAGAGATCTTTCCTACTCAGAAAGATCAGATTACACTGATAATAAGCTTGCAACTCCTAAGATTGATCAAGAAAAGCAAGGAGTAAAGTCAGCTATCGATGATTTTGTTGAAATCAATTCATCGTGGAAGAAGGTCTCTCTAATGAACGGAGAGCCAATTATGCTTGTCAAGAGTAACAATAAGGATTTTTTCTAATGTCAAGATTTGTGTTTGTGATGCCAGCTTATAATGCTGAAAAGACAATACAGCAATCAATAATGTCAGTTATTGCACAGTCGTACGGAGATTGGAAAATCATCATGAGAGACGATATGTCGACTGACAATACTGTCAAATCATCAGAAATTCTAAGAGATCATCTCGGGCTCCAAGAAAAGATTGACATACAAGTAAATTCTGAAAAAAAGTGGGAAGTTAAAAATGTTCTAGAGATGATAGATCAGTGCGAAGACAACGACATAATCTGTAGACTTGATGCAGATGATTGGCTAACTGATCTAGATGTCCTCACAATTCTTAATCATAGATACGAGAACGAAGGTGTGGATGCTGCATGGACTGCTCATAGATGGTCATTTACACACAGCAATATTTCTGCTCCTCTGCCCCAGGATGCTAATGTCTACCAGCATCCCTGGGTTTCTTCTCACTTCAAGACTTTTAAGAAGAGTCTAATAAATGGGATTAGTGATGAAAACTTTAGAGGAGAAGATGGAGATTACTTTAGAAGAATAGGAGACCAGGCAATATATCTTCCCATTCTTCATCTTGCAAAAAAGCGTCATTTTGAGCCAATTGTTGCATACCATTATTCTATTGAGCTAAAAAAGGAAACTTTCCATACAGAAGATGCAAAATTTCAAAAGAACGAGGCTAGCTTTTTAAGAAGCAGAGGCTTTGTATGAAAATTTTCTTCAATAGGGTCCCAAGGTTTGAACCCTACGGCGGTGGAAATCAATTTTTGATTAAAATGGTTGATTCTCTAGAAAAAAGAGGTCATAAAGTCTGCTTTCATTTAGAACACAGGATAGACTTAATCTTCATGATGGATCCAAGGCCTGGAGACATAGGATATTCAATTGACCACATTGAAGAATATAAGAGAATATTTCCGGAGACAAGAATACTCCACAGAGTAAATGAGTGCGATGCGAGAAAGTCTACAAACGATATCGATAACCTACTAATCAGGGGAATGAACATATCTGATGAAGTTGTCTTCATAAGTAGCTGGCTCAAGGACTATTTTATAGATAGAGGATTCAAAAGAAGATCTCATGTTATCTACAATGGTTGTAATCTAGACAATTTTGAATTTCTAAAAGAAAAGTCTCTTTCTAGCCCTGTCAAAATCGTTACACATCACTGGTCTGATAATTTTATGAAAGGTTTTGATGTCTATGTTGAAATAGACAAGTTTTTATCAAGAAATCCCGGTTTATTTGAATTTACTTATATTGGAAGGTATTGGAATGGATATTCTCCTATTGCAACAAAAATTATAAGCCCACTTGCTGGAAGAATGCTCGGACAAGAACTTAAAAATCACGACATCTATGTCACAGCAAGTAGAAATGAACCATGCGGAATGCATCATATCGAAGGCGCAGCAAGCGGATTACCTGTCTTGTACCACTCAGAGACAGGAGGAATAAAAGAGCTTTGCAAAAATCATGGCGTTGAATTTTCTAGCTTTCAACAGTTTCTCTCGGGATTTAGTGAGATTGTCAAAAACTACCAAAGCTATAGAGATGCTATTGATGTAAATTCTCTTGATATAAATTATTGCTGTCAAAAGTATATTGAAATAATTGAGAATTAAATTGAGAATTCATCTCTCAAACGTCAATCTAAACTCGAGAAGCGGACCAAACTCTTTTGCAGGACGTTTATCAAATCAACTAATTAAGAACGGACACAAATTAGTTGATCAAAATGAAACCTATGATTGCATGCTTGCATTCATCGAAGCAAAGTCATTCTGCGATCCAAGAATAAAGCTTGTACAAAGACTTGATGGAATATGGTTCAAACCAGAAGAATTTGAGAGAAAAAATAGAGAAATAAAAAAAACTTATGAATCCAGTGATCATGTGATCTTTCAATCAAACTTTGATAAAGAAATGGTAGAAAATCACTGGGGCAAATCAAAGTCATCAAGCGTCATTCACAATGGAATAGATCTAAAAAAAGTCGAAATTACTAATCAACAGATTAGGTCTCTAAGAGATAGTTTTGATAAAATATTTGTTTCATCTGCCTCTTGGCACAGACAAAAAAGATTGAAAGAAAACACAGATCTTTTTCTAAAAATTTCAGAAAATGATTCAAATTCTTGCTTTGTTGTTTTAGGAAAAAATCCAGATTACGTTGTTTCACACCCAAGGATTTTTTACACGGGTGAAATTGATCACAATTCTTGCCTGGAAATATACAGGGCTTCTGATTGGATGATTCATCTCGCCTGGATTGATCATTGTCCAAATGTTGTTGTTGAGGCGCTCTCGCAGGGATGTCCTGTTATATGCACAAATTCAGGAGGAACAAGAGAGATTGTTAGAGAAAACGGTCTAATAATTCCCGAAAAAGTAGAGTACAAGTTTGAGCTAACGGATTATGACTCTCCTCCTTCTCTTGATTTTGATTTTAACTTACCCGATAGACCTGATGTATTTTCTGAATATCTTGACATAGAGATCGTAGCAAAGCTTTATGAGAAAGCTCTTTCTTCTTAGGAGAAAAAATGGGATTAGGTGGTTATTTGACCTGGACTGCTGTTGCTAGAGAGATAGTCTCTGCAATTGGAGTCCCTGGAATGAAAGTTCTTCCAATTGAGCAACATCAAGGAGGAATTATTAGAGTTATAAAAAGTGATATATTTGAAAATAATCCCTACATTTTACAAGAAATCAAGGAAAGTGCACATTGCTTTCCAATGATTCTAAACCACCCACAGTCTAATTATTGCAAGAAAGACACACCTGATCATGCTGTTCATCGATATGACAAGCACATGATTGATCAAATTTGTGAATTTTATGGGATTCAAAGTTCTAGACTGAAGTGTGAACTGTATTTTACAGAAGAAGAAGAGAAAAAAGTCTCTGCTATTCTTAAAGAGGTTGGAGGACCTTACGTTTGCATCGAACCTCAATCAAATGATGAATATTGTGTTAACAAAAAATATCCTACAAGCAAATGGCAAAAAGTCTCTAATGATCTCAATGAATTAGGGTATAGGGTCGTTCAAGTTGGTAGAAAAAACAGGGATCACAATCTGGAAGGTGTTATTAACTTATGCGGTAGGACTTCTTTCAGAGAGGCTGCTATTGTTATTAGAGAATCTCTTTTGTTTGCTTCCACAGATGGCGGATTGATGCATGCTTCAAATGCTGTTGGAACAAAATCTGTCATAGTCTACACTGGTTTTGTTCACCCAAGGCTGACAGGATATCCCGAAAATAGAAATATATGGATAGGAGAGAACCACGGACCCTGCGGAATGAAAACATTCTGTCAAAAATGCTATGATGAGTCTCAATCTCACGACCATAGAGAGGTAGTTGAGAGTATTATTTCTATGATTGGAAACAAAAAATGAGAAAGAAGAGAATATTATTTTGTGCAAGCTACTCTGCAATTGAGCCACTTGGGATACTTCATCTTGCCGGAGTTGCAAGAGATCTAGGCTGGGAAAGAAGATTCCATTTAGTAAAAAATCATAATTTTGATGAATTCTTTAGAATCATCAAGGAATATCAACCCGATGTCGTAGGTTTTAATGTTTATACTGGAAATCACATTCAGCTCAAAGAGGCTTTTCTAAGGCTCAAGAAAGATCATAGCAGTATCGTTACGATTGTTGGAGGTCCGCATCCTACCTACTTCCCATCAGAGTCTCTTGCATATTCTGATTATGTCGTAATGAGCGAAGGGCTAGGATCATTGCGGAAAATTTTAACAGGAGAAGCTTCTCCTGGAATTCTTCCTATGTCATCTGCATCTGAATTTCCTCTCCCGGATAGGGAGACTTTCTATAAAGAATATCCAGAACATGCAAAAAGCAAAATAAAAAGCATCATCACAATGACCGGATGCCCATACACTTGCACCTACTGTTATAACAGCAGCACAGTTGGTGATCTTGTGAAAAATGTTCCTCCGGATCTAGCAGATTCGATTGCAAAAGGTCTAGGAAAATCTGGAAGGCTATTTCCTAAGAATGTTAGAAACATAGAAAGCGTAATTTCTGAAGCCAGAGAGATATCTGAGAAATGGAAAACAGACGTAATCTATTTTCAAGATGATATCTTTGGGTTTGATGTTAGATCAGGTGGATATCTGGACCAGATGTCCAATAGATGGCCAACTGAGGTAGGAATTCCTTTTCATGCGCAAATGAGATGGGAAATGACCGTGAAAGACGCAGGAGAGAAGCGTCTTGATTTGACCAGAAAGGCGGGAGGATTTGGTCTAACTCTAGCGATTGAAGCAGCAAATCACGTGATTAGACGAGAAGTTCTTGATAGGACTATGCCTCAAGAGATGATTTTTGAAGGAATGAAGAACGTCTCTAGCAGAGGTTTTAAGGTTAGAACTGAGCAGATTACAGGTCTTCCGTATGGAGCAACATCTGAGAAGACAAAAATGAATCTAGACGCTGATCTAGAGCTTTTGTCTCTAAACGTTCAACTCAAAGAACATTCTGGCGGACCAACAATGGCCTGGGCGTCAACACTTGCTCCCTATAAGGGAACAAAGATGGGTATTTATTGTGAAGAAAACGGACACTATGAAAGCGATAACAGCGATGTCCCGGATACTTTTTTTGAAAAATCAGTTCTAAGATTCCCCAGAGAATGGATCGGACCAAGTCTTAAGGATAGAAAGAATGATCCTGGAGTTTGGCTTTCTAGCGAAGATCTTGAGAAGTATAGATTGCAGAATGCAGAACTTAGAAAGCATTTTAATTTCTTTGCATCTGTCCCGAAGGGAGATGAATTGGCATCTAGCTATCTTAGGACAGAAGGAGAATATTCTTTTGAAAATCTAGGATCTGCGACAATTTCTCACCTTGAGAAAATTAGCAATTCTAACCAGGAAGCAAGGAATGCCCTTGATAACATAGAAGACGTTAAAAGAATCATTCAAAAAACTCATGTTTCTGTGCCAAGAAAGGATCTACGAGACCTTGTGAACCTTGCTTCTTATTTCGCGTGTCTTCCCAAATACGATCTTGCGATTGAAAAGGCAGCGAGCTATTCAATCAAAAACGGAGAAGATCAGATTCTTCCTCACACCTTGTCGACAGCAGTTAGGCATCATTTGTATGATAACATTTTGTACAACAACGATGCAGGAGTCGAGTAGATGACGTCTTGTGTGACTGGTGCTGCAGGATTTATTGGAAAGAATCTTGTTGAAGAGCTAAGAGCCAAAGAAGGGGATGTAATAGAATGTGATCCTAGAGATTCAAGGATGATAAATCCCGATGATCTTTTGTCTCACATCTCTGAAAAAAATATCAAAGCTGTCTACCACATGGGTGCGATATCTTCAACAACTGAGAAAAATACAGAATCTCTCATCAGAGAAAATATCCTTTTTAGCTCAAAGATTCTTGAATTCTGTGAAAAAAGAAATATTCCAATGATTTACGCATCTTCAGCTTCTGTTTATGGCGATGGAAAATTTGGATTTACTGAACATAGTCGATGTGATCCAATAAATTACTACGCAATTAGCAAGCTATCATTTGATATGATTGTTGATCAAAAAATAAGAGATAATTCAGATTTAAAGGTTTTTGGATTAAGATACTTCAACGTCTATGGCCACAATGAATCTCATAAAGGAGACATGGCAAGTCCTGTTTACAAATTCTTTGATCAATCAAACAGATCTAGAGAAATAAAAATATTTGAAGGAAGCGAAAATTTTCTTAGAGACTTTATTCATGTTGAAGATGTTGTCAAGATTACTATTGAATCGAGACAATTCGAAGAATCAGGAATCTACAATGTTGGAACAGGAAATCCAAGATCTTTTAGAGATGTCGCAGAAATAATATCGAATCTAACAAAGTCAGATATTGTTGAAATTCCATTTCCAGATCATCTAGTCGGAAAGTATCAAAAATTTACCTGCAGCGATAATAAAAAGATCTCAAAATTCATTAAATTTGAGAGACAAGATATCTTTTCTGGGATAAAGAAAACTTCTAAAATATTGGAAAATAAAAACAAATGAACAGATTAAAACTTGACAAAGAATCAGAAATTTTCATACACAGCGCTTCTCCTTCAAGCCAGATTTATGACAGCATTTGGCTTGAGCAACACGGTCTGAATTGCCAAAGTGTTCAAGATAAGAAACGAACACTGCATGATGAAGAATCGGGTCGTAGAAGCTTATCTGCGCTAATAATTCCTTCTCATTTTTATGAGAGAAATCAAGTTCTTAATTTTTCAAAAGACTTAAAAGTTCTCGATGTCTGCGCTGGGCACGGTAGTTTATCTCTTGCTGCAGTTGACTCCGGTTCAGAAAATGTCTACATGTGTGATGGGTCCAAAAATACGCTTATTCACATGTCAAGATTGATTAGAGAAAATGAAAATTTTGGAAAATATCTTGGAAAAATAACACCAGTACAGGTCAATGCTGAGTCCATTAATGAAGCTTTTGAGCCGCATTTCTTTGATGTTGTTTTTCAGAGATTTGCAATTCACCACCTAAGAAATCCTTTCTTGGTCGCTTATCATCTTTCGACTCTTGTAAAGCCAGGTGGGATACTTTCTTTTAACTACTTCACAACCGGGTGCACGCCTGAGATATCAAGAGAGTTGAGGAAATTTCTACTTCAGAAAGATCCAGATTATATTAGAGATCTTTTTATTTCTATGGGATCTTTTTCCAAGCTTGATAAAGTTCAAAATCTTAGAGATCTTATTTTTGGAAAAAATCTTGAAGATGCAAGAATATTTGATTCAATTCTATTCTTCAGAAGCATCATAGAAAAATATGGATACGATCTATTTTCAAAGAGAATCCATTATGAGGATGCTAATACACCCTATCTCCATAATATTGATAGGAAGAAAATGGAAAGATTTGTATCCCTAGATCTAGGATTGTCAATCATTGACAAGAGAGACACTGATGATGAGCAGTCTTTAACAATTCAGATTCCAGAGAAGGGAGTTAACAAAATTTCTATAGAAGAAATTCCTCATCCAAGTATCTTTTCTACAGAAGATATTTCAATAGGAGATGGATTAATTTCGAGGATTTCTTGTCTAGGATGAAGACTGTATTTACTAACGGATGTTTTGACATACTTCATCTAGGCCACATATCTTTGTTAAAATTTTGTAGATCACTTGGTGATGTTGTCATAGTAGGGATCAACAGTGATGAGAGTGTAAAGCGGCTAAAAGGTTCCAGCAGGCCTATAAACGGACAAGAAGAAAGAAAAATATTTCTTGAAAGCATAAAATATGTTGATGAAGTTCACATCTTTCACGAGGACACTCCTTTTGAATTAATATCTCAAATAAGACCTGATATTATTGTGAAAGGTGGAGACTACAGGCCTGAAGAGGTCGTAGGAAATAATCTTGCCAAGGTCGTCATATTTGAGACAGTCGATGGATTTTCAACAACAAAAAAAATCAAAGATATTAGTGATAGGAGATGTTTGTATTGATCGCTATATCTTTGGAACCTGTGATCGTTTAAGCCCAGAGGCGCCTGTTCCTATTATCAAGCAGACAAAAGTCTTTGACATTCTAGGAATGTCAGGAAACGTTTTTTCAAACATCTCCTCAATGATGAGAGAAAAATTTGAAATAGACTGGATCTGCCCAGATCCAATAACGATCATAAAGACTCGATTTATTGATTCTCGTACAAAAAATCAAATACTTCGACACGATGTAGATCCTCTGCAAGTATCTCTTGATTTTGAAAAAATAAAAACTTTCAAAGATTATGACCTCATAATCATAAGCGATTATGACAAGGGTTTTTTGGATCGAAAAGCTTTATCTGAAATTACAAGCACGTCAAATTGTCAAATTATTGTAGATACTAAGAAGTCAGATCTTTCTTGTTTTCATAATTGTCTCCTAAAAGTCAATGATTCTGAGGCTAAAAATGCAAGAAATATCAACAACTCTTGCGAGATGATTGTCACACTTGGCTCTGCTGGTGCTAGATACAGGGATAAAATTTACCAAACGAAAGAAGTTGAGGCCCATGATGTCTGCGGTGCTGGAGATGTATTTTTATCTGCACTTGCAGTAAGATTTCTTGAGACAAAAAATATAGATCTATCAATAATGACCGCAAACGCTTGCGCAAGTTACAGCGTGACCAAGGTTGGAACTTACACTCTGACAGGAGAGGAATATGAAAACCTATGTTTTTGACATTGATGGAACAGTTTGTTCTCTAACATCAACCGGGGATTACACTGATTGTTCCCCTATCCTGCACAGAATTGAAAAAATCAATAAAATATCTGAATCTGGTGATAGGGTTATCTTTTACACTGCCCGCGGAATGGGTAGAAGCTCAAACAATCCAGAGGTTGCACATGAACAATTCTACCTTCTTACGTTGGATCAGCTGCGTAGATGGGGAATTAATCACAATGGATTATTCATGGGAAAGCCTAGCGGAGATCTCTACATTGATGACAAGGGGATAAAAGATGAAGACTTCTTTAGAGACTAAATTCGTGCCAAAGGGGTGGGGATTTGAAAAATGGATTGTTAATTTTCCAGAATACTGTGGAAAGCTTCTTTACTTTTCAAAAGATAGAAAGTGCTCATGGCATTATCACAAAACAAAGGATGAGGTATTCTATGTTCAATCTGGAAAAATACTAGTCAAATACTCAGACACAGATGACTTGAAAACTGCAAATGAGCAAGTCCTTGAGAAAGGAGACAGTTTTCACGTTTATACAGGTTTGAGACATCAGATGATTGCAATACAAGACACTGAGCTTTTTGAGTTTTCAACCCAGCACTTAGACGAAGATTCTTACAGAATTGAGAAGGGCGACTAGGGTTTATTCTTAGAAAAAATAATTTATAGTTTTGAAAGGAGATTGGTACTTTGAAATTTCAAGAAAACTTGTATCTGGTTAATGGCAGTGAAGTAGATACGCTCTCTCTAGAAGGAGGATCAACTTGGATTTTTGCTCAAAATTCTCTAGCAGCAATACATTATGACCTCACGGGAAAAAGCTACTTTGAGGTTGGACCAAAGCACGGTCTCCACACTATGCTTATTGATCTATATGAGCCAGGAAGCATTACATGCGTCGAGGCACCAAATAAGTTTAGATCACAGCAGCACTACGCTAGAGAAAATGGAAGCTGGGTTTCTAGGATAAGAACAGAAAATTTTGATTTTCACTACCAGGATTTTGGAAAATTTACTTCCATAAAAAAATATGATCTTCTTTTTTATTCTGGCATAATTTATCACAATGTTGACCAGATGGGACAGCTAAGGAAGCTACATGAAATTTCTAACGATGATGCTTTCATGGTTTTTGAATCTTCTACTACTAGAAATGAATCTCTAATTGATTTAAACGTTGTAGAGGTTCATCACCCTCCCTATTCCAGCCTGTATCGAAACATAGAGACCTGTAGTTTCCATCCATCAAAAAAGGCTTGTAAGTCAATGCTTGAGATGTCTGGATGGGAAATAATTGATGATTCTGATAACTACAAAAATCTCTCCAACAGGGAGAGGATAATAATTTTGTGCAAGAGAAGTACTCCGAAGAGAAATCGTCACTTGATCGAAAAATAAAAAACAAAGGAAATTTGATGAAAATCGCAGGTGTGTGGTCGGGTCACGACTGTTCATTTTGTTTGCTTGAGAATGGAATTACAACAGTTCACGCTGAGCTGGAGAGATATTCTAGAGAAAAGAACCCCCCAGGAGACTCTATTGGATTCCTATTTGATAGGATAAAAGAAAAGTGTGACGATGTTACACACTTCGTTTCTGTCTACCCCAAGAAAAAGGTTCTTCAATATGAAAAATCTTTTGAAAAGGCAAAGATGCTTTGTGAGAAGAACGGAGGAGATTTTCATTTTGTTTCTCACCATCTTGCACATGCAGCACACGCTTTTTATTCAAGCAACATAGAAGACTCAATTGTAGTAACAATTGATGGCGGCGGAGTCGAAGATGATCGAGGCGGAGAATCAGCATGTTCGGTCTATTCCGGAATCGGAACCAAGCTTAATCATGTCAGAACTTTCAATCCTGCTGAGATCAACATAGGAGGAGTCTGGACAAGGGTTGTTAGATATGTTTTTAGGCTAAATAATGGTTGGCCCCTTGGCGGACAAGAAGGAACTGTCATGGCAATGGCAGCGCTTGGAGACCCTCAAAAATACGTTGAAGACTTTAAGATAATGTTAACAAGAGACAAGATTGCGGCTGGGTTTAAACCACCAAATCAGCCGCAGGGAGCAACCTCTCCTAGCGATCCAGTTCATCCTTATCTTGATCCCTGGGTAAAGCTGGCAGATAGCTCTGAAGAAGAAAAATATCACCTTGCTGCAGGATTTCAAGCTGCAACCGAGTGGATTATTCAGGCTCTGCTAGGTGAGATAATTTCTCAAACGGGTGCAAAGAATCTCTGTCTTGCAGGAGGGGTTTCTCTCAACTCTGTTGCAATGGGAAAGATCAAGAGATGGTTTCCAAATCTTGAAAATGTCTACATTCCTCCAGTTCCTTATGATGGCGGTCTTTGTATTGGAGCAGCACAATATCTCTGGCATCATGTTCTTGGAAATTCAAGAGTGAAATGGTCTGAAAGCTTCTCTCCTTACCTGGGAGAAGACTGGGGAATTGAATCTGTCAATCAAGCACTAGAAAAAATGACTGAATATGTGATTCATAGAAAGACATCTGATGATGAAGTTGTCAATCTGATGTCTAACGGGAAGATTATCTCTGTCTTTAATTCAAAGAGTGAATCTGGAAGACGTGCACTTGGAAATAGAAGCATACTTGCTGATCCCAGGACAACGGAGATGAAAGACAGGGTAAATCTCAAGGTAAAACACAGACAGTGGTTTAGGCCCTTCGCGCCTTCTATTCTTTCTGATCATGTAAGCAACTGGTTTGAGTCTCCGCAAGACAGTCCATACATGCAGTTCGTAATTCCATTTAAGGAGGAGGTTAAGTCAAAGGTTCCCGCTGTTGTTCACTTCGATGGATCGGCAAGATTGCAGACTGTGCATCGAAATGACAACAAGTGGTATTATGATTTCATTAAGAAGTGGTATGACTTAACAGGCGTCCCTATTGTCTTAAATACTAGCTTTAACGATAGAGAGCCAATTTGCGAGACTCCTGATCATGCACTTGCCTGCTTTTTAGGGACTGATCTTGATTATCTTTATTTTCCAGAGTTTTCAATTCTTGTAGAGAAGAGGAAAAAGTGAGAGTACTAGTAACAGGATCGGGCGGATTGATCGGAAGTGAAGCAGCACTTCACTGGATAAAGAAAGGTGCAAAAGTTTATGGAATAGACAACAATACTAGGATGACACTTTTTGGTCCCGGAGGAGATGTTACCAAAGTTATCAATGAATTAAGGCAGCATAAAAATTACAATCATTTTGAGATTTCCATTACAGACAGATTGTCTATACTTGAGACAATCAGAGAGATCGAGCCAGACGTCGTGATTCATGCAGCAGCTCAGCCCTCGCACGACAAGGCAGCTGATATTCCTTTTGATGACTTCAGCATTAATGCTGTTGGAACACTTAACCTGCTAGAGTCAACAAGACGGTATGCAAAGGATGCGACATTTGTGCATGTTAGCACAAATAAAGTCTATGGTGACGCACCAAACCATATTCAAATGGATGAATCTGATCTTAGATACGATTTTCGTCCAGAAGAGTACAAGAACGGAATAAGTGAAAAACTATCAATAGATCAGTGTTTGCATTCACTATTTGGTGCCTCAAAAGCATCAGCCGATTTGCTAGCACAAGAATATGGAAGATACTTTGAGATGAATGTGGGTGTCTTTAGGGGAGGGTGTCTAACTGGGCCACAACACGCGGGTGTTGAGCTTCATGGATTTCTATCCTACATCATAAAGTGTGCAATTGAGGGAAAAAAATACAGAATATTCGGATACAAGGGAAAACAGGTTAGAGATCAGATACACAGTAGAGATGTGATATCTTGCTTAGAGAGATTCATCGAATCTCCTCGAAAGGGTGAGGTCTACAATCTTGGAGGAGGAAAAGAGAATAGCGCATCAATTCTTGAAACGATTGAAAAAATTAAAAAACTAACAGGATATGAGCTAGAATTTGAGTATGTTGATCAAAATAGAATAGGTGATCACATCTGTTATTACACTGATATGAGTAAATTCAAGAAACACTATCCAGGTTGGTCTATTTCAACATCTTTAGATGATATTATCGCAGAGATAGCAAATCAAAATGGAGCATAGCAATACTGTGACTGTAGAAGAATTAATTGGTAGAGTTTTGGTTTCGGTCCAGAGAGCAAACAATCTTGACTCATCTCTAGGTGAAGAAGTTCTGAATATGCCTGGAATGTCCTCTCCGAAGGTTAGACATTTCTTGAATAATATTTGCTCATATCAGGATGTTAGATATTTTGAAGTTGGAACTGCGAGTGGTTCAACCTTCATATCAGCAATGAAAAATAACACCCCCGATTACGTTTGTGCATCAGATCTCTGGGTTAAGATAAAAAATGGAGAAAATGGCAAACAAAAATTCTTAGAAAATTGCAATTATTATTTGGGCTTTTCTCCCCAAGATGAAAAACTAGGAGATAATTTTTCACTCTTCACTGGGGACTGCTTTTCAATTGATAAAAGCTTGATAAAGAAAAAATTTAATGTTTTCTTTTTTGATGGCGGACATGAAATAGAAGATCATATAAGATCAATGACTTATTTCAAAGATGTTCTTGAAGATAGATTCATCATGATTGTTGATGATTGGAACGATTCCAGGGTTCAAGAGGGAACCAATGAAGGTCTAAGACAATCAGGAATGAAGCTAAGATGTGTTCAAAGCTGTCCTGCACAAATTGGTGCCACCCCGCCTCACTGGGGTGACATGAACGAATGGTGGAACGGTCTCATGGTTCTAGTCCTGGAGAAGAATTGATGGAAAAAGTAACATTTGGAATAGTGAATTGCAATCGACTTCATTATCTGAAGAGCTGTTATGAATCGATAGTTTCAACCACATCAGAGTATCCAGACAAGGAGATCATTGTAGTAGACAATGCATCCACTGAGTCTGGCACTTTAGAATTTCTTGAAGAGCTAAAGTCTCAAGGAGTCTTAGTAGTTAGGAATGAATCTAGAGATCCAGCTAATGAGTTTGCCAAGGGTCTAAACAAAGTTTGCAGTCTTGCAACAGGAGAGTTCATCATACCGCTCCAGGGAGACATGCAGTTTGTTGTTAATGGCTGGCTTACTGAGTTTGTTAGCTTCTATCGTTCAAACATCGACACAGTTGGCTGTATCTGCCTTGATGCTCAAAGAAGAGTAACACACAACTCTCATGCAAAGTCAATGACGCATTTTTTCGGAGATGGTAAGATAAAGTTCTGTTTTGATCTCGAGAGACCCCCATTCTCAGGAGCTGGAGACTGCATGTACTCTAGAAAGGCTGTAGAAAGATTCTATCCCTGGAGTGAGAACAATGTCAATCACGAGGGAACGCTAGACTCTGAGACAGCTATGCTGCAAAAAGTCAAAAGGATCAAATCAGAGAATTCGATCGAGATCTACTGCGCTGTTCCTGCTGTCCCAGCCTCTATTGCAATATACACCGATCCGCGCGGGACCAATGCCAGAATTAGGGGAAATCGAAGGTATGGGCAATATTGGCCTGCAAAAGGTCCGAGCTCCAGGTACTATAGCATTACGTCGGTTGATCAAGCGATATTTGACTTCAATAAATTTCCAGTTTCAATAGAAGAAATTGCATCTCCCATAGGATGGTCAGCTCCGATTGATGAACATGGTTCATGGCTGAAGAAACCCATTAGGCCCGAGACAGCAAGTGAAAGCGACTACACTACGCTTTAGGAGAATTAGGTGAATAATCAAAATTTTGAAGACATCTGGAGAGATCCGAGGTGGTCTTACCTTACATCTGGATTTAGACCCGAAGAAGGATTTACAGCCAGATATCCTGGAAAATCACTTCTCTTGTCGAAATACGCTTCAATGCTCCCAGAGAAAAGCAGCGTCATAGAGATTGGCTTTAACATGGGCCACGGAGCTTTCTCTTTGCTAAGAGAGGGAAAAAATATCATTGAGTTCATATCTTTTGATATCTGTTTTCATGAATACGTGAAAGAAATTTGGAGAAAGTTTTCTGAAGAATTCCCGTCTTTTCATACTGTTGAGGGAGACACAACTTTGACACTAGCTGAGATATCTCAAAGAAGGCCAGCGTCTTTTGATCTAATTCATATTGACGGAGGTCATTCTTATGAGATAGCAAAATCAGATCTAGAGTTCTCAATAGCTCTTGCAAGAGAAGGCTCTTACATCATACTTGATGACTTTAATATTCCAGACATTCAAAAATCGTACAGTGAAATTAACAAGCGCTACCTTGATGAAGTCGAAGAAATTCACTTAACTTCAGGAGGTAGCTTGTCTGATGTTGGAAATTCCAGGCAGTCAATTTCAAAGGTCCTGAGAAGGACTTCATATGGAGATCAAAGAAGTGTATTTCTGCGACTTTGAAAAATTTAGAAACAAGCACCTAGCGGAGACTGCTTTCTTTTTCGGATCTGGACCTACAGTGAGAGATTTTGACATATCTCTTGCAAAGGATGCAGTTAGAATTGGAGTTAACGAGACCATATTTCTGGGATTTGAACTTGATTACTTTTTTACAGGAGATGCTGCAGATCCAAAATTTTATCAAAGAATAGAAGAATTTAACAGCTTTGAAGCTAGGATTCAGAAGTTTGTTGGGATTGACCCAAGGGATGAATTGAATATCCCCAAAAGAATACCAGGATCAGTAAAAAATTCGCTTCATTATAATACGAGGCTAAGATCGGTCTTCTCTCCAGATCCTACGATATTTCCTATCGCTAGGTGGGGATCGATTTCTTTTGATGTTATGCAAGTTCTCTCCTTTATGGGATTCAAAAAGATATACCTTGTAGGTCATGATTGCGATTACTCAAAGGGAACATTCCATACAAGCTTCAGTACTGGAAATGGGGAAATGGTAAAGCTTCTTAGCCACTGGAATAAAATGAAAAATTTTCTTGAAAATTGTTATCCAGACTTGGAAGTATATTCTATCAATCCGGTTGCTTTGAAGATCTTCAAAGACGCAACATCTGACTTATAGGAGCAAAGAATGCATTCAAATAAGAGTTCAATCCAGACTAAAAAGCTCGCAATGATCCCAGCTAGAATGGGAAGCAAGAGAGTTCCTAATAAAAATCTAAGAATGATAGATGGGAAGCCTCTAATTTCTTTCATCATAGAGGCAGTAATTGAGTCAGGGTGTTTTAAGAAAGATGAAATTTTTATCAACTCTGAATCTGAAATATTCAAAAAGATTGCGGAGATGCATGGCGTAAACTTCTATAAGAGAGATCCTTCTCTTTCAACAGATGAAGCGACAAACGATGATTTTGCAAGAGACTTTATTGAGAAAACAGGATGCGATATTCTCTTCCAGTTTTTATCAACATCTCCCTTTTTAAACAAAGAAGAGATTTCAAAATTTGTCAACAAGATGATTGATCAAAATCTTGATACTTTGATCTTAATCAAATCAAATCAAATTGAGTGCATTCACAACTCTACGCCAATTAATTTTAATCAGAAGAAGAAGACGCCGCCATCTCAGAGCTTGAATCCTATTTTTGCATATGCTTGCGGCATGATGTCATGGAGATCTTCAAAGTTTCTAGAAAATATGAAAAAATTTGGCGCTGCGTATCACGGAGGCGATGGGAAGACTGGCTTCTTTGAAATTAAAGGTTTTTCCACGGTTGATATTGATACTGTTGAAGATTTTGAACTTGCAGAAGTTATTTACTCGCACATAAATAGACAGAAAAAGGTAGAGCCGAGATATTTTGATCCAGAAATTGACTCGCTTGTCGAATATGAAGAGCATGTTCCATCAATTCTTGGAAGAGACGGAGTCAATAGCTCAGACTTTGACTCCGCGAATATCACAATTACAAAGGTTCGAGAAGTAATCGAGGAGAATAAAGACAAAGATTCTTGGCTTCGAAGGGTCGTTAATACAGAAAATAACAGCTGTTGCTTGATCTCTCAGCAACCTGGAGAAGGAAACAGGCTTCATTTTCACCCTAGCTGGAATGAGTGGTGGTACATTGTTGATGGAGAATGGGACTTTGAAATTAATAATGAGGTGAAAAGAGTTGTCAAAGATGATATAGTTTTTATACCTCGAAACACATGGCATAAGATTACAGCAGCTGGGAATAAACCCGCTGTTAGACTTGCTGTAAGTCGAGAAGATGTCAAACATGGTTACAGGACGAGAAATAAAAACAGCTGATATAAGCTTTCACAGGATCCAGCTCGATCTGGAAAAAAGTGAAGGATCTTATATCTTTGACAATATCACACAGAGGAAATATCTAGATTTTTTTGGTATGTACTCATCTTTGCCTCTTGGTTACAATCACCCGTCTTTCTTAACAAAAGAATTTGAACAAGACATGATAAGGGTGTCAAGGGTCAAAGTTTCCAATTGCGAGATGAGAACACCAGAATTTAATAGATTTGTTGATAATTTTTCCAGATTTGCAATTCCAAGAAGCTTCGCATCCGTTCATTTTTCTTGTACGGGTGCGCTCGCTGTTGAACATGCAATAAAATCATGTCTGTTTCACAAGATGAGACAAGAAAAGAACAGTAATTTTGTTTCAGTTTCTTTTCTTAATTCTTTTCATGGAATAACATCGTATGGAAATTTTCTCACTGATAGATGCGGAAATGTGAAAAAAAGATTACAAGATTGCCCAAACATTGGGTGGCCAAAAGTTGATATTTCAGACTTAAGATCTTTGGAAAAAATTTTAAGAGAAGAAAATGTCTCTTCTGTAATACTTGAACCCATTCAATGCACATTTGGAGACATTGTTGTACCTGTTGAGACATTAAATGAGATAAGATTCTTAACAGAAAAGTACAAAGTCCCGCTAATATTTGACGAGGTTCAAACCGGATTTTGTAGCACAGGAAATATCTGGTTTTTCAATAGCTTGAATTGGGAACCTGACGTTGTAGTATTTGGAAAGAAGAGCCAAGTTTCTGGATTCTTCATCAAGGAAAACTTCTCTCAGATATTTGAAGAAGGAAATGCAGGAAGAGTTTGCGTAACGTTTGATGGAGATCTAACAGACATGGTTAGGTGCCATCACATAATTAATAAGATAAAAGAACATGAATTTAAGATATTGAAAGATGTAAAGATTTTTGGAGAAAAAATAAGAGAACAGCTTTCTCTGATAGACGGAATTGAAAAAGTAAGAGGATCAGGCGTTTTAATTGGTTTTGACCTAATCACCCGTGGAAAAAGAGATAAGTTTGTAATGAAACTCAGAGAAAGGGGAATGATCTGTAATACAGCAGGAGAAAGATCGATAAGGCTCAGGCCTTCTCTCACGGCAACAGATCAAGATCGAGAAGAAGCTGTTAAGTTAATTACGGAGACTATGTATGCTAACTGATTTTGAGAACCTGGAGCCTACATTTGAGAGGACTGTTGGAACACAACAATGGAAGACATTGCAGACTGATTTTAATGCTGCAGAAGATGTCTACATAATTGGAAATGGTGGAAACATGTCCGTTGCATCGCATGGTGCCTCTGATATTTCTAGGCTAACAAACAAGCGGACATACTCGCTTGATAGTCAAAGTTTTGCCACCTCAGTTGCAAATGACTTTTCTTATGATGAGATGTTTGTAAAGTGGCTTTCTAGATACGCCACTGGAAACACAAAGTCCCTGCTGATTGGCTTATCAGGATCAGGAAATTCCAAGTCAATTCTTAAGGCGCTTGACTGGGCAAACACAAGGTACAATTTTTCATGCGTTCTAATTTCTGGACAAAAGTCCATAGCGCTTGATCCAAAGATAAATGAAGTTTGCTTTGATGTGAAGTATTTTCACAGTGCTGAGATTTTATCTCTTATGGCTGTTTATGAACTCATTGTTGGCTGTGGCAACGCCTGTCCTACAATAAAGTCTGAAATTATAAGAAAGTATGGAAAATAAAATAGAAGATTTTTTTAAAGAGAAGAGATTTAATTCTTTTCCCGATGAGACAAAAAACATCGCAATTGATTTTGATGGAGTGATTCACAAGTGCTCAAGGGGATTTTATGACGGATCAATCTATGATGATCCTGTCGAAGGAGTGCATGAATCTCTTCAAATTATTTCAAAAAGATTTAATATCATAGTTTTTACAGCAAAGGCAAGAGAAGATAGGCCAAAACTAAATGGAAAAACAGGAAAAGAGCTTGTGTGGGAGTGGCTAAAAAAGCACAATCTAGATCTCTTTGTTTCTGAAGTAACAGCTGAAAAACCTCGTGCTGTTGCCTACATCGATGATAAAGCGATTAAATTCATCTCCTGGGAGCAGGCACTTAAAAGCACATTTGAAATTCACTCGGAGTCAAAGGAAGAAAAGACATGAGTATAGGTGTAATTGGACAGGGATTTGTTGGGGGCAGTCTCACTACAGTTTTTTCTGAGCGTGGTGAGACTGTTTATGTATATGACAAAGCTGGCAAGCTTGCCACAGGTGGTATCAACGGTTTCAAGCGTGAGATCACTAGGGATTTCATCTATCCTGGATCTATCTCTGAATTTGTCCAGGAGTGCGAAGGAACGTCAGGATTTTCAGGTGTCTTCTTTATATGCGTTCCGACACCGATGTACGAGGATGGATCACCTGACGTCTCAATTGTTGAGGACGTTCTCGAGCTTGTCTGCACAGCTCCATACACTGCTGACTCACCTCAGCGCATTGCAGTGATTAAGTCAACTGTCCCACCAGGATCGACCGAAAGATGGAACAAGATGTTTAATGATCGAGGTCTACATGTTGTATTCAACCCTGAATTTTTAACTGAAGCAAACGCTGTGAACGATATGCGTGAGCAGAATCGCATCGTTCTTGGTGGACCTCGTCCTTACATCAACACAGTGCGTAACGTTTTTCAGCGTGCTTTTCCAAAGGTTACTATCATCAAGACTAGCTCTACGACAGCCGAGATGGTCAAGTATGTGACAAACTGCATGCTCTCGGTCAAGGTGTCATTCGCTAATGAGGTTGCTCAGATTTGTGAAGCATTGGACTCTGATGGACTTAACATCGATTATGATAAGGTCGTTGAGTATGCAAAGTTTGATCGTCGACTTGGTGAATCTCACTGGTCTGTTCCTGGCCCTGTTCCAACTCATGACGGTCGATACGTTCGTGGTTTCGGTGGTCACTGCTTCCCGAAAGACATTAACGCGTTGATGAGTGTCGCCCGACAGTACGGTGTGAATCCGACCGTCATGCAGGCTGCCTGGGACAAGAACCTTGAGGTTCGAGGCTTGGATGATAGAGATTGGGAGAAGCAAGTGGGTCGAGCTGTAAGTAAGCGGAAGAATTCATGAAAGCTCTAGTTACTGGAGGGGCCGGTTTCATCGGATCTCACATTGTCGATACATTGATCAAAAGAGGAGATCAAGTTATTTGTGTTGATGATGAATCAGCACCGCAAAATAATAAATTCTACTGGAATGATTCTGCCATCAATGTTCTCGCAGATATTCGCACAGTGCACCGGAGCATATATGAAGGCGTAGATGTCGTTTTTCATCTTGCAGCTCGCTCCAGGATACAGCCAACTGTAAATAATCCATCTCAGTGCTTCTCTGTCAATGTTCTTGGCACGCAAGAGGTTCTGGAATCAAGTCGTCTTGCCGGAGTGAAAAGAGTAGTGTATTCTGCATCTTCCTCTTATTATGGGCACGCATCCAGACCGCCTTTCCTGGAAGATGCACCCAAGGGTTGCGCGACTCCTTATTCACTCTCTAAGTGGCAGGGCGAAGAAGTCTGTGATCTCTACACAAGACTTTACGGACTCTCGACAGTTTCTCTTCGATATTTTAACGTATATGGACCAAGAGAACCACTCAAGGGAGAATATGCGACTGTAATAGGCTTGTTTAGATGTCAAAGTGCCGCAGGAGAGTCAATGACTATCGTAGGCGATGGTGAACAGCGGCGAGATTTCACACATGTATTTGATGTTGTGAGAGCCAATCTCCTTGCTGCGAATAGGTGCAATGTTACGGGACCTGTTAATATTGGAACTGGTAGGAATTATTCTATTAATCAACTTGCAACCATGATCGGTGGATCCACACAAAATATTACAGATCGCGTCGGTGAGACAAGGACCACAATGGCTGACGTTACAAGGGCAGCCAGAGATCTTGACTGGAAGTCTGAATTCAGGCTTGAGGATTATATTAATGAAAAGTTGTAGAACTTGTATTAATATTTATTTGTGAATACATTCCCAACTGGCAAACCTCACGTTTCTTACTCTGAAATTAGAGCTTGGAAAGACTGCTCTTGGCGTCATAAGCTTGTCTACGTTGATAAGATTGACATGTTCAAGCCTAGCCCTAATATCGATTTTGGTACTCATGTCCATCTTGAGTGTGAAGACTTCCTAAGGAGCAGAACTTTTAATCTTGATCGACTTGAGCAAAATATTCGATCTGGATGGGAGAAGAAGGGATTTGGTGATCCTGAACCCTGGATTAGAGAGGCAAAGCAGATCATTGAGGAGATTCCTGCATTTTTGGAGCAGAATTTTCCTGGATGGGAATGCATTGCATCTGAACATGCCCTGTACGAATCAATCGAAGGTCACGAAGTTAAATTCAAGGGCTTCATCGACGGAATGATTCGTGCAAAAAACAAGAGAGGTCAGGATCGACTCTGGCTAATTGACTGGAAGACAACAAGCGCAAGAGGGTGGAACGCAGACAAGCGACGAGATTTTTTGGTCCAGGCACAACTTGCTCTCTACAAGTATTACACGAGTCAGAAATTTGAGATAGATCCAAAAGAGATTAAGTGCGGATTTGTACTTCTAAAGAGGGGAGCAAAGCAAGGGAAAGCGTGTGAGCTAATCGACATTGCAGTTGGACCAAAGACACTTGAGAATGCAAATAAGCTCGTGACATCAATGATCACTAGCGTCTCTTCTGGAAAAGCAATAAAGAATAGAATGTCATGCACTTACTGCGAGTTTAAGGGCACAGATCACTGTCCTGGGTCTGCAGAGTATTCGGCATTTACGACAGGTAGATAAAAGAATATTGTTTCACTAAATGAGCACTAAAAAGAAAGTTCTAATTCTATCTGACCACGCCTTGTCAACATCTGGCGTTGGAACTCAAACACGTCATTTAGTCAATGGACTCCTTGAAAAAGGAGGCTGGACTTTTAGGCAATTTGGTGCTGCAGTCAAGCACACAGATTACCGAACTGTTGTTGTCAATGATGATTTCATCATCAAGCCAATCGATGGATTTGGAAATCGCGATCTTTTACGAGTGACACTTGCAACAGAAAAGCCTGATCTTCTTTTAATATTTACAGACCCAAGATTCTTCATCTGGCTCTTTGAGATGGAGGATGAGGTTCATCAGATCTGCCCGATTGCTTGGTGGCATGTGTGGGACAATACTCCGTATCCAGAGTTCAACACGCCACTGTACCAGTCGACAGATCTGATAAATTGTCATTCATATGCAACCTATGAGATGATCAAAGACAGGTTTCCAGAAAAAACAAACTTTGTTCCTCACGCAGTTCCTGGTGATCTTTTTTACCCGCTTTCTCAAACAGAGAAAAGAAACTTTAAGTCTCAGCTTCTTGGGCCTGATAAAGTTGATCACTTTGTCGGAATCTGGGTCAATAGAAACGCAAGGAGAAAGAGACCAAGTGACGTGCTTGAATCCTGGAAGATATTCCTAGATGATCTAAAGTTCAAGCACGGACACACAAAAGCATCTCTCATAATGCATACTGATCCTTTGGATCAAGAAGGACCAAACTTGTATGCAGTATGTGAGCAGCTTGGAATCACAGGAAACGTAGTCTTCTCGAAGGAGAGACTAGGTTTCGATAAGATGAATGTGCTTTATAATGTCTCAGATTTCTGCATCAACATCAGCTTTGCGGAAGGTTTTGGCCTGGCGACTCTTGAGGCAATGAATGCCGGAGTTCCAATAATTGCTGCAAAAACAGGCGGGCTTACTAGACAGGTAGTTGATTACAGAGATGGATCCCACAATGGAGTTGCTCTTGATATTGATCTGAAGACTCTAGTTGGCTCGCAAGGCGTGCCATACATCTACGAGGATTATGTCACTTCTGAGAACACAGCAAGAGCAATGATGAAGATTTATGAGCTATCTGATCTCGAGAAGAGAAAGCTTAGCTACAAGGTTTCTGACTATGCAAAGAATGAATTTGCATTCTCAAAAACAATTGATGCCTGGCATGAAACAGCGGGGAATCTGGTAGATGGCTGGAAGAAAAATAGAAAGACATTCAGCGTGCAGGAGATTTGATGAAGATAGTAATTAGAGCCCCTCTTCTCAGCATTTCTGGATACGGGCAGCACAGTAGGCAGGTTTTTGAGGCTGTAAAGAAGATAACAGGTGCAGATGTTTCCACGCAGATCGTTCAGTGGGGAAATACATCCTGGAATATCGATATCGACGCTGAGAATGGACAGGTTGGAGAGATTATGCGCCTCTCTACAGACAAGCAAAAAGACTTCGATGTCTCAATTCAGGTGCAGCTTCCCGATGAATGGACTACAGAGCTTGCAAAGATAAACATAGGTGTGACCGCTGCAGTCGAAACAGACATTTGCAACAAATCCTGGATTGACAGTTGCAACAAGATGTCTGCAATTGTCGTTCCTTCAAAATTCACAAAAGGAGTCCTAACGAGAACAGGAGAAGTTTTAGTTCCGATTCACGTGATTCCTGAGTGGTTCATCCCAGAAGTCCAGAATTCACAAAATTCAATTGATATACCTCTTCGAACAAACTTCAACTTTCTGATTGTTAGTCAGCTCACTGCTATTGATTCTGATATTGATAGAAAAAATGTTATGAATACAATTAGATGGATATGCGAGACTTTCAAGGATGACAAAGATGTAGGAATAGTCATAAAAACAAATAGCGGAAGAGGAACTGCACTTGACAAAATGGTGACCAGCCAGGCAATAAAGTCAATAGTGGCAGGAGCAAGAGGAAATAGTAAGATTCCTGTCTACTTTGTGCATGGAAATATGACAAACTCTGAAATTTCAGCGATGTATAGACATCCAAAGATCAAAGCACTAGTCAGTCTTACACGGGGCGAAGGATTTGGATTGCCGCTACTCGAGGCTGCTGCATCTGGCTTGCCGGTCATAGCGACTGACTGGTCAGCTCACACAGAGTTTTTAAATTTAGGAAAGTGGATAAAAACTGAGTACAAGCTAGTTGAGATACCAGAAAGAAGAGTAGACAATAGAATATTTGTCAAAGGATCAAAATGGGCTGATCCTACTGAAGATACTTTTAAGAGAAAGATTAAGAAATTTAGAGAATCAAGTGAGATTCCCAAGCAGTGGGCAAATGACCTTGCTCAACTTTGCATTGATAATTTTTCCAGAGAATCAATTATGAAGAAGTATGAGTCTTTTTTCAAAGAGATTCTAGTTAATGATTGAGTTCTTTTTTTCAATTACAGTTATTCTTCTTTCGATTTCGGTATACTACAATATCAAGTTTGGAATATTTATCCTCAACATCATTGACTTAATCGAAGAAAGTCTTGATGCTCTTGATGAAAAGTACAGGATATTCAATAAAATTCTCGAAAAACCTGTATTCTTTGATTCTGTAGAAATCAGACAGGTAATACAAGAGATTAAATCCTGCCAGGAGCTTTTGCTGGTTATTGCAAATAAAATTTCAAAGCCGGGGAGATCTATCACAGATGAAAAAGAACAGAAAGAGTAGATCTCCCGCTAAGAATAGTTTAAAATTATACTTTCACGCAGGAACTCATGATGCCATCGTTAAGTTTCAAAGTGAGACAGACGATGAGATGAGACAGAAAATGTACGAGCAAGAAATATTGCCTGCTTTTACGAAGCTGGTAGAGAACCTGATCTTCATTCATGGTGCAAATGCGCATGTAGCGGTTGATGAATTCAAGAATGATTGTGTGAGCTTTCTCTATGAGAAAATGAAGAAATTTGACGATTCTCGTGGAACTAAAGCATTCTCTTACTTTAATGTCGTGGCAAAGAATTGGATCATCATGAGGATGAGACAGAAAATCAAGCACACCAAGAAGCACATCAACATTGATGATAAAACAATTGTCTCTGAGATGGAAGTTTTAAACGTCGTAGAGCCGACATTTGAGATTCATGGTTCAGCCGGCAAGAAGACAATCCAAACAGAGCAGCTTGGCCTGATGTTTAATGAGCTTTCTGATCGAATTGAACAGGATCATGAGAAGATTTGCCTTGAAGCAATTGAGAAGCTTTTTCAGAATATTGACGATATCGATTTCTTCAACAAGCGAGCAGTCTTTGTCTACATAAGAGAGATGACCAATCTAAACACTAAACAGATATCAACCGCGATGTCGTCAATCAAGAAACACTATAGAGAGACTATGAAAGAGTGCGAGTTTGACATATTTGACTAAGGTGATGAATGCCAAAAAATAGCGCAGATGCTGAAATGATAAACGATCAAATGAACATACTCAAGGAAAAAGAGGGAAAGGTTGCGAGATTTGAAGGCCTCCTTGAGTCTATTGATGGTCTTGATAGCAAGAAGAAGGTTCTATGGATCGAGATATACAGAAATGCTATCACAGACAGGGAGAGCGCATCAATTCTTTTCACCGACACAATTATACAGCTAAAAGGAAATGCTGCAAACCATAGCATTCTAGGCCCTGTTGTAGTTAAATACATAGAAAGAATGTCGAGGGCGAACGACCAGCTTATAAAGCTGGCTGAAATTATTACGAGTGAGGACAACAAACCTCTCGACACAAACTCAATATTCGACCAAATATCTGAGGATTGATGATGTTTGATGAAATACTAGTAATTGATTACATTACAGACATAAATGAGCTTTCTGAATCAGACGTGGCTGGACTTGTTGATAAGGTTAATGACTCCTACTTGCTTAAAAACTGCCCCAACGGGACAGTCATAGGGAAAAGAATATCAAGCTCTGAAAATACACAGTCAATGATTTTTTACCCTTTCTTTTCTCACATTAGGACTCCTGTGAAGGCTGGCGAGCGTGCTTGGGCTTTTTCACCTCCAGGAAGAGGCCCTTCATATTGGATCACAAGAAAGGTCCAGGATTCTTGCTCTGAAGATCCTAATTTCACATTCGAAGGAAGGTCACGGGTTGCGCCAGATCTGATTGACAAGAAGAGCGGTAGAAAAAATCTTATTTCAACATTCCAAGACTCTCGGGCTGCAGGAGCTTCAATCTCAGATGTTATTAAGTCTGCCATCTCGAGATCTGAATTTATCGGAGAGCCTACATTAAATGTAAAGAGCAAATCAACAGATTTCTGCCTACAAGGATCGAACGGAGCAATCATAAAGCTTGGAAATGAATCCTCAGCCGGGTCTGCGACTATCAATCTAGTAGCTGGCCTGGCGACAACTGACTCAATTGAGTCGATACAGAATAGCAACAAATTTACTGGAAAAAGCTATAAAGAGACAATCAAGCCGCTCATAGGCAGTGATAGTAGTAGCGAAGAAAGATCAAATGCTGTTCTTGCGGGGTCTCTAAGCGCAGATGATCCATCGCGCTTAATAATATCTCAGAAATTTTCTGCTGACTCCTACTATAGCTTTGAAGGAGATAATGCCGGTGAGGTTCCAACAATCTCCCTAAAGACCGATTGCGTCAGAATTATTGCACAAAATGATTTAAAAATAGTAGTTGGAACTAGCTCAGATCCATCAAGCATAATCATGAAGAGCAATGGTGATATCATCATCACACCATCTTCTCTGGGAATTATAAAGCTCGGCGGCGAAGATGCAACAGGCGCAATCCTTGCCTCTGTTAATTCTGTTGTTACTGCGGGAAAAGTTGCAGCACCGTCTCTTGTCTCAACGGCGGGAGGAATTCTTGGAGAACCTTCTATTCCTGCAACTGGAATTTTTTCCACCAAGGTCTTGGTCAAGGTTACCTGATGGGAACATTATCGACAGCTGGAATAATATCCGAAGGTGATATAACCACATCTGCTAGAACAAAATATCGGGACAATGTTGTCACAACGCTGTCTGAAGGAATAACGCTTGGTGCTACAACGCTTCCACCTAAATCAATTTCAATGGGAAATTTTGAGACAGATCCGATTGATACAGTCAATCAGAATTTTCCCGCGTGGCATGGGCTTTACGTTGATGGATTGCAAAAAAATATCGCATTGCTTCTAGACTCGATTCCGCCATCCGCAATTTTAAAATTTCTCATCCCCCCAATATTTGATCCAACTGAACCGATTGCAAGAGTTATATCTGAGCTTCAGGATCTTTTTTTGGAGATAGAATCACTTCTGGGAATTTCAATTGTTGATATTTTAATATCTCAAATTGCTGTTACGATTGAAAAAGCAGCTGATATAACTACTGCAATATCAAATGGAGATCCGGATGCATTTTTTGAAGGAGTAAAATCAACTATATCTGCAGCGCTTGAAGCTGCGGGGGTAGATCCTTCTGAGGTGGTTGAAAAAATTGACGAACAAAAGGATAAGATTGTTGCAAAGGGCGAGCAAATTATTGAAGATGCACAAAATGCAATAGAGGGAGCTCTACCTGAAATTCCTATACCGGCGCTTGATATTTCTTTCATGGATCCTACAGTTGATGTATCTCCTCTTTTTGCAACAGTTGAAGCAAATGGATACGATGGAATCGCTACAAAATTTATCAAAATGATGACAGTGTTTCTCGCTATTCCTTCTAAAATTGTTGAAGCAGCTCAGAAAGCATCTGACACGGCATCAGCTGCAATCAAGGCGATTGTTGATGCTCTCAATTTGCTCATAATAGATTTTCAAAAAGGAATAGTAGATCTTCTTAACGCTGTAATAGGATTTATCTGGGATCTTATCTCGCAGGCCATAGGTATCATTTCAACTGCATTCCTGGAAATTTCCTCAATAATCAACATTGTGTTCTTTTTTGCAAAATGCTTCATCATCTCAATTATTGGCTTTCTTCTCGGGGCAGGATTAATTGCGCTTGCAGCAGCAAAAGCTTTTAATCTTGCTTGATCTTGATTTCTTCGCTTCTAAATAATTAAGAACATGGCGACATATAGCTTCAAAAGTGTCGGAGAATCCAGCAACCCAAGATCTGTGCAAGAAGTGCAACCGATTCCAGTTGGAATTTTGACACCAGTGAGAGCTTCTAGGAAAACTGGCGGCCCGTTTGAAATGTCACTCTCTGTTCTTGACCAGCAAATTGATAATTTTAGAAACATGCTCCTAACCAACCACGGAGAGCGTCTTCCCACATATGACTTTGGAGCAAACCTTAGATCCCTAGTCTCAGAGAGGCTCGCGATTGCAGATTATGACGAACAAGCCATGAATCTAATCAAGGCTACAACAGAAAAGTACATGCCTTTTATCAGCCTTGACATGTTCGAGACTGAAGTTTTACAGACTGATGAACAGGGAATAGCAAAAATCAGAGTGAAGGTAGATTTTTCCATACCTCGACTTTCAACGCAGAAAAAGAGAGTTGAGGTTACAATTTCAAATTATGGATAAAAAATGGCAATTAACAATGTAAAGAAAGATCTAAAAAAGAAACGTCAAAGAAACTACCTTGCGCGAGATTTTGATTCAATACGTGCAGAGCTTCTACAGTACGCTCGAACTTATTTTCCAGACAAGATTCAAGATTTTTCTGAAGCATCCGTAGGCGGAATGCTTCTTGATTTGGTCGCACACGTCGGAGATGTCACTTCTTTTTATCTGGATCACCAGTTTAACGAAATAAATCTTGAGACATCTGTCGAAAGATCGAATGTAGAAAGGTTAATAAGGCTGGCAGGAGTAAAAATACGGGGAGCCTCTCCGGCGTATTGTGATGTTAGTTTTTCTTTTACTGTTGATTCAATCTTGACAAGCACTGGATATCTGCCCGCGACTGTTCAACTACCTGTCTTAAAATCAGGATCAAGAGTTCAATCAAACACAGGCGTTTCTTTCTTTCTCCTAAATGATCTAGATTTCACAGAAGTTGATGGATTTGGAAAATTTCTGTACACATCGACTGTAAATACTACTGACTCAGATGGAAATCCACTGACATACATTGTCACTAGATCCGGAAAATGCATGTCAGGAGCAATATCAGAAGAGCAATTTACGTTTGGATCAGATGCAACACCATTCAAGACAATTGCTTTGTCAAATCCAAATGTCAGTGAAATTATTCTGGTGAAGGACACTGAAGGAAATGAATACTACGAGGTGGATTCTTTATCACAGGACACTGTCTTCAAGGCCATAGAGAACTATAATTCTGATTATGCAGACGTGCAGAATGCAATTGCAGTAATTCCTGCTCCCTACAGATTTGCAACACGAGCTGATTCTGATTCCGGCGCAGTAACTTTAGTATTTGGATCGGGTCAAGCTGATACACTTGACAATGATATTCTACCGGATCCAAGCGAGGTATCTCTTCCGCTTTTTGGAGATAAAAAGGTCTTCTCAAAGGTTTCAATTGATCCAAAGTCGATGATCAATTCAAAAAGTCTAGGAATATCTCCGACAAACACAACAATACGAGTCAGATATCGGCATGGCGGTGGATTATCACACAATGTTTCTGCTAACTCAATAAAGACTGTTAGCAATCTTGTAACAAAATTTAATGAGGCAATTGCATCAACAAAGGCAGCAACAGTTCGAGCTTCTATTACCATAAAGAATGAATCAGATGCGCAAGGAGGAGAGAACTCTCCAACGCTAGAAGATCTTAGAAGCATCGCTCTAAGCATAAGAAATTCACAAAATAGAGTAGTATCCAAGGAAGACTTGATTGCAAGAGTATTTCTTATGCCTTCAAATTTTGGAAGAGCTTTCAGAGTAGGAATACAGTCAAATCCTGTTAATCCACTAGGATCGCTTCTATTTGTTGTTAGCAGAGATGCTGATGGTTTTCTTACACAGTCTCCGGACACTTTAAAAAGAAATATTTCAACCTACATAAATGAGTTCAGATTAGTTTCAGATTCATTTGACATACTTGATGCAAAAATTGTGAACATCGGCTTCAGTTACCAGGTCACGATAGATGATAGAGAGGATAAATCGGGAATCATAACAAAGATCAATAATGCACTGAAAAATTATCTTGCTACAACAAGCATGCAGATAGACGGATCCGTACAGGTTGCTGATCTGATAAATCTGATACTGAACCAAGATGGAGTAATTGGGCTTGAGAGTTACGAATTTACGAGCCTTGCAGGAGAAATTGACGGAAGAGAGTATTCATCTTTTTCAATTAGCCCGAAACGGTCAATTCGTCGAGGATTTTTATCACCTCCGCTTGGAGGAATATTTGAGGTAAAATTTCCAGACTCTGATATTGTTGGAAATGCAATCTAGGAGAAGAAATGTATAGAATATTTCAAGCTGATAAAGATTCTTACATTACAAATAAGATAATTTCTAATACACTTAGAGCGACAGACTCAAATACAGGTCAAGCTGGCACTATAGATTTGTTCAAGATCTACGACGAGAACACCTACAGTGGAGAAGATGCCCCGATAGAGCTAAGTCGTGCGATAATTCACTTTGATCTAGAAGACCTTAGATCATCTCTTACATCGGGTGATTTTGACATAAGTAGCCCAAGCTTTTCCTGCAGCTTATATCTTCATGATGTCTACGGTGGTCAGACAACTCCGAATAATTTTTCTCTTGTTGTTTATCCTCTTTCAAAAAGTTTCGACGAAGGTAAGGGTCGAGATGTTGTGAGATTTGAAGACATTGATGTTGTTAACTTCATAACAGCGTCTGTGTCACTGACAGCAGTTACCTGGTCTATGTCAGGCGCGGCACACGGAGGAGATCTTGGAAATCAAAATGTTGATTACTTCACAAGAGGAAACCTGAATGACGGGTTAGGGATTGTTTCATTCGAATCTCTCCAGGTTTTTTCAACAGGAGAGGAAGATTTAAACGTTGATGTCACAAAGATCGTGTCAGGCGTGCTCTCAAATCAGCTACCAGACGCAGGGTTTAGAATATCATTTACAGGAAGTCAAGAGCAGGACACCAAGACAAGATTTGTGAAGAGATTTGCGTCAAGAAACACCACAAATACGGCAAAAAGACCGAAATTGATAGTGACATATAACGATGTCATTTCAGATGAAACAAATTTATTTGAATTTAATTCAACAGGATCTATATTTCTGAATTCATTCTCAAAGGGCGTTGCTACAAGCTTAACTTCGGGATCCTCTCTGACGAGTCTGACAGGAAATAATTGTCTCGTGGTTAAGCTTCAGTCAGGTAGTATAGCTCGTACTTACAACGCATCGCAGCACAAGATTGGATCCGTTCCAATAACTGGAATCTACAGCTCAAGCTTTTTGGTAAATTCATTTGACTCTGACATTAGAGCCTATCTAACAAGTAGCAACGCAAGCAATCTTGTGTTTGGAGTTAAGTGGCTATCAACTGATCAGACTGTACAGTTTGCAACAGGCGCACTTGAGATAAAGGGGATAGATGCCACGTATTTTACTCAAACCCCAGAGCGGTATTTTATTAATATTACAAACATGCAAGCTGCCTACAAGAGCGATGAAAAAGTAAGATTCAAGATGTTTATCGAGGATTTCACACGGCCTGTTACTTTTGTTAAAACACCAATTGAAAACATTGGTGTTATAGTTGAGAACTGCCTCTATAGAATCAGAGACTTTGAAAGTGACGATGTCATAATTCCTTTTCACGACCCTGGGACTCGTGTATCGAATGATTCAACATCTCATTATTTTGATTTTTACATGTCATCTCTCCCCAAGGGAAGAACTTACACTTTTGACTTCAAGATCTCAACAAAGGGAAGAAACATAGTTATCAATGACGTGGCTGCCAAATTTAGGGTAGAATAAGAATGGCAAAGCTAAGAACTCGTCCGCCTCTTTTTAGAAGCAAAAAGACGCAGACAACGACAAACAGCGTTAAAAAGAATGTCACAAATGACTCTTTGGGAGATCATGACTTTTCCAGCGATAATTTTTTACTTGATTCCTACGCTGCACCCTTCAAGTCAACCCAGCAGCTGAACATAGATTTTTCCAAATTTCAAAATCACACTTTCTTCTCTCCTGCACGCGCAAAAGTTGACATCGCGCTTCACAAGTGCATAAATGAGTTTCCTTATACAGGATCAAAGGCAAATGTTGAGAGGTTCATAACAAGATTAACAGGATTTGAAAAGTACGTCTTCGATCAAATTCCTAAAAACAAGGGATTTCTTTTCTTTTCAGGGTCTCAAGGGCCCAACGGGTCTTACATTTCTGTGAGTCCTTTCGCAGGAAATGAATTTTTTGGAGTACCAGGAGCGACAGGAGAGAATTTTCTCAACGTAGATCACAACCCGTTTGAGATAGAGACTCATTTATACATTCCAGAAATACTCAATGATAATCAGGTGATTTGCCAGAGAAGTCAGACTAAATCTGCTTTTACTTTGGCTCTCTCATCATCAAGCCAGACAGATCAATGCAAGATTATTTTTCTAGTTTCTTCTGCTTCTGATTCTTATGTTATCGCATCAGGTTCTTGTTCTAAGGGGCAATTTTCTCATGTTAGAGCATGCCTTGAAAAAGAAAATGGTGGAAAAAAAGCAAAAATATACGTAAATAATCTTTTGATTGCGTCATCTTCTGACATTCAGGATTTTGGAAGTCTAGTCTTTGACACTGCAAACTTCAATATTGGAAGCGGGAGCACGCACTCCATACTTGATTACAGCTTTTCCCCAGTTGAGACACTAAGCGGTGCACTTGATGAGTTCAGATTTTTTACTGATCAGAGAGATCAGAGCAAGGTAGAACTACAGCAAAAAACACAGATATTTGCAACTTCAAGCTTAGGACTATACTTTAGATTTGACGAGCCGTCAGGATCGTATGACATGAGAGATGTTGTCCTTGATTATTCAGGACACTGCCTTCACAGCAGGATACAAAATTATTCAGAAAGTCTGAGAGTTGCAGCTTCTATTTCTAATCCAATGACTCTACAGGACGCTTACTTTAGCCCAGTATTGTATCCTGACTATGATCAATTTGAGAACTTAATAAATAGACTCCTTAGTGATTCTGAATCTTATGACGCAATAAACCCAAATAACATCTTGAGTCTTGTACCGCTTCATTACCTTGAGGAAAGTGCCCTTGCATCGGGCTCGCCTCAGTATGATTCTGGAATTGGCATTGCTCCGAAGCTTGCCAGTATTCCTGGAACTGGAGAGCTTCATAATTCTTCTCCTCTTTTAAGAATTCTCGTAATAATGTCAATCTCTCTCGATGAAATAAAACAGTTTGCAGATGACTTATCTAAAGTTCTTGCGATTGAGCCGGGAAGCGATACTCAAATTAGCGGACAGATGATAAGGTACGCTGCAGATTATTTTGGGATCACTCTTCCAAACTTTTTCGCTAAGTCAACAGTGGATCAATTTTCTTTTGGAGAGAACATAGAAGATGATGTAGTCACAAGATACACACTTCGTGGATTGAGGGACGATTTGTGGAGAAGACTTCTTTACAATATGCCCTACATTGTTTCATCAAAGGGAACAAGAGGCGCTGTTAGGTCAATTCTCTTATCTTCAGGAATAGTTCCTGAAAATTTCTTTGTGATAAGAGAGCTTGGAATGGCAGGAGAAACCAGGATAAAGAATCTGAGAGATAAATCTGAAGAGGTTATATCTGTCCTAGACTTCTCAGGAAGTATTTTAACTCCTACAGGAGTTTTTGTCTCTCCTGGGGTCATGTCAAATTCACCAAGAATAATTAGTCCATTTTTAAGCGCGTCTAGAGTCGAAATTGGATTTCCAGATCCTGTTGGAACTTTCGTTAATAAATCTGATCAATTCTTTCACGGAATTTCAAATTCAACAAATGATGGTCTCTTAACTTCAGGATCTTTTTCAATTGATGCTTCATTTATTTTCGACAAAAGATTAAATCATCCCTCCAGACAGAGCCTCTTCAGACTCTTAACAACAGGAAGCTCATTACCTAGAGACTTTCTTGTTGCTAACGTCTTCTTTGATAGAACAAGTGATGAAACTGGAAATCTTACTTTAGCGCTAAATGCCTCTGCTGAAATACCGATAAATCAGCCAAAACCTTTGATCCTCTTTGTATCGGGAGTAAATCTCTTTGACGGAGAGCGGTGGACTGTAGGCATTGAAAGAAAAAGAGCAGATGAAGCAGGATTTTTATCTTCAAGCTACACTTTAAGATGTGCGCGACAGGTCGGAGAGAATGTAACTTTCTTCAAAGACGCAGCTTTTTATTCGGAAACATCAGTCTCACCAGGTCTCAATGTGTTTCAGAATTTAATACCTACTTTCAATGCATCTGGGACTTACACAATAGTAGGCTCTCAAAGTTTTTCAGCGTCTACAAGATTTTTAAACTCGTACTCTGATTATATTACTTCTAGGTTTACTGGAAAAATTTCAGGAATCAGATTTCAGTCTCAGGCGATTGGTGATGCTTCATTCATCGAAAGGTCAAGAAATTTTGCTAGCATCGGGACTAGCAACCCAGAAATTGGTTTAGGTTTTGACCTCGTCCAGACCGGAGCATTCCAGAGACTAAGAATTGATGCATCCTGTGATCAGGCAACTACAGCTTCAGATGGATCTGGGAACATTAGAATATTTGATTTTAGTCAGAATTCAATGCATTTTCTAGGATCAGGATTTTCTGCCAACACAGAAATAATAAAACCGCAAACTGTCTACGTAGATCGAGTATCTCCGAGATTTGATTTGCAGCAAGTCTACAACAAGGTAAGAGTGCGGGGCCTCAATAACCCAGCTGAATCTGATCCTGACTACATTATTTCAGGACCTGCTTATGAGATTTATGACACTACTGAGATAGTTGATGATACAAGATTTTCAATTGAGCACTCTGTTGTCAAAGCGCTGAATGAGGATGTTATTTCTACTATCGGAGACGTTCAGTATCTTGAAGACGTGCTAGGTCAGCCGCGTGATTTTTTCAATGATTCATACTCAAGGATAGATCATTTTTCAGATGTCTATTTCAATAGGCTGACTGGAAAGATGGATCTAGCAAGGACATATGATGTTTTCAGATGGGTTGATGTTGCGCTTACTGATATTGTCGAATCAGTTCTGCCAAAAAGAACAAAGTTTTTAGGAATAAACTACATTATTGAACCCCACATCCTAGAGAGAGCAAAAATAAAATACAGGTTTGATCAAATGTTCATGCTAACAAATGACATGGTAGGTCTTAAGTATGAAGATGTTGTTCTTGATTATTCTACAAATATTTTAAATATCAGTAGTGAAAATATTGATGGAGTTTTGAAAAGCAAATGAAGCCATTTAAAGATGAAGGCAGGCTTAGAGAGACTAACTATGTCCAATCATCTAATGTCTCGTTTGTTCCCGATAAAAACGGGTATGGAGTTGAGATAAGGAGAGGAAGAGACGTCTTTAGAAGATCAAATCAGATTTTCATCTCTTCTGGGCGCTGGGCAGACATGAGAGATGACGGTATCATTGATCAAGAGATTTCTCCTATCGTTATTGGTCAGCTTACAAATGCACTAGACTTTGAGCCATACCAAGATCAAAATGAAAGAGTTAATCCTGTGCATGTTTTAAGTGCAGGAGAGATCATAGTTAAAAAAACCATTGATTTCGAAGAAGAGACATCCAAGGATGGAAGAATTACAGTTTTCAACATTAGTGCGAGAGGATACATAGCAAAAGAAGAACTTCCATTCCAGACCAGAGGAATAAAGGTCACAAACGATTCAATCTCTGGCTACAGCGAAGGAATGCGGTACAATCCTTTCCTCGATGGAGGAGAGTCGGAGCTAGGAGTACCTCGTGTTGGTTTCTACGGAAATAATTCGGTTACTAGAATGGTTTTCAATGATGTTGTAGACATAAACGATCTAGGAATACAGATTGACACCGGAGACTATGATTCTGATTATGAGACGGGTGCTTTTGGAATGACACTTTACTCTGCAGAATTTGGGACAGACTCAATCGCATTTGCAGGACTTAAAAAATGAAAAGTAGATTTCTAAATGTTTCTCCTCGTGCTTATATTCGGCAAAAAGATTCAGTCAATACACTTCCACCGATTGTTCGCACTGGATACCAAAATGAGCTAGGAAAATATTCATCTCCTTTTGATGATACTAAGTCAACAATAGTTTTTAAAAATTCTCAAGTTCTACTTGCTCCCTATATGATCTCCGGGGAAAAAGCAGGAAGTTCTGGATTTCTGACTGGGACACTTCTTGTTACAGCTTCTCTTGGCGATTCAAATGCATTTCTTGAAAAGTCGATAAATTCATCACCTATCAATCCTTTCAAAGAAGGAAGCAATATAACTGCCTATTTGAAAAAGTCAGATGGTCTAGGCTTTCCAGAGGAAAATTATCCGGGATTTAGTTCATCAGATAGGGATAAAACAGCACTAATATTTGATATATCGACACAGGCAGACTTTGATGTGTTGAAATTGAATGAGGGAGATGCAAAGAACACGTCAGGCCCATTCTCGGGCCAGCAGGGATCTGGATTTCTGTATTACGATTATTTAAAAAAATCCTGGCAAGATATAGGAACCAGAGATCCGTCTACTGGTCAGACAATTAAATATGATCCTGTTCTAAAGCTTGATCATCAGAAACTTACTGCACCTGGAACAAGCCTTGCACAAGTATCTGCAGGGAACAAAGAGTTTCTTTGCCAATTTGCAAGTAGCCCTTACAGTATAATTTCTGAAGGTCCTCAATATGTTCCAAAAAGTGTTGAAGCGCTCGAAGCAAGAGGATATCATAGGATCGGAGAGCCAACTTCTTTTTTTGAGGCACCATATGCTCCCAGATATCATGCAACAACCGGAAGTGGAATTAGGCTTTCTGATTATATCAATGATCCCTTTGTCGTAGATAGAATAACTGTCACTCTTCCTGTTCGGGCTGTTCGAACACAGACGCCGCCAAATCCGGGCGAGCCGCCTACACTATTTGATTATGGATTTGGAAGAGATATTGATAACCACGTATTTTTCATCTATGTTCAAAATAGATCAAATGCAAATCCCGATAGCAGACAAGATGTTTCAAGCAGTCTGCGATATTTAATTGCAAAAGAGTCCTTCTGTTTTTTCAATGAAATAGTTCTTGATTCAGTAAGCCTCGGAACACGTCCAATTCACGCCTATGCAAAGGCTCTCTCTTTTTCAATGGGAACAAAACTTGCATCATCTAGCTTGAGTCCGGTATCACAAAGCATAGATGCTGTTATTAAAATGAATTTTAGGCCTCTAACCTTTCAGAGTTCGTTTGGAACAACATCCAAGCTTGCCGGTAGCGACGACATCGTGTCCACCCCGGCCGCGCTAACTAGCAGCGTATTTATACAAAACTTCTGGAGAGGTGGACAAATCGGATCTGGAAGCACTGGGCTGATTGATTTAAGGTCTGCATCGCCAGCTTTAATTAGAAACTTAAACGCAATGTCAGGAGCAATTCCACCGAGAATTAGCAACCTGCAGTGTCAGCCTAGCACAAGAGCTTTAGTTTCTTCCTTCTGGGAAGGAGATGAGTTCCTAATTGGATCGGGAAGCGGATTATCAGACACAATCGCGCCAATTGAAACAGTATCTACTTTAGCGCCTGCTCGTCAAACTCCTGTTGTCTTATTTCCTGAAGATGAACTTGTATTTGGAATTGAATCGGGTGCCAATTCCAATATTCAATCCCCTGGTAGACAAAAATCTGGCACAGATAGAAGTGTTCTCGATGTGACAGGGTCTCGTCTGATAATAAAAAGCGGAGATGCAAACATCACACTGTACGGTTCCACTATATCAAACAAGGTGCAGTCCTTGCCTTCCTTGAACCAGCACCTTGGATCTGATGCAATTCATGAAGCCATACAAGAATCAGGACCTTATGATCAGTTTGACACTTACGATAAAAAGATTCTTTCTGCCTCTTATGTTGATAATTTTATCGGAGGATCTATAAGCATCGGTTCTTTGACACGAAAAATACACGGCAGAGGAACCAGTTTTGAAACAGGAATTACAGGTTCTCTCCAGCGAAACGTACGACTCCAATTTGAAAACCAGACTTACCATGATACATTTCTTCCTGCTCCAGCAGTTATTACAACTAACCTGAGAAACACATCTACCGGATTGACTGTTCTTACGAGACTTCCTGCAATTATTATGCAAGCTGAATCCGGAAACGGATATGTTGTTGAAAATAATCGATCCTCTAATATAATGCTTGAACGTCCATTTACCTATGAAAAGGAGCAGGGTGAGGCAAGAGTAAGGAATGTTGTAGTTCAGCTTTTAACATCAGCAGGTGCAGGAGCCGCGCCGGATGGAACCGCAACAGGTGATGCAGCAAGGTTTTTGCTTTATTACAACGGATCAAATTCAACAGTTTTAGTTCCTACCACCATCAACAAGAAATATAGCGGTGCAGCATCGATAAGATATGGCATGATGAGCACGCGCCTAATGGGGCCTAGCTGTGTCTTCAGAAGAGACAGATTTGGACAATTTAGAGATATGCTTGAACAAGGAAGAGATGGAAAGATAGTCACAACTCAGGGTGGAAAGGACATCGTTGGTGTTCCGGTCACTGCGGCAAAATTTGTCAAACAGCAGACTAGCACGCCTGTCGATCCGAGCTTGACGCAGTGCAGCAATCTAAGCACATCTTGCACATCTTCAATCCCTTTCATAGATGACGGTGTATTTCACAATAGAGGAGCTCTTCCAACAACAACGACTGTTTCTTCTGGGCCAAATAATCTTATCTTTGGAATTACGGTTACGGGCAGCTTTGGTTTGCAATAGTTATGTAAGAGGCCATAATGGGAATCCTTGATTCCAAGAAAAGAGTTGTTGATATTGTGATGACTCCGCAGGGGCGTGCATCTCTTGCGAGAAGCGGTCTTAAGATTGCTTACGCTTCTTTCACAGATGGCCAGGCTTACTATGACCCGAGCAGCATCACAGGATCTTATGATACAGCTACAGACAGAGTCTATCTCGAGAGCCCAGGATCTCTACCGCAGGATATTCTTGCGATTGTCACAGATGATACAGGAGATATTATTCCTGCGACAGCTTTTGGATCAAACAATGATACTGGCGTAAAAGTAGCAAAAGATGGAAAGATTTATGTGAATTATGCAGGGAGCAATCCCGTAGCAGGTACAAATCCAGGAAATGATTTTTCATCTGCTGTTTCTGACATTACAAATATGTTCCAGAAGTCTTTTTCCATGAATACAGTAATTGGAACAAGAGATCCAATTGATGATGAATCTGATTTTGAGATAAACCCAACAGAGACTACATTTCAATTCACTGAGGACGGAACAGATCTACCAGTCGCCTCTATAAATCTAGCTGACTCAATTTTCTTTGATAAGAGATTTTCAAATCTTCCTCAATTTAAATTTCTACCTCCAGTTGCGAAGACGGGTGGGCAAACAGTTGAGATTGGAAATTTCAAAAACATAAAAAGTTTTAATAGCTACACATACCAGGACATAAAGGAAGAAACGCTTGGCACTGAATCCGCACCGGTGAAGCAACGTGCTGAGTTTGAGATAGTAAATTCTTCAATGCAGAATGACATGGTTATTCAGATGTATGAGGTCAATGCTGATGGCGTTCTAAAGCTTGATGCAGTTGACTATGGAAATGTCATTGATACGACAGATAGGCAGCGACCCTTGAAGCGGATAATATTCTATGGAAAAGTATTTCTCGATGACACAGAGACAGTGACGTATGTTAATCTTTTCACCGTGGTAATTGACTAATGCTTTATGCTATCAAGCCAAGCGTAAAAAAATTCGCAAGATTCATTGATCTACAGCTTGCATCCATATCTGATCACAGGTCATCAGGCGGGATCTTATATTTCAAGTATACGATACCCATAGAGATAGACAGATCCATAATTTCAAGCCTAGATGGAGACCTACAGGTCAAATGCTTTTCTTCGCAGAGATCTAGGCCTCGAATTGTTGTTAAGCGATCTGAAGTTGCATCAACTAATTTTTTCAAAAAAATTGACTTACAAAGATTTGATCAAATATCGAGCAGAAAATACGGAAAAAAATATTTTGCAACAAGGTTTATCGATCGGCCAGATCTAGTCAACCAGAGAATAAATTTTGAAATAGAGGTCTCATCATCAGACGTAGTTGATACTTTCACAGTTGAGATTGTCAATCTAAGAACCGATGGAAGCAGTGATGTTGTTGACACAGCTGAGATAGATCACGAGACCTGTCTAAAACAGTATGATATTCCGAGCGTTGACTTTTTACTCACTGCAACTCGTCTAAATGATCGAAAGATCTACGTTGCAGCATCGTCCAGTGATAAGAACGTTGGATCTTTTAAGTTTTTTTTGAAGAAGGAAACACAATCAGACTTTTTGTCTACAAAATTTTTGAGCCAAGTAAAATCTCCCGTAGATCAAGGTGGAACATCTACGGCAATTTTTGAAGTCAGTGATAGTGAACAGGTTTACACAGTTCTAGCGCGCCCGATTTCTTCTATACTTTCTCAGGAGGTTGGAAATTTTAGGCAAAATACAATAGGCTATGTTCAATCAGTGAAACAGCTACCATTCTATCTGGATTCAATTCAGAGCAAAAATCTGAATTTCAGAGTCACAGGAATGAACTCATCAATAAAAAAAGTCTTTCTTTATAAGCAAAAATTATCGGAATATGAGAGAGAATACATAACTTACTCGGATAATTCCGGAGGATCGATCACACTGGTTGACGAATCAAGAAACCCTCAATACGACCACATTTATACAGTTGACTATTTGAACAATCAAAATGAGCCAATGACAAGCCCATCATTTGTGGTAGTTCCTGCACTGAAACTTGATTCACTTGCGAGAATTAGCGCATCTCTTGTTTCGAGTGAATTTTCTCAAGAAAAATCAAAAACTTTGCTTTCTAGCAGGTATCTAAGTTTTAATGTTAAAGTAGCGTACAATACAGAAACAGTATACGATCAGCTAGTTACTGACCTAAAGAGCCTCGGTCTCGATAGCCTTGTTTCATCTGATCTTGAGAAGACTACTAACAATTTAAAGCCAATTATTCGTGTTATTGTCTCCAGGATCTCTCTGAATACAGGAGAAGAAACTGACTTAGGAATTTTTTCTCCCGGAACAATTCAGATTCCTGTATCGACAAGTTCCAAATATGGATCAAATGAACCTTTCATTTATAGATTTGAGGTAGCAGTTCGATCATTTCCTGAAGCGCTCGAAGGCCTCACTTCCGGGCAGAGAGTAATTGCCGATAATTCTTTCAACATCGGATCCATAAATGATCTAGGCAGCAAACTTCTTGGAAATAGGTCTAAATCATCACAGTCAAATTTCAGCGCAAAATTCTTCTCAAGGAGCTCAATACGAGGATCAGAGCTTAGATATGGAGACAATTCAAATATTGGAGATTTAGGTTTTTATGCAGGAAGAACGGGAATATTTTCGGATGTAAGAGTAAACCCAGAAAATATTACATCTATCTCTATTAAAAATCTCAAATTTTCTACAAGAACAAAAGGATCTTACATCTCTTGGAGCGTGTCAGGATTATCATCTGAGATTGACTTCTTTGAAGTAAGCGTCGATGGATCCTTGTTTTATAGTCACCCAACCTCAGCATCAGTTCAGATTTTTAATCTAGGTAACATTATTCCAAGATCAATTAGAGTTTCAATAGTTTCAAGAGGAACCAGACAAGAAACTGGGGCCTCAACACTTCAGGTGAACGCATGACAATAAAAAATCCTTCATTTTCAAATCTTGTTGTAAGCCCAGCTTCTGCAGCTACGACAGATTTAAAAGTAAAAGTCAGCGAAATGACCAGCAGAGCAAAGAATATTACTTCATATTCGAGAAGAAGAGAAGGATCAGAATTCTCAACAGAGCAGTCTTTTCTTACGCTATCAAGGGAATCTCTAAGAACGTCAACGGTTTTATCAGAAAACACAAATTCTGTTTTTGATTATAGCATATCGGATTTTGATTCAGAGATAACAGGAAGCGGGATCACTAGTGCATATCCAGTCATTCTAGCGACTTTGCCTCTCCAGAATCTATTTTCAGGTGGAACTGAAACAAATTTTGGAATAATTTATGACTTACAGAATCAAGTAAGAGATGTTACAGTTCAGCTAGCAAATGACATAGTCAACAAATTTTATGAATCATCTCCTGCATCTTCTGCGTCACTGGAAAAAATTAGAGACACAAATCTTTCAAAATATAACACACTCGCCACATCAATTCCTAAGATTTTTAGACTTAGAGAAGAGATCATGAACTCTACAGAGATCTTAGCCGGGTCTGATACACAGCTGTTAATGATTAAGCAAAAATCTTCAACAACAGAAGCTGATAGTCAATCAACCTCATCGAGAACAGTTGCTCCTCTAGGGTCTGAATCTTCAATAACATTTACAGGTATTGGAAATGTTGCACTTTCAATCGCAAGCTCAATAAATGTTTCTAGAATACCTGTTCAATCTTTTTCTGCTCTTTCTGGAGATTTTGGAAATCTATCAGTAGAATACAATGACGGAGATATTACGAAATACGATTCCGGAAAGAACATTATTGACAGCCTGACAACTAGATTGCTCGGAGAAAATAGACAAGAGCAAGCAAGAACAACCAGACAATATCAGCTTCTTAAGGCTGCAATTGCACAGATCCAAGAGGGTCGTAGGTTCAATGATGTAGACTCAGAAGGCGACTACACTAGCCCGTATTCTAGCCTTGACTACAGGAAAGTCTCTCCGATAAGCCAGCTCTTGTCTGACACAATTTCAATGAAGCCAGGATTTTTGTTTGCAAAAAGAACAATATCAGAAATTGCTACAATCGCTGAGAATGGTTATCTCTTACCGTCTCCTGCTGGTGCTGGATCAAGATCGGGAGACTTTAGCTCGTCAGGAGTAGCAGCGCTTCAAGGGCTGCAGGACTCGGGCGTATTTTACGCTGGAAAGCTAAAAATATCTGAAGGAAGCACGCAGATTGCCTACGAGGATGACACAGACAATATTTTCATAGATATCCATACAAGTTTATTGTCGCCATCAACGGGTGAAGAAACCCGGATGCGGGTTTTGCCAGTGGTAGGGCTGAATCTAGAGCTTCTTACACAGAAGTTCGTAAATCAAATTCCGGTTTTTCTTGCTTCGAATATAGTAAATGCTCAAACATCTTTTCCAGAGATTCCTGCGGCAATTAATCCGAGAGAATCACAGCCTATCAGCGTCTCTGACACATATCTTGACCAGCTAAGATACATCAATCAAAATTCTCGCGGCGAAAACATTTATATGTTTGATAATTTCTTGCAGGGATCGATTGGAGATCCTGCAACTGCTATTTCAACTGTTATTACAGCACCCGTCGAAGATCTAAAGACTTTGAAGTCAAACATTGACGGAATAACTGCATCTATCGAACGGTTTGCAACTGATAGAAGGTTTGAAATTTCAAATCAGTGTTCTTTGACAATAATAAAAATATTTTACAAGCATTTTAAAGGCTTTTTTGATCAAAGTGTACTTGGTACAGAGACTACTAGCACATACAGCGCAATTAGGGCAGCAATGTTTTTTATCGCATCACAGGATTCTTATTCTGCTGCAAAGCTTTTTAGGCTGATATGCGCAGGAGAAGAAGAGCTCACAAATATGATAGCGAATTCAGAATCATTCAATAGCGATGAATCCAGATCGAGCGGCGGTGGCAGCTCCGGGAGCACTGGGAATGACGTTTTTAGAGTAGACAACACATTTAAAGGCGACTACGGAGGCGTCAGTGATCAGTATTCTGGCTTTATTTCTGATTATTCAAGTGGAGCTCTAAAGACAGGCGATCCCGGTGATAAGCGCTCGGGCGTTAATATTAAAATCAGAGCACCCACACTGGCAGTTGATGCTCTTGCTACTGTGCAGGCGGCGGCGGTGGCGGTGGGGGCCGATGAGGACATCACATTTAATGAAGCGGCTGAATCAATAGAAATTATGGAGGCCCTCGGCGAAGGGGCCGCCGCTTTGTTTCCAAGCACGCTACAAAAGACAGGAGAAGAAGGATACGAAGATTTCTTGAAGTTTCTATACGACAAATCAGGAAGCTTCAAGACCATTGATAATATAGCATCAGAGCTCGCCTCGTATTACCCTGCAATATCTCAAAATAAAAAGCTTGAGAATGAGGTAAAAATTTGTGCATATTTTATGTTTTTACATATCCTGCGAGGAATAAATGCACAAATTTCACTGAAGCTAAAATTAGTTGATGTCGGGGAAGGAGACAATTACCAAGTATTCCTAAAGTGGTTTCCTGCAGACATAGCAGCATTATCTGATTGTCTTGGCGAGGCTCTGGAGGAGACGACTTCTGCAGACATGAGATTTGAGAGATTTTCCAAGATTACAGGGATCACTCCGGATCCAGATCAGATTTCTTTAATAGATTCATCATTCTTCAAAAAAATTAGGTCACCAATCAAGTATGCTTTGCAAGCTTCTCAAGATATGCAGTCTTTGCTTGCGTACCAGAACACTGTATTAAAATCACAAAGCAGTCTAATTCAGAGCATAATAAATCTCTACGATCAGATTTCCGATGTTTATGGAGGTGACTCTTCAAAGACTGCACGTATTGTGTCAAGATATTCAACAATAGATTCTGTTGTTGAGCTGCTGTACAGATCAAAAAGATATCAAACTCTGATTCCGGGTACTCAAATTTCCGCAGTCGCAACCCGATCGGAGAGCTACAGGTCGTTGGTGAAGGCAGCATTCAAAAATATTATTCCTGACAAGAATGATCTTCAGATTTGCATAGTAGGTGTCCCCTATGGGATGCTTGAGAGAATGAGATTTGCGCTAGATGATAGAAATGAGTATTTTGGAGTTACTGCCTACTCGGGCGCAGCCAACACACTCGATCCAGTAGGAAAGAGAGCTGATTATAATTTTTCCTACAACACACAGTCTACAAATAGACGGCCAAATCTAGGCGGGCCTTATTGCTCTCTTGTCCCGAATATTGATGACAACTTTGATTCCAGCATAGAGTTCTCAACTGCAGCAGAGGATGATATTTCGATTCTAAAAATATCTAACGACGGATCTTCACTGGAGTCTCTAAGGCGCGGAGATTCATCGGATAACGTCAAGGCAATAGACATACCAGCAAATGTAGTTCAGGCTGCTCTGCAAGCCTACGTTGAAGATATCTACGGTCTTTATCCAAGATATGCTTCGACAAAGGCACCAATGAAAGAGACCTATCGGGAGCAGACATTTGCTGATAAAGCACTCGAAGAACAAGGATATAGGACTTTTGGATCTAGCGATGAAATACTTCAATACTACAGGCTAAGGGCAATGATAATGATGCACAGAGATTTCATAACCTCTAGAATGATCGATGAGCTCGAAGCTTCGCCTTCTTTTGATAGACTTGTTTACCTTGTTATAAATGGAGACAAGTTTGATGACATTGTGACTGAATTTTATTCACAGGTGGAGATTTAATGTCTTCTTACGTCACAGACGTTGACCTGTTTGACATCACATCGTCAATCAGCACCCCTTTTTATCTTCTATCTCTGACTGGGAAGGAGCAGATATCTGGACAATTTGTCTACAATTACTATACAAGAGACGAAGGAGTCTCTGAAACTGTAACTCTTGGTGCAGTCGATGCACAGAGCGATCAGTATGATTTTATAGTTGAAAATTGGGAGAATGGAGTCTATCCTCGACAAATAAATCTTTCATTTTCTGTAAGATCAAAATATTTGCCGACAACGCTGGACAAAGGAGTTCTTACAACTGCTGCACAAAATGAGCAAGTCATATTTGAAGATGCACCATTCAGCACAAAATTTTCAAGTGTCCTTGCTCATGACACATCTGTCGATGAAAAGATATATGCTGCATTCGAAGGAGTCGATGATGCAGAAATACCCGAACGCACAAAAGGATTCTTGAACGTCTCAAGATTTCAATCGCAAGGATACAGATTTTCAAAAGCACAAGCAAGAGAAGAGATAGTAGACCTCTACGAGTCAGATACGAAGACCTTGAACCTTGCAATCTCTCTAAATTCCCTATTTGTAGCAGACGTTCTTAGGACTACAACAAGGTGGCAAGCTTCGGCATTCTCTGATGAATTTGCTTTTCCAATAGAAGAGGCACAGACAATTCAGGATAGTGCAAGATCAAACTCCTCAAATCCTTTTCAAATTTCTGAAGATGAAATAGACGTATCTTTGAAAGTAATTGAAACAAAATATGTAAGATCAAGTGTTCTATTTGGAAGCGCAGAGGAATCTAGTGTGTATGAAACTTATAGGACATCAAGGATTGGTTACATTATTGAAAAATACGGAGAGCAGGTTGACGGATCTACTCTAAGACATGACGATATCATCATTGAGGATCCTAATGAAACTGCCTTCACAGACTCGCAGGTAAGATATGGGGGAGTTTACAATTACAGAATTAGAACTGTATATCGAACTTACATAATTTCACCAAGAGAATCAGGAAGCGAGTTTTTTGATGGTTACGACATTGCAACAATATTTGTTGCAACAAAAGGTACTTACACCACCGTTCAATGCACTGAAAACATTCCACCACTTCCGCCTAATAATATTTCCTTTCAGCAGACTCTGAGAGGCCTCTATATTCGTTGGAACTTTCCAATAAATACACAAAAAGACATAAAGCGATTTCAAGTCTTTAGAAGGAAAAGCATTGAAGATCCTTTTTCTTTGATTACAGAAATCAACTTCGATCAGACGATACTTCCTTATACAACAGGCGAGAATATTCCTAAAGAAAAGATAGAGAAATCAGTCGGACCAGTTAAGCACTACATTGATAGAGAATTTTCTGATATTTCTAGCGATTTCATCTACTCAATTTGTTCAATTGATGCACATGGGCTATCTTCTGCATATTCAGATCAGTTTCGGGTAAGGTTTGACAAAATTACAGGAAAACTATTAATTTCAAGAGTCTCAACAGAAGGAGCTCCCAAGCCATATCCAAATGTCAACGTCGAGGCAGATTTTTTCAGCGATCTAATCACAGATAGCGGTCACAGCAGGATTAGAGTCTACTTTGATCCTGAGTATTCTGATGTAACTAGAAAGAGAAAAAGTCTTTCTTTGATTTCAAAGGATGAAATTGGTGTTGCAAATTACAAAATAAGCTTGACTGAAATAAATCTCGCAAAAAGTCAAATATTCGATATATTTGTAGGAAAGAGCGGCGTAAATTCAGATGGAATACCGATCAGTCTCGCAAGGTTTTATACTGCAGATTGATTTTAACTGTGCACTCAAGGCGTGGATATTTAAAGTAGCGAGGGTTTTAAAATGGGATTCCTCAATCAGGATTCAAACAACATCATACTTGATGCTGTTCTTACTGACACGGGCAGAAGGCTCCTTGCGAGCCAAGGAAGATTTGTCATCACAAAGTTTGCATTATCAGATGATGGTGTTGACTATGGAATAATAGAGCAGTATGGTAGAAATGTTGGAAAGGAAAAGATAGAGAAGAACACACCAATGTTTGAGGCACTAACAAATCCAACACTTGCCATACGAAATAGCTTGCTTAGTATTTCAACAGTTTCAAATGTTGTGACTTATTTGCCAAGGCTCTCACTGTCGCCTAACGAGACAATTCTTCTGAATTTTTCCAGCACAACTTCGAAGACCATCAGTATCGAGCTATCAATTGAGGATGGATTTTCTGCTGCTGCCGAGATGATAGATGATGACTTTTTCGTTAGTGTTGACAATAGGTTCCTGCGTGCCTCTTCTACGAGCGTGTCGGTGCCGACCTCCATATCTTCGACTAGCATTGCGACATACACATTCCCAGCTGACGCAACTGCTGCAACAAATCCTCTCTCGAGGCTCTCTTTCACACTTACGCCACAGGCAGTTCCTGCAGCAACACAGCTCGCATACAAGGTTCCTGGAACAACCTACGTTGCAACTTACGTGAGTGTAATAGGAAGAAATTCTGGACAGAGAGCTGATATTCTTGTCAACATCACAACAACACAGTAGGAATAAAAATGCCTGTTTACAAGAGCATAGGACCAAAAGACCTAAAGACAACTCGTTCTTTCCTGAATCAACTTGTTGATGTTGTTCAGCAGAGCATCAGCGGATCAAACACAAGAAAAAGCTACGAGGTCTTTGTTTCGGGATCTGGCGCTGCTTCTTTGACATCATCCATCTTCCAGACAGTCTTCGACCAGGACTTTACGCTCGCAACAGCAAATGAGATGTTCGACATCACAGTAGGGTTGTTTGCTTCGAGCAGCGTTGTTACTGGATCTCCAGGATACGGAGTTGATACAGCTGGAAAATTGACGTTCGCATCAAACACTGCCATGATGAGAGAAAAGGTTCAAGTCTACAATCAGTTTGCACAGGCCTTGCTTGGAGATGCAACATCTCAGTTCTCGTCTCCATTCACTGGCGGGACTGATTCTGATAAAATTGAATCTGCTCTCTTTATGCCATTCAAGCGACTGTTCTCTAGAGACAGCATAAAGCCTGAAACTTTTGCGATGAAGCTTTTTAGATCTGCAACTCTTGATGGATCTACATTTGCAGGATCTCATGAAAAGACAATCCTTAATGGACTGACTGCTTCCAATATCAACTTTCCGGGAGCGTCTGGTTCGATGATCATAACAGACGCAGGTGCTGGATCAACTCCTCAGTTCACTTACGGAGGAACTGTTGCAAACCTTGTGAACTCTCAGAACACAAATGAAAAACTTGGGTTGATATTCTATGACTACGGTGTCGCTGTTCTTGACATGAAGAAAACCTTTTTCCATGATCAGCATATGAGCGGCACAATAAGCGCAGCAACGGGGTCTGACATATTTGCAGGAACAACAACGTCTGCAGGAAGCACATTCATCGGTCGAGAGTTTGCTGCTGTCACAAATCGTTCTGCAACTTTTATTCCAGACTTTGTTGTATCGGCCTCAATTGACGACATTGTCAATCATCTGGCATCAGTTAGATTTGGAAATATATCCAACGCAAACGATACATCAATAACTTTCCAAAACATCACGACTATAAATTCTACCCTTGTGTTCTGCAGAGCAACTGCTGATGAGTTTAACTACTCGTCAAATCCAACCTATACGGATACAGACGGAAGGATAGTCGTAATAAACGAAGGAAATGAGTTGACAGAGACACCGTTTGTTTTCATCACGACAATTGGATTGTACGATGCAGCAGATAATTTGCTTGCTGTTGCAAAGCTTTCCCGACCAGTTGAGAAGTCACCAGAGAAGGAGCTCACACTTAGACTTCGACTCGATTTCTGAGGTTACATGTCAGTCGTTGTCATTAGTCCCGATCTAGTCGAAATAAATACGCTGCTTCTGCAGCCAAGCCAGTCTTTTTCTTCATCTTCGTCGGGAATAACAGGCAGCATAAGACTTTTGTCAAAACCATCCCAGTCAATTAAGGTAATTCCAGGTTCAATTTCTGGAGTTTCCTTTGTTGAAACAGCTGGTATTACACCTGACGATGATCTTCTTTATAATGCAAGTGAGTCCTATAAGCTAGGATCAACTAATATATTTCAGCAGATCTCTGCATATGTCAACAATGTCAATAACACCGGCGTCGGAAAAAAGAATATAATTCAGACACATCCTATTCGGATAGAGTCACCAAGCAAGATATCTGCACCAGAAATCAATCTTCAAACAGGCATCGTTTCATTCAATACAGACCCCCACGATTGGCAGAATTTACATAGACGAGTGGTGAGAAAAATTCTTATCCCAGATCAACTTGTTGAAAATCCACTGTCATTTTTTTCCTACACAAATTACAACTGCATCAATTTTGTTTCATCAAGTAATTTTCCAACAGCATCGGCAATAGTGTTTCCTAATTTTCCAAATGCAAAAGGAATTAGAGATTACACTCCTGACAAGGAATTTACTGTTGATTTTTTTATAAAGCCTCGTGCACCAATTGAAGCGGCTAGAAGATATCACGCAGGATCAATACTCCACATCTCATCTTCAATATGCATATCTCTTGCGAGTGGCTCTACGCTAGGTCCCGACCAGAAGCCTGATAAGTTCAGAATAGTGCTTCAGCTAAGTCAAAGCGCAGATGTGAAACCAGACAGGTTGAATCTAGACTCGCTACCCCTTGCAGCACCTTCTGACTTAACTTTTGCAACTCCTGATGTTCTTGACAGAGACTCGTGGAACAGAGTAACAATTAGATGGGGCGCTTCTCAAAGAAGCTTCGGAACGGGATCGATACAGGTCAATAAATCACTAACCAGATTCAACGCAAATTTTCAGACAATATCCACGGGCCTTGCAAGTGATGCCCTTATGATTGGAAACTTTTATGATAGCGGAGACAGGATTGCAAGGTTTTTCAATTCTACAGCAGCAGCGACGTACGGAACTGAAACAGACACAGTTCCGGGCACGTCAGATCCTGTAGGAATAACACTTAGCAATCCTCTAAATGCAGAGATTCATCATCTGTCAATTTTCAAAAGATACGTTCCTGATAATGAAATTAACTCAATAAACAAACTGTATCAGCTAGAAGATTTTGATGGCGGTCCTGCATTCTTTTTGCCTCCTTTCTTCACATCTTCTATTCCTGCTGCCGTTATTGTTCCCTACACTCCGATTTCCACGAATGAGCTAAAAACAGACGATCCTATCTTTCACAGGATGGCTTTAGGATACAGCGCGCTATATGTTAATACTCAAAATTTCTTGATCGATTTTGCAAAAAAGAAGCAGTCCAGAGCTTATGGTATGTCAGAATTTACCAAACTTGCAGGTACCTTTGATTCAAGAGAGGGAACTGTCGACAGTCTAATTATGAAGCAGCCTAGTGTTAGAAGAAGAAATTTCACAATACTTCCATGCGATAATGGAAATTTTGAGCCTGATTTCAGCATACTTGATAATGATTCAACAAGATTTCACACCGCTTCGAATTTTGCTTCATCAATGATTCTTTCTCTTGAAAATCTTGCACCTATAAGCTCTTATTATCCAGTAACAAAATTTGGAGAATTTAGCTATGACGGGTCAGATTCTCCTTATTTACCGTTTTTGCAAGATATAAACTTTCCAACAGCCGTTGGTGATCTTGCAGATCGAAGCTCAAACAGGGTTGTGATATTCACTATTCCTAGCATATACTATATGAACAGGATAATACCTGGAACTTTTGCTATCTCTGATTTAAATATGTCTGGATCTGGTGGAATATCTTCCACCCTTCGAGATGACGAAAAAGGAAATCTCTATCGATCCGACTGCATCTCTCCTCCTGCCAAGTGGAACAGAGTCGGTTCGATCTTCTATTCTCACGGAATTGTCGCAATACTATCTCCTCATCTTCCTTTCTTTGGAAAGACCGGATTCGAGATGTCATTCAGGGGAGATACACGCCGAATTGTTGCAAATTTTACAGTTCCTGCATCTCCGGGAGAAGTCAACAACTCTTACAATCCAACATACCAGAGTTTTCCGCCTACGTCACTTCGGTCTGAACAAGCCGATGAATTCACGTATATTAGTGGTATAAACTTACACGATGAGAATTTTAACGTTGTAATGAGAGCAAAACTAGCACAGTCAATCCAGAAGAGAGAAGGTGATGAGATCGTTTTTAGGCTAAGATATGACTTCTAGGGTTGTTGTTGGATTAGACGTATCTACTTCTTGCACTGGAATATGCTGCCTTGATGAGAATGGAAATATTCTAAAAATTTCTCCCATAGTTCTCACAAAAGAGGATACATTTTCCAAAAAATGTGATCTGATAACTCGTGAGCTCACAGGCATTTCTAAAGAAATGAAAATTTCCGAAGTTTTCATTGAGCAAAACCTGAGCTCTTTTAGAAGGGGTCTCTCATCCGCTCATACGATCAATACGTTGGCAAGATTCAACGGAGCCTGCAGTCTAATAGCTTACCGGGTGTTTGGTGTTGATCCTGTCCTGCTTAACGTCACAAATGCAAGAAATCACGTCGGGCTGAGGATGAATCACAAGGATAAGACGGTCTCTACTAAGGAAAAAGTCTTTTCCTGGGTTTCACCTCGGGTCGAAGTTTTGTGGCCTCTGAAAAAGAACGGCGAACGCAAGGATATCTGTTACGACATGGCAGATGCATACATAATAGCACTTGCCGGATTAACAGGTTGTAAAGAGTAGATTTTCTTTGTTTGATTACATTGTGCAATCAACTTTTACTGAAAAGATCTCATTTATTGAACGATCCTTTGGAAAAGGTGTTCTTTCTCGCAGCGGCGATGATATTGCCATTGCTTGTCCAGCGTGCAAGGATAATAAAAAGAAAAAGCTTTCTATTTCGTTGAACACCTGGGGTTTTCATTGCTGGGTTTGCAACACCAAGGGCAGAACTCTTGTTCCTCTGCTTAGGAAGTACAAGGGCAGAGACCTTCTTGAAGAGTACAGACGAAACTTTTTGAATCAAAAGTTTTCATATGATGTTGACTCTAACCAGGAACAAAAATTTGAATATCCAGCAGGTTTCATTCCATTAGTAAATCTACTGGATTCGAAAGATCCAAACGTGAAAGCTGCACTAAAATACCTCAGATCTCGAGGTTTGACTGATTCTGATTTTTACAGGTATCGTGCAGGTGTGACACCTAATGGAAAAGATTCTAGGAGAGTGTATTTTATTTCGCTGGATAGCACTGGAGAAGAAAACTATTTTGTTTCAAGATCAATAGACCTGAGCACAAAGCAGCGCTATGTCAACTCAACCATCGACAAGATGAAGATTGTTTTCAACGAATGCGAAGTTGATTGGGATTCTCCTGTCTATCTGGTTGAAGGAATATTTGATCAGATAAGACTCGGAAAAAATAGCATCTGCATGCTCGGATCTTCCTTGCCTGAATCTTCGCTGTTGTTCAAAAGAATAGTTGAAAATCAGTGTCACATAATACTTGCTCTCGATTCTGACGCCAAGGAGAAGGAAAGAAAAATTGCTGACACTCTGATTGAATATGGATGCAATGTCGATATTTTGACAGTTTCAAATGGAAAAGATTTAGGATCAATGTCAGGAGAAGAAATTGAAAAATCTATCCGTTTTATTTCTCCTTGGAATGCAAAAACATCACTTCTCTCCAAAATAGGAATGATCAGAAGCGGTTCTATCCTGTAGAAGATATGTAGGCTTATGCGTTCAATTAGAGAGATGGTCCGTTCAATTCTGAAAGATGATGCGCTTTATGCGCGCAGAGATTTGCCCGGTGATGTCGATGATCAGATTGATCACGAAGATTGCGGTTGTAGCAATGTGTGTAATTGCAACAAGGGCTGCGGATGCGACTGCGGGTGTGATAACTACGCGGGCGACGAAAACTACGTCACGCCAAAGTATGCTCTTTATTCTATGATCGGAGAAGCAATATCGCTGTATGATCGAATGGATGAAGATAGCACGGGCGACAAGAGTATTGACGATCTCATTGTTTCAACTGCACACATGTTCAGAAAATTAAACGGTTGAATATTTGCATTCTCTCGTGTAGAATAAAAACATGAAGATTGCACATTTTGCTGATGTACATTTTAGAGGGCTTTCTCGGCACGCTGAATATCGAGAAGCTTTTGAAGATGCATTTCAAACTCTAAAGGAATTGAAGCCTGATCTTATTTACATCGGCGGTGATATTGTTCATTCAAAGACACAGGGAATAACACCAGAGATAATTGATGTTCTTCACTGGTGGTTTAAGTCTCTTGCAGATATCGCACCTGTTGATGTCCTGCTTGGAAATCACGACGGTCTGATTATGAATAAGAACAGACAGGATGCTGTCTCACCTGTGATTGCTGCGCTAGGTGATCCAAGAATCAGAATAATGAAGAAATCTGGAACTTACGAAACAAATTATCCTCAGTTTGTTTTTCACGCTTTTTCATTGTTCGACAATTCAGGATGGGAGAACATTATTCCTGTTCCTGGAAAAATCAACATTGCGCTTTACCACGGTGCTGTGAGGGGTGCAACGTCTGATACAGAGTATGAAATCGAGGGAGAAACAACAGTTTCTTTCTTTGAGAAATTTGATTTTTCACTACTTGGAGACATTCACAAGCGCCAGTTCTTGAACAGCCAACGCACTATTGCATATTGCGGATCAACAATTCAGCAAAACTACGCTGAAGAGCAGAGCAAGGGATTTCTGTTTTGGGACATTAGAAGCAGAAATGATTTTGACGTAACATTCCACCCTGTCAAGTGCATTCACCCGTTTGTCACAGTATCATTCTCTGATGATACAGATCCTGTTTTTGCTCTCAAAAGTGTGCCTGAAAGATCGCGCGTGCGGCTAGATGTTTCCTGTCGGGACTCTAATAAGCTGCGTGATTTCTGCGACTTGATTGAAAATAAGATTCATCCAATTGAGATAACCTACAAGACTCACGTTGATCCCGCAGGACACGCTGTTAAAGCACAGGAGAGCTCTTCTCCTATTGACGTAAAGAAGTCTTTGATAGATTTCATCAACCGGAGGGGATTACCAGAAGAGGTCACAAGTGAGGCTATTAAGCAGCTTGATTTTTATCTATCTTCTAGAGATGGCGCAGAGGATACCGTCAGAAATGTCAAGTGGGATCTCAATAAGATTGAATTTGATAATCTATTTGCTTACGGAGATAGAAACTCAATAGATTTTGGATCTCTTCCCGGGATCACAGGAATATTTGGAAAGAATAGAACTGGAAAATCTTCAATTATTGGCGCCATCGTTTACTCTCTCTTCAACACAACTGACAGAGGGAGTATGAAAAATTTGCATGTTATCAATGCCAAGAAAGATTCTTGCCGTTCAAAAGTAGATCTATCTGTATCTTCTGACAGATATGAAATCACTAGAGAGACAATTAAAAACTATCCTAAAAAATCTGAAGTTTGGGCCAGCACTACGCTTTCTGTGTCAAAGCAATCCGCAGGGGATGCTGACAAGACAGATCTCAATGATGAGCAAAGGAGAGAGACTGAGAAGGTCCTAAGAAGTCTAATTGGGACTGCTGATGATTTCTTCTATACTTGCTTGTCTCCGCAGGGATACATGAATCTTTTCATCAATGAGAAGTCAACAGCAAGAAAGCAAATGCTGACCAGGTTCTTAGACATTGACTATTTTGAGGAGCTCAATAACAAGGTAAAGTCGGATATTGCTCCCTATAAGACTAAACTGAAATTCTCCGGAACAGAGACAGATTGCAAGAATCTAATCGATCTGTCTGATAGAAAAATTTCTGAACTTGAGACAAAAAAAGATGTTCTCATCAAAGAATCAGAAAATCTCAGAAATCTGATTTCTGAGATCAATGGAAAGATCCCACCGGACACAATAAAAAACAAGAGAGAGCTTTCTAGGCTTTCTGAGGAGCTGAACAAGACATCACTCGAAATTCAGCGGGCAGAGGATGATCTAGAAAGAGAGAAATCCAATCTGGATTTAGTTGTCTCTAAGCTTTTGCGTACTCGAAAAGCTCTGAGCGAAGTGAGCTTTGCAGAGCTTGAGAAGCAGTCAAACGATCAGCGAGACATTTCTCGACAAATAGAATCTGAGGAAAAAGACCTTAGATCTAGGCAGCGCGAGAGAGATACTCTCCTTAAGTCTGTTGAACTTCTAGGGCAGGTACCATGTATGGGACAGTACCCGACATGCCAGTTCATCTGCGATTCACACAGAAACAAAGAGCGGCTACCTAGCATCGAATCTCAGGTATCCGGCAAGGAAAGATCAATTCAGATTCTAAAGAATAGATCAAGCTCTCTCGAGAAAGAAAATCCAATTGATGCCCTAAAGAAAGCTACAAAGATAAGAGATCTTCAAAAAGAGCTTGAGTTTGAGGAGAAAAGCTTTGAATCAAGGATTGCTGTTTTATCTGAAAGAATTTCAAATAAAAATCACACGCTCGACCAGGTGAAGAAGAAAATTGATGAAATTAGGTCCAGTAATTCTGAAATAGAATCAGGAGATGAGCTGAGGTTGATGCCTCTCGAGGATTCGCTTAGACAAAAAGAAAAAGAGATACTCTCTTGCGCAACAGAGATTGGAGTTCAAACAGAGAAGATCAGGCAGCTGAAAAACCAGATTAGTGAGATTTATTCTTCTCAAAATGCACTGCGAGTTCTTGAGACACTTGAGGCGGCTTTCTCCAAGAAGGGCGTGCCACAAGAGATTATTTCAAGAGCTCTACCCAAGATCAATTCTGAGATTTCACAGATTCTTGATGGCATTGCAGGATTCAATGTTGAGATAGAGTGCGATGATTCAAATTCGGTGGAGGTCTACATAAATTACGGAGACAGTCGTAGGTTAATTGAGCTAGGTTCCGGTATGGAGAAGATGATATCTTCAATAGCGATTCGTGTTGCGCTGACGAATGTTTCTTCTTTACCTAAATCAAGCATGTTTATAATCGATGAAGGGTTTGGTGCCCTTGATGAGAATAATCTTGAGGCATGCGCTCGACTTCTCACTAATCTTAAATCTTATTTTAAGAACATTCTCATCATATCGCACGTTGACGCAATCAAGGATATTGTTGATAATGTAATAGACATTGGATGGGAGGATGGATATGCAAGAGTCTCATGCTGAGAACATGCCATTCTTTTGCAAGGTTTGTGAATTTCCTCACGATCTAAGCAGAGATTGGGATTACTTCAAAAAATTTCAAATGTGTCAAGAATGTGCAATGTCGCTTGTCGAGGCAAGACAATCAGACTGGAAGAAAGGATGGCGTCCGACACAAGAGCAGATAGATATGTATATTAATGAAAGATTGCACCTAATCAGGTGCTCCAGAGGATATGATGCTAAGCTTCCAGGAAATTAATGTTCTAGGACAGATTCTTAATACGACGTGGGGCGGAACTTCAACTTCTGTCTCGCCTACGTGCTCCATCAAGCACACAATGCAGGGCGACGTAATCACTCTGACATACACTACGATTACAAACATTGTCATGGGAATAAACCCAAGAGACCAAGTCAGAGAGCAAGAGAGAGAGTCGGTTGAGATGCTTAAGCAGTTTGTCAAGAATCTTGAGAAGTCTTTCAAGGAGTCGACTGGAAAAAGTCTAAAACTAAAAGAAATAGGCTCAGACGATTCTGTTGAGATGATCTCAATGTCTCCTCACAATCCAAAGCGCACAGCTTACTATCGGAGAAAGACTTCATTTAGAATTGGTGATTAGTGTCCACACAAGCACCTAACAAACAGCGTCAAGTTCAGGAAATAATAAGGTGCGGAAAGGACCCAATCTATTTTTTCAACATGTATGTTAAGATTCAGCACCCAACCAAGGGATTGCTCCCGTTTAAGACGTATCAATTCCAGGACGAATGCGTCAGAGGCTTTATAGAAAATAGATTCACTGTTGTTGTTAAGGGAAGACAGCTTGGACTGTCAACGCTTGTCGCTGCCTATGCAGTATGGCTTGCACTCTTCCAAAAAGACAAAAATATTCTCATTATTGCCACAAAGCTTCAGGTGGCACAGAACTTCATAAAGAAAACAAAAACTATACTTCGAAACTTACCGCCTTGGCTGATGCTTCCGCAGATAGTTGCTGATAATAAGCAATTTGTAGAATTCAGCCATGGATCCTCTATTAAAGCAATTCCAACATCTGATGATGCAGGCCGATCTGAGTCTCTATCACTTCTAATTGTTGATGAGGCTGCTTTCGTTAAGAACTTTGATGAGCTCTGGACTGGTCTCTACCCTACTCTGTCCACAGGAGGTCGTGCAATTGTTCTTTCAACCCCTAACGGAGTTGGTGGACAATACTACAAGCTTTATAAGGAGGCTGAGTCTGGTATCAACGAGTTCAAAGCAATTAAGCTGAACTGGGATGTTCATCCCGAGAGAGATCAGGAATGGTTTGAAAAAGAGACAAGAAACATGTCCCCACGACAGATCGCACAGGAGCTCCTGTGCGATTTTGCATCTTCTGGTGAGACATTTCTAGGAGATGATGAGCTGAAGTGGGTTTTCAACAATATCAAGAATCCAATAGAGAGAAAGGGATTTGACAGGAACGTTTGGGTCTGGAAGTACCCGCTTTCTGAGAACAAATACCTGATATCAGCCGACGTCTCAAGAGGCGACGGAAAAGATTATTCCACATTTCACATCATAGATCTAACGACCGGAGAGATCGTAGCAGAGTACAAAGGAAAGATTGCCCCAGACCGTTTTGGTGATCTCCTGTGTGAATACGGATTGTTGTATAATAAGGCACTTCTCTGCCCAGAAAATAACACATACGGATATGCGACAATCATTCGACTTCGAGATCTGAACTATCCGAGAATGTATTATCAAAAGAGCAACGCGGTCTACATTGGAGATTATGTTCCTCCAGGAAATACTGAGTCTGCCGGATTTAACACAAGCGGAAAGACACGCGGCCTTATTTTGACAAAGCTTGAGGAGCTTATAAGAAACAAGCTTCTAATAACCTATTCTTCGAGATTCTATGACGAACTAAAGACTTTCGTCTGGCAAGATAATCGAGTTGCTGCAATGAAGGGAGAGAATGACGACCTTGTTATGTCTCTCGCTATTGGAGCATGGCTGTACGATGCATCATCTGAGCACTCTAGAGATTCAGGAGCAATAAACAAAGCAATGCTGGCAGGAATGTCAGTCAATACTAATCACTTTAACGGTGCCTCGAATAGTATTATGAATAATGAACACATAAAAAATGTTCAAGCCAAGAGAGATCTGGTTACAGGCGGAAAAAGATCACAACCGGGAATGATACCACCAGAATTTGCGTGGGTCTATAGAGGATAAAATGGCAAAAAATGAAAACATCTTCGGTCGACTGACTACGCTCTTCAGAAGCGGACCAGTCGTTAAGAGAAGAGTAAGAGAGTACAAGCCTAGCGAGGCAAGCTCATCAGCATATGAGCTTTTCAGAAAAACGCAGAGCAACGTCTACAGTACAGCCATGAGTGCCTACGGCGCCTATGATAGAATGGCAAGGTACTCAGATTTTCAAGAGATGGAATACACTCCTGAAATCGCGAGCGCACTTGACATTTACTCTGAAGAATCAGTCTCGCCAGACGACAAGGGAAATGTTCTACACATTTATTCTGAAAATGCTCAAATTCAGAGGTTGCTTAACGAATTATTCTTTGACACACTAAACGTCAACTTCAATATGACGTCGTGGGTCAGAAATATGTGCAAGTACGGAGACTTCTTTCTTTTTAATGACGTTTCTCCTGAACACGGTGTTATAAATGTTTTTCCTATTGCAGTCAACGAGATCGAGCGTGAAGAGGGATTTGATAAGAATGATCCACTAGCGGTTAGATATCGGTGGGTAACGCAGGGAAATCAAACACTTCAGAACTGGCAAGTGTCACATTTCAGGTTGCTTGGAAATGATGCCTTCTTGCCATATGGAACATCTGTTCTTGAGGCAGCAAGAAGGATCTGGCGTCAGATGATTCTTGTCGAAGATGCAATGTTAGTCTATAGAATTGTAAGAGCACCGGATCGTCGAGTTTTCTACGTTGATGTTGGAAATGTTCCACCGGAAGAAATTCCAAACTACATGGAGCAGGCTCAGGCTACACTCAAAAAGAGCCAAGTTATTGATAGGTCAACGGGAAGAGTTGATCTGAGATACAATCCGATGTCTGTTGATGAGGACTACTTCATTCCAGTCAGAGGCGGTCAAACAGGTACAAAGGTTGATAATCTTGCTGGAGGACAAAATGCAGCTGCAATTGAGGATGTTCAATACATCCAAAAGAAGCTCTTTGCAGCACTCAAGATTCCAAAGGCATATCTTGGATACGATGAGGGTCTGGGTGCCAAGGCTACTCTTTCGCAGGAAGACATCAGGTTTTCAAGGTCCATCAATAGAATTCAAAGAACCATAGTTTCTGAACTTAACAAGCTTGCAATCGTTCATCTTTACTGTAATGGCTTTGATGGTCACGATCTTCTCGATTTCGAACTCAAGCTCACAAACCCCTCAACGATTGCGCAACAGCAAAAGCTTGAGCTCTACAACACAAAATTTACAATTGCCCAGGCAGCAAAGAATATTGAAAACCTTGTAAGCATGGACTGGATAAGAAAAAATGTGTTCATGATGCCTGATGAAGAGATTTCTGAAATTGAGAAGAGCATCATTCAGGATAAGGAATTTTCACTCAAGATAGAAGCAGTAAAGCTTCCCGAACCAGAGAAGGGACCAGGCGCGGAAGGAGAATCCGGTGGTGAAGAGGAGCCAGGCGCTGAGCCGACTGGAAGTCTCGAGCTTGGATCTGAAGAGCCTGGCCCTTTGACAGCTAGCGACTCTAGAAATCAAGACCGACTCCCAGTGGTTACTGAGCTTGAAGATGAGGAAAATGTTGATTTTTCAAAAATAGCTGCAGCTAAGGGACTACCAGTTAGAGCTTTTTCTGGATTGACAAGAAAAGAACCGTCAGTTCGAAGCTTGCTCGACGAAAAAACAAAGATTGGTCCTAATTATGCAGAAAGAGAGATATACAACAAGTCTAGAAGAAAGCCTGTTGGAACAATTGGCACCAGAACACATCACCATGACATGGTAAGATCTGACAAGAAAGATCCAAGAGATTCAATTGCACATCCATTTGGAGAAAAGCAAGACCTGATCAACCCGCTTAAGAATGCCCACAAGCCAGATCTTTCAGAAAATGATGAATTTGTTGAAAACTATCTTTCTAGAAAAATTGGTCAAATCGAGAGAAGCGATCTTGAGGTCGAGGGAATAATTAGATCATTAGGGAACACAATCTCTGCGTCAAATACGCCAGAGGAGGAAACATGAATCAATCATTGATAAATCACAATAAAAAAAGAAATGTTGGAATAGTTTATGAGCTATTGCTACGCTCTGTTTCCTCGTATTTAATTGAAGGCGACAAGCAAAAAGCGCAGATAGCGCTTGACATCATCGCTCAGAGATTTTCGAAAGATACAGAGCTATTCAAGGAATTCAGGCTTTTTAACGCTCTTTCAAAGACTCGTGTATCCGATTCTGCTGTCTCAGCCGTAATCTTGACTGAAACTAAATCAGCTGCCAAAAGAATTGATCATGCCAAGCTTGACAGGGAAAAATCTTTACTCATAAGAGATATTAATCACAGGCTTAATGATGATCTATTCTTTCACAGGAGAATATCAAACTATAGAGATCTCGCAACAATTCAAATAGCCTTGAACGAGTGGTCGCTAGGTGACAGATCTGACCTCTCTAAGACTCTGCTTGTTGAAACAAAGCTTGTTGAGATGCTAAAGAGCGAAAAAATTGAGCCTATAACGCTTGAGAATCCAGAAACTCCTATTGATACTCTTGTAGTGAAGATCTTGAACGAGAAATTTAACAAGAAGTATATGGGTAGGCTAACTGAGGATCAGAGAAGCCTGATCAGAGACTATGTCATGCTTGACACAGCAGCGGGCCCAACGCAGAACATGATTGATAGAGCACAGAAGATTAAGTCAAATTCTTTGATTTGTCTCGAAGTTTTAGAAAAATCAGAAAAAAATCAAATTATCCAAGAAAATCTGAAAGATGTTAGAAGAAAAGTTGAGTTTCTTGACATTAAAATACTGAATGATGATAATCTTGGAAAGCTTATGACTCTTGCACAGCTCATTGAAGAGTCCAGGGAGGAAAAATGAGCGCGCTTTCTTTGTTGACAGAGTGGATGCCGCTTTCAATAAATCCCTCGCTTGTCAAGGAGTCGAGGTCTCAAAACAACGGAAAGATCTTTCTAAGAGGTGTGATCCAGCGTTCTGATACATTGAACCAAAATGGAAGAATCTATCCAAAGCCAATTTTGGAAAGAGAAATTGTAAATTATCAAAAATTTATAAAAGAAAATCGTGCGCTCGGAGAATGCGACCATCCAGACACGTCAGTTGTTGAGCTAAAGAACGCTTCTCACATTGTTAGAGAAGCCAGGATGGAAGGTGACACTGTCTACGGTGCTGTTGAGCTTCTAGATACTCCTAGTGGAAAAATACTGCAGAGTCTCATTGAATCCGGAGTTACTCTCGGAATATCAAGTCGCGGTGTAGGATCTACAAAGCAGCAAGGTGGAAATCTTGTTGTTCAGGAAGATTTTCAGCTCATATGCTTTGATATAGTTTCTGAGCCTAGCACACCCGGTGCATTTATGCTTAAGGAGTCTAGATTAATTAATCCAGCTGACCTACGTGCAACCTTTAATAGATCGGACAGAATTAATAGAATTTTCAATGACATAAAGGCTTGGAAGTGAACCATGAAAATGACAAGGCATGATTTAAAAGGTCTTGTTAAGGAGTGTTTGGTCGAGATTCTATCGGAAGGATTGAATGAGACATCGCATTCAATAAATGAAAACAAATCTGTGCAGACTCGAGCTAGACAAGCAGACCCTCCGGCACCAGTCCGAAGGACAAACATAGCTGACAAAATTAGCTTTTTGCCTAGTAAGAATGAAATTAGACAAAGTCAGGCAGCTCAATCGCCTATTCAAAATCAGAATCTTGCAAGATCTTTGACGTCTGATCCTGTTCTTGCAGACATTTTTGCTGATACTGCTAGAAGCGGTGCGCATAGACAGATGAATGAGTCGACATCAATGACAAATCACGAGCAAATGGTTGCATCTGCTGGAGATGCAGCTGCAAAAGCAATGCTCAGAAGTGATCCCACAGATATTTTTGGAGAGAGCGCTGAAAAGTGGGCATCTCTCGCTTTTGCTGAGAAGTTGCCTGGAAAATTCTAGGCAGCGTAATAAATAATAATGTAACCTAAGGGGTTTTAAAATGGCAATCAAGTTGACACCAGAGACACTTCGTCGCCTCGTTCTTGAGGAGAAGGCAAAGATGACTGCAAAGATGAGCAAGGAAGAAAAGAAGCACGCGCTCGATCCAAAGGCCAAGAAGGAAATGTATATGGAGATGGATGAGGACTATCCTGGCACTCCTCCTCACGCCAAGAAACAAACTCCTGGCAAGAAGCTCGAGGCCATGAAGATGCTCAAGGAGCACGAGGAAAATCTTCGCAATCAGCTTCGACGTCTCCAGGAGCGTCGCCTTGCTCTCCGCCGTCAGATCATCTCTGAGATTGAGTAACTTAAAAAACTAGACAGGAGTCGCAATGTCATCAGTCAAATTTGGCACAGTTGTTCCTTTAGGCGTTCCCGGTGAGGGAGGCTATGGGCACAGGAGTGATGTCAACTTGTCTGCGATGTTTGCGACTCCTGTTGGTACCATTTACAGCGAGACTGCTGTTAGAAATGCAGGAATATCTGCGCTTAACGGTGGCGGCGGCGCAGGAGATTTGATTCCAAACATTGGAGTAACAGAAGGAGTCATCAATGATGGCGGATACATGTTTGGAACTTTTAATTTGAATTTCCCTAATGCACCTGATCTAGATACAGTTGCTACAGGTGGTGAAGGATTGCCTGCATCTGCTTATGTACCTAATCCGGCTTCTCCTGGGCCAGGCAGCACTCAACCTGCTGACCAGCCCGAGTACACAGGCAATCTTCCCGAGAAGGGCAATGAGTATGGATTTGGTTTAGGCGCTGTCTCACCGAGCCTTACAACCGACGGAATTAGAGGTCAGACAATTGGATCATACATCATTGGTCGGTCATATCTTGGGTCTGATGGTCGGACCTAATGCCTAAATTTGTCCATGACCAGAGGACAGGCGCAGGATACGGTTTTACTGGAAGAAAAGGATTCCAAACCGAGCCTACAAAGTCAGGAAATACTTTTCCATACACACAAGAAGATGGCCCGAAAGAAGAAATCGAAGATGAGATGCTAGATCTCAAGGCTATGATTAATAAGAAGCTTTCTTATGGAAATCTAGGAAGACCTCCTGAGTCATACAGCAGGACTGATAGGTTCACGCTTTCTAAGAATAGACTCAATCTTGCTGAGAGCGAGTCGCACATTTCAATCCTTTCAGGGCTTGTTCCTTTTCCAATGAAAGGATTTGACGGACCAGCGATTGGCGGTACTTCTGTTAATCCAGCATATACGGTTGCACCAGGTAGGATTGATGGGTCTCCTTATGGATGGACAAAGGGAGTTCTCTCTCCGATGATTGATACACCTGATGCACCCTCTAGATTTCTTGATGCGATTGATCCAGAGATAAGAGACAGAGTTGGGAAAAAGCTAAAAATAGCAAGGATTAAGTAGATCGGGAAGAATGGAAAGAATAGATATACATAATTTTAGCAATGAGGCTAATTGACGCATGTCAAAATCACTCTTCGAAGAAGCAATAGCAGATGCAAGACAGCTTAGAGAAGCTGCCGAGCAGAACGCAAAGAATGCCATCATTGAGGCTGTTACTCCAAGAATTAGAGAACTAATTGAAAATCAGCTTGTTGGAGGCAACTCAATCAATGAGGATGCTGATTTTTTGTCATCTGCGCTAGATGAAGAGCAGGAGGGTGAAGAGGTTGAGCTTGATGAATCTGCTCTTCGTTCTCTTGCAGGACTTCTTAACAGTGGATCTTCTAAGAAGTCAAAAGATTTTGCGGCGCTCTCTGAGGCCTTTTCTTCTTTGACAGATGATGAGCAGAATAAGCTCATGAGTATGCTTCGTGAAGAAGACGAAAAGAGCAATGCCGAAAAAGCTGCAACTGGTGAAGCCTATGAGATAGATCTTGATGAGCTTAAGGCTTCCATTGTTTCTGAGGCTAAGCATTCAAAAAAATTAAACGGAGATAAATCAATGAAGAAAGGCATGAAGGACATAAAGGACATGGATGGCATGGATGAAGATCTCTATGAACTCGACGAGATGATGAATATGGATGATGATGATGATGATCTCGATGAAGCAGTCTTTAAGATCTTCGGAACAACAGATGAGAAACAGATGGCGTCTGATCTCTTTCCAGATATTGATTTCGTTGAAGAGGAAGGCGAGGGAGAAGAGGTTGAGGTTGCCGAGGAAGAACCAAGCGCCGAGGCACCTCCAGCCGAAGGAGAGCCTGCAGAGATGGCTGAGGCAGTCTACGAGATAGACGAAAATATGCTTCGTCGCGAGCTTATGAGGCTTCGCGAAGCCAAGTCAGGCAAGAAGAAAGGATCTTCACATGCTTCTCACACAGCCGCAGCAAATGCTTTTGGCGGTGGAACTCTTGAGGGAGACGTTCTTGAGGTTGAAATCAACAAGACAGCTGCCAAGACAGAGAAGATGAAGCACGCACTTATGAAAGAGGCACGGGAAAATCGTGCTCTAAGACAACAGCTCAATGATTACAGAGGCGCAGTTGAAACGCTTCGTGAGCAACTTTCCGATCTTAACTTGTTCAACGCAAAGCTTCTTTACGTCAACAAGATCCTCCAGAACAAGGACGTTGCACCAAATCAACGTCGCGCAATCATTGAGGCACTTGATGGCGCATCTAATCTTCGCGAGGCCAAGTTGCTTTACGAGAGCCTCTCCACTTCCATCACAAAGAAGAATGAGTCTCTCAATGAGTCAGTCAAGCACACAGCCGGCTTGGCATCACGCCCGGTCACGTCTTCAGCTGCCCGAATGAGCGGTGCAGATGAGGTTGATCGTTGGGCAACCCTTGCAGGCATCAAGTAATCATAAGCACTTAGGAGAAATAAAGAAATGTCTAAGAATTTTTCGTTAAACATGCTCACTGAGGGAATCAGTGATCGCAATATCACCGAGGAGGGCCGCCGCCTCGTTGAGAAGTGGACCCGCACAGGTCTTCTTCGTGGTCTCGATGGCGTTAAGCGTGACAACATGGCTCGCCTCATGGAGAACCAGGCTGCACAGCTCCTCCGCGAGGTTAACACCCTCGGCACGGGCGCCGGCGCTGGCACTTCATCCGGCGACATCCGCGGCTTCACCAACATCGCCTTCCCGATCGTTCGTCGCGTGTTCGGCGGTCTTGTGGCCAACGAGCTCGTCTCGATCCAGCCCATGAGCCTTCCTTCTGGTCTGCTCTTCTACCTGGATTACACCTACGGCTCTGATGTTGGCGGTGATTCCTCGCTCACGACAGGCGAGTCAAGCTCGGGTGCCACCTACAAGTCCGGTCAGTCCATCTACAACAACCCAACTGGCAAGGGTGTCCGCTCCGGATCCCTCGCTGCTGGTGGACAGTACGATCTCGTTGGAACAGGATTCACGAAGGTTCACTCCTCCTCAACTGGTGTCTCAGTCGCGCAGCGCGGCGCCTTCAGGGGCGGAAGCTCGATCACCAACAGCGTCACCTGCTTTGCCACAGGTACGGACGGACGTTTCCTCCAGTTTGATCCGCAGATCTCGACCCTCATCGAGGAAGATCCCGGTCACGTTGGAAGTGGAAGATTCCAGTTCCTTTTCCTGAACTGCTCGTCTTTCCCTGCCAACGTTGACTTCCAGCAGGTCAAGGAGGTTGCTCTCCACTCAGCACAGGCTGCATCAGTCACCGGCCTTGCGGCTCCAGGTGAGACCTTCCAGGGCGGAAACAACATTCTTAACGTTCGTCGTCTGAATCAGCTTGGAACTCTGGTCGGAGGTGTCTTCACCCCTAACCCGCTCCTTGCCTCTGGATCAGCCAACGCTGTCGTTCTCACAGTTGTTTCAGGCGCTTACACTCCGGCTGCCGGAGCCGCCTCGACAGCTCTCACAGCTTCGTACGCGATCGCTGATTCACTCAACGTCGACAGCTCCGACGCCTCGACTCTCACGATCCCCTCGTTCGAGTCGAACTTCGGCAGCTCGCCCTCGCCGATCATCCCCGAGATCGACATCAAGATCGAGAGCATCCCAGTCACCGCCACGACCCGCAAGCTGCGCGCTCGCTGGTCACCGGAGCTCGCGCAGGACCTGAACGCCTACCACAGCATGGACGCTGAGGTTGAGCTTACACAGATCCTCTCCGAGCAGATCGCTCTTGAGATTGACCGTGAGATCCTCAACGACCTGCTCACCGAGGCTCGTGGCGCGAACTTCTTCTGGAGCCGCGCTCCAGGCAAGTTCGTCAACAAGACAACTGGAACTGAAGTTTCTCGCGGTTCTTCGCTCACCCCTGGTCCTGCCTTCACCGGCACGGTCCGCGAGTGGTACGAGACCCTCATCGAGACGATCATCGACGTCGCCAATGAGATCCACCGCAAGACCCTTCGCGGTTCGGCGAACTTCATCGTGGTTTCACCCGATGTTGCCACCGTCCTCGAGGCCTCGGTCATGTACAAGCCTAACTACTCGATCGACGGCCAGGGTCAGGTCGGCGGCGCGATGTCCATCGGCGCCTCCCCCATCGGTACCCTGTCCAACCGCTTCACCGTCTACAAGGACCCCTACTTCCCCAGGAACAAGGTTCTCGTCGGCTACAAGGGCGGCAGCTACCTCGAGACCGGCTACGTCTACGCTCCGTACGTCCCGCTCATCGTCACCCCGACGATCTTCGCTCCCGAGGATTTCACTCCTCGTAAGGGCGTCATGACTCGCTACGGTAAGAAGATGGTTCGCGCCGACTTCTACGGTACGGTCACGTGTCTTGACATGAACATAATATAGTTGAATGTAATCTAAATCTTACGGTTTAGATTCAACTATATGGATGGCGCCCCCTAAAAAGGGCGCCATCTTTGTTTATAATTGCATCATTTTTCTAGAATAGTTATCATGCAAGGGCAAAATGACTTGAAATGTCTTGAATGTGATTCTAGTTTTCTCAATGGTAAATCTCTCTCAAATCATATTAAGACATGTCACAGCATGAAGGGAGAAGATTACACTGTCAAGCACATGCACACAGGCCAGAGACCCCTTTGCCTATCATGCGGATCTCAAACAAGGTACTCGTCATTCAAATTCAAGAAATACTGCAAATCATGCTCCTCGATTGCAATGAGAGAAGGCGGATCGAAAGGTGGAAAAGCAGAGGCCTGGAACAAAGGCAAGACTTCTGGCTGTGACCTGCGCATAAAGCAGATTGCAGACAAGATGAGAGGATCTGGAAATCCCTTCTTTGGAAGGACACATGATGATCTAGCTCGAACAAAGATTAGCATATCAAAGCGGCTCATGGGTGAGACAATTGAGTCTCGAGTTTTGTCTCGATCTTCTGATTTTGAGCTTATCACTCCTATCGAAGAATATGTGAGCAGACAGCACCAATATCTTGAATTTAGATGCAAGAAGTGCGGAGACATACAGCAAAAAACCTTGCAAGCCTTTGAAAGAGGCTCACTTTGTGAAAAGTGCCACCCACTATCAACATCACAGTGGCAACTTGAAGTCGAAGAATTTGTTACTTCTCTAGGATTTAACGTCGAGAGAGGAAACAGAAAGACCATTTTCCCAAAAGAAATTGACATCTTCGTTCCAGGCAAACGCTTTGGAATTGAATGTCATGGCCTTTACTTTCACTCAGAGGCAAAGGATGGATGCGATCCGAAGTTGCATGCAACAAAGGCAGCGCTTGCTGAGAATGCCGGAGTTCGACTACTGCAAATATTTCAGGATGAGTGGAGAGACAGGAATTACATTGTCAAAGAGATGATTCGAAGTCGGCTTGGGATCGCTGATAGAAAGATCGGTGCTAGAAAGTGTAAACTGGTCCAGATTAATGCAAAAACACAGCGTCAATTCTTTGAATCTTCTCATCTGGCAGGATATGCACCAGCTCAGAGTGCATGGGCTCTTGAATATAAAGGTGAAATTTTGTCATGTCTCTCTGTCAGAGTTCCGAGACAGGAAAAGTGGAGAGACAGGTTAGAGATTTCAAGGTATGCAACGACACCGGGTGTGATTGTTGTAGGCGGTCTATCAAGACTGGCAAGTGCAGCCCTAGCGCATGCAATTGAGTCAGGGCTATCTGGTCTAATGACATATGTCGATAGACGGGTTGGATTTGGCACGGGATATCTCTCATGCGGGTTTGAAGAGGTCGGGCAGACCGGTCATGATTACTGGTATACAGACATGAGATCTCGATTTGACAGGTTCAAATTTAGAGCTTCTGGCGGAATTTCTGAGAGAGAAATCGCATCAAAATCAGGTGTGTTCAGAATCTGGGGAGCCGGTTCCAAGATTTTAACACTTTCACGATAGTTATCTAAAAAGAGTGAGACAATAATGGGTGGAAACTTTCGTTGCGAGATTGATGGTAAATTGATATCTGGTCGCACCCTAAGAGTCTCCAGGAGTAGTGCAAGAGCTGGATTTACAGAAGATGTAAAAGCCATGCTTAGTGGCCTAAACGATATGTTTGAAAAAGAAAACGGCATGTTTTTGTGGCCTGAACTTTCTGGCAACATAGATGAGTTACTGATCTTTGGTGGATCAACAGAGCACGTCTTTGACACTAGCATCACAGATGATGAATTTAATAAATACAAGGGCTCCTTTAGTGACATTGACATCTACGTGCCGCAGGCTGGATCTCGAGGATCAAAGCTTATGCACACAATCAACAAGAACTCAGGGCAGATGATTTCCGGTTCTAAGTTTAAGATTGTCTGTACAAAGATGCACACTGAAGATGGCACAGCTGATTCTCGAGGAACAAACTCAATCTTTCAATACGTGGATGGAAAAGGAGATCCATACGTTCAATTTGACTTTATGCCGCAACCGATTCCTGTCGAAGGCGAAGATGATCGGACTGCTGCTGCGCTGAAGCGCTGGGTGAAACTTAGCCATTCATCTAACTGGAGAGATGTTCAGACAGCTGTTAAAGGAGTCTTTCACAAGTACCTTTTGCAGTCTCTAGTATCTGTTGCGTCTAGAATGTCAACCGGTGTTATTGCAACAGCGAAGTCGCCTGTCTACCCACCAGAAAAGGTAAAAGTCGCAAAAGGATATCAATCTGATCTTTACATGAGATCTTTCTCAGTTGAGAAGGCGCTTGGTCAGACTCGTCTGACTAGACAGAAGTACACTGATCCCCAGACAGGAGAAGAAGTCGAAGCTGAATACGAAGATCAGCCGCTTTACAAGCTCACTGAGCCTGAAAAAAAGAAGTATTCAACTGATGTTGAGGAGATCTTTACAGCGGCCTTTGGATTTGATCCTGACAGCGAAGATCTCGAGAAGACGAGATCATTTGTAGGGCTTCTCGAGATAATGAGAGAGAATCTTCTGCCCACAGATCAAGGTAGAAAATTTTGTGGAAGCGTTTTGAAGTCTTTCATCTACAAGTTAATCGGAGATGCAGGACAGGAGATTAGCACCTACAGCATAATGAAAGATCAGCAACCCAAGGCTGCTGCTATTGCCACCATACGAACGATGGGTTTTGATGATCTTCTGAACGAAGTACTGCCGCAGGAAGAGATGGAATCAATTATTGAGAAATATTATGGAAGATTTGTAGACAAGATGTCCAAGCGCGGATCTCTTGTTAGTGACGAAGAAGAGCTTGCACCGGTTGAGCTTGAAGAAAACGTGCGTCACTTTGTGAGGTTTATTCTCAATGCTTGATATCTCAATTCCACCTGTTTACGATGTTGTAACATCAGCAGCCTCTGCAGAAGAATTCTGTAATCAGTATTTAAAAATTGTTGAGAAGCTCGATGGAACAAAGCTTACGCTTATCAGAAACGGTGAACCCTTTGATAAAGACAACTACCTGAACAACTGGATCATCTCCTACAAAGAGGGCGTTGTTTTTCCCGAGGAATTTGTTGGGATTGCTGGACGCGGCAGAGAAGAGGAAATCAAATATCAGTCTTCTGGTAGAAGTCAGTACTCTTTTATTCATGATCACCTAAAGCGTGTTCATACGAATACTGCGGACTTTCCAACAGACTATGAGTTCTTTGTTGAGTTTATACAGCGTAAGCCGACAATTTCAAGAAGCTATGAGAAGACAGGCGGCCTATACCTAACGGGATTTGGCCCGACTGTCTTTTCTCTCAAGGGCGCAAGAGTTACGTCTCTTGCAGAATTTGAGAATGATGCTGATAAATTTGAAGCATTCAGAGATGCTCTCGAACTTTCTGATTACCCAGCTTTGTTTGAAGGGCGCTGGGATTCTGCAGATAGTATTCAAGAAGGAGTCAAATCACCGCAGCTTGCGGCAGTAATTTTACCTAATCTTCCTAAGATTAGTTCACTCATAAGTGTCGGAGCCTGGAAAGATCTCATTGCATTTCTTGCGGGCACCAAAAAGAAGATCGATAATAAAACTGTAAAAATTCCAGGAATACTCTCTAAATTTATTTCAACACTAGGGGGTGAAGCTGAGGGTATTGTTATTACACCGTTAGCAGATCCCGAAACTGGACAGACAACGAAGTACACAGGCAAGTTGTTTAAAGTCACTCACCCGGAACAACACTCACAAGCTGTAAGGGCACAGACAAAGCAGGCAGAATTTGGAGAAGGCTCCAAAGAAGAAGAAGCAAGATACCACGGCGCTATTTCAAGATTTGTGAGACAAAAGATCGAAGAAGATGACCTAGATGATGAGTCGCTTCCCACTCTTCTTGCAAAAATATCAGAGATTGCATTTTCAATGACGCTTGAAGATTTTGCAGATTTAGGTGTCATTGGAAGAGATGAAGATGGAAATCCTGCTTCCAGGAAGACCTTAATTACTATGCAGGAAGATCTAATTTCATCAGCAAGAAACGTTGCTGGCAAAAGAGCTTCTGCTGGAATCGGTCGATCGGGTGATATTGTCAAAATTGGTGTAGTGCCAATGGCAGTCAAACCTGTGCACAGAGGCCACTGGTCTGTCATCGAGCAGGCTGCAAAAGAAAATGAAAAAGTTTTTCTAATCGTGTCAGCAAAATCAAGAGAGAGTGGGGGCTTTGAGATTTCTGGATCGGACATGATAAAGATCTGGAAAAGATATCTTGAGCCAATTCTTCCTTCAAATGTTGATATTAGCTATAGCGGAGAGCCTGTCGGAGACACAAGAGGCGCTGTTAGGGCATACTCAAACGATCCTGAAGTCTTCTTCACTCTGTATGCAGGCGAAGATGACAAAGAAAGATTTAGCGATGAAAAACTTGCAAATGATTACCCGGTTCAATTTGCAGAAGGGCGGGTTAAGTCCGAGACTGTTAAGAATGTGGATTTAGTGCCGGGAGTTAGAATAAAAGGCACATACATGAGAGAGCTCCTTTCTCAAGGATCAAAAGAGGAATTTGAATTACTTCTTCCTGATGATCTCTCTACAGAAGCAAAGGATTCAATCTGGAAAATACTGTACAAAACAGGCAAAATTTCAGAGTCTTCCATAAGATATTTCATAAGAGAGAGTCTAAGATTTTTCTGAGCTAGATACATAATCTTAAGCCCAATCCAGTGAACACCTGGCACCGACGGGGGATTGGAAGCATTCGGAGCAAAAGGAGGTTCACATGCCAAAGATTACGTACGATTCAGCAAAGGGACTAGTTCAGGAGACAGGATCTGGTGTTACTTTTAACTCAGATTCCATCACATTTTCATCCATGCCAAAGTCAGACGTGCAGGCCGTCACGACAAGTTCAACTGTAACAGCAGCAGGTGTTTATACAATTTCAGGATCAACCGGAACAGGCATTCTAACAGTTGTGATGCCGCTTGCATCTGCTGTTCCTGGCGCACAATTTGTTTTCAGGACTCTTTCAGCTGATGCTCACATTTTAACCGGATCCCAGGAGACGGCTGGAACAAAGGTGTTTGCTGGAATTCCAGGATCTTCTGTTGCTGGAGTGGCTGCGCAGGGTAGCAGACTTACACTTCCTGGTGTTCTCGGTTCCTCAGCTGCCTTTGTGTCAGATGGCAAGAGCTTTCTAGTTACTGGGCTCTCAGGATCTTGCACAATCGCCGGGCTGTGATCTAGTTTGAGTTTTGAGAAATAACCGGAGAAAATAATGGCAATAGTTCCATTGACTGAGGATCAGGTAGAGAGCCTCAAGCGGTCTCTCGAGAAAGAAAAGGCTTCAAAACAAGCATCTCAAAAGAAGTCTGAGATCGTTTCTCTTCCAGGCCAAGAGGAAAAACAAGATCTTGAACCTCTAAAGAGTGAAGGTGAGGCAAAGACAGATGCAGAAGACGCACCTGTGGCTGAATTATCTGATTCAAATTCTTTCAAGTCCTACAAGAAAAGAAAGTAGAAAAGATACACATCAGGCGCTCTGCTAAGGGCGCCTGATGTGCGTCTGATGCCTATTTATTGATAGATTCAGCGGAAAGAAGATATGTCTACATTTAGCACAACATTAAATCCTACTCCGTTTGCAATTTTTGATTCAAACACTGACTTCCAGGACGAAGCTGACAAGATGATTACATTTGTCAAGCGCAGGATGGGAGACGACGTGCTGTCTGTTGAGTTGACCAAGAAGATGATCTGGGGAAACTTCGAAGAGGCCACCCTGGAATACGGATCAATACTTAATCAGTACCAGGCAAAATCTCAGCTTCTAACCTATCTGGGATACACCACAGGATCAGGAACCGAGGCAACCAATAAACTACCAAGAGAGAGTCTTGAGTATCTCGGACGCTTTGCAGAGCCTTATGCTACAGAGGCCGGATTGGGAGGCTCATACAACCAATATTCAGGATCTATCTCACTTCAAGCAGGACAGCAAGACTACGACCTGTACAGAGATCTGGTAGATGCAAGTAGCGTACCCTTATTTAGCGGAAGTGACAACTCATCGCCAAGAACAAAGATGAGAATAATGGAAGTCTTCCATTTTAGCCCGCAAGCTGCCTATAGATTTTTTGATACAACATCAGCAATTAATTACCTTAATAACGCATTTTCTTTTGAATCTTTCACTCCTGAGACAATTTTTTATGTCCTACCTGTCTTTGAGGACATACTTCGAGCAGGAATGCTTGATCTGTCAAACAGAGTCAGAAGATCAAACTACTCATACAAGGTCACAGGAACAAACATTAGAATATTTCCTGCTCCTACACAAAATGAGGTCCCAAACAAGCTTTGGGTTCGTGTAAGGTATTTTTCTAATCCTCTTGACCCAGCATACGGAGACGAGACAATAGGCGGTGTTTCAAACATCTCTAACATTCCTTACGGGAATGTCAACTATACAAATGTGAACAGTATAGGAAGACAATGGATCAGGCAATATACGCTAGCTCTTTGCATGGAGCAGCTTGGAATGATTAGAAATAAATTTGGAAATGTTCCGATTCCAGGAGGAACAGTGACGCTTAACGGTGCTGACCTAATTTCAAAAGGCAGAGAGGACAAGACAAATCTAGCGACGAAGCTTAGGGAAATGCTCGATACATTAACTTATGATAAGCTGATTGAGACGGCTGCAGCTCGAGCTGAAAATCTCACAAAGCAGCTTTCTAAGATCCCTATTCCAAATGGAAAAGCAATATTTATGGGGTGATGTAGAAAATGGCTAGACTTTTTATTACACCTAGAGAGATAAACTTCATAAACGACATTGCAAAAGAGATTGTCAAGGACGTCATTGGTCAAAAAATCTACTACTTTTCAATCAACGAAGTCAAGTCGCGGGCTCATGACATCTATGAAGAATCAGCTGATAAAATATTTGAGACTCCCATTGAGCTTGAGTGCCTGGTAAAGTATTCACCGCAAGAGATTGTCACAAACAAGTTTGGTTCTGAAGAATACTACACAGTTGAGTGCTACATTCAGGTCAGAGACCTGATTGACAAGCAGATTGATTTAATGGAAGGGGACTTTTTCACATACGGTGATACATTCTTTGAAATAGTGAAAGCTCCACGAACTGATACTATCTTCGGACAGATCGAACATAAAAGCTATATTACGATTACCGGTAAGCAGTCAAGAAAAGGACAGTTCCTCTCGAAGGTCTTTGGGCCAACATCAGAGTGGTACTCGGACGAAGACGCTGTTCAAAACACTTTTGTCCAGCAGAGGGGCTTCGAAGAAAATCGACTTGGAAAGACAGGAGATATTCGCGCTCTTCAACAGAATGGAGTTCTCGCACAGCCAATCACAGGCCCGGCAGAGGTTTCTGCGAAGGGAGATCCTGATGGAGTTGGGTCATCTTTCTATGATGAGTCTTAATCATGCCACCTAAAGAACAGCTGAAAAAAGGATATGAAGGATTCAATGTCCCAAACAACTTCTCTTTTCCCTCGTGCGGAATTGAGGACGTCGACCGTGCGCTTTTTGAGCTTTTTGATAAGCGCCTCGCTTTTGAGATAAAGGTCAATGAGCAGACAACCAAGGTTCCAGTCGTCTTTGCAGCCGGAGAAAGATTTGCATTAACTCGACGTCAGAAGCCGATTCGAGACAAGAATAACGCGCTTATTCTTCCTCTGATCGCAGTTAAGAGGCAAGCAATCGGATTTAAGACAGATCAAGAGGCAGGCGGTACCGCAATTTCATTTAGACAAAATACAGACTACGTTATAAGAAAGCGACTCGATACGTCAGATCGAGACTATCAAAATGCGCTAAATAAGCTATCGATAAAAAACCAGGACAACGTGACATCCCGAGCGCATTTTCTGAACAACGATGTTTCTCCGGGATATGGCGCAATTCCAGGAACAAAAACGTCAAGAAGGCCTGGCGCAGGTCTTTCTTTTGGCGGAGGCAGAATAGGATTTCCTCTTGAGAACGACATTTCGAATAGCATAGTTGAGGTCATAACAATACCCTATCCTATTTTCATACAGCTCAACTATGAGATCACCTTTTGGACACAATACATGTCGCAGATGAATCAGCTGCTTGAGACACTCCTTGTAAAGACAGACGGACAAGGACGTGAATTTCAGCTTGTGTCTAACAAGGGATTCAAGTTTACTGCAATAATGATGGGCCCAATGAGCTCAGGTGATAACTTTGAGAATTTTTCAGGAACAGAAAGAATTATAAAGTACTCTTTTAACATGAGAGTTCCTGCGTACATTCTTGCCCCTAGACATCCTGGAATTAGCACTCCCTATAGGGTGTTTCACACAGCACCTGAATTTGTCTTCCAGAATTATGAAATCAGACAGCAGGTCGCTTCTCCTCCGTATAGGGTAGGTGCTAACGCTCGAGTAAATGCATTTACTCTAAGCGATGTTGAAACTCTCACGCCTGACGGCGTCCCAAGAACTGATAGATCTGATCTTGAGGTCAAGGCAGTCGATAGATCGAGCGAAAAACCCAGATATGAGCCTCTTGTAACAAGGAAGCCAAGAAAAGGGGAAAAAATATCTACGGGAAGAATCCTCACGCAGATCGAAGAGTCTAAGGACTAGTCATTTCATAATTAGTCAGGATATGTATTTGATAAGAAAGCAACCGGAGTTGAAATGGCAGAGGTAACCTATCGGTCTCCCGGATTTTTTGAGGCTGAGATTGACTTGAGCGCTCCTGCTGAAGGTGTTGTTGGAACACCAGCGGGATTAATTGGAACTTCTCCTATGGGTCCTGCCTTTATACCTACAACTGTAACGTCGCTGAGTGATTTTGTCACCGTGTTCGGTGATGCTGAAATAAATCGCTCACCTGCGTACTATGCAGCCCAGGAGCACTTTAAAAACGGTGAGGCGCTTACATTCATTAGGGTGCTAGGCGCAGGAGGAAATTCTTCAGCAGGCGACTCTCTCAACACACAAACGAAAGGAACTGTCGTAGGATCAGGATTTGTTATTTCTGGATCTGTTGTTGGGCAAGGAGATAATAGGTCCAAAGGGTCTGTTCAGTTTATTGTTGCAAATCACACTCTTGCAACGGGTGACATCGATGCGTCCTATCCAATTTTTACTTTAAACGACTCATACACATCTGCTGGGCAGCAGTCTGCTCTCCTGGTAAGAGGGGTTCTCTTGCTAGCGTCTGGAACCCGTGCGCAGATAATGTCTGACAATCACACATACTCTGTTTCCAACACGCTCGACGATATAGCGACTGCAGGATCGACAGGCGACTTCAAGCTTGTCATCTCTAGCTCTTCTCCTGGATTTGGAACTGCTGATAGGTCAACTGGCATAAGAATCTACACAGCATCCCTCAATCCAGATAGTGATAACTACATTTCAAAGATTCTTAATACATCACCCACACTCTTCCAGAGTCAAGAGCATCTTCTCTACCTTCACTTCCCAGTTGATTCGACAATAGCAAACCTTGCAACTGCTGCAAATTCTGTTGCGCTTGCGAGCGGATCGCAGAGAACCTCAGCGACATCTGGAGAATCAACTGTTGCCTTTGAAACCGCATTTGGGAAATTTAACACAAGATTCCAGTCAGCAAGGACAACATCGTTCATAAGCCAGCCATTCGCAGACAAGGAATACGATCTATTCCACGTTGAGACGATTAGTGCCGGAAATGATACAAACACGATGTTCAAGATATCAATCTCGAATTTGCGCAAATCAGACGATCCAACGAATCCCTACGGAACATTCACGCTATCAGTCAGAGATTTCTACGATTCTGATTTTAACGTCAAAGTCTACGAGCAGTATCCTCAGTGCACTTTAGATCCGTCAAGTCCAAATTATATTGCAAAACTCATAGGCGACAAGAAGGTCTATTTCAACTTTGATGCTGCAGCAGAGAGCGAGCGTAGATTTGTATCCTCTGGAAAATATCCAAACAGGTCCAGAAGAATTAGAGTAGTAATGAGCTCGCAGGTAGAGTCCAAGAACGTGCCTCCTGGAGCACTGCCATTTGGATTCAGAGGAATACCTCTCCTTAAGACAAATGATAGCCTGACCGATGCAGGATCTGAGCTTGTATCGAGAAGGCTTGCACTTCTTGGCGGACCTAACACGAGTCTTACAGCATCTATTCTGCCACCTGTTCCGATGCGATTTAAGGTCACCACCGGAGAGACGCAAACGAGCCCGAGCTTCTTAGGTCAAGCAGGGTTTACTGAGAATGTAGACGCGAGGCTCTACTGGGGCTACAAGTTTGAGAGGACTGAAAATGACCTGGATCCAAATTCTGGGACATCACGGGACCAGTACATTGAGAACATTGTAAAGTTCGCAGGAATTCAGAAGCTTGATACACTGCTAACAGGATCAGGTGCAGACACATTTGGATCAAACAAGTTTACTCTGGCACGTGTCTCACTATTCAATCAATCAGTCAACGATCTAACTGGCACGCTTAATCAGCACATGATCAACGCATTCTATGGAAGGAACAAAGCTGTAACGCTTCCTAATTACACGTACAAGCTATCTGATGGTTCGACTAGAATAACTCTCGCTACGCTGTGTTCACTTACTTCTTCATACCAGTTTAACAGATTCAGCGATTTCACAAAGTTTACTAACGTCATGTATGGAGGATGGGACGGAACAAACATTCTTGATGCTGATATGTCAGCAATGAATGATCGCGCGTCATCGCAAGAGTCAGGAGGAAAGGCAACAACATCGCTAGACATCGGTCTGAACTTTAGCGCCACTTCGAACGGATTTGGAACCGGCGCAACAAATTCAGTTGTCAACTCTTACAGGGGTGCAATTGGAATAATCACAGATCCGCTTGCATCGCGCGTCAACACCATAACAATCCCGGGCATTAGAGATTCTAGCGTCACAAATTACGCGCTCCTGAAAGCAGAAAATTTCGCACGTGCATTCTATCTCATGGATATTCCAACGTACGATGATACGGGCGAAAGAATATTCACCTCTACGGTTCAGCCCGATGTCGATAAGACAATCCAGAAGTTTGCAGCCAGATCAATAGATAACAGATACGCAGCAACATACTTCCCCGATGTCAATCTTACAGACTCAACCTCTGGAAGGCGTGTCCGAGTGCCCGCATCGGTGGCAGCGCTAAGTGCTATTTCGCAAAATGACAGGCTTGCCTTCCCGTGGTATGCACCTGCAGGATTCAATCGTGCATCCCTTGCGGATGTAACCGGATTGGCAACTCGCCTAACGAGTGCAGACAGGGACAGCCTCTATGATTCTCGTATAAATCCAATCACTTCATTCCCGGGCGCAGGATTTGTAATCTTTGGACAGAAGACGCTACAGATCTCCAGGTCTGCACTTGATCGTGTCAATGTGGTGAGAATGCTCATTGAGCTCGCAAGAAGGGTCACAGCTATTGGATTGCTGTATGTCTTCGAGCAGAACACAGCTTCGACCAGGGCGAGGTTTGTAAGTCAGCTCACACCCGAGTTGACGCTGATTCAGAGCCAAAGCGGAATAGACTCGTTCTCCATAGTCATGGATGACACCAACAACGCACAATCTGATATTGAGCAGAACAAGCTTAATGGTAGAATTTTGATTGTCCCTACGCGAGCTGTTGAATACATTGCAATTGATTTCATCATCACCAATGCTGGCGTAGAGTTCGTCTAAGATAATTAAGGACTAGGAGCAAATAAATGGGAAGCGCCAAAGTAACAATTAACATCATAGATCAGTCGCAGCCGACTGTTGCAGCTGCAACTGGAATTCCTGCAGGAATTGTTGGCACTGCAGAGACTGGTCCCGCATTTGTTCCGGTTACTTTTACAACATATGGGTCTTGGAAGACTCTCTTTGGAGAGAGTGGAGATAGGTTTGGACCGGTTGCAGTGAGCCAGTGGCTTGCCAACGCAAGCCAGGCAACCTACGTCAGGGTTCTCGGAATCGGAGATGGAAAGAAGCGTAGCACATCGACCGGACAGGTTACAAATGCAGGCTTCGTCGTTGGAAGTCAGCAGGTGCAGGAAAGCGGAATCGTCTCATCGAATCTGTATGCAAATTATGGCGGCCCCCTTGGAAGAACCCATTTCCTGGGCGCATTCATGTCAGAATCAGCAGGATCCACAATATTCAGCGAAGCCGGCATCCAAACAACATCTGCATCGCATCCAATAATCAGAGGCATCATCATGACGCCCTCTGGTGTAGCATTGACTCTGTCAGGAAATCACAATCTATCTAACGATCCGACATCAATTTCAACAACTCTAGGCGGTGGCATTACTGGTTCGATGTCGATAACTGGGTCGCTGTTTGTCATGCTCCTCAATGGACATAAGAGCACGACTGATTATCCAAACATAATAACAGCGTCACTTGAGACAGGAGATAATCACATCTCATTGAAGCTCAACAAAGATCCTACATTGATTGAGGAGGCAGGGCACTATCTTTACACATACTATGATGTTCCGACATCTCTAGCCTTCTTTACAGGTACTGGAGTTTTTTCATCACCAACTACACGACAAGATGCCTTCAAGCAGGATGTTGTTTTCCTTACGACCAGCTCCCTGGCTCGAGACACCTCAAACACGACCATACCGAATTTTGAGAACTTCAGAGAAAGATACGCAACACCGCATACTCCTTTCTTAATCTCGCAAAATTTTGGAGGAACAAAGTATCCACTATTCAGAATTTTCTCACTTTCAGACGGAGAGAATGCAAACTCTAAATACAAGATAATAGTTGAGAACATTACTCCTTCGAGAGATCCTGAGTACAACTTTGGAAAATTTGACCTATCAGTCTATGAATACGACACAGCAAAGTTTGTAATTCGCTTTCCCGGGCTATCTCTTGATCCTACGTCAACCTCATACATTGCACGCATGATCGGAGACCAAAATGTGTACTTTGACTTTGACAGGTCAGCAAGCTCACAGAAGATAGCGATTGAAGGAGACTATCCCGTAGTCAACAGCTATATTAGGGTTGAGATGTCAGATGACATCATTCAAGGAAATGTGCCAAGCGATGCGCTTCCATTTGGATATCGAGGATACGGATTCTTAGTCACATCAGGAAGCATTTTGTCAACTGCACCTGGTTCAGGTGACGGTCAGTTCTTCTCTGATAGAGTCAATGATCTAAGACGTGCATTGATTCCACCTGTTCCTATGCGAAAGAACGTCGTAGATGGATCAGTTGCAAGGGCAGGCATCGCCTGGGGAACGCAGCTCACGTTGCAACAGTTGTCTGATTATAACTTCACCGACACCCAGGATGAGTCGATAAAGAGCTTTACAAAGTTCTTTCCATCATTTGCACCATCGGCTGCAAATTTTTACGTTGAGAATAGCGATTCTGCAGATACCTTTAACAACAACCTGTTCTCGATCGAAAAGATAAAGGTTGTCACAGCATCAAACGGAATTGCTGATCCTAACTATTGGGCTTCTGCAACATACGTCAGAGAAGGAGGAATCGTTGCTAATGAATCTGCAAAGACTCGTGCACTTTCAGTCTCAGACCTTGCTAGCACGACCTCAAAGTCCGGCCTGTATGTCTCATTTGCAGTGATAATGCAGGGAGGGTTTGATGGTGTCAACGTATTTGACGCGCAAAAGTCAAATCTAACGAACCTTGCAATCAAGCGAGAGATCGATGATGCAGGAAATCAAGGCGGCGCATCGTCAGGTCCGACAGTCTCTGCCTACAAGAAAGCTGTTGACATTATGGGTAGTAAGTCAGACACAGATATCCAGCTGTTGACAATACCCGGAATTAGACACTCCTCTATCACGAATTATGCAATCACAGCGGTCGAAAATAGATTCGATGCGATGTACATCATGGATATCGAGGAAAGAGATGAGTTCAATGCCGTAATAACAGGATCAGAATCTGCTCCAGATGTTTCATTCACAGTCGACGCATTCGAGAACAGGAGCCTGAACACATCATTTGCTGCTGCTTACTTCCCAGACGTCACAATCACAAACCCAGACACTGGCGATCTGATGGAAGTACCGCCCAGCGTTGCTGCACTCGGCGCGATGTCAACAAATGACAGGATCGGATATTACTGGAATGCACCTGCAGGATTCAATAGGGCATCTCTCTCGAATGTTGTCGAGGCATCAGTTCAGCTCACGCAGGATGATCTTGATACCCTTTATGATTCATCCATCAATCCAATAGTGGCATTCCCGGGCACAGGTTTCGTGGTATGGGGACAGAAGACTCTTCTGCAGGCTGCCTCTTCTCTCGACAGGATCAACGTGAGAAGGCTTCTCATATTCCTTCGTAGACAGGTTAGGCAGGTTGCGAACAGCCTCTTGTTTGAGCCGAATACGCAGGCAACACTTGACAAGTTCAACTCACTGGTCAATCCTATCCTGCAGAGAATCCAGTCTGGCGGCGGTGTCGATCGATACAAGGTTATCATTGATACGACAACAACGACACAGGCCGACATCGAGAATAACACAATTAGGGGCAAGATCTTCTTGCAGCCAACAAGGACTGCGGAGTTCATCTCAATTGACTTCGTAGTTTCAGGTCGCAGCGCAGCAGCATAATCTAGGGCAGCTGAATTAGTTAAGAACTCACACTTCAAGATAAGTAAGAATATCAGGAGCAACAAATGGCAACATCGGCAGAGACGCTTTCTGTCACAGATATGCTTCCCAATAAGTTCGAGCCAAAGAGAAAGCACCGCTGGATCTTTACAATCGAAGGAATTGACGCATTTATCATCAAGACGGCAGCACGTCCTCAATTCCAGATGGCAAGCATCAAGATTCCATGGATGAACACGCAGAGGTACATCTCAAAGCGGCTGGAGTTCCAGACGATGACCGTCAACCTGCACGATCCTATTGCTCCTTCTGGCGCGCAACAGGTGATGGAGTGGATCCGCACGCATCATGAGTCAGTGTCAGGCCGCTCAGGTTACGCTGACTTTTACAAGCGTGACATCCAGCTCAAGATGCTCGATCCAATTGGAACTGTTGTTGAGCTCTGGGACATCAAAGGAGCCTTCCTTGAGTCAGCAAACTTCCAGACGCTTGATTACAACGCGGATGATCCAATTGACATCGCGCTTACTATCAGATTTGATCAGTGCGTGCTTCAGTACTAATCTCTGTAAAATACCTTAACTAAAACTGCTTGAGCATCTATTATAAAGGGTGTTTAGGCAGTTTTAATTAATGCCTACAGAGAGAGCATGCCAAAAAAGACAGACATCCCAACTCAAGATCCAGTCAGCCAGATCCCAAGATCATCACCCGTGCAGGACGTCTTCGGATGGTCTGTTCCGGTTGAGGATGTTCCGCTTCCTTCTGGCGGAGTAATATATCCTCCCAACAGCCCACTTCACAATCGGCAGACCTTGCAGATAAAGGCAATGACCGCTCAAGAGGAAGACATTCTAATGTCACGTGCTCTCATCAAGGAGGGCACAGTTCTTCACAACCTAATTAAGAGCTGCCTAATTGACAAGAATGTCGATCCGAAAGACCTGCTGACTGGTGATAGAAATGCTATGCTCGTATCGATCAGGATCACAGGCTACGGCACTGACTACAAAGCCACGGTCACTTGCCCCTCTTGCGACAGACAGAGCACAGACGTGTTTGATCTGGCGGGTCTCGAGATCAAGCGCCTTGGCGCGAATCCGATCAAGCACGGAATTAATGAATTCTCATTCACGCTTCCGATCACCAAAAAGTCTGTCATCTTTAAGCTGATGACGAACGGAGATGAGGAAGAGGCGACACGCACCAGAGAGCGGATGAGGCGCCTGTTTCCGGATGCAAAGGTTGAAGGCACTGTAACTACGCAGCTTGAAAATCAAATTGTTAGCATCGATGGAAAAAATGACAGAGCAGCTATCAGCGCCTTTGTGAGGGCGATGCCTGCAGCAGACAGCAGAGCACTTAGAAACTTCATGGTCGAGATAGAGCCCGGCCTTAAGATGCAAGTTGATTTCAGCTGCAAGCTGTGTGGCGCTGAGTCAAAGGTGGGTCTGCCCTTGGGTGCTACATTTTTTTGGCCTGAATAACGAAAGTAGAGAAGTCATATTGGAGGAGTTTTTCTTCCTGATGCGCCGGCTTCATGTGAGCTACGAGGCGCTACGATGTATGCCAATATCATATCGACGCTGGTTTCTGGCCCGGCTTGCAAAGGAGCAAAGATCTGCTCAGCCTCTTGATCAGTACGGCCTCGATGATGACACTCCGATCACACGTAGGTAATACATAAAAATATGGCAAATCCTATCGATATCCCAACAGCGCAGCCGGCTCCTGCTGGAGCACCACCAGCCGCCGGACGCGGCCTCGGAGGCTCGACCGGCGATGGCCTTGTGGCTGACCGCGCAGCTGCAACTTTTGATCAAGTTGCTGAAAAATACAAAGATGTTGTGACTTCCTTCTCTGACGATGCACTTGGCATACTTGGCTACTCACTGAAGACAGCCGCAGATATGGCAATTCTGGGGATCGCTGATACCATCATCAAGCCACTCAAGGAAGTGCTAACGAGCGCTGAAGAGCTAGGCGTACAGACAATCGAGATAGCATCGGTAATCGAGGGAATCTCTGGCCTAAATGCAGAGGCTATATCATCGGGAAAGTTTGGTGTTGATACAGTTGCTGAGCAAATGTCTAGGAATGCCTTCAAGGCTGTCAATGACATAGCTGATGCTGAGATTCAGCTTGCTAACGGGACCAAGGTTGCGCTAGCGGCCTTCGGGGATGCGTCAGACTTTTTGTCTTCTTACTCTGAGTCTGCGCTGAGAGATTCGAGACTATTTCGTGCTGCGACCGAAGGCACGACCAAGGAGATGCTCGAGATGACGCGTTTGGCTCAGAGAAATCTAGGTCTAAGCTCACAGCAGATTAACAAAATATTGCAGTATGAGCTATCAGAGACAGGAAAGATATCCGGTGAGTTTCTGATGAACTACCAGAAGACTGCAATTGCAACAGCGCAGGCAACAGGTCAGCCAATTGAGCAGGTGACAAAGGACCTGAATGCGATGTTGAATAACTTCAACACATTTGGAATGATGACAATCGATCAGATGTCTGCGCTTAGCGTCACGGTATCGAAGCTCGGTATGAATATTTCGGACGTGACATCTTTGGCAAATAACTTCCAGAGCTTTGACAGGGCTGCTGCCACAATGAGCAACCTAGCAGCATCAACAGGCGCGACGCTTGATACTCTGGAGCTATTTGAGCTTGCAAACACAGATCAGGAGGCATTTCTTCTCTCGCTGCGTGATCAGCTTGAATCACAGGGAGTTGAGTTTGAGGAGATGAACTTCATCCAGCAGAAGAACATCGCGCAGGCTTTTGGCGTCGATCCGCTGATAATGAAGAGAATCCTGAGCGACAACTTTGATGATATTGAGAGCGCGCAGGAAGAAATAGCAGCGAAGAAAGAAAAGCTTGGCGACGAGGAGACAAAGTCTCTAGTGGCTAGCATGAAGCGACTTGATGATGTAACTGCCGAGGATTTGACGAAACGTCTCGCAGGCATGAAGTCAGCAACTCTCGAATATGCCACAAGCATAGAGCGAGCATACTCAGCATCGACAAGAATAACCGCTGATATCATTGATGCAGCAGGAGAGCAGCTTGATTCTTACAGGAGCAAGATTGAGCTATACAGGGGCGCCCTAGATAAATTCTCTGAAAAAACGCTTGGATCTCCGGCAGCTGCCGTCCCTGAGCCTGATGCTGCCCGCGCGCCCGCGGTTCCTCAGCTCGTGCCGGTCGAGGGCACAGTTTCGGCTCCGGCTCCCGTTGCAGTGCCTGTCGCGCCGGCTGCTCCAGTTCCTGCACCTGCAACTTCTGAATCGGGTACTGCACCTGCGCCAGCCGCGGCGCCGTCGCCGTCGCCTTCTCCGGCCGCTCCGGCTCAATCTACCGAGTACCGACACATTGTTGAATTAAATTTGGGGCCAGGACTAACAGCCGAGGTTGCAAGAGATCTTACAAACGGTGTCAGCGTTGGAGGTACTACCTTGCAATTTGTCGTTAGGGGTTCCACCGACGCCGACGGAGTCAGGCAATGAGCGAAATTGACAGGGATGACAGCTTTATAACGGCACTCATGTCCCTCATGGACGAGACTGCCGATGCGATAGACTCCGCTCATATGTCCGACGCATTCCTTGTTTCTCTTGAAGAGTCGCTAGGAGAGATACCTAATATGGCGGACCCCATAAATTCTGCGGAGAATCATGCCAACTCGTCAAACACTCCGTGACTTCCTGACCAGCATCGGGTCGACCAATAATAGCATTTCCATGCCCGTTGATCCGGGTTCAGATCTGATTGTTGGCGATGGAGATGATCTTGGCATCGAGCCTGGCACCGGTCGGGAGCTTCTAAAGTTTTCCACCGGTGAGTCACTGCTTGGAGACTATATCGCACACGTCACACAGGACAATGATTATCCGATATCACCGGGTGTCCACGAGGCAGTGCCACCTATCAGGGGCAACGCCATTCCAGATGCAGAGACGAGCAGCGCGGCCCGGGTTTTTGCTGGCTCGAGCGATAGCGAGAGCGTTGAAAGTTTAAATCGTTCAAACAGTCTGATATTTGATAGCGCGGGATACCCGCTGGGTGAAATTGTGGACAAGACGGGTGATGGATCCGCCACGTCCGGAAATAGTCTGCTACAGGATGTTGTAAGCGCTGAATCAAATTCGGATGCAGCTGTAGACCAGTCCCAAGCCGTCGTAGCTTCCTTCGCATTTCTTCGCAAGTACAATCAGTTTTCACCAACCTCTGAGCCGCCTGGATTTGCTATTGACTCAAGCGAGAGCACAATCACAGAATCCGACTATGATTCAAGTCGAAACCTTAGATTTCAGACAGGAGAAGGTGTCTATGAACCTAATGTTGTTGAAGTCTCTGCCGAGATTGATCAGACGGCACTCTCAAAGATAGCAAGGAGCATGCTCCTCAAGGCAGCAGGCTGGGATTCTTCGACAAATCCTGCAGATGCAACAGATCCAAATCGAGCATTTGACGATATCTCCGCAAGCACTTTAGGTAGGTTCCCCGAAATTTCTCGCACAAACCAATCAGAGGTTGAACCGTTTAGGGCACAGAATTCCTATGGGATGCCTACAAATTCCGATGGCAGCAGCTTTTTGGACGGCAGAGGCGACGCAATACAGCGATCTGTTGAAGATTCAGTGTACATGAGAACCAGAGGCTCGATGTACACACCTGATCAGACATTCGGAGAAAATCCTTACAGCGCATCTTCACTTAAGATTCAGTCTCTGCAAGCTGCGATTTCAATGCTTGCGCTTGGATCCTTAATTGAGAAAAAGCTCGTCAACTATGAGTCGTATTACAGTGAGATGCAGATCCAAAATGACGATGTTCTCCGAGGTCCTTATAAGCCTGGGTCGAGCATAAAGTCAGTTGTCACAACAAAGACCCGCGCGCTAATCAGATCTTTTATGTTTCAGACTGGAATCTATAGCTACACTGCATGTGTTTCTGAGGGATTGTACGCCTGTATGGGATTCGAGTTGCTTTCCAGGAGCGCAGCGACCAACGTCTCTGGCCCTCCTAAGATTGTACCAGCAGAGATAACTGGGAATTCAATTGCTTCCCTCTATAGGGTACAGGTCGAAAAGATTGCAAAAGACCTAAATCGAGATTACTTTCAATCCTATATGGGTCTCTCGCACGGTTTCTGGCGGTCAATATCAGAGAACGCAATCAGGACTGCTTCGAGCATTCAATCAGCAGCGACTCAGCTTGACGGCACTGATTACGCACGCTGCCTCCTTGGAATGAAGGATTCTCTCATATTCAAGATCATGAACGTTTTTGCTTCTATAGGCTACCAGCATCTTGTAATACAGAGCGGAACCACGACCGCAGAGATTGATTCTGGAAACATAGACTTTAAGAATCCCTATGATATGAACGCCTACCCGAGTGTTGCCGGCACGAGGCAGATGAAATCCAGAGATGGAAAACTGTTGAGTCGATCGTCTCTAGCCTGGAGAAACAGCGCATTACCCAGTGCTTTGATCCTGCCAGTCGAGGCGATGGCAGCTGCTTTTGATCTCGACTACATGTTTGACCAGACCAAGGGTTCAAACCCTATCAAGGGAATGCTCGGGTCAACGCTGTACGACAAGACCTATGTAAAAGGAATCAGAAATTCTGGTATAATTCCCTCGGTGACAGCGCGCCTGCTAGAGGATAGACTTGGCGCGGAGTACCTGCCGTTTTACTTTAGAGACCTTCGAACAAATGAAATTGTTGCCTTTCACGGCTTTCTTGACACGATCACTGACGGGTTCACCGCTAACTTCTCGGAGACCAAGGGTTTCGGTAGATCTGATGCGGTCCAAAACTACTCTAACACCTCTCGAGACATCCAGATCTCTTTTTGGCTAATATCCACGTCCCGAGAGGACTTTGATGAGATGTGGTACAAAATCAATAAGCTCACAACTCTTCTGTACCCGAAGTATACACGCGGCAGGCTTGTGTCTCAAGGTGATGGATTGACAATATCTGACGCTGTATTTACGGGCCAGGTTTTGAACTTTGAGCAACCTTTCAGCCAGCTTGCTGGTGGGACTCCAGTGATAAGATTGCGCGTAGGAGACCTAATCAAGACAAACTATACACGCTCTAACTTTGCAAAACTTTTTGGAGTTGGAAACGATACATTTAATGCTTACACACTTGATACTCCTTCAGGAGGTGCTGAAAGTGTAGCAAAGGGAATTTCTGACTTAGCATCTCCTTTGAAGGATATTGGAAACTTTGATCTGCGGCTTGCGCCCTTCCTTTTGTTTGCTGCATCTCCGATGGAGCTTACACAGTTCTCTTCGATGATAGGAACTGGGCTTGGATCCGGAGCCGCTCTAGCCGGAATCGATGTTGCTGCTGAACTCGCCGCATACCTGCTGAAGAATGGATTTGTGAATCCTCTGCTCGCAGCCGATCGTGAGGCTTTCTTTAGAAATGGAATTACTGAGCCTTCCAATTTTGGAATCAACAGAGATTTCAATTTGTTTGGTAGCGCAGAATTGGATGAATTTTTACAAAAAGTTGGAATATCTGGCAGGACCCTTTTGAAGGCGCGCTCAACACCCTATGCTGCCACGTCAGGTGATAGCCCGACATATGTCAGGTTGCGCAGACCCGTCTTTGTGAAGATAAACTCTGCCAAGTCAGGAAATACAGGAGTCGTTTACAATATTACAATAGACGACACAACAGTCGGAACCACGCTAAACGGCACAAAATTTGATGTTTCAGCCGCAGATCTATTTGTTGATGCAGGGCAGATAGTTGATCCGGGATCCTGGCCCGGCGTGCTTTTATCAGCGGGACTGATCACCGGACTCACTGGAGTTGTTAGCACCTCGGCGACAAACGGAATAAACACAGCGCTAGCATCAAACACTAGCTTTGATGCACCAATAGACACACCTCTCGCAGATCTTTTTGGATCCCTAGGAAGAACTTTCACATCTCCTTATAACAACCCCATTACTCGCGCTTTTGAGGATCGAATGGGCGAAGGACTGGCAGGTGTTGCGAAGAGCATGTCATTCTCCTGGATGGAAACTCCCTGGGAGGTTGACTGGAATTCTCGAGCACCAACATCTTGCAAAGTCACAATGAGATTTGCTCCAATTCACGATATATCTCCAGGCCTTGACTCTAACGGATTTAATCGAGCACCAATTTACAACGTTGGACAGATTATGCACGATGCGTTCGGTCATTCTCGTGCTGACGGCGGTAATGCCAGCAGGTACTTCTACAAGAAGTCAGGCGCAACGGCGGAGTACGCGCAGTCAACAGATCCGTTTAGGATCGAATAATTTTAAGATGCAGAGGGAAAAATGGCGACAAGCAGATACTCATTTTTGAACAGGATCAACGGAGAAAAGATATCGACCAGCGTAATAAGTTCAAAAATATACTTTGCTGTCAAAAATAACCAGGTGCGCCACAATGTCATCAGTCTTGCAGACAAGCAGCGTCTAGATCACATAGCAGCAAAAAACTACGGAGATCCAACCCTGTGGTGGGTGATTGCATCTGCCTCTGGTATCGGATGGGCTCTTCAATGCCCGCCTGGAACCACGCTCAGAGTGCCAACTGACCTCAATGCAATCTACAGGCTTCTGAGGTAGACATGCCTGCCCTTAGCAGTCTTACTGAAAACATAAAATCATACACAGAGATAAGAAACGCTGCAAACGAACTACTCAGGTATGTCTCCTTCGCATCTTTGTCTGAGATTATCTCGACTCAAGCGCAGAGTGTCCAGTCAGTGGCACAAAATTCTTTTGCCACAGACGAAGGAGCGCTCACAGAAAAGCTGCTAGGATCAACAGGTGCAATTCCGCTCTATGATCAGATGGTGATAGAGATTGTTGAATCAGGCGCCGTCGCTGTTGACGAATCGGGAAATTCAAATCTAGACTACGCTGTTATTTTTGCCAAGCCGGAAGAAGCAGAATCTAGCGATCTTAAAAAGAAGAAAATATCAATGATGCAGCATGCTGCATTGACGCGCGTCGATTTCTCCTCGACGCTGACTGATATTGCAGCAGCGTTTTGCAACCTTGTTCCTCCTGTTGAAATGTCACTTTGCGTGCCATATTTTGATGTCAAAATCATCTATCCACAGGAGTCTTCTGGCCTTGGGCAGCTTAGCACGCTTAGATTTGTAGGGGCAAAGCCTGGTGACAAAGGCGATCCCCTATCACCCTCAGTTCTTCACGGATACAATTCGACCGACACAAAGACGAAGTTTGGATATGATGTCGCTGGCATGGAAATTTTTTGCATGCCACAGACCCTAGCAGCGCCAGGCTATGCATCAAATTCTGAGTCTGACCTCCAGCAAAGAGGTGTCCAGCTTCTCGACCCGATAATGCCCCTTTTAACGCTAGAGAGCGCCAATATCCAGCAGACAGGAATCAATGGATCATTGTATGCACAGACGAAGATCGATCTAAAGCTTGTGCTGCACGATAGATCGAGGCTGTCTGATATCGAGCCCCTAACTTCAGCAGAAATTTTTCCAACCGCTACATTTCGAGTAACATACGGCTGGATTCACCCAGACGATAACAAGCTTGCAGGTAACGTGTATGCCAAGCTCCTGAACAGCATGCGAGTCGTACAGGATTTTGCAGTCTCTTCTGTCAGCCTATCAACCAAAGACGCCGCCTCTATGAACCTCTCAATTTCTCTAATTTCAATGGGAAATCAGGTTGCGAAGGGCGCAAAGGTCATGACCGCGGGCGGAAATTTAATCCCATACACAGCAATTCAGACGCTTCTGAAGCAGTTCATCCGCGTTAAGTCTGTTAAGGAAAAGTCAAAAAGTGATACAACGGAATTTTCATCTGTCGGGACAACAATCATTGCAAGCACAGGCGCAGGAACAACAAACAGTAAATTTGTTCGAATTGAGGATTTTTACTCGCTTTATAAGCTTGTCAGCGAGTTGTCAGGCGACAACCCGAGCCTCGATGTCTCAAATCTTGAGCAGATAATTACCAAGCTTAATCAGATTGAAACATCGGGAATTGTTGTAACACCTGATGAAGAATTTAACAACATCTTCAGGTTTGGTCAGGTCTCAAACGATAGAGGAGAGGTCGAGTACGGAAATTTGGCGCCAGAGAACCTTGCAAAAGTTTCTAGCAAGTTTAGAGATCTTATCAACCCTGTAATGAAACAAGACAATCTTTTCTCACCAAAGAGCACCGGAGACAGGCCTACAACTGTTCCTCTTTCCGCGCTTGTTGCCAAGCTTGTTGCAAAGCCTCTTGTTCTGACACAGCCCGACATTGATGAGGTTAGGATTCATTTTTTCTCATTCAACTCTGCGTGCGGACTCATGTCTGAGGAAAACATTGGAAATTTTCCAATCGTAGTCAAGGATCTCATTGAGATAACTGAGAAAGAAGAGAAGAAATCAGGAATAAATCAGAGATCGTCTGCAGAGAAGGCGCTAGGCCTATTATTGAAATACGTCAATAATCCTGCTTCTCCTTTTTACGGTCACAATTCTGAGCTTTTGTCAAGAGAGAAGCTTGTCGAAATGATGAAAGACGCAGAGAGCGACTCAGAGAAGTTACAGGAAGAAGTCGACACGATCGTTGAGACTTCTGAGGCTGCTGTTGACACAAAAAATGCTGAATATCTTGAGAAAAAGCAGATTGCTCTCGTTGACACGGCATTTGTCCCGGCACGCATAAAGTCTCAAATTGATGTTTTGCCTGCGTATGACACCACCAGCCGGGACGGAAGCAAGGGAAATCCCGAGAAGCCCGATAGAAAGATTGCTCGAATAGTCATTTATGACGAAAGATCTGGAGGATTCAACAAGCTTGGAAATTTGATCTTTTCAATGATCAACACGAACGGAATTGCGAGACTGAACAAATCCGGGAATGCAACGTCGATCATTGACGAACAGGTGAAGGAGATATCAAGCGCCTACACGGTTGACGATCTATTCTCAAAAATAAGATCAACTGAGAACACAGATGTCGCCAAGGAGGTGCTTGTCAACTTTGCGCTTACAGACAAGGCAGTTGCACGCCAGATCGCGTCAAACATGTACCCTACTCTCATCATTGGTGCTGACAATTCCTGCATCTCAAATGCGACATATTCCTCACAACCGTCCGGCGAGGTGCAATCAGCTTATCTTCTCACCGCACTCCAGGGCGGAAAATCCTCGTCAAGCACGGGTCAGAGCGTTACAAACGATCTCGTTGATGATGTGTTCATCTTGCCATCAAATGTCACACTCTCAATGCTCGGAAATGTGTGCATAAATAGAGGGCAGACATTCTACGTTGATTTTAACACAGGAACAACTCTGGATAACTCCTACACGGTCCAAGCTGTTTCTCACGCTTTGCGTCCAGGATCTTTCACAACCTCAGCAACTCTTGTTCCGACAAACTCCGCAACAATGAGATCAATATCTAGACAGCTGCAGGAGGTCGCGATAAAGATAAAAGGAAAGACGGGCACCGCCACAGATCCAAATAAGCCTGCATCTAGTTCTAGCGGCGTAAAAGTATCATTATAGAACTTAAAAACCTGCATCCATGCGTGAAATATTGTAGTGTGATTATATTTTTTGACGCAAGAGTGACAGGAGCATCAGTAGATTTTATCTGGAATGATGGCGAAATCTCAATTGGTAGGTCCTACGAGGCTGATTGGCGCTTTGGTGTTCCAGCAGCCAGGCGAGGATGTGTGAGAGCTGCTTCAGAAGCTGCAGGATTGAGTCTGGTCTTAAGCCCTGATGCACCACAGGCTTCGTTCTGGAGAAAGCACACGCAGCACCCAGCGTGGTCCAGAATACTGTCAAAGGATGCTTTTGCATCTCACCTTCGCAATCAAATAGATGCTGTCATAAAATTTCTAGACGGATCAAATCACAGATACTTTACGACCCACTATCAGATTCAGCAGGAACTGCTCGACAGCCTTTGTCAGTGCAAGGTCCTAGACGACTCTCTTTCTGAGCACGGATTTTTACCAGATGATCGTGGATTCATCTCGGTTCCTACATACGATAATTTCAGCTCATCGACGGGGCGGATGAGTGTCACGCAAGGCCCTAGAATTTTGACTCTGCCGAAAGAAATGAGAAAACGCCTTGCATCTCGTTGGCGAGACGGAGAGCTCGTAGAGATTGATTTCAACGCACTTGAGGCGCGTGTTTTATCCTGGATGGCAGGAAATGATCCCGTTAGCGGTGACCTCTACGAGTGGATTGGAAAAAATTCAGAACTTGGCAGCATGCCAAGGAGCATAATCAAGGAAGCGACTCTTTCAGCTGTCTACGGGATGTCAAAAAGAAATTTTGCTTTAAGATTTCAGGACGCGCCTGATGCGCTGATAGCGTACGATCAGGTCAAGAGAATCATGAAAATCTCAGATCTTGATCGAAAGATCTCCGCGCTCCCAGTCTTTCAAAACCAATTTGGCCGCTCGCTGCGTCAAGAAAATTCATCAATCAGCCACTATGTTCAGTCCTCGTCTGTCGATATTGCTTGTCACGGATTCAAGTGGCTTGTCGATCAGATTGATCCAGCCTCTGCACTTCCGGTCTTTCTCATTCACGATGCCATAATCTTAGACATCAAATCAGGGTACCTTGATGAGCTGCAGAAGATTTGTAATACAGGGCTGTTTGTTAGTTTAATTGATCAACATCTACCAGTAAAGATGCGGAGAATGAAAGATGAGTGAGAGTGAGATTATTTCAAATTTTGAAAAATTCAGCAAGGTTCTGTTGAAAGTCTCTGATAGGAGAGATTCTCTCTCTAAATTCCTTGAAAAATACGGAGAAAGAATTGCAACAGCACCCGCACACGACAAGAGCAACAGAAAGTCAGCATCTCCAGGAGGCCTAGTAAAGAGATCTCTTCAGACACTTGTCAACGCGAGAGAGCTCTGCGGTATGTCAGCGTTTGCAGATAAGAACATTGATCCAGGTTCTGTCATTATCGTCTCTCTTCTGCACGACATTGGACGAATCGGAGACGATGTAGGCGACTTCTATGTGCCTCAGACTTCCTCTTGGCATGTTGAACGAGGAAATCTATACACGTACAACCAGGATATCAAACGGATGACACATCCGCACAGGGGTTTGTACCTGATTCAAAGAGAAGGAATAAATTTGACGCAGGATGAATGGATGGCAATTGTGTCTCAATCAAACGCCTACGAAGAGAGCAAGTTCTATGCAGGAAATGAATCGTCCCTGATGACACTTTTGCACACCGCGATCAAGATCACCAGCATTGTTGATTTGTGCGGGCAGGATAATACTTAATAGAGTGAGCAGAAAACCAGACGGAACACAAAGATCAGGAAGATTCACAGCCCCGCCTGCTGCAGGTGCGTTTGGCGGGGCAGATACTGCAATGTCGAGGCTCGCAAGGCCGTTTGTCCCTAAGCCGTTTCGATCTACTGGCGGGATGAGCGCCTCTGCTGACACGATGATGTCAATTGGAATGGGCAGGCACAACATTGAAGAGGAAATTCCAGAGGACCAGGTCAATATTGCATCGATAGTTGACAGAAAAACATCTGATAGAAGATATTTACCTAAAAAGCTTGGAAATATGAAGAAATATCTGCATACAACTCCGCTAGAAGAGGCGCTAAACAAAAACGAAGCGGAATCGTATTTGGCCTTTTCAAGATACGAGAAAGATCTAAACGAATACTTCGAAAGGATTAGACAAGCGGACCCATTCGGAGTCGATTCTGATAAGATGGCAATAGCAGCCAAGCAGACGCCGGAGGAGAAAGACTCTTTCTTCTCATTGTCAGGATTAAAGAGGCTTGCAGATTTTGCTGCACCCTTTGTTCCGATTGTGGGAGATCTTTGGTACGGTTACCGCGCCTATGAGAGCTTTGGACAGATACAAGAGAGCATTAGCTCTTTACAGCAGAATCTAAAAGATCTGGGCGTTGAAGTTGATCTTTTTGCGCCTGTCGAAAGAAACGTAGTTGAAATACGAGAGATACCTGTCTCCTCTCCTGCAAATAGAGAGGCTCTGAAGCAATCGGTTATCAAGATATCTCTTAATTGTATACAGTTTTTAAATAATACTCTTGCTGCTCTTCCTCTTGAGCTGTTCAAGACGCTGAAGCCTGTCGATTTTGCTTCAGAGCTCGGAATAAATGTCGCTGCTGGCGCACTTCCTTTGACAGATCCAGATGGATTGCGGACAGCAGGTGCATTACTAGATTTTTCTGAACGCTACATTAGCACCATCGGGCAAGCCGAGCAAGCCATCAGAAGCGTGATACCGGGCGATTCATTTGAAAATATGCATTCTGTCGTCAACTTAATTGGAAATCTAGCCCTTATAAGAAAGGCGCTTTCCATGAATCAGCCTGCAGGTGCTGATGAATCTTCAGAAATTTTACCTGAGCGCCGTCTGAGGAGAAAGAAGCGCGCTAATGAGATGAGCACGACAGCAGGTGTCGCTGGGTATGCAGGCCCCATGCAGGGCCCAAGAGATCCGCAACAATTTTACTCCACCATGGCAAAGGCTGCAGGAAGTGAATATCTGGTTGATCCAGTAAAAAAATCCAAGCCTAGACCATGAAAACTCTCGCTCTCCAGTCTATGATTGGGGTGTGAGCTTACAACACAAGCCGCAAGAATTCTCTTGAGACTTAATCCTTGTAAGTTGCACATTAAACATTAAAAGGAAAGAAAAAATGGCAATTAACTTCGACGCTATTCGCAAGCGTCTCGACAACCTGTCTGGAAATACGAAGAAGTCCTCCACCTCCTGGAAGCCCAAGGAGGGCGAGGAATACACTGTTCGACTTCTCTCGTTCCCTAACAACGATGGACAGCCGTTCAAGGAGCTCTGGTTCTACTACAACATCGGCAACAACCCGGGTCTTCTCACGCCAAACCAGTTCGGCAAGCCCGATCCGATCCAGGAGCTGATCACCAAGCTTCGTGCTGAGGGGACCAAGGAGTCCTACGAGCTCGCCAAGAAGCTCTACCCGAAGATGCGCTGCTATGCCGCGGTCGTTGTTCGCGGCGAGGAGGACAAGGGTGTCCAGATCTGGGGCTTTGGCAAGCAGGTCTACCAGGCGCTCCTCGGCATCATGCTCGACGAGGATTACGGTGACATCACCGATCCTGAGAGTGGCCGCGATGTGAAGGTCAAGTGCTTCAAGCCGCAGGGCAAGAAGTTTGCGGAGACTGAGGTTATGCCTCGTGGTAAGGCGAGCGCGCTGTCTCCGAATTCTGCAACCGCAAAGCAGTGGCTCGAGAGCATTCCGGATGTCAACAAGATGTTCGAGCTCAAGTCCTACGAGGATCTTACGAAGATCGTGAATGACTGGGTTGAGGGTGGGATGCCGACCGAGTCCGATGGTACGCAGCGCGGCGGAAATGATAACAAGGTTGCCGCGGTAGCAGCTGATGAAGAGGATGATTCTCCCCCATCCAAGCCTGCTGCGAATGCTTCAAAGAAGACATTCAAGTCGCTTGATGATGCTTTCAATGATCTAATCGACTCTTGATGATTCTTTGGGCCCGGAGTATAAACCATGCTTCGGGCCCTTACTGTTTATAAGGAGAAAAAATGGCAAGAATTTCAAAGGAAAAGAATCGAGGAGAGGATTCATCCGGTGATTTTACCTCGGAGTTGATCTCATCTCTAAACAAAGAGCACGGATCCAGAATTGCTTATAATTTGTCAGAGGATGAGTCGCCTACACACGTTAAGCGATGGATCTCTACTGGTTCTACGCTTCTTGACTACATCGTTTCAAACCGCGCGAACGGAGGATTGCCAGAAGGGCGCATCGTCGAGATCTTCGGTCCGCCCTCCATTGGTAAGTCGCATATTGCTACACAGATTGCGCGTTCAACCCAGCAGATGGGTGGTATCTGCGTCTACATCGACACAGAGAATGCAACATCAGTTGAGAACCTGGCAGCTCTGGGCGTTGATGTCGCCAAGCGGTTCGTCTATGTCGATACTCACTGCACTGAGGAGGTGTTTGACGTCGCAGAGAAGACGATTGTCAAGGCGAAGGCGATGCAGAAGGATGTGCCAATTACCATCATCTGGGACAGCGTTGCTGCATCATCCCCGAAGGCTGAGCTTCTTGGCGACTATGACAAGGACAGCATCGGACTGCAGGCACGCGCGATCTCAAAGGGCATGCGCAAGATTACGGGTGTCATCGGTGACCAGTCCGTCCTAATGGTTTGTCTCAATCAGACACGCACAAAGATCGGTGTTCTTCACGGCGACCCGACGACAGTACCGGGCGGTATGGCGATTCCATTCCACGCGTCAGTGCGTATCAAGCTCGGTGCAGGACAGCAGATCCAGAATAAGAATGGTGACATCATCGGAATCAATGTCTCAGCGAAGACAGTCAAGAACAAGGTTGCACCTCCATTCCGCATGGCGAATTTTCAGATTCACTTCGGAAAGGGCATCATGGAGCACGAGGAGGTCTTTGATGTCCTGCGCGAGGCTGGTGAGCGGACAATCGGAAACAAGATTATCTGCGTCTCGGGAACAACAGCTTGGAAAGTCTTCTCAGTGACAGACATCGACAAGGGATCTGCAATCATTGAGAAGAAGTTCTACAAGGCAGAGTTCGGAGAGCTTCTGGCAAATCCGGAATACAAGCCGTATCTTGATGCCCTGATTGAGAACGTTCTGATTCGAACGGGCAATGAACAGCCCGATGAGATGCAAGACGCAGAAGGGACGGAAGAAGAATGAAAGGTGAGGCATCGATCTTAATGGTCGATGCTCTCAACCTTTTTACTCGTCACTTCGTTGCACACCCAGCAATGGGCGTGAACGGTAATCACCTGGGTGGTGTTGTCGGGTTTTTAGGAGAGCTTCGATCTCTTAGCACACGTTTTAGACCCAAGAGAATATACGTTGTCTGGGAAAGCGGTGGGTCTGCAAGAAGGCGCTCTCTCTATCCAGGCTATAAGTCTCACAGGAGACCAGAGAAGCTAAACAGGTATTACGAGGAAGATATTCCGCAGACTGTGTCTGATCGCAATAGCCAGATTGTCGCAATAGTGAAGCTGCTAAATCACCTGCCTATCGTACAGATGTATGGTCAGGATTGTGAAGCAGACGACGTTATTGCGTACATCTGTCGATATATGCACCCAGAGTGTCTGCACATCATCCTTTCTGCTGACAAAGATTACTATCAGCTCATCCGGGATAACTCAATCATCTACTCGCCGACATGGAAGAAGATTGTGGACACGGATGAGGTGATATTCAAGTTTAGCATACACCCAAATAACTTTGCACTTGCAAAGTCTGTCTGCGGAGATGATTCAGATAATATTCCCGGTGTTCAGGGCGTGGGATTCAAGACCCTAGCGAAGAGATTTCCAGAGCTGAGTGCAGTTGGTGATGTCCTTTTGGATGATTTCATCTCACTTTCAGATCAGCGGAGGACCGGAAAGGTGAAGATCTTTGACTCCATCTGTGAATCAGAGGATCTAATCAGGCGTAACTGGAAGCTTGTCTACCTTGACTCATCCTCGATACCTCCGCAACAGATTGAAAAGATTAAGTTTACGAATGAAAAATGGGCCCCTCGTCGGGATAAGATTGGCTTCATGCGGGAAGCACAATCAATTGGAATTAGAAATTTTGACATTGACAGCATGTTCTACTCAATGAATCACATTGGTGCCGAATGAGCGAAGCGTTTTTTAGCCAGTATGGAAAACAGTTCCAGGAAAAGATCTTTCAGGCATTTCTGACCGATCGCGGTTGGGCGATGCAGATGATCGAGATCATGACACCTGAGTACTTTGACCTGAAGTACTTGCAGTATCTTTGCAAGTCATACTTCTCGTACCACCAGAAGTACAAGGACTTTCCAACGCTACCTCTGCTTGTCACAATCATCAAGGATGATCTACGTGAGGGGAAGGATACAATTCTCCGAGATCAGATCATTGACTTTCTGCAGCGTATCAGGACTAATCCAAATGTAGGAGACCTTGAATACGTCAAGGACAAGTCGCTCGACTTCTGCAAGAAGCAGGCGATGAAGGAAGCACTCGAGAAAGCTGTCGAGATGATTGCAACTGACAATCTTGATTCAGTTGTTGGACTGATGAAGGACGCGCTGGCTGCCGGAACTCCCGCGTCTGTTGGTCACGACTTCTTTGAGGATATTGAGGCGCGATTTGTGAGGACTCGCCGCCAGGTGTGTCCTACGGGTTTGCCACAAATTGATGCACCTGATATTCTTAACGGCGGCCTTGGTCGTGGTGAGCTTGGAGTTGTTATCGCGCCGACGGGTGTGGGCAAATGTTTATCTAAAGAAACAGATATTTATATCCGATACACTGGGATAAAAATAAATGGAAAACTCTACAAGCCCTGGGACCGAGTCAGCACCAGGCGCGGTCGAATCTACGCAAGAGATGTCATCGCAACAGACGATCTCATCTGAAGAAGTGACTTTAACCTGCATGCTGTGCGGCTTGAAAGCCAACCAGCTTGTTAGTCATGTCACTCGAAAGCACAAGATGAAGACAGAAGACTATTACATCGCGTTTCCAGGTGCAAAGCTGTCACAATTAACAGATGCTCAAAAACAAAAGATGATAGAGACAAAGCGCGCAAAAGAGACCAAGAACAAGCAGAATAAGCGCGCGATGCAGGAGCGACGCAACGAAGTTGCCAATCAGGAGCAACTTCGTTGCGAGATTTGTGGCTTTGAATCGGCGCTCTCTTTGATTTCTCACATCACGCGAAAGCACAGCATGCTAATGTCTGATTACAGGCAGAGATATCCAAATGCGTCTGTTCAGAGAAGTGCTCCTTCGCAATCAAAAAGTTTGTCAGATGTTCTAAAAAAGAAGCTTGAAGATGAAAATGAGCGTCTTCAATTCATGGAATGGCGGTCGTTTCCATCCGAAGTCAAGTATTGGACACGCAAGGGATTTTCTGAAGAAGAGGCACTTCAGAAGATTGCTGACTTTCAGAGGACGCAGTCTCTAAAGGGCAACAATGACGAAACGAGAGAACTAAGAAGCAAGCTATATTCTGGCGAGAACAATCCTATGTCCTTGCAGAGTTTGTCGAAAAAGAATGGCGTCTCCGTTTCAGAAGCAATAAAATTGACCCCATGCTACGGGAGGTTGGGCTCTTTACACCCGATGTTTGGCAAAAAACACACGCCAGAAGCAATAAAGAAAATAGGAAATCACCTCAATTTCGGACAAAAATCGAAGATAGAACACGAGATGTCAGACAGAATCATCTCCTTCTATGGGGGAAATAAAAATGACTATGTTGATGGCTGGTGTTGTGATTATGTCAATCACGAGAAGAAAATAATCGTTGAATTTTTTGGTGACTTTTGGCATCATAACCCAAGAAAATACTCCAAAGATTGGATTAATCCCTTTACAAAAAGAACATCACCTCAAGTCTGGTCTCGGGATGAAAGAAAGATAAGTGACTTAAAAAATAGAGGTTTTAAGGTTATTGTTGTTTGGGAAAGAGATTGGCGACTCGATAGAGAAAATCAGCTACAAAGGATAAAAGATGCTTTCGATTCAGTATGAAGATTTGGATGAAAAAGTCCAAATTGGTCAATTTTTTGACTCTATTGGATTTAGTAGTGATGCCAAGCCCACATCGTCTGATGGAGACTCATACATGGGCTGTAGCTGGCCAGTAGAGGTTCTTTCTCTAGACGGATACTACCCAGTTGAAGGAGTCCGCTGGACAAAGGAAGATGAGGTATATCGTGTAACTGTTAGCACAGTGAGCGGTATCCGGGTCATCGAGTGCGCAGATAACCATCTGATTCTTTGTCAAGAGCCTGCGCAATGGAAGAAAGTGATTGACCTGGTTCCTGGATCGAAAGTTGTCGATCGAGAGGGAGTAGGAGAAGTTACCTCAGTTGAGAAGCTGAAAAGGGTGGAGCGTCTGTGCGACCTGCAGGTTGCAATTTCTCACTCTTATTACACGAATGATATCTTGTCGCACAATTCGCACTTCCTTGTGCAAATGGGTGCGGAAGCATTGCGTGTCGGAAAGAATGTTGTTCATTACACATTTGAACTCTCGGAGTCCGCAGTCGGACTTCGGTATGACTCCAATCTCTGCAACATTCCAAGCAATGATGTCATTGACCGCAAGGAAGAGGTCATCGACTTCTATAAGAACTCTCAGCTTGGTCGCCTGATTATCAAAGAATATCCAACAGGCACACCTTCCGTCCAGACTTTACGAAACCATATTGAAAAGCTCCTGCTTAAGGGCTTTGTTCCAAGCGTAGTCATTATCGATTATGCTGATATTATGAAGTCATCAAGAAAGTTTGATTCACTGCGCCATGAATTGAAGCTTGTTTACGAAGAGCTTCGAAACATGTCGATGGAGATGAGCATCCCGATCTGGACCGCATCACAGGCAAATCGTGATGCTTCCAACTCAGACATCGTTGGGCTTGAAAATATGTCCGAAGCTTATGGAAAGGCGATGGTAGCCGACGTTGTTTTGTCAATTTCGAGAAAGCCAAATGAAAAATCAACAGGTGCTGGTCGAATCTTTGTCGCCAAGAATCGAGCTGGTCGTGACGGCATGTTGTTTCCCATGCAGATAGATACTTCCATGTCAAAGTTCACTCTGCTTAACACGGACGAAATGTCACTCAATGACGTGGTCAAGGCAGACGGAACATCAATGAAAACTCTTCTCAAAGAGAAATGGAAAGAGATTAACGGTAAGTAGTTCAGGTATAATGGACACCAGGGAGCATTGAATGTCTGAGTCTGTCAAAGCTAGAGCGCTTCGTGAAACGTCTGAATATTTCGGCGGTGATGAGCTAGCTCCTGACGTTTTTTTGAAGTATGCACTTCGCAACGGTGAAGATCTTCTTGAGGCGAATCCCGACCAGATGCATCGTCGTCTGGCAAGGGAGTTTGCGAGGATCGAGGCCAAGTACCCGAACCCGATGGGAGAGGAGGAGATCTACGACCTCCTGAAGGGGTTTGCCCAGGTCGTCCCACAGGGATCACCGATGTCCGGAATAGGCAACCCGTACCAGCTCCAGTCACTCTCTAACTGTTTCGTTGTGGAACAGCCTCACGATAGCTACGCAGGAATCCTCTTCACCGATCAGGAACAAGTCCAGATCATGAAGCGTCGTGGTGGTGTTGGCTTTGACGTTTCGACGATTCGTCCAAAGGGCCAACCCACCACTAACGCTGCAAGAACGACCGACGGCATCGGCGTGTTCATGGAGAGGTTCAGCAACTCCACCCGTGAGGTTGCCCAGGGCGGACGTCGTGGCGCGCTCATGCTCACAATCGACTGTCGCCATCCCGAGATCGAGACCTTCATTGACATCAAGCGTGACCTGAAGAAGGTGACGGGTGCGAACATCTCCATCCGCTTCACAGACGAGTTCATGCAGGCGGTCGAGAGCGGTGAAGACTTCACGTTGCGTTGGCCCGTTGAAGCTCCAGTGGAGAGTGCACAGATCACAAAGACTGTCAATGCCAAGCAGGTCTGGGACAAGTTTGTCGACGCGGCGTGGTCCTCCGCCGAACCGGGTGCGCTCTTCTGGGACACTGTCGTCAACAATGGCATCGTAGACAACTACAGGGATGTAGGTTACAAGACGATCTCCACGAATCCTTGCGTGACCGGCGACACAGAGGTCATGGTCGCAGATGGTCGTGGTTTTGTCGCTATCAAGACGCTCGCAGATGAAGGAAGCGACGTGCCTGTCTTCGCATGCGATGAAGACGGTAAGCTTGTCATCAAGACGATGAGAAATCCTCGTGTCACTGGAAAGAGCGCACAGATCTATCGTGTGACCGTCGAGGGTGGACACTCGTTCCGAGCAACTGGCAATCACAAGATGATCATGCGCGATGGAAGTGAGCGTGAGGTGAAAGACCTGATCACCGGTGATTCGCTCTGGATCTCTCATCATGTCAATGGCAAGTTCAATGAGGCAATGCCAGGGCTCCGCGCGACGGCATCCCAGGACTACAGCTGGATTCGAAGTGGTGGAAATCGAACCTGGAAGGCTGCTCACCGCATTATGTGGGAACACTTCAACGGCAAAAAGATTGGAAAGGATGAGGTCATTCATCACGCTGACTTCAATTCTCTAAACAATCATCCGAGTAATCTCGTATTGATGAGCAAGGAAGCTCATGATCGCTATCACGCTGATCTGATCAAGGGCGAGAATAATCCGATCTTCAAGATCAAGGCAGACCCCGTCAAGTTCGCCGAATACTCTGAAAAAATGTCGAAGTCAGTGGGTGGCATGAACAATCCTCGTGCCTACGAAGCCTCAAATGATTCGATCGTCGACGCTATCATGAAGCTGACGATTAGCATCAATCGACGCGTGACGCTCTCGGACTGGGTGGCGTTCGCCAAGGAGAACAACTTCCCGACCTTCCTGAATAACTTTAGGCTTGGTGGTAAGAGTTTCTCTGAAGCCTGCTATGAAATCGCAATTTCTTGCGGTATCGATTCTGATATCTGCGACATGGATCCTCGTATGGCACGACGCGCTCTTCACGCAGAGTCCAACGGCTATCGCTGGCAATTGACCAACGGCGAGCTTCACGTGGAAAAGACATGTGAGTGGTGCAAGGGCTCGTTCTGGTCAGAGTATGACAGACGCGAGGTTTCTTTCTGCAGTCATTCTTGCTCCAACACCTACGCTAATCGACGAGCTGGAAAGAATCAGCGTCGAGCTGCGACACTAAGATCGATGCATACTGCCAGAGGTGAAAAGAAGCGTCAGGCGCAGCTCAGCGTGTTCACGTCTGTTCGCAGCGATCTGAGCAGGATGCCCTTCTTTAAGGAGTGGGAGGCTGCTTGCAAGCAGGCTGGATGCTCGCCTCGCATCGGAACCCAGAATGGATTCGCCTCGTGGAGCGATCTCAAGTCCGCTGCCGAGAGCTTCAACCATCGTGTAATCTCAGTTGAGCCTGCAGGAAGTGAGGATGTCTACAACGGAACCGTTGACGATGTTCACACTTTCTGCTTCAGGGTTGGCAGCGAGGAGATCGAGAGGTTCAGGAACAGGGCTGACCTGATTCTTGCGAGTCGTCAATGCGGTGAGATCCCACTCAGTCCCTATGACAGCTGCCGCCTTATGGTTGTTAATCTCACCACATTCGTGAATGAGCCCTTCACGGGAAATGCCGGCTTTGACTTTGAGAGATTCGGAAAGGTTGTCTACGCAGCGCAACGTCTCATGGATGACCTTGTCGATCTTGAGGTTGAATGTGTCGATCGAGTGCTTACAAAGATCGATCGTGACCCGCAGCCTGAGCACGTGAAGAAGATTGAGCGCGACCTCTGGGCGAAGATCAGAGCCGCCGGTCTCAACGGCCGCCGTACTGGTCTCGGCATCACAGGGCTTGGTGATGCGCTTGCAGCGCTTGGATTCAAGTACGGCTCCGACGATTCAATTCAAATGACAGAGGTAATATACCGCAACCTGGCGCGGTGGGCACACTATTCCTCGCTCGTCATGGCTAAGGAGCGCGGAGCATTCCCTGTCTGGGACTACGAGAAGGAGAAGGACCACAGGTATCTAAACAATGTCATGGATGCAGTCAGCGAGCTTAGCGCGGAGACGCGCAACATGTGGCAGACCACAGGTCGACGCAACATCGCACTCACCACCACAGCACCAGTCGGTTCTGTTTCTATTCTCACACAGACAACATCTGGCATCGAGCCTGCCTTCCTCCTCTCATACAAGCGCAGAAAGAAGATAACTCAGGGCGACTTTGCGTCACGAGTTGATTTCATAGACCCGATGGGTGATAAGTGGCAGGAGTACACGGTCTACCATCACTGGTTCAAGAAGTGGATGGACGTGACAGGTAAAACGGATCCGCAGGAGAGCCCATACTGGGGCAGCACAGCAAATGACATCGACTGGGTGAAGAGCGTGGAGATCCAGGCAGCTGCGCAGCGATGGGTTGATCACTCAATATCAAAAACTTGCAACCTCCCCAATTCAGCTACCCGTGAGACCGTCAATGACGTCTACATGAAGGCTTGGAAGTCAGGTTGTAAGGGATTCACTGTTTACCGGGATGGATGTCGTACAGGTGTTCTAGTCCAGGCAGATGAGTCAAGGAAGGAAAAGAAGGTAGACGATGGAAGGCTCATTCCTAAGCGTGCCAAGTCTCTTCCCTGTGATATTCACCGTGCAAATGTTCGAAACGGTGAAGCATCAGAATCCTGGCTTGTCCTTGTCGGTCTCCTCGATGGAAAGCCATACGAGGTGTTCTGCGGAATACCTGAGAATATTGAGATTCCAAAGAAGTATAAGTCTGGTATTCTTGTCAAGAACGGCAAGCGCGAGGGTGTAACCACGTACAATTTGCAGGTTCCTGTTGGCGACGACGAGAATCTCGTCTTTAAGGACATCATCAACCTGTTTGATAATCCCACACAGGGCGCATTCTCTCGGACAGTGTCTCTTGCGCTCCGTCATGAGGTTCCTCTTCATTACGTTGTTGAGCAGCTCCAGAAGGACAAGAACAGCGACATGTTCTCTTTTGCAAGAGTCATTGCAAGAGTGCTGAAGGGGTACATCAAGGATGGAACTGCATCATCAGAGAAGGGGTGCCCGCAATGTGGAAATACCGAGCTTGTGTACCAGGAAGGCTGTCTTTCCTGCAAGAATTGCTCATATTCCAAGTGCTCATAGGATAAAACAGCCACGCACGCAGTATCCTTGTATTCATGAACATAATCACGTGTGTGTCTCCTCTTGTCAAAGAAGTCGAGCTTCGATCTAGCCCGGTAATAATTCGGGTCAACAAGTTCGATGAGGACTCCGCGAAGGAGTTTGCACAGCAGATGTCGCTGGCACAATCAACCGGGCAGCCTGTTGTTCCAATCATCATTGACTCTTACGGTGGTCAGGTCTATTCGCTCATGTCAATGATTGGTAACATCAAGTCATCTCGAACTACAATTGCTACAATCGTTGAAGGCAAGGCAATGAGCTGCGGAGCGATCCTGTTTTCCTTTGGGACTCAGGGATACAGATTTATGGATCCCGACGCTACGATCATGATTCACGATGTTTCGTCTGGAGCCATTGGAAAGATTGAGGATATTAAGGCAGACTCAAAGGAGGCAGAACGGCTCAACCAGAAGGTCTATCGAATGATGGCAGCCAACTGCGGAAAGGAGCCTGAGTATTTCCTCAACATCATCCACGAGAAGAGTCACGCTGATTGGTACATTGATGCAAACGAAGCTTTGCGACACGGCCTCGCAAATCATCTGAGGTCGCCAAACATGAAGATCAAAGTGGACATAAAGTACAGTTTTGAGTAGGTGAAAATGTTAAACGTAATAGCAGAATACATTTGGATAGATGGAACGACTCCCACTTCTAAACTAAGAAGTAAGACAAAAATTTTTCAGTTTGGGGGCGATTCCCTAGGAATATCTGATATTCCTCAGTGGACCTTTGACGGCTCTTCAACTGGCCAGGCACCCGGAGACAAGAGCGACTGCATTCTTGTTCCTGTCTCTTTCTGCAAGGATCCAATAAGATCAGCAGATCGGCCTGCAATTCTTGTTCTTTGTGAAGTCTATAATGCAGACGGAACTCCTCACAGGACAAACACACGTCACCATCTTGTCAAGATGATGGAGAGGAAGAGCAGCAAGGCTCCAATGTGCGGAATCGAGCAGGAATACACGCTTTTCAGAGGTGGCACTCCTCTTGGGTGGCCTGATGGCGGGTATCCTCCGCAGCAAGGACCCTATTACTGCGGGGTTGGCGCTGATGAAGTGTGTGGGCGTGATCTGGTTGAGGACCACATGAAGGCATGCATGGATGCAGGGCTTTTGATCTGCGGCCTAAACGCTGAGGTTATGCCCGGCCAGTGGGAGTTTCAGATTGGAACAGGTGATCCTGTCAAAGTTTCTGATCATCTGTGGCTGGCAAGGTGGCTCTTGTATAGGATCGGAGAGAAGCATGGCATCAACGCCAAGCTTGATCCAAAGCCCGTTCGAGAGCTCAATGGTGCTGGTGCTCACACGAATTGGTCGACTGCTGCAACTCGTGACGAGTCTGGAGGAATGACAGAGATTGATCGAATCATCAGCATACTGAGAAGGCTGCATGATGACTACATCCCCCATTATGGGCATGGCATTGAACAGAGACTAACTGGGCAGCATGAGACCTGCTCATACAAGGAGTTTAGGTGCGGTGTTTCAGATAGGGGTGCCTCTATCAGAATTCCATTGCACGTTGCAAAAGCAGGATGCGGGTATTTTGAGGATCGGCGTCCATGCGCAAACATTGATCCCTACGTTGTCACTCGCCTCCTTCTCGAGGCATCATAGTGAACTCAAACAGCTTTGAGCTGCTTATCAAGACAGTCGTCTGGAGAGTGTTCTCAATGCTGTTTGGAGCGTGGGTGACATACCTTTTTACAGGAGACATTGTTGCATCATCAATGATTGTTCTTGTATCGGGTATGTCACTCACGCTTCTTCAGTGGTTATTTGAGATAGTTTGGGACAAATATGCAAGGGAGCAAATAAGGGATGCCATTTCAAGAAAATAAGGTAGAACTGACAGGCTGGTATGGCTCAGATGAGACTCATGCGCTGTCCGCGTGGACATCTACATCCCGAGATCTTTCAGACGAGAAGCGTGGTAGAATGCCGCAGCTTTTGAAAATGCTTGCCGACAATGGGCACCACACGGTTTTTGAGAAGAGTTCATTGCATTTTCTTGTGACAACCGATGTGGCTACACATATACATGTCATCAAGCATCGAGTTGGCGTATCTGTTAATGCAGAAAGCTCCCGCTATAAAGAGCTCAAGGACGACAAGTATTATCTGCCCAAGGACTGGTCGCTAGAGGAGCAGGCACGTTACATCGCGTTCATGGAGGACGCTCTCATGCGCTACCATGATACCCTAAAGCGACTGGTGGATAGTGGGATGGATCGTAAGCGCGCGAAGGAATCTGCTCGATTTTACCTTCCATACGGCAATCAGATCACAATGGACATAATGTTCAACTGGAGATCATTTGCTCACTTTCTCGGTCTTCGACTAAAGCCAGATGCTCAGCGCGAGATCTGCTGGCTCGCAGAGGACATGCTAAAGCAGGTCAAAGAAATCCCAGGAAATCCGTTCCGAAACACAATTGAGGCATTTGGCTATTGAATATTTTGATTGCTTAGCCGGTACTAATATTAGGAGGCAAAATGTTTTTAATCGGACTTCTCTTTTCTTGCATAGCACACGCTCACCCGGTTAAGCATCCACCAGCTCCTTACGCACAGGTTGTCGTGTACACAGCTCCTGCCTCACGCTGGGTACCTGGACACTATGATCGCTGGGGATACTGGGTGCCAGGAAGATGGATTGCAATGCAAGTTCGTCACGTATCTCCTCCGGCACCTGCCAGAGATTGTCACCGTCACAGAGACAGTCGCATTCACTGCGGTGTACATCGATAGTTAGAATTTATGCCATCGAAGTACGCACCGAAGCCTGACAAGATCTCAAGCAGGGTGATAAGGTTCTTTAGAGCTATGCTTGAGAAATCAGACAGAGACGAAGATGAAATCGACAAGGAGAGCCGTCGATTTAGGTCGATCTATAGCTCTGTTGTTCATCACGCGATGAAAGAGAAAGATCAGGATCGACGCCGGGCCCACAGATATGCGCTAAAGGTCTACATCGATCAGGCACCAAAATGGGCAGGAAGTCTTTTAAAGAAGCTTCCAAAAACCTCTTGACAGGTCTCAATTTATAAAAATCATATTTTTACTTTATTATATGACATGCACGCACCGCATTCGCCATATAATCTCATTCAAGAGCACGTCCAGCATGACCCCTGGCGTATTTTTGTTGTTTGTATCTTCTGCAATCTAACCAAGCGCGTCGATGCTGAGCCAATCATGTGGCGTTTCTTTGATAGATGGCCCAGTGCAAAGCAAGCGTCATGTGCTCGATTTGATGATGTGCATGAACTTGTAAAGAATCTGGGACTTGGAGAGCGACGTGCAAAGACCTTAATCAAGATGTCATCTGACTATCTTTCCTGGGAAGGGTCTGAGCCGAAAGATCTTCATGGTGTCGGAGAGTATGCAGCTGCAGCATATGAGATTTTCTGTCGCCACAACTGGGCAGGAATTCCTGAACCGAAGGATGGCGCGCTAAAGAATTACTGGAAGTGGGTAAATTCTCAACAAAAAAAGGAGGTGTGCTACGCCTGAAGGACCTGAAGTAAAAGTTGTGTCTGATGGAATTAGAAATTACATCCTTGACAGAGGCATTGTGAATGTGCAGATCTTATCTGGTCGCTACACAAAGAAGAACCCTGAAGGTTGGGAAAATCTGAATCGTTTTCTAAATATTAAAGTTTCTGAGGTTGGCTGTAAGGGAAAGTTCATTTTCATTAGTCTTGAAAATGGAAAGCACGTTTTCAATACTTTAGGAATGACCGGAAGCTGGTCAGCTGTCGAGAGAAAGCACAGCAGAATTCAGTTTGATCTGGACGACGGAGGAAGGATCTACTTCAATGATATGAGAAACTTCGGCACGTTAAAACTAATTGACAAAAAAGATTCACTGGCAGAGAAGCTGAAGACTTTAGGCCCAGACATGCTTGCTGAGGATGTATTAGATTCTGTATTTATTAGATCTATTAAGAAGAAGAATAGAACGCTAGCAGAAGTTCTTATGGATCAGTCTATAATCAGCGGAGTAGGAAACTATCTAAAGTCTGAATGCTTGTATTTTAGTAGACTTAGCCCGCATAGAATGACTAGTTCTTTATCTGAAAATGAGTTGAAAACTCTCAATTTTGTGATTAAAAATGTAATTAGGAAGTCATATGAGACTGGTGGCGCTACCATTTACACATTTTCAGGATTCGATGGAAAAAAGGGAGATTACAGTCGCCGCTTTGCAGTCTACAATCAGCTCAAGGATCCAGAAGGTAGAGAGGTAAAGAGAGAGACGACGAAGGACGGACGGACTACCTTCTGGATCCCAGAAATTCAGAATTAAGGAAAATAAAATGACAACATCAGTATACGGACTTTCAGATGACACAATCTCACAGATTGCGAAGCTTCTTCAGATCGCGATTCTATCAGGCACTGACATCGTTGACAACCTCAGGACGATTCGACTGGTTGTTGATGAACGAGGTCAGCTTTCTCCTGATACCGCCTATCTCAGCAACTTTGATGAGAATCTTAACAGAATGATTGCTGCCATTGCAGCCATGTCACCACCTGAGTCTCTAGAGGAATAATTTGGACAAGCTCGATCAGATGTTTGACCTTCGCAGAGCCTTTATGATGGCTCTACAGAAGCAGGTCCCAGATGTCTATCCAGAGATGCCTGTTGATCTGACAAACAAGGCTACGCAGCAGCATCTCAGAGATCTTGCACTTCGAGGTGTCGAGGAGGTCTTTGAGGCGGTGCAAGAGCTGAAGAATGCAAAGTCTCATCGACAGACAGAGATTCGAGATTTTGATCGAGCTGCCTTCAAGGAGGAGATGGTTGACTCTTTCAACTACTTTCTCTCCCTCCTCATCATCATGGGCATTACCCCAGATGAGCTTTTTGAGGCATACGTTAATAAAGACAGGATTATTCACGATAGGATTAAGAGCAAATACTAGAGGACTAACGTGACCCTAAAAGAGATACTGCAATGTCAGCGTGCATTCTCTAATCTTTTCTTCGATAGTAGGACATTCACAGATGCAGAAAAGGAGCAGATGACAAAATCATTCGCTCTTGAATTGCATTCTGAAGTATCAGATCTTGTGTCATCGATCAATTTCAAGGATCACCGGATGGATCGCAAGATGCCAGATCGGACAAAGATCCTGTATGAGAGCATTGACGTGATCAGGTACCTTGTGGCAATCATGAATGTTTGGGACATCAATGAGAGAGAGTTCATTGATGCCTTCGAGGACAAGGATGCCTACCTTCATTTCAGGCACAATCTCTCAAAGAAGACCTGGGATGGTCGTCCAGTAGTCATCCTTGACATGGATGATGTCCTTGCAGAGTTTAGACGCGCTTTCTTTGAGTGGCTTGCTGAGACAAAGGGAGCAGTAATCTCGTATGACTGTCCGGAATATTATGCTGCATCAGCAGCCCAAAATCTAGGACATAACACAGAGAGCCTCTTTAAAGAGTTCATAGCAGAGCGCAAGCTTCGCGACATTCCTGCAGTCAGTGACGCCGCCGAGTTCACACATGAGCTTCAGCGCCTCGGATATTGGGTTCAGATCCTCACAGCACGTCCTGCAGATAATCCTCTTTGTCTTTTTGACACAGCACGCTGGCTTCATAATTCAGGTCTCTATTTTGATGACGTTGCTTTCAGCGGAGAGAAGTTCCTCTGGATCATTCAGTCAAAGTTTGCTGGGCACGTTGCGTTTTGCGTTGATGACTCGCCAAAGCATGCAGCAGAGTTTGCCTCCCACGGCCTCAAGACCTTTAGCCCCGTTCAGCCCTACAATAAATCACTCCAGCGTCAAGAGGGTGTGATTCTAGTTGAAAACTTGACCAAAATCATCGATAATCTTCGATAGGAGAAATTAATGCCTCAAAATCTTGATCTTCAACCGATTACTCTTCCCATGGCCATTCGTTTCGACGAGCGGCCTACAACTGAGTTTATCAACAGCCTCGATGCACTCAAGCTCGAGCTCGTAGACAGCCCTGATCCAAAGACAATCCGCCAGGCCGTTTATTGTTTCGTAAAGTCCACATGGGCTGACAAGCATGTTCCCTATGCTGAGGCTTCTGATGCGGATCTCTCAAAGACCCTGGAGGATGTCTTTGCAGGTCGTGCGCTTCCGGCAGCAATGGAGCTGATTGGTCTCACGTTCCTTGTTGGCGGAATTGATACACAAACTGTGACTCATCTCATCCGCCATCGTGCTGGATCTTTTGCTGCACAGTGCACAGGTGACCGCTGGCTCTCTCACGAGCGCAGCCTTGTTCCAGGCTCTATCCAGAATAGCCCGGAGTTCTACAAGCGCTGGAAGAATCACGTAGAGGATGCAAAGGCACTTTACGTTGATATGGTCGACTCCCAGAAGATCTCTCTCATGGATGCTCGTCATATCCTCCCGAAGTGCCTCGAGACTTTCTACTACATGCGCATGAACATCAGGGATGCCTTCATGTTCATCAAGCAGCGCCAGGACAAGCAGATCCAGCCCGAGGAGGACAACATGCTCGCGGCTCTCATGGCACGTGAGATCCTCCGAGTCTTCCCTGAGGCACACGTTGCGATCAACCTTCGCGAGCCTGCTTGGCACTACATCAAGACGTTCCGCAATGGCACGGGTACCAACCTCTACTGGCCCGATGATGACAGTGAGAAGCACCTCACCTATCACCCAGATGACACGATCTATCAGGCGACTCGTGACGACATGAACGGAACTGGTGGTGGCGTTCCTCACTTCCGCAAGCACTGGAACGAGGTCCTCTCAGACATTGATACAATCGTTACTAACTACAGGAACAATAAGGAAGCATAACATGAAGGTTTATCTCGCATCTGGATGGTTCACCCCCAAGGCACTCGAAGAGGTCGAGGCACTGGAAGTTCTGCTCGAAGAGCTCGGCCTAAATGTGGCCTCACCTCGCAAGATCTTCATCTGCCCGCCCAGCGCGCCGCTCGATGTCCAGAAGGACACGTTCAAGGGCAATGTCGATCACATTCGCACTGCAGACTTCGTCCTGTGCAACACCCGTGACAAGGACATGGGGACGATCTTTGAGGCCGGCGTGGCATACAATGCCAATGTTCCGATCGTCTACTTCGCCCAGGGGCTCACCGGCAACTTCAACCTGATGCTGGCACAGTCCGGTGTCAAGGTCACCACATCCTACGACGAGCTCCGCGATTACCTGCAGCGCTCCGTTGAGGCAGGGAAGCCTCTCTTTGAGCCCTACTACGGTCACATTGAGTAAGTAGGAAATTGCTCGCCTCTGGTGTATAATTAGAGCACAGAGGCGAGCAATGTCACCAATTGATAGACTAAAGATTAGAAAGATGGTTCTCAGAGAGATGCATGAGATGGGCATTGACCAGATGCATCAGGATCACATGGGAACTCCGCAGGGTAGAGTTTTCCATGATAATTCTCCGGGAGAAGAGACCGGAATGATTAAGTCAAATCTGTTCACAACAGGTCAAAAGGCACATGAGCTTCATGACATGATCAACGATTACGATGACCTTCCTGAGTGGGTGCAGGAGAAGATTGCTGTTATTGATTCAATGATGGGGACTGTGCATGACTACCTTAGGTATGAATATCACAAGTTCAATCAGCCGGAAATGCCTCCTGAAATGCCAATGTCTTCTCACAGCGCAATAGGATACATGGACATGCCAATGATGGAAGGCAAGAAGAAGAACGGTCGTGTTGTCAAGGGCAAGTACCGCGGTGAGACATACAAGGCAACATCAGCAATGGCAAAGGCCATCGAGAAGGGTGCCTCCTATGAAGAGCTCAAGAAGATGGCAAATTGGGCAGACAACCCTGACGCCGTCGTCAACGCTGCCATCATGGCTGTGAAGGGAAAGCCTGCGAGAAAGAACGAGGGCCCAGGCGGATACTAATCGCTGGTCAGCGATAAAACAGGCTGGACCTCGCACGCTCTCGTGCGACGGTCCATTTTTGTGCTAGAATGAATCCATAGGAGCCAGGACATGGGTTGCGATATCCACGGATTTTGGGAATTCAGGTCGCCCGAGGGCGCCTGGATTGCATTTGAACTCATCAATGATGCTCGAAGCTACTGGTGGTTCGGTCTCATCGCTGGTGTCAGGTACCCATCTGGAAATCTAGGCACAGAAAGCCGAGGCGTCCCTGATAACAGCTCTAATGCCTGGCATCAGCTTGTTGATGCCTGGGGGAGCGATCTTCACAGCCACACGTGGTTGACACCCGAAGAGGTCAAGCAAGCAAATCGCGAGCTCTTCCTGATGTACAAGAAGGACGACGGTGAGAACGTTGCGCCCGAGGATCTCTTTGCTGCTGACCACTACCATGAGACCATTCCAGATCCTAAGATGGAAGTGTCTCGAATCTTTCTGCCAGGTCCTGAGAATCAATACAAAGAGATGACCTGGGCAGGAACGCTTGCTGAGATTGTAGGAGACCAGGATCTATCTGATAAGATCCGAATGGTCATTGCTTTCGACAGCTAACTTGTATTCTACTTGATTTCATTGTAAGATAGTGATATAAAAATTCACACGTAGGGAAGAATAAAAATGTCAAACTGGAGCTCTGAGAAGCCGGTTTGTGCGCCTAACCGATTTGTCGGTTTGCATGCGCACTCCGGCTTCTCCTGAATGCTGTAAATGATGGACTTGGCTATCCTGATCGTCACATCGACTTCGTCCTCCAGAACGGAATGGATGCTTGGGCGCTGACCGATCACGGCAGCGGCAATGGTCTCGCTCATGCACACACCTATTCCAAGAAGATAAAGGGTAAGGGCCGAAAGTACCGGCAGCTTTACGGTGTTGAGTTCTACTTCGTTCCGTCCCTTCTCGACTGGGAGAAGAAGCGTGCTGCTCACTTCGAGGCGAAGCGCGCCAAGAACGAGGAGGGGAAGCCCGAACAGGTTGACATCCTTGCCGAGGAGGAGGTGACCGGCGGCCTTGTTGTCGAGGACGAGGAGGAGACCAAGACCGTAGATGCTGATGATGCTGATGAATGGAAGCGGCGGTATCATCTGGTCGTTTTTGCCAAGAATCGAACTGGTCTCAAGAACTTGTTCAATCTTGTCAAACGGTCCTATGTCGAGGGTTATTACAAGTTTCCTCGCATCGACTACAACATGCTCAAGCAGCACAGCGAGGGACTCGTTGTCTCCACAGCTTGTGTCGGTGGTCTGCTTGCCTCTACTTCAATCCGAGGCGAGGCGCTGAAGAAGCCTTTTGAGCAGATTCAGCGTGAGCTCCAGAATCACACTGACAAATTTGTCGATGCTGTCGGTGTTGATAACTTCTTCCTTGAGCTTCAATTCAACAAGCTCGACATCCAGCACACGACGAACAAACACCTGATTGAGCTCTCAAAGCGCACCGGAATTAAGACCATCGCCACTGCGGACTCTCATTACTACAGCCCGAATGTCTGGCAGGCGCGTGAGCTCTACAAGAAGTTGGGCCGCATGGGCGGTCGATCTGATGACATGCAGAAGCAGGTGCTTCCCACGTTTGATGAGCTCAAGTGCGAGCTGTATCCCAAGAATGCACAGCAGATGTGGGATGAGTACCTGGCTCACAAGGACCAGCATGACTTCTACAGGGACACTGAGCTCCTGGTCAAGGAGTCGATCGAGCGGACTCATGACATTGCGTGGGAAAAGTGCGAGGAGGTCACCTTCGATTCTTCTGCAAAGCTCCCGAGCTTCAACAAGCCTGAGCAGACGGCTTTCAACCAGCTCCTTGACATGTGCAAGAAAGGACTTGTTGAGCTCGGTCTTCACACGAAGCCTGAGTACGTTGAACGACTGAAGATGGAACTTGATGACATCAAGTATCTCAAGTTTGAGAACTACTTCCTCACGCTCTACTTCGTCTTCGACCGCGCGCAGCATCGGACCCTAATCGGTCCTGGCCGCGGATCGGGTGCAGGATCTCTGGTCAACTACGTCCTCGGCATCACATCGGTCGATCCGATCAAGTACGACCTCCTCTGGGAGAGGTTCCTCGGTCGCCACAAGGTCGCGTGGCCCGACATCGACACTGACGTCGGTGATCGTGATGTCCTGATCGATGAGGCGCGCAAGCTGTTTGGTGAGGACTCCGTTGTTCCGGTCTCGAACTTCAACACTCTGAAGTTGAAGTCCCTGATCAAGGACATCGCTAAGTTCCACGGTATTCCATTCGAGGAGGTGAACGAGGTCACTGGGCCGCTGCAGGATGACGTCATGCACAGGGCACTGGGTGACCACGAGGAAAAGAGCACCTACGTCCTATCGCACGCTGATTGCATGAAGTACTCTGAGAAGTACAAGATCTTCATGGAGAAGCATCCGGAGCTCTGTGAACAGGTCCAGTCGCTCTTCATGGAGACGAGGTCGATCGGTCGACATGCTGGCGGTGTTCTCATCTGCCCAAAGCTTGAGGACCATATGCCGGTCATCTCAGTTCGCGGCGAGATCCAGACACCGTGGTCTGAGGGCATGAACTTCCGGCATCTCGAGGAGAACGGCTTCCTCAAGTTCGACTTCCTTGGTCTCTCGCTTCTGAAGATGGTCGAGGACTGCATTCGAATGGTCCTCCAGACGCGGCATGGCATCAAGGATCCGACCTTTGCGCAGGTCAAGGACTTCTTCGACAAGAACCTCAACATCCGTTACAATGAGCTGGATGATCAGGATGTCTGGAAGCACGTCTACCACGAGGGCCGGTTCACTCAGGTCTTCCAGTTCACCAACAGCGGTGCTCGCAAGTTCTGCCTCGAGGCAAAGCCCACCTCGATCGAGGATCTGTCTGCCATCACAGCTATCTACCGTCCGGGCCCTCTCGCCGCAGGCGTCCACAAGAAGTACGTCGAGGTCAAGAACAAGGGCCTTGCAACCTACAAACATCCGCTTCTGAAGGATGTGCTTGGTCCGACGCACGGATTCGTCGTCTACCAGGAGCAGTTCATGCTCTTGGCACAGAAGCTTGCTGGATTCAATCCAGGCGAATCTGACCAGATGCGTAAGACACTGGTCAAGAAGTCCCTTGACATGAATGAGAAGAAGGCAAAGGAACGCGAGGATCTGCGCAAACGGTTCGTTGATGGCGCGGTCAATCTGAACGGTATGTCCGTCAAGGATGCTACGGAGCTCTACGAGACAATCGAGGCATTCTCAGCTTACGGCTTCAACAAGTCGCACTCTGTATCTTACGCTGTCGATTCCTACTACGCTGCTTGGCTTCACAAGCACTACGAGGAGGAGTGGCTTGCCACCTGCCTTCAGTCCGAGAACACTAATCCTGATGGCCTTGCCAAGGTTGCCACTGAGATCAAGGAGCAGGGATTCAAGATCCATCCGCCTGATATTAACAGCTCGGGTCTTGTCTGGATGTACAGTCACGAGCTACAGGGCTTCGTTCCACCTCTATCCTCGATCAAGGGTGTTGGTGAGACTGCTGTCGCTGAGATCATGGATAATCGACCCTATGTCTCGATTGAATCCATGTTGTATACAGAGGACGGTGCATGGAGGCACTCAAAGGTGAACAAGACCACACTCACCTCTCTTTGCAGTGTCGAGGCGCTACGATCTCTGGAAGACTTCAAGTCTGGAAAGGTGACAAATCACAGGCAGCTTCTGGCGACCTTGACTGAGGAGAAGAACTACGACATCCTCAGGCGTGGCCGGTTCGGATACACTAAGACTGAGATGAAGAAGCTGCTCAAGGAAGGTCGTCAGCCCGAGGTCACGTTCTGGAAGCTGTTCGAGAACTATGAGAATCTTCCTGACTGGACTCGATCTGAGAAGCTGAAGATGTACTTCGATCTTACATCAACCTCCCGTGAGGACCTGATGTTCCCCGAGGACATTATCGCGAAGATCAAAAAGGCACAGGTCGGACCGATCACTGAGGTTGGCGACAACGAGAAGGGGATCTGCTGGTTCCTGGTGAAGGACTTCAATGTAAAGAAGACCAAGAACGGCAAGGGTTTCATTCGTGCCCAGGTGTGCGATAATGAGATGCAGACAGTCAACCTGCGGATCTGGGGTGAGATGCCGCTGAACCACTATGAGATCTACATCGCAGAGGTCAGCAAGGATCCGAACTGGGGATTCTCCACAAACAACAACAAGATGAGGAAGATTCAGGTATGAGGCTACCAACAAGGCAGATCGTGCTCGAGGGTTGCGATCTCTCAGGAAAATCAACTTTCTACTGTCAACTCCACAAGTCGACAAACTTTAGGTATGACATCCGAGATCGAGGTCACATCAGTCGTGCTGTGTACCCAAAGATCTTTGGTCGGGACAATAGCCGCGAGGCCGGAGAGCTTCATCGATTCCTCGATGATTTGAACAATATTGTCGTCTTTCTTGCACCGGAGTGGAGCACAGTCGAAGCGCGGTTTGCTGCCAGGGGCGATGAGATGCACGACCTTGGTTCACTACGGACCACGTGGGAAGAATTCAATGCGCAATCTCTGGCGCTGAGAGACCATCCTTCTGTGATTGTATGCAAGACGGCGCCCGATCCTGAGGCTATTCGTGATATTGTTTGCAGCAGAGAATTTGTGAACACGGAAAAGCTGGCAAAATACGCAGAGAATGCGCTTGCTTCCACAGGGCGAAATGAATCCCTTGATTTGAAGTTTGAAGTGACTGCATCTCAGTCTGATGATCTTGGACCAAGCACTCTCGAAGTACCGGGTGAAGAGGAATACTATAGGCAGATCAACGACGATCTTATGGGAAGGATCGTAAAAGAGCTTGAATCTGGTCAGGCTGCTGGATCAAGAAGGTTTATCACCGCAAATTCAAGCTGCATATCGTATGTTCGATTTGTTCACAGACCAGAACACGACATTCTCGATGTCACGTGCAGGTCAACCAACGTACCGAAGAATTTGAAAATAGATCTTGATGCTCTTGTTCACATCGGATTTAAGGCGCAATCACTGATTGGTGCCAATCAAAGAGGCATTAAGATGCGAGTAAATCTAAATTGTGCGCACATCATCCCGTAGCGTGTTAATATTGAGAATAGGAGCTATCGTATAACACATGTCACATGTACTTGTCACCGGCGGAGCCGGATTTATCGGATCTAATCTTGTAAAAAGGCTTGTCTCTGAAGGCCACACTGTCGATGTAGTTGATAACATGACAAACGGATTTTTAAGCAATTTATCAGAATTGAATGTAAGAACATTTATCGGAGATCTGATAGAAATCTATGAATCTCAGAATCACGAAAGACCCGACACCCAGGTTTGGGTCATTGAAAACGATTTTGCCTCTCCTGTGATTTTGTCGAGAATCCAGAAAAAATATTATGATGTAGTTTTCCATCAGGCGGCAGTACCACGTGTCTCTTTCTCGGTGGAGCATCCTGTTGAGACAACGGACGAAAATCTTATGAAGTCTGTTGAGCTTTTGAGTGCTTGTGTAGGAAATGTCAGGCGTGTTGTTGCTGCTTCGTCTTCTTCTGTTTACGGAGGAGCCGAGAATCTGCCAACTTCTGAGAATGAGCCTAAAAATCCAAAATCACCGTATGCACTTCAAAAGTCCTGCCTTGAAGACTTTTCTAGACTTTTTAGCTCACTATATCAGCTTGATGTTGTGCTTCTTAGATATTTTAACGTCTTTGGCCCGGGACAGCTTGGAGATTCTCCTTACTCGACAGCAGTGTCTGCATGGTGCAATGCGATAGTTGATGGTCGCTCTCTGCGATCTGATGGAGACGGAAGTCAATCTCGTGATATGTGCTATGTTGAGAACGTCGTCGACGCCAATGTTCTTTCTGCTTTTTCTGACAGAATTTTTTCGGGGGAGTGTTATAACGTTTGCTGCGGAGAGAGGACCACAAATCGAGAAATTCTCGAGTTCCTGCGAAACCTGTTCAAAGATGTTAATATAGTCGACGCGCCGTGGCGCGCAGGAGACGTAATGCACACGCTAGGAGATTACAGCGCTGCTCAGCGTGACTTTGGATATGTACCAAAGGTCACGTTCTGGGACGGACTTGAGAGGACTCTAAAGTGGTGGAAGCTCAAATGATCAATCCTGCGTTCTATGTTTTTACTGGTCCTATGATGGGGTCTAAGACAACACGGCTCATTGCTCTTGTCGATAGGTTCAGATATAAGGGTCTAAAAATTCTTGCTTTCAAGCCTGGGCTCGATGACAGATACGCTGAAAGTGAGATTTGCACACATAACGGTGCAAAAATACCAGCAATCAACGTTTCCAAAGGTGAAGACATTCTCAGGATTGTTACTTCACAAGACAAACGCCCCGATGTTATTGCTGTCGATGAGGCATTTCTAATTGATGGCGTTGCAGATGCTCTGATTTCTTTATACCGAACGGGATTTACTGTTGTGATCTCCTCGATTGAGATGTCAGCATCTTGCAATGTTTTTGATGAGATAAAGGAGCTCTTGCCCTGGGCGACTCATGTTGAGAAATGCTCTGCTGTTTGCACCACGTGTGGAGCAGATGCGTATTTCACAGCACGCAAAGTCGAAGACTTGAGCGAGATCGCAATCGGCGGTGCAGAGCTCTATGAGCCAAAGTGCTGGCATCACCACAATCGTGTGCAGGATTTCTAATGGACCCTCATAGCGTAGACCTTGTAATCTACCACGCAAACTGCACCGACGGCTTTGGCGCAGCCTACTCGGCCTGGAAGCTCCTCGGTGACAGGTCGGAGTACCACGCTGCGAAGTACGGTGAGCCACCCCCAGACGTGAAGGGTAAGAATGTCGTCGTCCTTGACTTCTCGTACGACAACGCGACGACAAAGAGGCTGATGGGGGAGGCGAAGGGCTTCCTCATCATCG
>Ga0194123_10000187_pt1 | contig 125510 bp, 109 predicted proteins | sample TA2MahsurfametaG_5_FD_155479 | JGI IMG/M metagenome (GOLD analysis project Ga0194123, IMG submission 155479) | Freshwater microbial communities from Lake Tanganyika, Tanzania - TA2015023 Mahale A surface | ecosystem: Environmental > Aquatic > Freshwater > Lake | place: Tanzania: Lake... | reverse complement strand
TTTTTGTGGACACAAATGAGGACTCGTCCTCAAATTTGGGAAAGCAAAAAAAGACAGCATCGCCTTGCGATGAAGCTTTTTGATCCATTGCACGTTAGTGCAGGGGTTCAGCGTAGCTAACCCTCCCCTCCGACTCCACCTCCGCCCTGCGAAGTTTGTAAAACGAAGCAGGGCTTTTTATCATCCTGCGAAGCTTTAGCAAAGCAGGATTTTATTTCATTCAGGTTCAACACTCGCCAAACAATCTCTGACTACGCAGGGCTTCGGTGGACTCGGTCCACTTATTACCCATGTTTCTCAGGGATTTGTCCTGCGAAGCTTTAGCGAAGCAGGGCAATTTTATCCATTCACTTACGTTTTGGACCGCTCATACATTCCCATGCCATACGTTTATCTCCTAAAATGTTCAGATAATTCAACCTATACAGGCTGTACAAATAATATTCAGGAACGATTAAAAAGGCATGCAAACAAAGAAGTAAAATATACGGCTACAAGGCTACCAGTATCGCTAATTACTAAAAATTCAGGCCGCATGCTTTCGGCATTGATAAAGAAATCAGCGTTTTTGTTATTGAGATATGAGTTTATACAAGTTAATACGGTTAAAATTTTATCTTTAAAGCAGAAATTTAACAACTAAAAAAAGGCAAAAACAAGCCATTGGATTACTCGTTAATTTATGATTACTTTTAAGGTTAACTCCTGAACTTGGTTTAACGATGCGAGCACGAATGTTTAATATCTCTGTACCGATACTTTTTTTTATTAATCTTCTTTCAGCGATTAGCCTTTCGGTAGGTTACGCTCAAACCAATTCGCTATTCACCTCCTCCGTTGCTGAGCAGATTGTAAAGGGAAATTATGACCCTTTGCTTTACGGCTCACCAAATGCTATAACAAACCACGACCAGATCATTGCTTACATTCAAGCCCATGTGAATCCAGATTCTCTCAAATCTTCCATCCTTAAGCTGGCCACGTTTCAAAACCGCAACACCGCTTCCGACACCCTTTCAACGACCTTTGGAATTGGGGCAGCAAGACGTTGGGCCTATGAGCAGTTTCAACACATCAGTTTAGCGTCTGAAAATCGCCTGATCCCCTCTTATTTTCAATTTGACATGACCATTTGTAGCGTCATGCAACATCGAAATGTACTTGCTGTACTTCCCGGTACGGATACCTCAAATCATCAAGTCATTATCATTGAAGGCCACATAGATAGTCGGTGTGAAAACGAATGCGATACGCTGTGTCAAGCCCAGGGCATCGAGGACAATGCATCCGGAACTGCCTTGGTTCTTGAACTTGCAAGAGTCATGAGTCAGTGTTCGTTTAACAACACCTTGGTATTTATGCTGACGATTGGTGAAGAGCAGGGTCTTTACGGAGCTGACGCTTTCGCTGATTATTGCAATCTATTGGATATTCCAATCAAGGCGGTTCTCAACAATGATGTCATTGGTGGAGTGGTTTGCGGACAAACCTCTTCTCCTCCCTCCTGTCCCAGTTTTAATGATGTTGATTCAACTCAGGTACGCATCTTTTCCTACGGCGGATTTAATTCTGTGCACAAGCAACTCGCTCGTTTCGTTAAGTTACAATACCAAGAAGAATTAAAACCCCTGGTGACGGTACCCATGCTCATCACGATTATGTCAAGTGAGGACAGAGCAGGAAGAGGCGGCGACCACATTCCTTTTCGTCAAAATGGATTCGCTTCAAGTCGATTCACTTCAGCCAATGAACACGGCGACGCATCGAACACCCCGGGATATACGGACCGTCAACATACTTCAACAGACATTCTTGGATTAGATACCAATTTAGACGGGGTAATCGATAGCTTTTTTGTTGACTTTAACTATTTAGCGCGCAATGCTTGCATCAATGGCGTTGGGGCAACCGTCGCGGCTATCGGACCGAATAAACCCGATTTCACGGTACCTAACACCCTGTCTAGTCCCGGAATTATCATTCATATCACCCAAGAATCGCACTATGCGAATTACCGAGTCGGAGTCCGATCCACGACCAACGATTGGGATTCAGTTTATACGATTACAGGATTTTACGATACGATCTATCCTCCCGTTTCAAACACCTATTACGTCAGCGTAGCGGCGGTCGATGAACATCAATTGGAAAGCCTATTTTCGAAAGAGGTTTTAATTCAAAACAGTCAAATAGCGGTTGATGAAATAGCGGATAATGCATCAAAACCTATAGAACTTTTACAAAATCGACCGAATCCCTTTGATGAAGTGACCATCATTGGCGTAGCCGTAAACACGCCAATTACCTATGAAAAAGCACAGATTCACATCAGGGATTTGAACGGTAAACTGGTGGAACAATTCAACATGGAGTTAAATCCAGGAATCAATGAAGTATTTTACCAGCACGGTTACGGAAAAACAGGAGTTTACTATTATTCGCTGGTGTTGGATGGCATAGAAATCGCAAGGAAGCCTATGATTTTCGCCAATTAACGGGTTGGTTTATCAACATCTCAATGCGCATCCACCAGAATCATTTGCACCCAGGTGCCTAGGTTGGTAGAAACCGTGACCATGTACATTCCCGGTTTATCGATGGAAAAAGAGGTCATTCCGGCCTGAATGGTTGATTTTAAGATTAGCCTTCCCAACATATCTACCACGTACATGGATCCTGATTCGGCAGGTAATTTTAGGGTGAAATCGCCACAAGAGGGGTTGGGGTAAATGTTAATGGGGTTGACTCCAGATGGTAAATGTATGCTAGCATTCCCACAATTTTTTTGGGCATCAAACAAGGTTTGAAGGGAATCAATAGGTTCGATGTTTGTTCCGCCGCTGGTTCGAACCCCAATTTTAAAAGAGGGATTATTATAGGCATCGGTGGGCTGGCTTACTTTAAGAAAGGCGAACAAGGAGGAGGTTCCATAAACGGCACAACGCGTATCTGCTCCAACCACGTTCGCACCCTGCAGCGCAGCCATCAGTCGACAAGATAAGTCGCCACTTGCGTTTCGAAACATAAATTCCATGGAGTCAAGTATGTTTTGCCCTAATAGAATATTTCCCTGAATCGAATAATAAATGCCGTTAATGCTCCCCGTTAGGTGGTTTTTATAGTCCATGCAATTGGTACCCGTAAATCCTGAAGCACTGGTTGTTGAACCATTAAAGCCTACTATGCCGTATTGACGAACTTGCGGGTTGGATTGAGCATCATTGGCAATAAGCCAATTGACGATGGCCGCAGGCGAATCCCCTGCGAGCATTCGCGTTCGCGCATTGTTTTGATTCGTAGGTAAATAGGAAGCTTGGCTGTTTATTGCACCTACGTTCGGCACTAAATCACCGAGAAAACTGGGATCCGTTAAACCAAAGGTAAATAAATCCACGCAAGAGGCCCCTGCACTTCCAACTTCCCGTGTGGACGAATCTGCCGCTACAATAGAAAACGTATCCTGAGCTAGTGCAAAACCGCCAAAGCCTACCAAAATGAAAAAAGAACGGATAATCTGTACCATCTGATGAAATATTTTTTTTGTAAAATTACCTAGAAGGTTTGAATTCTAATCTAAACCAAGAGGTTTTTAAATAAATGCTGTATTCAATTACTTTATTGTCGACCAACAATTTTTGTCGCAAGAATTTGGAACCAAGGGTCGACCTTAGTACGTTCTTAAATAGCCTTCAACAACAACCGAAATAACAATTTCCCTAGTGTTTATGGTCGTGACCGTCGTGGTCGTGACCGTCATGGTTGTGGGGAACAACCGGTTCGTTTCCTTTTAATGGCGGCTCAAGATTTAACATTTCTATTTCAAACACTAAATCAGAATACCCTGCTATGCGCGGATTTCCTTGAGCTCCGTAGGCCAACCGATAGGGTAAATATAAGGTGGCTTTCCCTCCTTTCCCGATGAGTTTCAGACCTTCTTCAAAGCCAGGAATCATGCGTTGTATCTGATAATTGAAATCCATGGGAACATTTCTATCGTACGACGCGTCGAACTTTTCTCCCGTTGCCAGAAATGAACCTCGGTAGTGCAAGGACATTTTAGCCCCCAATTCGGCTTTATACGGCTCTCCCGGATTTTCAATCACGTACATTAAACCGCTGGCCGTTTGAGTAAGTCCCTCACGTTGATCCTTGGCGCTAACGCGAAGTTTGAAATCCGAACCATACTCGGCATCGCTCATTGCCGCAATTTTAGCAAACGCAGCAAGCCGCATTTTTTCTATCTCCTTAACTTGTAAAAACTTAGTATCGAAAGATCGTTGAGCATCGAATGCCTTGGCCTCTTTACCAACCCGCACGATGCTTACCGTGGTCATAACATCGTTTTGCTGAATGGCATTTACCACATCCTGCCCCTGAACCACATGCCCAAACACCGTATGCTTCCCATCCAACCAAGGCGTGGCATTGTGGGTAATGAAAAATTGGCTGCCATTGGTGTTGGGGCCTGAGTTGGCCATCGATAAGATGCCCGGGGAAAGATGCTTCAAGGAGGTGTCGATTTCATCGTAAAATTTATATCCGGGACCACCGGAACCGTTTCCTGCCGGATCCCCACCTTGTATCATAAAATTAGCGATAACGCGGTGAAATTTCAACCCATTAAAAAAGGGCTTAGAAATTTTCACGGTATCTACGTTGAGTTTTCCTTCCGCAAGACCCACAAAATTAGCCACCGTCATAGGCACCTTTTTATACTCCAATTGGCAAATAATGTCTCCTTTGCTGGTTGCAAATTTCACGTACAATCCGTCTGCAAGTTGTGAAACTTGGGCCAAACCAACCCCCAAAGACATTATCCACAAAAGGGTTAAAAACTGTTTCATATTACTCAAAACTTAATAATTCAACTTCAAATACCAGCGGGGAAAAAGGCTTTATGACCGGAGTCGGCGAAGAAGATCCGTACGCTAATTCCTGAGGAATGTAAAACTTATATTTTGCTCCTTTGGTCATTAGCTGAACCCCTTCCGTCCAACCAGGTATTACCTGATTCAAGCCAAATTCAATGGGCTCACCTCGCTCCACAGAGCTATCAAAGACTATGCCTTCAATGGTGGTGCCGTGATAATGCACCTTCACTTTGGATTCGGCCGTAGGGTGTCCTCCCTCTCCTTCGCGCATCACCTCGTATTGAAGGCCGCTTGCCGTGGTCTTTACGCCTGCTTTCTTGGCATTATCCACCATGAATTTTTCTCCAGCTACCTTATAAACCTCATTCTTTTTGTCTTCTTGAGCTTGTTTTTTCGTTGCTTTTTCCTGAAAATACATGGAAAGAATCATATCCGAGCTGTCTTGACACACCAAAGGTCCTTTGGCAATGGCATCGCGAAATCCTTGAACGATTAACTCAAAATTCGCTTCGCTCATTTCCTTTCCGAGGCTGTTACCAATATTAACTCCCATGAGATAGGATACGGTATCTATATCGTTGTTAAGAACCACTTTTTTTGATTTAGCCTTTTGACCAAAGGTCAGGAAAGAGAAGGCAACAAATCCGAAGATTAGGGCATGTGTTTTCATCATTTAATTTCGTTTATCAATTCCCCAATACATTTTGTTACGAATTGTATCCAAGAAATTTGTGTGTTCAAATTTAATAACATTTAATAAAAAATCAGCCTTTGTAACCCGTATTACCTCCCCCTGTTTAATGTTCTTGGTGACTCCATCCAAGCTAACCAGGCAGGTGCGATCCCGACTTTCTAAACTCAAATCGATGGGCAGGTGATCTGGAACGACCACCGGTCGGACATTCAAGTTGTGAGCGGCAATAGGAGTAATGATATGCACTTTGCAGCCCGGTGTAATGATGGGGCCTCCACAACTCAAGTTGTAGCCGGTAGATCCGGTAGGTGTGGCAACAATAAGGCCGTCGGCCCAATATGAATTTAGGTATTTATTATCGAGTTGGGCATGCACAATGATCATCGATGAGGAATCCTTTTTCGTAATAGTAAGTTCGTTCAGCGCAAAATTTTCATCATCAAAGATTTCCCCTTGCGTTTTAACTTGCAACAAGGATCTTTTCTGATACTCGTATTCGCGGCTCTCCAGCAAATGGAAGGTGTCGGCGATGGCTTCTTTAGAAATATTGGTTAAAAAGCCAAGACGTCCGGTATTGATTCCTAAAATAGGCACTCCCGAACTGCGAATGTACCGAACTGCTCGTAAAAAAGAGCCATCGCCCCCCAAACAAATCATTAAATCAATCCCTTCCAAAAAATTCACGTGGTTCGTGTACACTTCGCAAGCGGGATGATAATCAAATTTAGCCCGAATGAACCGAAGGGTCTCCTCCTCGAACACCACTTCCCAAGTTCGTTTTTTACACTCGTTTACCACTTGGATCAGGTATTCCAAACTTTGACGGGTAAATTTAAAACCGTAAATAGCTATCCTCATGTTTAAAATTTCATAAAATTCATAAGCGCCTCATACCTCCTCCTCAAATCTGACTCGGCATCTTTGTCCTGAAACGCATCCTTCACCGTGTACTCATAACGATCAAAGGTTTGAATAATGGCTGTAAGATTGGATAAATTCACTTTGATGGTAACTTCAACGCGCGTGCTGTCCTCGGCAGAAGTAATAAAGGAACTCAAAATTTTGGCATTATTACTTTCAACAATTTGAGCAATCTGGGCCAAACTGTAATCGATAGCGTTCATTTCTAAAATTAAAACGCCACCATTTTCTTTGAGGCTTCCGAAATTGGACATTATGGACATTATGCCATAAATGGAAATGCATCCCCGGTACTCTTCCGACTCACTTAATACGGGGAGTACGGATAATTTTTCGTTCGAGATTTTCAGTAAGACATCATAGATGTGGGTGTTTTCCTCGACAAAAGGCCTAGGTAAATGCGCAAAAAGGTGGTCTAAATCCTCGTCAAGATTGAGGTGGTCAAGAACCGCAGACTCAGAGACAACCCCGACAAAATTGCCGTTTTTCAATACGGGCAAATGGCTTACCTTGAATTCATCCATCCACAGCAGAACCTTTTCGCCTGAGTCTGTATGTAAGAGAGGCGGAATATCCTCTGACAACATTTCAATAGCCCTCATAATTCAGTAAAGTTAGAGAAATCCACGGATAGTTCGTAATTTTGATGTCCAAGAATGACAAGGCTCAGCGTTAACATTAATAAAATTGCGACCCTACGAAATGCCCGAGGCGGCAACATGCCGAACCTTATTCAATTTGCCATAGATTGTCAGAATTTTGGTGCCGACGGAATAACCGTCCATCCACGACCTGACGAACGACACGTCACTGCATCAGATGCCCTTGATTTGAGCCTTGTTGTTGCCCAAGAATATAACATTGAGGGTTATCCGGATGAGCGTTACTTTAAGATCCTCGAAAAGGCAAAACCTGCTCAGGCCACCTTAGTCCCTGACGGGCCGCATATTTTAACCTCATCCGAAGGATGGGATATTCAAAAAAATTTCGATTTTCTGAAAGAATGCCTTTCAAAAATTCACGCGTTAGGCATCCGAAGTTCACTTTTTGTAGCGCCCGAACTCAAGCAAATCGAACAGGCTGCTAAATTAGGAGCGCACTGCATTGAGTTGTATACCGGTCCTTACGCCTATGGCTACTCACAGGATCGGATAGCTGCTGTACAGCCTTATGCTCTTGTAAGTAAGTTCGCCGTTGAGTGCGGCTTGGGCATCAACGCCGGTCACGACCTCAGTTTAGAAAACCTCCGTTTCTTTAAGCAAAACGTACAGCAGCTGAAGGAAGTTTCCATAGGTCACGCTCTAATTTCAGACGCATTGTATTACGGTATTGAGAACACGATACACCTCTACAAGCGCTGCTTAATCGATTAGCTTTTATTGATGATTGTTCGGGTTGGATACGCAAAATGAATATTATTCTCACGAAATAGCCGATCGATTTCGTACCGTAAATTCGACTTGATATCCTGAATCTCCCAGGTGTTTTTTGCCCAAAAAATAAGTTCCAAATCGATCCCGCTTTCCGAAAAATTGGAAAGCCTAACATCAGCAGGTTCCTTTGAGTCAACCATGGGGTTATTGGCCGCGACCTCCATGAGGATTTTTGAAACGAGGGATGTATCGCTGCCATACTCCACTTGCACCTGAATGCCAAACCGCGTTAATCGCGAGCTGTGGCTCCAGTTTTCCACTTTATTTTGCGTCAGGTGGGAATTGGGTAAGATTTGAATGTTCCCTTCCCGCGTTTGGATGTGGGTTGTACGCACACTGATTTTCAAAATTTTGACAATAATAACGGAAGAATAATTTTTATTCAATTGGTTTTTATCCGAATTAATTTCCACGATATCCCCCACTTTGATATTGCCTTCTACCAATAAAACAATCCCTGCAACGGTGTCTTTAAAGACATCCTGCAGCCCTAAACCAATGCCCACTAAAAGCCCGACAGATCCCGTCATAATCAACGAAATATCTAATCCGAGAACATTTATCGACAACAAAAAAGCAATGACATAAATGATGTAGCTCGCAATCTGCACGTAAACAAAAGCGATATCATGATTACGGTTTTGGCTTGAACTTGTTTTTCTGCCCACATATAACTTATACAGGCTGATGGTAATTCGCGCGAAAATAAAAATTGCGACAACAAGGATAACGTTATAAAGGGAGAGCTTTAGGGCACCTATTTGCAATAGGTTATAATTGATGAATTCCTTGAATGTTACATTGGGATTATTAAATCGAAAACTGTAAACAGCCACGTACAGGGCCAGTAAATAAACACTTTGCGTAAAAAGTTTAAAATACGTCTCCCTTCTACCTTCAATGAGTATGTTATTGCTTTTTAGCGTTCTTCGTAGAAATTTCGCCAACAGTTTTCGGACAACAAAGGCCAAAAAGAAAATTAAGAGGAGAAATAAAAAATTCCAAAGACAAATATTAAATGGTCCAATCTTAAATAAGGTATTACTAAACATCACTTCAAAATAATGCGTCCATTTCGCATGGACAGTTGCTGCTTTATTTTCTCATAAATCATTTGTTGGCTCAAAATTACCAAAAATTCTTCCGGGGGAAGGGTTTCATCGCTCAACTGAATTTGTAATTTACTGATTAATTCGCCAATTTTAGCTTGCTTAAAATTGTATAAAGTCTGCATCAGGGTATTTCCTAAATCGTTGGACTCGTGCTTTGTATGAATTTTGAACTTACTTTCCCATGCCGTACTCAGTTCCTCTTCAAAGCCAATAAGCTCTGAGGTCAATTGTACCATTTCAGCGTTTTCGGTCCGTAAAAAATAGTTGCTGGTATAAATTATTTGTTCAGCCACTCCCGCTGCAATCTCCCCGTAAATTTTACGACATACCTCGTGGTTAAACGACAACTCATCCCGCGTCAAATCGTCAATAATGAACTCGCTTATTGTATAATTTTCTGATCGGTCATCAAGGCTTATTTCTTGATCTCCGTATTTCAACATGATCCGAATTAAATCTTTCTCAATCGCTTCAGATGAAACGTTAAGCAATGGCATTTCCGCCGGTTTTGAAGTATCAGACTGTAAGATAGGAGTATCCTTCAGCCAAGATTCATCCACGGAGTCCGCCCACTTACCCGACCTTAAACGGGCGATTTCGCTGCTGATTAAGGATTCCTCGATTTGATATTTTAAGGCGATTTCCTTGGTGTAAACGCTTCGGGTTATCGGATCGGGAATGAGTGAAATAGAATGAATGATTTCTTTAATGAGTTTAGCTTTCTGCAGGGGATCGTCGGCTACTTGTTCTAACAAGGCTCCTGCTTTGAATGCGATGAAATCTTGCCGGTTTTTTTGAATGAATTCAACCAATTCCTCACGGTTGTTTTTCCTTGCAAAAGAGTCAGGGTCCTCTCCGTCGGGGAATAAAAGCACTTTGACGTTCAAGCCCTCCTCCAATATTAAATCAATTCCGCGAAAAGAAGCCTTTATGCCCGCAGAATCCCCGTCAAAGAGGATCGTAATGTTTTTTGTATAACGCGCAATCAATCGTATCTGCTCTTTGGTGAGCGAGGTGCCAGAACTTGAAACCGCATTGCACATTCCGGACTGATGCATGCTTATAACATCTGTATATCCTTCGCACAACAAGCATTCGTCCAATTTAATGATCTCGCTTTTTGCGAAATAGAGTCCGTAAAGAATTTCGCTTTTGTTGTAAACAGGGCTTTCAGGCGAATTAAAATATTTAGCAATCTTTTTATCGTTCAACAGGGTTCTTCCACCAAAGCCCAGCACTCTTCCAGAGGCACTATGAATGGGAAAAATAACCCTTCCTTTGAAAAAGTCGAAAGTTTTACCGTCGCGCTCTTTTGAAAGACCCACCTTATCCAAATATTCAAATTTATAGCCCTTTTCCAATGCCGCGTCGGTTAAATCAGCGCCGGTATTTAAACAATATCCCAGTTGAAACTTATCCATGGTATCTTGACTAAACCCGCGTTGGCGAAAGTACGAGAGACCTATGGATTTCCCTTCATCGGTATTTTTGATGGAATTGACAAAGTGGTTTTTTGCAAATTCATTGATAATGAACAGCGTATCTTTTTCACCAGCAGCTGCAACCTGTTCGGCAGTAAGCTCTTGTTCAACAGGAATCGCAATATTGTACTTGTTTGCCAACCAGCGCAACGCTTCAGGGTAGGAATAATGTTCTTTTTCCATCAGGAAACTGACTACGGTACCCCCTTTCCCTGTCGAAAAACATTTAAAAATTTGCTTCGCCGGTGACACCATAAACGACGGTGTTTTCTCATTGGTAAAAGGGCTCAAACCTTTCAAATTCGATCCTGATCGCTTTAATTGCACAAATTCACCGATAACCTCCTCAATGCGTGAAGTGGTCATGATATCATCAATGATGTGGCCGGGAATTTTGCTCATGGATTTTCTTGAATTATTTTTTCATCAATCACCTTTCCCGTTGTATCGTAAGTGGTCCAGCGACCGACCTGCTCATCATTGCTGTATTCTCCTCGATAATTGATTCTACCGTTCGGATATTTGACGATGCTGAACCCATTCCTTTTACCATGGCTGTATTCGGTCATGGACAAAACGAGTCCGCGTTCAGAATAAAACTCCCATTTTCCATCTCGCTGACCCATCGAATCTATGGCACCACGAAATTTAAGCTGCTTTTTACCGGGATACCATTCAGAGTACAAACCATCCTTAATTTCTACCAGACTTTCCTGCGGGGATTGCGTTTTCTCGGTATTCTCTTTACAGGCAACTGTAAGTACCAATCCCAATAACAAGAGTAAGAATTTATGTTTCATTTTTTTCTAAACATCGCGTAGTCAACCAATCCCACTAAGGCTTTCTTGGCCTCATTTTCACCAAATGGCTCCAACAATTTCTTCGCATCTTCGCCGAATTTCAACATACGTGCATAAGCATATTCCACGCCTCCTGCTTTTACCACCAACTCAATGGCTCGACGTATGTACTTTTCGTTATCGAATCGATTCCTGAGAATATACCTCAGTTCTTTTCGTTCCGACTCCCCCGCATTGTTCAAGACATGAATCAAGGGTAATGTGAGTTTTTGTTCGCGAATATCGTTGCCAGTAGGTTTTCCAATTTCTTGGGATGAACCGTAATCAAAGATATCATCTTTTATCTGAAATGCCATACCTACATATTCCCCAAACAAACGCATCGTCTCTCTGTGCTCTATCGCCCCGGAGGCCATGCATCCCGCCTCGCAACACGCCGAAATTAAAGAGGCTGTTTTCTTACGAATTACCTCAAAATATACCTCTTCCGTAATGTCCAATTTTCGTGCTTTTTCAATCTGCAACAATTCGCCTTCGGACATTTCCCGCACCGCTCTTGCGATCACCGCAAGCAGGTCGGTGTTTTCTGTTTCTAAGGATAAAAGAAGAATCTTTGAAAGCATGTAATCGCCTACCAATACGGCAATTTTGTTCTTCCAAAGGGCATTTACCGAAAAATATCCCCGACGTTCGTTGGCATCGTCCACTACATCGTCGTGAACGAGCGTCGCAGTGTGCAGCAATTCCACTAAGGAAGCGGCGTCCAAAGTTTTTTGATTGGTTTCCGTAAAAAGACGGCACGACAAAAAAACAAAAATGGGCCTTACTTGCTTACCCTTTCGTTTGACTAAATAATGCGTAACCTTGTCCAAAAGAGGCACTTCAGACTTCATCGTTTTCGAGAAATACGTCTCGAAGGCTTTTAAATCCTCAAGAATTGGCTGTATTATTTCTTCTGCGGTCATTCGTAGGTCTCTTAAAGCAATGCTTGGCGTTTCAATAAATAACGCAACAGTACCTGATGGTATCCCTCTTCGATGGCAAGGGGTACAAAATCAATGGCTAAATCACCGCATTTTAAGGTAAGCTCTTTCATGCCCTTTTGGTACGCCTCCTGGTAAAACTTCTTAAATTCATTTGGTAATATCCTCAATTCCTCACCGGTTTCCATATCCACTAAAACATAAGGACGCTGTTCTAGTTCAAAGTTCTCCTCGAACTTTTGACTAAAAAGATGAAAAAGTACTACTTCATGGCGTTGATGTTTAAGATGATTCAAGGCATTTAACAAAGCTTCTTGATCTTCCTTTGTGGACCAAAAGTCCGTAAAAACCATCACCAAACCTCTTCGGGGAATGATTTCCGCAACTTCATTCAAGACTTTAGCTAAATGGGTGTCGGTGCTGTTGGAGGGCTCGTATTTGGCAAGGTATTTCTCTAATTCTGCGTAAACAAATCGCTGATGAGCAGGCGATGAGTGCGAAGCCGTTTGCAACAAAATCTCTTCATGAAACAAGGTGACTCCGTAGGCATCGCGCTGTCGTTTCAACAATTCCATGAGGCTGGCGGCTGAATGCACTGCGTGCATCAATTTATGTTCCTCTTGGTCCGAAGGAAAGAACATGGAAGGCGAACAATCGATGACCATCTGGCACCGCAAATTGGTTTCTTCTTCGTGTTTTTTGGTATACAAGCGATCGCTTCTTCCGTATAATTTCCAATCAATATGACGAGTTGATTCCCCGGGATTGTAGATCCGATGTTCGGCAAATTCTACCGAAAAACCGTGGAAAGGACTTTTATGCATTCCCGTTATAAAACCTTCCACAACTTGCCGTGCAAGCAATTCAAGATTTCCAAACTCCACTAACTTCGTGCGGTCCATCAACGGTTTTTTACGAAGGTAAGAAAAATTGGTATCTTCGTTCGGCGGGGCAACGTTTGTTTACTGCGTTGCGTCTTCAAATCTGTTAAATCCCTGATATGAAAAAATTATTTACCCTCTTCTTTCTTACCGGTTTATCGCTTTCTGCCTTCTCCCAAGCGGGCTATGTTTTGACAGGACTAAACCTGATGCCCAATACCGTTACAACGCGTTGCGACACCGCCATTAATCTTGGGTTTTTCGCTCAATCCGCCCCGAACAATGCGCAATCCTCTTACACTTTGCCTTGGATTATGACGGGGAATAATTTTACCGCTTCGCAGTTTCAGTTCATTGTTAATTGGGGTGATGGTGCCTCAAATACCTTCAACGGTGGCGTTTCCAATACTGGCGTGGTAATTCCAGTTCAACCTACTCCGCAGCATACGTATCCCGGTCCAGGAAACTACACCGTTACCGTGAATATTATGAATTTTTCAAATCAAACATGGGTGAGTGACTCCGTGGTTTTAACCTTGGGTTCTTGTCAACTCCCTGTGTATTCGTTCGTACAAGTTGATTGCAACAACGACGGAACCATCGATTCAACCCTAAACAATGTGCCTATTCCTCTGGTAATTACAGGTTCAGGCCAAACTTACACGGGCAACATGGTGAATAATTTCTACAATTTCACGGGGGTTGAACCCGGATTGTACACCTTAGGTATCGACCCGGCTTGGCTCGCGGCCAATAATTATGTCATTGATAACATTCAAGGTCCTCCAGCATTAACGGCTGGCGCAGGTGCCCAAACCGTGGTAATTACCCTGAATTGCGGAAACGGCGGTGGAAACATCAGCCCGATGTGCTTGACAGGTAAGGTATTCTGCGATCAAAACAACGATGGTCAGTTCAACGGAAACGATACTCCCATCAGCAATGCACCCGTGGTGGTGAATTACGGTAGCGGTTCTATGGTAGTTTATACCAACCTGCAAGGAAATTACAGTGCTACGTACAACGCTCTTCCTAACGCGTTAACCGCTGTTTCACTTAATGGAAATTGGTTGAGCCAACACGGTTTTCCCGCGAACCTCATGATGGATACGGTTATGAACATGCCTTGCAACGCCGGAGCTGTTCCTCCCAACGTATCATTTGCATTAAATTGCGGCGCCAATAACGGAAATCCCAATTGTTACTCTGGATATGTGTTTTGCGATGCGAACAACAATGGAACAATGGATGCAGGAGAATTAGCGCTTGCAAATGCCCCTGTTAATCTTACAGCTACGCCTCCAAACAACATCAATTCGGTGGTTGTTTTCACGGATTCCACTGGATATTTCACCTATTGCGGTCCCTTGGCGAATGCCAATTTTGTTTTAGCGACAGTGAACCAAAATTACTTAGCCTATTTGGGGTATACGGCCAATTTTGGGGTCGTTACGATTCCTGCCAATCAAACCGGAAACCTTCCCATCAACTGCGGCGGGGGTGCTGGAAACGGATGTGCAAACTTATGGACCACCGTAACGCCATGGATTGGATATTACCAAAATACAACGGCATCCATCAAATTGAATTGGGGGAATTATGGTCCTAGCTCCTCCGGAACCTATACCTTAACGTTCACATTTCCTGCAGGAGTTACCGTAAATACAGCATCCATCAACACTCCAGGCTATACCCTAGCAGGAAACACCCTCACATGGAACTTACCGAACGCGTGGAGTGGATACAGCAACACGGATATCATAACTTTCAACATACCAGGCGGACTTCTCAACGGTGCAAACCATTATTTTACCAGCACCATCACGCCAACTGGGAACGTTCAAGATTGCAACCTGCAAAATAACAATGGCGCTTTGCTACAAGTGCTTGGTAACGCCTACGACCCGAACGATAAAAACGTATTAAAACCAGCATTTTATCACAACAACAACCTTTTTGCAACGGACGAAATAGAATCGGGAGTTCAAGACGTGCTTACCTACACCGTTCGTTTTCAAAATACGGGAAATGCTCCAGCACAAAACGTGGTGGTAGTGGACACCTTAGATGCCGACTTGGATTGGACTTCATTTAATGTAATTTACAGTTCCCACGATATGCAAGTGGTCAATATGGGCAATGGAATTATGCACTTTGAATTCAACGCTATCTGGTTGCCGGATTCAACCACCAACGAGCCAGAAAGCCACGGTGAATTCATGTACCGAATTCAAGAGAACATAGGCAACAGCATCGGAAGTGAGATTACCAATACTGCACACATTTTCTTTGATTGGAACCCTGCGATTGTAACGAACACCACCTACAACGTGAATATCGCTACAGAAGGTGTCGATGAATTGTCACAGAAAATAAAGGTATTCCCAAATCCGGCCTTCAATTTATTGAACGTGGATGTGAACGAGGCATTTAAATACGAAATCCTTGACCTCAACGGTCGCAGCATTCAAAAGGGTTCCGGTGATGCTATGGGACAAATCTCCCTCGAAAACATTAGTACTGGAACCTATGTGTTACGATTGAACGTGGGTGACACTACCTTCACTTCTAAATTGATTAAACGATAAGATTTTATCGCTCAGAGAAAAGGCCTTCGGGCCTTTTTTAATTTCCCCCTTTTTGTTTGGTTTGGCTATACCCTGCAGCTATCAGCAAATCGAACACCTTTTGTTTAAAGCTTCCCTGAATAAGGATTTCGCCGTCTTTTGCTGAACCGCCTGCTCCGCATTTGGACTTGAGCATTTTGCCTAACTCTTTGAGGTCGTCGTCGCTGCCAACAAATCCTTCAACAAGGGTTACTTCTTTCCCCGCACGCTGCTTTCGATCGATGGAAACGTACAATTTTTGTTGGTTGGGCACCAAGGTCGTCGCTTGTTCCTCAGAAGCTTCTTCGTAATGGAAATTAGGATTCGTCGAATACACGACGTTGATGCGCTGCTTGTTTTTTTTGTTCATGCTTTACATGTCTGAAGGTCCACCATCCTGACCCGCTTTGGGTTTGGTCATTTCAAGTTTACCAAATTTATACGAAACGTTGAGGTAAAACCTTCGGGTTAACCACTTAAATTCAATGTCTTGGCTAATGGTAGGTTGACGAAGGTAAGCATAAAAGCCTTGACGGTTCAATACATCGGTGACTTTACACCCCAAGCTCCAATGCTCACCCAAGCGCTTGTCGAAACCTACGTCAATCGCTCCCCGTCGTTGAGCGGTTCCAAGAATCGTGATTCTAGGCGCAATGTAGTTCACGTTAAGTTGAAAAGTTGCCGTTTTTTTCCAAAAATCCACGGAGGTATTCAACTTAACACTTCCGTTGAGGCCCGATCGGTTCCAACTGGTTGTTTCCGTTACATATTTGATGTAATTCATGTTGGACGACAAGGTAGCGCGATACCACGAAGTGGGTTTATAACTGAAAACCAACTCCGTTCCTAGACTGTGAGAGGTGTTTAAATTGATAAAGGTTTGCACCGAAGCGTTGTTCTCACTGAACAGGCGAATGCGCGAAATCATATCCGTGGTGCGACGGTAAAATAAACTGGAAGAAAAATTGAATTTCTTCTCTTCTTGGCTGTAGCTGAAGTCGTAGGAATCAATGAATTCAGGCTGCAGGTAGGGATTTCCTCGTTGCAAGTTCAAAGGATCTGCATACGAAGTGAAAGGATTCAAATCCGAACTCGAAGCTCGTGTGATTCTGCGGCTGTAGGAAAGACCCAATTCGGAACCTTGTTTAACCACATACCGAATGTGCGCAGATGGGAAAAAATTAAAATACTCGTTAACGATGCGATTGCTATCCGAAATTAGGTTGGGGATTTGATAGGCTTGTTCCAATCGAATCCCAAATTGGTATTTGAATTTTTTAAATTGATGGGCAACGATTCCGTAAACGCTGAAAATCTGTTCATCGTAGTGGTACAAGAAATTAGAAAGCGTGTCTTCTTGATAGATATCCGTCAACGAATCCATGGTCTCGGAATAGGTGTCTACCTCCTGGTGACGTACGATTCCTTTTGCCCCAAATTCAGTCCTTAACGAAAGATCCGGCCACAAATACACCCCGTCGGTTTGCAAGGTACTTACCCGAATGCTTTCATCGTTGCTAAGGCGCTGACGAAGCGGGGCAATGGTTGATAAGGGAACAGAATCGAGGGAATAATAAATTTGATCGTAAAAACCATCTATGGCATCTGCACCCATCGAATGGGCTGCATCAACGGTCAGATACCCTCGATTGCTCTTGAAGTTCTGTCGAAAATTAAGGGTAAATTCTGCATTTTTCTGATCGCTCGGATCGTAGGAGGTCCTGCGCCACAATCCTGATGCCGTGGCATTTCCCAGGGCATCCTCGTCATAACGGGTATTCCATAAATCACCCGTACGGTCCCGACGCCCTAGGGAACCTGTCGAGGAAAAGGTTAAACTGCGGTTGTGTTTGAGGGTAACATCAAATCCCAAACGAAAGGTATTCCCAGCATTGAGGTCCGTTCCCAAACGATTTTGATCCAATACACTCACCGAATTGTTGGCAAGTAATTGACGGCTGTACATGAAATTATTCCGATATCCGTCGAGATAACGTCCATTGTAAGAAACGAAGGAGTTAAAAATAGCATTTCGGTAACTTAGGGATGCGCTCTCATCGGCCACATTTCCACCCTTCAAATCCCCGCTTCCCAAATTGGCAGTGATCAACCCGTTAAAACCTTGGAGTTTGTTTTTCTTTAAAACGATGTTAATGATGCCCGAACTGCCATCGGGATCATACTTGGCCGAAGGGTTTGTGACAATTTCAATGCGTTCTATGGAACCTGCAGGCAAAGCATCCAGGAGCGTTTTTCCGTTCGAGCCAGTCAGAGAACTGGGCTTACCATCGATCAAAATATTCACCGATCCTTCCCCTCGCAATAAGATTCTTCCATCTTGATCCAGGTCAATCGATGGCAAATTTTTGAGCACATCGTTGGCGGTTCCTCCGCGTAAGGTTAAGTCTTGTCCGACGTTATACACCTTTTTATCAATACCACTTTTTAAAATGTCTTGCCTACCTTGAATCACCACCTCGTCCAAAAGTTTTTGATTATTTACGACCATGACCAACTCCCCCAAATTGACCAAACGCAGCTCCTTTTCAGGAGAAACGTCCCCAATCCATAAGGTATCATAACCCGCGAAGGTAACTTGGACCAGCATGGGGAAGAAAGGTAATCCTTCAATGTTGAATTTCCCTTCGCTGTCGGTAAACTGCCCAGCCAATAACGAACTATCCACGGCTTTTAACACTTTTACTTTCGCGTACTCCAACGGACTCCTTGTTTTCTGGCTCACCAACTTTCCAAGAACAATTCCCTCTCCTTGGACGCGCTGGGCGAAGAAAACGCTTGTAAACAGACTAAGGATATAAAATAGGGAGAATTTCATTGCGCAAAAGTACATTTTTCAGTCCAAAAAGCGCTTGATGGCAACGAACACCGCATAATTCGTTCACGGTGAAGGTCTTTTCAACAACGCATGGTGGGTGAAATCTTGGCAAGACCTTGCTTATGCTAAATACTTAGTGTATTTTTGACACGAATAGAGCGGGTTTATGAGTAAAAAAGTAAAAGATTTTGAATCATTTGGTCAATTTAATGTTGTTGTATTCGGCGGAGACGGAGATTTAGCTTTTCGTAAAATATACCCAGCACTTTTCCACCGCATGCTGGACGGGCAAATTGAGGAAAGTTTCAACCTTGTCGCTGTTATCCGGAAAGAGCCCAATATCGAATTGTTGCGTCAAAAAGTTCGTCAATTTCTTTACAGTGCTGATGGAAAACCAGCTTCCGACAAGCAATGGGAGGGTTTTAACAAGGCCATAAGCTGGATTCAAGCCGAAAGCGCCGAAGTTGTACACTACGCCAAGTTATTTTCGTTCTTGTCGCAGTTTCCCGATTATCGAACCATTTTTTATTTCTCAACCCCATCTTCTGCATTCGGAGCAATTTCGAAAGCCTTGAAGGCCTGTGGACTCATAAACGAACAAAGCAAAGTTGTGTTGGAAAAACCCTTGGGTAATAACTTAGCATCTTCCAACCAAATCAATACGGAAATTAGGCAGGCATTTGCCGAACATCAGGTTTACCGTATCGACCACTATTTAGGAAAGGAGACGGTTCAAAATTTGATGGTTCTTCGTTTTGCCAACAACCTATTCCAACGAACTTGGGACTCTGCTAGCATCGATAACATCCAAATTACCGTATCGGAAAGTTTAGGAGTGGAACAGCGCGCTGTTTATTACGATCAAAGCGGCGCCTTATTGGATATGGTACAAAATCATCTTCTTCAATTGCTGTGTTTGGTGGCTATGGAACCACCGCACGTGTTGGCGGCAGACGAGGTGCGCAACGAAAAACTGAAAGTACTTAAAGCTCTGCGCCCAATGACAGGCGACTCGGTGTTAACGGATACCGTCAAGGGGCAATATACCCGAGGCAATGTACAAGGCGTACAGGTAAACTCGTACTTAGAAGACATTGGCAAATACCAGTCCAAAACCGAAACCTTCGTGGCTATCAGAGCCTACATCGATAACTTCCGTTGGAAGAACGTACCCTTTTACCTGAGAACAGGTAAACGCATGAAAAAAAGGTACTCTGAAATTGTCATCAATTTCAAAGAAATGGAACATAACATCTTCCCCGCCAAGGAGAAGTTAAATAACAACAAACTCATCATTCGGCTCCAACCGGAAGAGCGAATTGAACTCATTCAAATGACGAAAATACCGGGTCCGGGAGGATACCGGTACAAACCTATTGCCTTGAGCTTGGATTACATGGATTCGTTCAAGGAACGTCTTCCTGAGGCCTATGAGCGCTTGCTCATTGACGTAATTCGAGGGAACCAAACCCTCTTCATGCGTCACGACGAATTGCAAGCAGCGTGGCAGTGGATTGAAACGCTCACCGAGAGTTGGAAACAAAGCCAACAAGCTAATATCCTTTACGAGGCTGGAACTTGGGGACCTGGCGATACCATTTTGAACCCGGGAACTTCCTGGATTACAAAATCATGGAGAGATTAAAGCAGTTTCAGTACCGCGAAACAGCAGTTGGGGCACTATCTTTAAGGCTTAAAGACATAATTACAGACGAATGCCAAAGAAACGGCACTATTTCGGTGTTGCTGTCTGGGGGCACTACACCTTTACCCGTTTATGAAGAACTTTTCCAATCCAATTTGGATTTAAGTCAGGTGCGATTCGGTTTGGTCGATGAACGTTTTGTTGAAATAGAAAACGATGCTTCGAATGAAGGAGTAATCCGATCACTTTGCAGGCATCGTACCGACATTCATCTAATGGGAATGGTCGTAAATCATGCGAATTATCAGGAAAGCGTAAAACAATGCAACCGAATGTATCAACCCTTGATTAATGGCTCTCTGGTATTACTAGGTATGGGTGTTGATGGACATTTTGCCTCGCTCTTCCCTAATGATTTACCTTCCACAAGAGGCTTGAGCGCTGAAAAACCGGAGGTCATTGCCACGAATGCTCCGGCACATCCCACGGAAAGAATTTCCACCAACTTACCTTTTTTACTCACTTACAAACACCGAATCCTTTACATTACAGGAACGGATAAACTTGCAAAATTCCTAAACTCGAAAGACGATAATTCGCCCATTGCTCGTATCTTCGATCAACTGACTGAAATATATTTTGCCCCATGAACGTAAATCCGACCCTCCAAGAGGTAACTGAAAGAATTAAGCAGCGCAGCTTAGCCTCCAGAACGGCATACTTGCAACAAATGGAGCAAGCCCTCTTTGACGGAGTGGCGCGTTCGGCAATGAGTTGTGGAAATTTAGCCCACACTTTTGCGGGGTGCTCCTCGCAAGAGAAAATAATTCTCGCAAAAGAACAACAAAAAAATCTCGGGATTATTACCGCTTATAACGATATGCTGTCCGCTCATAAGGTCTACGAAGCCTATCCAAAGCAAATTCGTTCATTCGCTTTAAAACACGATGCCGTTGCCCAAGTAGCCGGTGCTGTACCCGCCATGTGCGATGGAGTTACCCAGGGGCAAGCTGGCATGGACTTATCGCTGTTTTCACGCGACGTAATAGCGATGTCGTCGATTGTTGGATTATCGCACAACGTATTCGACGCCGTTCTTTGCTTGGGAATTTGCGATAAAATAGTGCCTGGATTGCTCATGGGCAGTTTACGCTTTGGACACCTGCCCGTAGTTTTTGTCCCTGGTGGGCCGATGCCCAGTGGAATATCCAACGACGAAAAATCGCGCATTCGACAACTCTATGCGGAAGGAAAGATAGATAGAGAAGAACTCCTCAAAGGCGAGTCCGATTCTTACCACTCACCTGGAACCTGTACTTTCTATGGAACAGCCAACAGCAATCAAATGCTCATGGAAATCATGGGACTGCAATTACCCGGGGCAAGCTTTGTAAATCCAGGAACCGAACTAAGGGATTTACTTACGGAAGAGGCAGTTCGCGTGGCTGCTGAAAATGCACGAAACAGTCAAAACCTGTTGAAAGACATCGTCAAAGAAGAAAGCATAGTCAATGCCATCGTTGGCTTGCTAGCAACAGGGGGCTCAACCAATCATACCATTCACCTGATTGCCATGGCGCGATCTGCCGGAATTTTAATTACTTGGGACGATATGTCGGACTTATCAAAAGTGGTTCCACTGATAGCCCGCTTGTACCCAAATGGCGCTGCAGATGTTAACCACTTTCACGCTTGCGGGGGCATGGCATTCGTGATTCATACGCTATTAGAAGCGGGTTTATTGCACCACGACGTGACCACCATTCTGGGGCAAGGATTAGCGCAATTCACCCAAGAACCCTACATTCAACACGGTGCATTGGCTTGGAGACCCGGAGCAACAACCTCCCTCAACGAAAGCATACTTCGCCCTGCAACGAATCCGTTCTCCGCGGACGGTGGCATTCGAATCATCACAGGAAATATTGGACGGAGCGTTGTAAAAACAGCTGCGGTTTCCGAAGAACACATGGTCATTCAAGCCGAAGCCATCGTATTTCAAGAACAGCAGGATTTGATTACGGCGTTCAAGAACAATCAACTCAATCGTGATTTTATCGCGGTGCTTCCCTTTCAAGGTCCCTCGCACAAAGGGATGCCGGAACTGCATCAGCTAACTCCTGCACTAACCGTTCTCCAAAAAAAAGGGTTCCGTGTTGCGCTGATTACGGACGGAAGAATGAGCGGCGCTTCTGGAAAAGTTCCTGCCGCCATTCACCTGAGTCCCGAGGCAGCAAAAGGCGGAGCCATTGGAAGGATTAAAACCGGGGACATGCTTACCCTCGACTGCGTAAACGGGACCTTAAAATGTCATGCAACGGACTTTGAAGAAAGACCCCCAATTGAGGTAAGGAACGACAACCAAAAAGGCCTTGGAAGGGAATTTTTTAAAGTGTTCCGCCAAAACGTAACCGACTCAGAAGAAGGGGCTTGTACCCTGTTTTAAGTCCTAAATCTCAGGGAAGCAATGACGGAAACCGCAAGGGTTACTAAAATGACCAGCAATGAATGAACTGTTTCGATGTGGTAGAAAGGCGCAACCACCATTTTAAAACCGATAAAGGCTAGTATGAATGCGATTCCGTACTTCAACTTACTGAATTTATCCAAGGAATTCGCCAATAGGAAATACATTGACCGCAAACCAAAAATGGCGAAAATATTCGAAGAGTAAAGGATGAAGGGATCATTCGGCGCAATGGAAAAAATGGCCGGAATGCTGTCAATAGCGAAGAGCAAATCGGTGGTTTCAACAACGACAAGGACCAAAAACAATCGGGATAGAAATACTTTTCCATCTTTTCGCAACCAAAATTTATCCCCATTATCTTCGGCTGAAACCCTAAAAAATCTGAATAAAAACTTGGCACCTAAAGATTGATTAAAATCCTTTTCCTCCTCGCGTTCCTTTACAAAAAAAGACTTTAAACCAGAGTACAAAAGAATCACACCGAAAACAGTTATCAAGGCGTTAATTTGTGTAAACCCGTTCACTGCCGGGCTTTGGGGTGGATTCACAAATTTCCAAAACGGCGGAAGGTAGGTTAAATTCATCAACCATATACCGGTGAAAATAAAAATAGCACGAAACACCATGGCCCCCAAGATTCCCCACAGCAAAATTTTATGTTGAGCCTTACCTCGTACTTCAAAGAATCGAAAAACAAGTAGGAAGACAAATAAATTATCCACCGACAAGGACTGCTCAATCCAATACGCCGATTGAAATTGCGTGAATTTTTCAAATCCCTTCTCGAAATATACAAAAGCACTGAACAGCATAGCCGTTCCCACCCATACCGCTGTCCAACGAAGCGCGTTTTTCTGTACATCCGATTCCTTTGAACTTTTGAACAAGGAGCGAAGATCCAACAGCATTAAGCATGTTACTACAAGTGCAAAAACGAGAATCATTATTTGACTGGGATTCACTGCGGTAAAGGTACGCATCAAATGCCCTAATCCGAAAAGAATTTTTGTAATTTTAACAACCCAATGCACTATCAAGTTCAAACGTTTTCCGAGTTAACCAACCGCGAAGTCTATCGAATGCTGCAGCTTCGAAGCGAAGTTTTCGTGGTAGAACAAACCTGCATTTACCAAGATATGGACAACAAGGATATTGATGCCCTGCACGTTCTTGGTACCAGTAGCAACGAAATATGCGCTTATGCCAGAATTTTAAGTACGTCAAAGGTACCGGGAGAAGTTGCTATAGGCCGGGTCATTACTTCCCATTCTCATCGTGGCAAGGGCGAAGGCCACCGCCTCATGGCATTTTGTATGAACTACGTTAAGGAACGCTTTGCCTGTCCTTCGGTACGCATTTCTGCGCAAGAACACTTAGCAACATTTTATGCTTCCCACGGATTTGAAATCACGGGAAATAACTATTTAGAGGACGGAATTCCCCATTGCGAAATGCTCTACACCCCAAAATAAGTATGAAAAAAACCCTTTTTTTTGTAAGTGCAGCACTCCTGGTCACCGCCTGCAAACCTGCCGAAACCGCAATCATCGAAGAACCTAAACTTGCCAACAGTTCCAGCACCGTATCCCTGGAACTCATAGACCGTACGATGGCACCTCAAGAAGATTTCTTTTCGTTTTGCAATGGAACCTGGGTAAAAAACACCCTAATCCCTCCCACGGAGTCGCGGTGGGGCAGTTTTAACGAATTGGAGAAATCCAACGACGAAAAATTGACCGATATTTTGGAAAATTTTGCCGCTAACCCTGGCGAAAAAGGGAGCTTGCAGCAGCAATTGGGCGCGTATTACCGAGCCTTTGTCGATATGCGGCGTCGCGATTCGTTGGGCATCTCACCGGTATTACCGCTTCTTAAAGAAATCAGTAACATCAATCGAAAGGACTTCATCGTTCGTCAAATCGCCGAACAACACCGCGAAAACATTGGAAGTTCCTTCAACTTTGGGATTGGTCAAGATTTGAAAAAGAACGACATCAACATTACCTACATGGGGCAAGGGGGACTGGGATTACCCAACCGTGATTACTATTTCCAAGAAAATAAAAAAGAACTTTTAGAAGCGTATCAAATCCACGTTGCCAAGTGTTTCGAAATGGTGGGCCATACGGCGTCGGAAGCCGGTAATATGGCAGCCAATGTGGTAAGTTTAGAAATCAAATTGGCCGATTCCATGCTTACGCCGGCTCAACAGCGAATCCCTGAATTAACCTACAACAAGTTATCGTTTAAAGAAGTTAGCGATCTCTTAGGCACCTTGGACTTTCGCTACTATCTCTCGATCCTTGGAGCCTCAACTCCCGATAGCATCGTGGTATCTCATCCTCCGTTTTTAGTGCGTTTTGCGAACTTGCTCGAGAGCGAACCACTAACGGTTTGGAAAGACTATCTGCAATGGAAAACGCTCAACCACTATGCAGGATCGTTGAGCCAAGCCATGGTCGACGTAAACTTTAACTTTTACGGTAAAACCTTACGTGGGAAAAAGGAACAAAAACCGCTTAACGAACAGGCGATCGATGAAATCACCAACCTTGAAATCGGTGAGCTTCTGGGAAAAGCTTTCGTGGATAAACACTTCTCTGCACAAGCACAGCAGCGCGTCAACACAATGGTGGACCACTTGCTGGTCGTATTCCGCAAGCGCATTCAAGCCTTGGAATGGATGAGCGCCACCACCAAGATTCAGGCAGAGCGCAAATTGGATGCGATTGGACGTAAACTCGGATTTCCCAACCAGTGGGAGGACTTTTCCTCCATCGACTTAAACCCCAGCGATTATCTAGCAAACGTGCGTGCCATGGCGCTATACTCCACGCAAAAGAATCTATCGGAATTAAAAAAACCGGTGGACAAAAACAAATGGGGCATGCCAGCTCACATGGTGAATGCCTATTACCATCCCTTATTGAACGAAATTGCCTTTCCAGCAGGCATCATGCAGCCGCCTTTTTTCGACATGGGAGCGGAAGACGCAGTGAATTACGGACGCATTGGCATGGTGATCGGACATGAGTTCACCCACGGCTTTGACGACATGGGCTCCAAGTTCGCTGCGGACGGAAGTTTCACCAATTGGTGGACGGAAGAGGACCGCAAGGCCTTCGATCAGCGAACGGCGCTGTTGGGTGAAACCTTTGCAGGATTTTGCCCCTTAGAAGATAACTGTGTGAATGCGGAGTTGACCATGGGAGAAAACATCGCAGATTTAGGGGGGCTCACGATGGCCTATTACGCTTACACTTTAACGGACGAATATCGGCGCAATGAAATCCGTGAGGGCTTTACGCCAGCTCAGCGCTTCTTCATTGCTTACGGGCAGTTGTGGAAGATCAAGTACACGGATGCGGAAATGAAGAACCGATTAGCCACCGATCCGCATTCTCCGGGCATGTACCGCGTGAACGGCCCCTTGAAAAACTGTCCGGAATTCTTTGAAGCCTTCAAGGTCAGCGAAGGAAGATTTATGCGTAACGGAAAAGACAAACTGGCAAAAATTTGGTAAGGTAAAAATGTCGAGTGGATTTGTAACACCAATAACAATAAAGGATGCGGTAGATAATATCGTAGACAGAACATATTTGCTTCCCGCAATCCAAAGAAAATTTGTTTGGGGGAGCGACCAAATTGAAGTTCTTTTTGACAGCATAATGCGTGGCTATCCCATCAACTCATTTATGTTTTGGGAAGTCAAAGAAAGCACTATAAAAAATCAGTTTAAGTTTTATCAGTTTCTTACGGAATACCGACAGTTTTTTAAAGAAGACAACCCCGACATTGACACCAAAGGTTATAAGGACTTTAAGGCGGTTATTGATGGGCAACAACGACTAACAAGTCTATATATCGGTTTAAAAGGTTCCTATGCCCATAAGTTACCAAGAAAGTGGTGGTATGACAACGAAGAAAGTATACCAACAAGGCATCTTTTTTTAAACCTTTCAAGTGCATTACCGGATGAAAACGAAAGGCAAATGACTTTTGATTTTCAATTCCTGACCAAACAAGAAATTGAACGCAAAAGCGTTACCGGAGAAATTTGGTTTAAAGTAAATGATATTTTAAAGTTTCAAAATACAAACAACCTTGACCGTTTTATAGAAGAAAGTGGATGGTTGTCTAAAACTTTCACGAAGGACACAATTAGACAGCTTCGCAAAGTAATTTTTGAGGAAAAGCTAATCAATTACTACCTTGAAACCACCCAGGAAATAGACACCGTTTTAGATATATTCATTCGGACAAATAGCGGTGGTGAACCATTGAGTTTTTCTGATTTACTGATGTCAATTACAACAGCACATTGGAAATCTGATGCACGAAAAGAAATACCCAATGTTGTAAACAAAGTTTTTGAAATCGGTAACCCTGGTTTTTTAATCAATAAAGATTTTGTTTTAAAAACTTGCCTTGTACTTTTTAACGATAACATTAAATTTCAAGTCAAAAACTTTGACCAAAGCAACGTAATTGTATTTGAAAACAATTGGGACAGAATAAATAAAAGCATTATCGAAGCCTTTACATTGCTCTCAAATCTTGGATTTAACAACCACAATTTAAGAGCCAAAAATGCAGCAATTCCAATCATTTATTACATATTTCACTGCGGAATTGAAAACGACATAAACAGCCCAATTAAATATAAAGACGATAAGTTATTGATTAGAAAATGGCTTTGTCTTTCTCTTTTGAAAGGTGTTTTTGGTAGTCAGTCAGACACCGTCTTAACGACTATTAAAAAAGCAATCAAAGCGGAACTTTCAGACTCAAGCAAACAACCAGCTTTTCCACTTGATAGAATTAAAGACGAATTTAAAGCCAACCCCGCCAAAAATCTTTTATTCGATAATGACTTTATTGAAGGACTTTTGACAACTCAAAAAGATGCTTCGGATTGTTTTCCAATTTTGTCATTAATTTATTCGCATTTAAACTATGGAAACCAAGACTACCACAAAGACCATTTACACCCCGCAAGTTATTTTTATAACAGCAAACGAGCTGACTTTCAGACAGAGGAAGATTTTAAATTTTACACCGACCCGACCAATTGGAATAGTATTTTAAATCTCCAACTTCTCAACGGAACTTTAAATCAATCTAAACTTGACACGCCGTTAAAAGATTGGGTTACAAAAAATAACATTGACCAACTAAACCAACTTATACCATCCGTTAGTTTAGATATTTCAGACTTCAGAACATTTTTAACAGAACGTAAAAAGTTACTTGTTGGACAATTAAAGAAAATGGTATAATAACATTGAAAAACACAGCAGTTAGCATGTTTTGTGTCAGACGGTTTGACGTGTAAAATTCGAATTTTTAGCTTCGTATTATGTTCAGTACCCATTGATTACGAATTTACGAGACGCTCGGAAATCCCCAAACTTCCCAGCTGCCCCCCTCACTTTCCCCCTCAATCCTCCAAATCAAAGCTTTGATAGCTCTTGTCTTGGAAGAGCAATGCTGCTTTTTGCACCACCTCGTTGAGGTCATTGAAGATTTGGTACGATTCGCTGTAGCCAAATAAATCTTGGGCAATGTTGGACTTCAAACGCGTTCGAATCGCAAGGCCGCTGATCTTGTAGGCTTCTTCGTCAAAGGTTAATTTGGGGTCTTCTTTCAGCACATAGGCAAAGAAATCGTCCATTCGCGCCTGATCCATCGTAAAATCCGCAATGAATTTCTTAATATCCGGATAAGTTTTCTTCATAGATTCACGCTTTGAGTTCACGTAGTTCAAACTGTACGAATTCACATGCCCTCCGCGGATTAAGCTGCTGTAGAAATCCGTAACATCCGAAGTATCCAAGGCCACAAAAACATCGGGCATGATGCCGCCGCCTCCGTACACCAAGCGGTTTTTAACCTTCGTGTAGAATTTTAAGGAGTCCGGTAATTTGATCGAATCTGCGTGCTGGAACTCCCCGTTTAAGTAGCGTTGCGTCAAGTCTTTGCGGTAGGTCTCCACATCCTGATATGGCTTTTGGATGAAGCGGCCAGTAGGCGTGTAATAGCGCGCAATGGTAATTCGAAGCTCGCTGCCGTCGGATAGCGGCGTTGGGCGTTGTACCAATCCCTTGCCAAAGGTGCGTCTTCCAACCACCAGTCCTCGATCCCAATCTTGAATGGCACCGGAAACAATTTCGCTGGCTGACGCCGTATACTCGTCTGTTAGAACAATCAAGCCACCTTTTTCCCAAAGTCCTTTTTTCTCGGCAAAGAGGTTGCTACGCGGTTGCGATCTCCCCACGGAATACACTAACAATTTATCGCCGGCAATGAATTCATCAGCAACGCCTCTTGCAGCATCCAAGAGTCCGCCACCGTTACCTTGAAGGTCGAAAATTAAGTTTTTCATCCCTTGACTTTTAAGGCTTCTTAAGGCCTGTTGCACCTCCTCCACCGTAGTTCTGGAGAAACTGTTCAACTTGATATACCCCGTTTCCTTATCGACCATGTACGTGGCATCCACCGAAAAAATGGGAATTTTATCGCGGGTAATGTTAAATTTCAAGGCGCTGCTTTTTTTGCGCAAAACCTTCACCAACACCTTAGTACCCATTTCCCCCATCAATTTTGCGCGCACCTCGTTGTTTTTCAATCCAACGCCCGCAACGGATTTTCCATCGACTTCGACGATTTGATCTCCAGCCTGAATGCCCAACTTTTCACTTGGTCCACCAGGAATGGTCGCCACCACCATCAAAGTATCTTTCATGATTTGAAAACGGATACCAATGCCTACAAAACTCCCATTGATTTGCGATTGAGCCTCTTGGGCTTCTTCCGCAGGAATGTAGGTGGAGTGCGGATCCAATTCTTCCAATAAGGCAACAATCGCGGTTTCGGTGAGTTTTTTGGTGTTGACCTCGTCCACATAATTTCGCTCTATTTGTTGAATGACTTCTTTGAATTTTTGACTTGTAGAAATCGTCGCAGGGTCATATTGTCCGTAAAATAGGAGAATCCCCGTAAGAAATAAGAAAGCAAGAAGATAACGCATGAAGGTTTTTTTAATGAAACGTCTCCTCCAAAAATAGTAACACTTGAGCGATTAACCGTCAAAATTTTTGTGAATAACAAGATATTTAGAATTTATTGGCAAATTTGTTTTGTGAAACAGCGAAGCCGATTTGGAATTGTTCGAATTGTACTGCTATGTGCAGGCTTACTGGTTGGATTAACGGTGTTCTGTTACCTTTTTTTGTGTTTCGCACTAGCAGCCATTCCTGTAGCTAAAGAAAAAACCAAGGACGAACGTTGTATTACGGTATATTTGATCAAGGGCGGGGTTCACACCGATTTTATGGTTCCTGTCCATACCCCCACCGAAGATTGGTCCCAAAGCTTTCCTTATTCCAATAACAAAATTGTGGACACAACCTTTCGATGGATCCGTTTTGGTTTCGGGGACAAAGCGTTTTTTCTTACCTGCCCTACTTGGGACGATCTCACTTTTTCTAAAGCCGCAAAAGCCATGACCGGGTTAAACGGTGCCGCCATTCATGCTTATTACGAATATGAGCTTCCGGTAGACAAACCCACAGCACGCTTGAGCCTTACCAAAAACCAATACGAACGACTGTGCACCTATATTAAAAATACGGCCATTTTTGGCGATGGCAAAGCGGTTTTGTTGAAATCGGCCGAAGGGACCACCTACGATTACGACCGCTACTACGACGCTCGAGGAACGTACAGCTTAATTTCTTCGTGCAATACTTGGGTCAACGAAGGATTAAAAGCCAGCGGACAAACGGCTTGTTATTGGACCGCATTCGCAGAAGGCATATTTTTCCAATATGGCAAATAACCTCATTTTCCTTTGCTTTATGTGCTGCTTCAGCGGATTCTCGCAACGAGTTTTGCTGTTCGCTAACGGGTATTTGGGGCCTAAGGAAGATAAAACACCGAGGAATAACGGAATTAACTTACACCCTAATCACTCCTGGTATGAATACAACGATTCTACCATACAATCCTTTCAGCCCCTGGGTTCACTTCCAGGCTATTGGTATTGCTACGACGACACACTGATTAAAAGGTTTAAACCAAAGGCGGCACTGTATGTTTCCGGGCATCATCCCATTAGCACCTCAACACATCGTTCAAAACTATGCTACGGTCTTTCGTGGCTTTTTACCAAAATTCTGTTTATTCGCAGTAAAAATGGATTTGGTTTGAATAAACGCCCTAACCCTATGGGATTTAACCTCAGATATGAAAATGGAAAAATATGCGGACGAAACATGCTGAGATTTCTTAAGGACTCGCTGCCATCAGTCGGAGAACGTGATACCTTAGATATTGTTTGCCATAGCATGGGTTATGCCTACACACTGGGCATACTAACCCAAATAGACACCCGATTTCATTTGGGAAAAATACTGATTCTTTCGCCAGAATCTCCGCGACAAATGGGTTATGATTGGAACCGATTCGACGAAGTGTGGCAATACGGAAGCAACTTGGGTGAAAAAAAGGCGGATTTGATTGTTTTTCAGGACGGAATTGCCCCACAAGCCGCAGTAAAAAATTTGGACCAACTGCTTCCCGGAAAGGGAGGAAGGCTCTTTGTACCTAAAACTGCCCCTCGTGGTTCATGCTACAGCCATCACCTGTCGAAATTCGATTGGTTTTTATCCATTCGACCCGGGGATTATGGTTATTTCGGTCCTTAGGTGGAGCTTTTTTGTTAGTTTTGATTATGCAAACCGACGTATCCCTCAAACCGTATCACACGTTTGGAATCGAAGTTGAGGCACGCCTGTTTACCGAATTTCATTCTTTAGAAGAATTACAGACCTTGCTCCCCACCCTAAGGACCACACCGTTCCTAGTCTGTGGAGGGGGGAGCAACATGCTTTTTACACGGAACTTTGACGGTCTTTTGGCGCGGAACTGCATTTTGGGAATCCATGAAATATCCAGAACTGAAAAAGAAGTTATTTTAGAATCCGGAGCTGGAGAAAATTGGCATCAATTGGTGGAATCGTGCGTTGCTATGGGCTACGGAGGGCTCGAAAATCTGAGCCTTATTCCTGGGTGCGTAGGAGCTTCTCCCATGCAAAACATTGGAGCTTACGGGGTCGAAATCAAGGATGTATTCGAATACTTAGATGCCGTTGAAATTGCCACTGGAGAAATCAAGCGATTTTACGCAGAGGATTGCGCTTTCGGATACCGCGAGAGTATTTTCAAAAGTGAACTAAAAAATCAATATATCATTTGCAAGGTTGCCTTTCGGCTCTCCTTGTATCCCACAGTAAATACTTCCTACGGAATCATTGAAGCAGAATTGGAGCGCTTGTCCGTTCATGTACCAACCATTAAAGATGTAAGTCAAGCCGTAATTAACATCCGAAAATCAAAGTTACCTGACCCTTCACAACTCGGAAACGCGGGTAGTTTTTTCAAGAATCCAGTAGTTCCCGAGGCTGTTTTGGATAAAATCCGTACCTCTTACGAGAAGGTTCCTTCCTATCCTGCAGGCGAAGGAACCGTAAAATTGGCTGCGGGTTGGCTCATTGAGCAAGCCGGCTGGAAAGGCAAAAGGTTTGGAGCCGTTGGGGTCCACGAATTGCAAGCCTTGGTACTGGTGAACTACGGGGGTGGGACAGGAAAAGAGGTGTACGATCTTTCGCAAGGCATTATCGAGGATGTTCAACATAAATTCGGGGTCACCCTCGAACGGGAAGTGAACATTTATTGATCTTCTTTAAAAATCGCATCGGAAAGGCCTTTATTGACCTCATAATTGGTAAAAACTAAAAGAATCGTTCCTTTCTCGTTTTCCTTATACTTCTTCTTATCATCGTTATTTCGGATATCCGAAGCAACGCTTTTCGGCATTTTAAATTTTTTAATGTCTACGGTAAATGTCAATTTACTAGGAAGTGCGTATTGCTTGTTATGGTTGTATTCGTAGTCAATGGAAAGAGTTCCACTGCTTTTGGTCGTGAGCACCGTTCGATAAATCAGGGCATCGGACGGGGAAATGTACACTTTGGCAAGCACAATTTCGCTGTTTTCCGCACTAGGCAGAACGGAAACCAATTTCGTTTTGTGTTCATTGATGGTTTTTTCTTCCCCCAAAACCGCCGAATAGGACTTGGTATTGGTTAAAAACCCTGTTAAATCGCTTAATCCCTGCTTGGGTAGAATGGCGATTCCTTTGGATTCGACCTTAAATTTATCCGTCTTCTTGTAGTAAATGGTAGCATTTGCGATAGGAACCTTGATAAACGGGATAACTGCCTTTATTTGGAGTTCTGCTTTGTAATCGTTTACCAAGTTAATTTTATCCAAGACTGATTCAATCAAAGCGTTGGCGGTTTGCGCTTGGGTGTGACCGACCAAACTCACAAGCACCAAAATAGATAATTTTCTCATGAGGTAATGTCTTTTTTATTAAACCGAACTATGGTAATGGTCAAAAGGGCAACAATATGGACAGTGAGAATCACAACCGACTCGATGATTTCCCTTAAAGGAAATGGATCTTCAAAGATGCTTCGCCATGCTGCCATGTGGGTGGTAAACATGAAGGGCTTGATGGTATCGAATACGCTGACATCTAAGGTTCCGATAATCGTAAATAAAATGATCACCGACATGGTGGAAACGATAGGGCCCACGCTATTTTTAGCGAAGGCCGAAAAGGCCAAGGCCAAAGTTGCTACCGTCCAAAGCGCGAGAAAGGCAACTATCAAGGAAAAAACAAACCTCCAACCTAAGTCGTACTCGGCAAGGATGAGCAAGCCGTTCGAATTCAACACGATCAAGTCGCCCGTACCGAACATCCACTTGGCAACAAATAACGATAAAAAGCCAAGCCAAAAAGTCATAATCAACGTGTAAACGGTGGCTGCAATCCATTTGGAAAAAACGATCCCTGTTCGCGAGATCGGTTTGGTGGCTAACATTCGTACTGTTCCTGAAGCTTCTTCGCCGGAGAGTAAATCGCCCGTAACCAGGGCAATGAGCAAAGGCACATGGACGATCAACATTTGCATGATGATGAACGCAATCAGGTTACCGTTAAGAATTTTACCGTTAAAACTGAGGGTTTGCTCGAAGGATGCCGTAACAAAACCCACGTAAGATTTCCCATCGGCTTTCATGGCAAAAAGCACAATAAAAATAAGCAGGGTCAATGCGCCAATTCCGATGTAGCTCCGGATCTTCGTTGCGATCTTCAACAGTTCGTTGTAAGTGTTTTTCAAGAGCATTATTTCTCAGTCATTTTAATGAAAAAATCTTCCAAACTGCGTTTGGGAATTACCGATTTGAGACCACAACCGGACTCTACCATGCGTTGGATCATCTCCAGCCGTACGTCTTCAATCATTTCAATATGATAGGTGGATTTGTACAGCAAGCGCGTCACAAGCTGCGGGTATAATCGCTGCATCATGTCCTCCAATTTCGACGGATTTTCCACGAAAACCTCCAAATTTAGACTTTGCTTTTCCAGGAGCTCATGCACTTCTCCCTCCACGATGGTTCTTCCTTGATTAATGATGACCATACGGTTGGCGATGATTTCAATTTCCGACAGTTGATGGGAGGACAATAAAACGGTTTTCTTTTGTTCGTCCCGCAAACGTAAAATTAAATTGCGCACCTCAATGATGCCTTGCGGATCAAGACCGGTGGTTGGTTCGTCGAGAATGACGATATCGGGATTGTGCAGCAGGGTTTGAGCGATGCCCAATCGTTGTTTCATACCGTGTGAAAAGCCCGAAACCTTGTCTTTTTCTCGGCCATTGAGCCCCACAAAATCAAGCATTTCTTGAATTTGCCTTGGAGCAATGTCTTTGCCGGAAATGCGTGCAAAAATTTCCAAATTACGCTGGGCTGAGAGGTATTTATAAAAGTCCGGTTTTTCAATGATGCAGCCTACTCTCGAAAGTACTTCAGATCGGTTTTCATTCAAGGACTTTCCAAAAAAATTAAGGGTTCCACCGCTAGGACGAATCAAGGAGAGTAAGCAACGGATGGTGGTACTTTTACCGGCGCCGTTCGGTCCAAGAAATCCAAAAACATCGCCCTCGTTAACATGGAACGAAACGTCCTTAACCGCTTGAAAAGCGCCGAATTTTTTTTGCAGATGTTGGACTTCTATGAGAGGCATGAACTTCAAACAACGTAAAGGTACAAAGGTTGACCTATGAACCTGAGCATTTTGATTAACTTTGAAAAAAAATGAAATTTTATCTTCTTCTCGTTGGACTTCTTCCATTGCTTGGGCTTGCTCAACCATGGGTCAACAGAACCTACAGCAACCTGTACGACGTCCAAGCCCGTACGATGGTGGAGATGGGAAACGGGAACTTTCTTGTGGCGGGAACTCAGGCATTTTCTAACGGTTTTTTGGGTGTTCACGATGCAACAGGGGCATGCACCGCAACCTATTTTTTGAGCCAATCAGCGTTGTCGAGTTATTCCGATTTCAACCAAATCGTCAAAATGAACGACACAATGGCCGTCATCGGTGGCAAAATATCCCTTGCGGATGGGCCTGGGGAAGTTTGGAAAGGAATAACGGTTGCGGTAAATCAACAAGGATCGGTAATTTGGATGCTAACCCACGAAGTTTCGAGTCTTACCGATGCCGTGGTTCGCGACATTGAACCTTTTAGCGACAGCACGGTCTTGGTCTTGAGTGCTGGCATCGGAACGCCACAAAACACCCTTAGCTTGGTAACAATTGACGGCAGTGTCCTGTGGACCAAGAACTATGATGTCAACGAAACAGGATTTCAATTGAACGACTTATGCCTTGCCGACTCGAACATGTATATGTGTGGTACCCTAAACCAAGCTGGAAATTACTCAGGGATTCTCTTAACCCTAGAAACCTCTGGAAATCTCATCGATGGCTCAAAGTACAACTTCAACACGCAACCCGATTTTGTTCAACTAATTCGTCAAGGAATGAATTTGGTAGTGGCGAATTGCGGTGCCTCTTCCAGCCAATCCCTGTTAAAAATGGATTTTGCGGGAAATGTCACGGATCATAAATCCTTTACCGCCATGATGGCCATGCCACACGAGCAAGCACTTAAGCCCTTGTCGAAAATCGACTCAAGCCATTTTTGGTTCTACAATGGAGGAGATTTCGGCTCGTTGGGTTATCAAATGGATGCTGTGAGTATGATACCATACCAAGTCATTCAACACGTTGGCAACCTTCAAACCATCCTTCAACACGATACAAGTATGAGGATCTTATCCACCGGGCCAATTTATGGGGTTAAAAGCCTAGTGATAATGCAGAAACACTACGCCTTGACTTGGGCCGATTCTTTGCAAGGTTTGTTTTCCTTTTGCACCTACCCGAGCAATGAACCGCCGACGAATCAAATGGTACCCGTTAAAATTAATTTTTCGCCTGCCCTTAGCCAGGGTAATGCGCCGAACCCCCTCAACTATCCTTTCCTTGCCAACGAAGCGTGGAGCAACGAACCCTATTGCGTTGAAATGCTGGGAGGAATGGAAGAAAGCGCTGTAGTATTCGGGCCCAATCCTTGCGATGAGATGCTAAAAATTGAAGTTCAATATCCCCTCGAATACAGGGTATTAAACCTCGAAGGAAAGATCGTTCAATCGGGACAAACTAATGCAATGGGTTATATTGTTACCCAAGCTTTATCCAACGGACTCTACTTATTAGCACTAGGCGATATAACTTACCGAATTCAGGTGATGCATCAGGGATAAGGCTTTGCAGGAATTAAAGCTTGTTTTCAGGTATATGACCTATTGATATAATATTAACTTTGAGACAACCTATCGATTTATTAATCGTTTTACAAACAGAAGTTACAGAGACGGCGAAACCATAATGTAGTACGCTAAATTGTGAAATCCTTGAAACAAAATATTACATTTTTCTTATTCATTGGAATGGTAACGTTTAAATTTTTAGCGCAAAACCCTTCCAATGGTTCGTTTACTAACGCTACCGGAAATTCAGTAACACCTGCCACTTGGACAAATACCTTAGGGTATGACCCCAGCACCAGTTTTGGGGTTTGGCCGTCGGTGGATGTTCTGGACATTGCCTTCAGTTCCTATTCCGGTACTTCGACCGTTCCTTGCATTCCTTCCCCCGACGGTGGCTCTTGGGTGGGATTGAGCGATTTACCGATGTACAGCGAAAACGAAGCCATTCAACAAACCGTATCAGGGTTTGTGGTGGGCCAGACCTACACCATTTCCTATTATGCGGCGAATTTTGGAGGTTCCCCCTTCGATGACGAAGGATACGTTCGGATGTATTTTAACGGCGTGCAAATTGCTTCGAGTCCACTCCTACCCTTGCTGGCGAATACTTGGGTTCCCGTAACGGCGACCTTTGTTCCGTCAACCACCAGCGGCGTACTTCAAATCGATGCTTCTACCACCTCTTTACCATCTGGTAATGGTTCGTATTTTTCGGTGGATGGTTTAACGATTACTTTATCCACTCCCGCACCATGCAATGCGGGCAATACCGCCCCAACCTTAAGCCAAGCAACGGCTTGCATTTCCGGAACCTACAACTTAACAACCATAGGTGCCAGCAACACCCCAGCAGGAACGGTACTTGCGTGGTTTTCCAGCAGTACGCCCAGTGCCGCGAATGCGATTGCAAGTCCAACGAATGTTACCGCGGGAACCTACTACGCCGCGTTCTACGATGCCGTGAACAATTGTTACAGCCCTGCCAGTTCAGTTACGCTAAACCCTAACCCAGACGCCAGTTTCTCCAGCGTAGAAGCGTGTTTAGGACTTCCAACGCAATTCAACGAGAACTCGACAATTTCCAGCGGAAGCATTGTGCAGTGGACCTGGGATTTTGGCGACCAAGGGAGCTCTACCCAACAAAACCCATCGCACACGTATGCCAGCCAAAATACGTACAGCGTTACTTTATCGGTGGTCAGCAACCTGGGATGTTCGGATGTGTTCACCGCCACGAGCAGTGTCATCGCAAGTCCAACGGCGAGTTTCCTATACTCCCCGAGCGAGGCGACAATATATAACCCAACGGTGAATTTCTTCAATACTTCCACTGCTGGGAATATTACATGGAACTTTGGCGATGGTCAAACCTCCTCTGAAGAAAACCCCATTCACACCTATTCCTCCTCGCAAGGAAGCTATACTGTGACACTCATAATTGGTTCGGGTTCGTGTTTGGATACTGCGAGTGCGACGGTGGTCGTGCAAGACAACCTGATCTATTATGTTCCCAACACATTTACGCCGGACGGGGATATTTTCAACCCAACATTCAAACCGGTATTCACTTCGGGATTTGACCCTTACGCCTACAGCCTCATGATATTTAACCGTTGGGGAGAATTGATTTTCGAATCGAGAAACACCCAAGTTGGTTGGGATGGAAGCTACAACAACCAAATCGCACAGGAAGGAGTATATACCTGGAAAATTCAGTTTAAATTACTCGACGGGGACGACAAACGCGAAATTTACGGTACGGTATTGAGCATTAGGTAAGGGGGAAAGGCGAATATTAAGTTCGTGGAGCCACCAACATGCCAAAAGGCCACTCCGATACCCATTCTCAAATGAGCGTTCGTAGAACTTCGGTAATTCGGGCAAATTAACCAAGAAATAACATAAATGCCTTCATATTCTGAAAAATCTCATGGGCTAGGCGCGCAATGTCCTAAAAAAAGAGTATTATTGAACGTTAAATATGGAGTGTGGATCCCAGCGTCGCTCTAGCGGAAAAACCGGGGCGAAAGCGAAAAACCAAAGGAGTAGCAAAAAATAAAGTAAAACCATGAAGAAATTTCTAGTATTGACAACTATGCTGCTAACCATCGGGGCCCTAGGTGCGCAGACCAACATTCGGCAAGGCTCAAGTTCTTACGGCAACGTTTTGTACAATTGGGACGGACAAAACCTCCGACAAGGATCAAGTTCTTATGGTAACGTCATTGTAAATTGGGATGGTCAGAATATTCGTAAAGGTTCAAGTTCTTATGGAGATGTTTTATACAATTGGGATGGGAAGAATTTGAGAAAAGGGTCTAGCTCCTACGGGGACGTTTTATACAACTGGGACGGAGTAAACGTCCGTCAAGGCTCGAGTTCATATGGTAATGTGCTTTATAACTACGATGGTCAAAATGTTCGCAGTGGCTCAAGTTCTTACGGTGATGTCATATACAACACGGATGGAAAGTTGCCAATTGCGGTACTGATATACCTCATTGAATGATCAGCACTTTCTGGAAGCAAGTATGCTCTAAAAAAATGAAAAAATTAAAATATTTCGCCGTTTTTACCCTTCCAATTTCGGTTTGGATAAGCTTCGAATGCAACGGCATTTTAACGTTTCTTCCACTTTTTATTTTCTTCGGTTTTGTTCCCTTACTCGAACTTTTTTTGAGGCCCAATTCAAAAAATTTAGAATTGCATGAAAAAGAATTGGTCGAAAAAGACCGCTTTTATGATTCGATTCTATATTTAATGGTCCCCGTACAATGGTTCTTTGTATTTTATTTTCTTGCCACTATTGCTGAGGCAGAAAATACATCGGATTTGACTGGACGAATTTTTTCCATGGGCCTCATGTGCGGAATTATCGGGATAAATGTGGGACATGAACTTGGACATAGAATGAAAAATTGGGAAAGATTTCTTGGAGAGGCCCTGCTATTCTCGTCACTGGAAAATCATTTTTTGCCCTATCACAATAGAGGGCACCATACAAACGTTGCAACTCCTGCTGATGCGGCCACAGCACGAAAGAACGAACCCATTTACGTTTTCTGGTTTCGCTCCCAGATTGGAAGTTACATCCAAGCTTGGCAAATTGAGAATACACGAATGTCAATTATGAAAAAACCATGGTTTTATTGGTCGAATAAAATGATTCAATACTCTTTTCTGTACGGCGTTTGGCTAACGTTAGTCTACAACTTCTATGGTTTAAACGTATTTCTTTACTTTCTGAGTTCTTGCGCAATAGGAATTCTTCTACTGGAATGCGTAAACTATATAGAGCACTACGGACTCATACGAAAGCAGCGAGAAAATGGAACTTATGAAACCGTGAAACTCTGGCATTCTTGGAATTCGAATCACGTCATTGGGCGGGTAGTTTTATTCGAATTGAGCAGGCATTCGGATCATCATTATAAAGCTGATAAACCCTATCAGAACCTAGAGTCGAATGCGGATTCTCCGATTTTACCCTCCGGTTATCCAGGCATGATTTTATTATCCTTCGTTCCGCCACTTTTTTTTAAAGTGATGAATAAACACGTTGAGATGGCTCTTGCAAAATCGAAATAAGCCGGTAAAGGAGTAGATGTAAAAGATTGCTCGCTAACGCTCGAGATCCCCGAAAAGGGATGGCCTCAAAACCATCAAAAGCAACGCTTGCTCCGAAGTCGCAACCTATCTTTTTTACGATATCATCAACCAATCTGTGAGTTGGGGATTATGCGCCAAGGCGCATGAACCCTAGAGGGGTATGCTTCAAAACAATTAAAAGCCAGTTTGCTCCAAAGTCGCAAACTATCTTTTTGCTTTTCCATGGTTAACATTTGGATTATCCGTCAAGACGCATGAACCCTAGAGGGGTATGCTTCAAAACAATTAAAAGCCAGTTTGCTCCAAAGTCGCAAACTATCTTTTTGCTTTTCCATGGTTAACATTTGGATTATGCGCCAAGGCGCATGAACCCTAGAGGGGTATGCTTCAAAACAATTAAAAGCCAGTTTGCTCCAAAGTCGCAAACTATCTTTTTGCTTTTCCATGGTTAACATTTGGATTATGCGCCAAGGCGCATGAACCCTAGAGGGGTATGCTTCAAAACAATTAAAAGCCAGTTTGCTCCAAAGTCGCAAACTATCTTTTTGCTTTTTTCCAGTGTAAAAGCAAGCTTTTCCACCGTTTTAAAAGCAAAAAAGCCAGCCTTTCGGCTAGCTTTTTAATTGTTTTAGCGGAGAGTGAGGGATTCGAACCCCCGGAACCTCGCGGTTCAACGGTTTTCAAGACCGCCGCAATCGACCACTCTGCCAACTCTCCGTGGCAAAAGTAGTCAATGTTGGCGTATTTCCAAGAAACAATCAACGAAAATTCTTGAGCTTCAAACGAAGTCAAAACGTTTTTTAAGTCGAGCTGTTTTTAAGCGCAGTATAAACAACGTGGGGAAAGCTGACAGCCGCCAAGAAAATAAAACCCTGTCCCCATGAAACGGGAACTAAGGTCAAAACCAACAATAAAAGGATTATGGAACCCAAGGAAAAGGGCAAGGCCCTAATCCACAATTGCCCGTTTGTTTTCTGTACCTTGCGCTTTAACTGACTCCACCCGTACAAACTATGTTGAAAAACAAAAAATACACCAAAGGCTGCAATCAGTGGTAGGAAAGAAAACAAGGATAAAGCTAGAATACTCCAAAGCATCGCCCACTTCCTTCGGCTTACCAGTAAGAAAAAGCCTCCCATTGCAATCCAAATTACCCAAACGTAGTCAGGTATGCCCCCCAATTCCCAAGTAGGAATGTTCATTTCCGATAATATACGAGCGCATTCCCTTTCATGGCTTATCAGGATTCCCCCTAAATAATAACTCCCCCAAAGGAAACCATGAATGACATTTTTATTGCCCCACGCCAAAAAATCGGTATTTCCAAAATGCCATGACGAAAAAATTAAAAAAAACAACAATCCTAGAAACGGATACACCCAAAACAACGCGAAAACAAATGCTCCCATTGCAAGGTAAGCCAACACATATTTCAATAAATTAAATCCAGTGGGCTTTTTCAGAACATAAAGATGATCTAAGGCACCGTGAGGTATACCGACAAGCAACATGCCTAAACCTAATAGGCCATATACTGTCGCAATCTGTTGAAACAAACATAAGAGGTATACTACGATACCCGCCAATAAAATCAGGGGTATCTTCAATAATTGTGAAGGGGCCCGCCATGCGATGTCCTTAAATACTGCTGTTAAAAATAGAGAAATAGGCAGGCTGCTTAGTAAAGCAATATCCTCCTTAATTCTGGTGCGTTCGTCCAAAAATCGAAGGACTTTGTCTACAGGATTGCGCTGAAATAATTGTTCAAAAATGCGTTTTCCGTGATTTGGTTGGTCCCTCAATAATTGCAACAAGAGGCGATCATAATAATGGAATCGCGAAGTTCGGTAAGGCAACAAAGGTTTTTGATCCACGATACTTTGCACCACGAGGTGTGCATAGGTTAGAGAACGTTCAAACGAATAGCCCGTACTCGGCTTCAACATCCCCGCACGTTCTCCGGTGTTAATCCATTTTTCATGAAGGTTTGAAACAACTCTTGAACCAATAAACATAGGAATAGCCCCCTGCTCTTTTTCTTGGATTAAATACCTTATTGACCGACTTTCCAGATAGCGTTTTAGTGCCCCCTCAGCCTGTTCCAGTGTAATGATTTGCTCACCAAATCGAGTGATTTCGACGAGGGCACGATGTTCATCGAAAGGCAACACATACATAAATTGAGTGGCTCCTTCTTGTTCAACGTTAAAATCCATCATCGTGAAACATTCAGGGTCAAAAACGGCCTCTTCCGTTTGTATTTCCCAACCTGAAAAACTCTGCAATAAACGGGCTTCAGATATATTCGGCGCCTCATAACTCGGTGGTCGATTATCGAAAACATAGTTCGCCGTGTAGGTCTTACCATCGATCAAAATAAGGGCTTTGCCCTCAAAAATATTCGCTGAGCCTTGGTAGTGTACTGGTAAATGCAATGCACTCGCTCGTTCTAAAATCTTGCGGACTTGAGCATTCAGTGCCACACCGGGAACTCGGTAATACTTTACAGGATCGAGCGATTGAACGGTTCCACCAACAAAAACACTGTTCCACGTATTTTGAACTAAATCTTGTAAAAAACCACCCTCGACCCTACTTGGCTCCATCCAAAAACAAAAGGTACGGTCGTTTTTTCGTTTGTCGTCGGGTTCGATCACCAAAATCCGTTTGCCTTGAATCAGGCCTCGCTCCTCAAGTTGTAGCAGCGTCAGTGCGTTACCACAGCCCAAACCGATGAAAGCATAATCAAAGAGGTCATTAGACGTAAAACTCATTCAGTGCAAGACGGTTGATGGGTAATAGCAACGTAATAGCCCGTTAAAATACTATTTGTTTTAGAAATATTTTGAAGCCAAGCCAGAAAATTGGCATTATTTACTTCGAACGCTCCTTCGCGACCATTTACCCTTAATGAGATGGAGGATATTGGAGTCCTTGACATCGAGTTATAAGTGCTGCGGATGGAATCATTGGAAAGGATATAAAATAAGAAATATTCCACCCGACTGGCTATACCTCCGTTCGTAACCAAAAAATAAAGGGTTCGTTATGACAACCATGAAACAACTCATCACGCTTTGCGCCGCTTTTTCGGCCCTGGGATTACATGCACAATCCTACGAAATTCTACAACATTCGCAACCCATTAACATTGTGGAACTGCCGCAACTCAATTCCGAGGATCGGGAATGCAATATCAGCTTGTTGCCCAACGGGAATTCGTTGTTCTTCATGAGCCATCGCCCAAGTCGCGGCGGCTCCGGAGGCAGCGGTGATATTTTTCAAAGCGACTTCGTGAACGGAGCTTGGCAGGCCCCAGTTGCCTTAGCATCCATTAATACGTTTTCTGGTGAAGATGAACCTACCTTTAGCAGCGACGGCACGGAAATGTATTATCAAAGTTGGGCCGGCGACTGGAGATCCATGGGGGGTCCTTATTACCGGGCTGAAAAACGCAACGGAACCTGGGTGAAAACCGGGAGTATGGGGGCCAATATCAATCGTTTTTTTAGTTTGCAATCTCAAGCCAACTTCGGATTTGGAACGGACGGAATGGCCGTATCCGCCGATGGAAAATTGTTCATTGTAGCCTGCGGGCCGAATTATAATGGCCCCATGGATATGTACTACAGCGTCAAGCAGCAGGGTGAATGGAGTTTTCCTCAAATCATGGGAGTATCAACGCAAGGAGACGAACGATCCGTTTTTATTGCAGCGGATAACCGCACCATTTATTTTAGCAGCGACGGAATGGGGGGCTATGGTGGTTTGGACATTTTCAAAGTGCAGATAGAAAATAACGGCAAATTGGGAGAGCCCGTTAACATTGGGGCTCCGTTTAACACGCAAGCTAACGACATGGGCTTTGTGGCCTCAGCCGATGGTAAATCCGCGTTTTTTATTCGAAACCTGGATATCTATTTTGCCGACATTTCGGCATTGACGGAAAAAATAAAACCCATGGATCCATCCTCAACCCGTGAGGATGTAACGGAAACTCCTTTAAAAACAGACCCCACCCCCAACGAAGCCCCACGTCCAAAACCTTTAACGCTATTTTTCAACCACGACGCAGATCAACCCCTAGCCCAAGAACTGCAAAAATTGAAGGACTTCAACCCGAATGGGCGGCCTCTGCTGCTTCAAGGATATTGCGATTCCGATGGGAACGAAGCCTACAACATGGATCTGGCAAAACGGCGTTGTGAAACGGTGAAAAATGCCTTAATTCACCTTGGAATAGCCAGTGAGCTTATTGAAATTCAAGTTCATGGCGAAGGCGATCCTGCCGCGACGAACGCAACCGAAAAAGGAAAGGCGGCAAACCGTAGGGTGGTGATTAGATTACCATAAAGGCTTATGCGTCATTCCGAAACCATGAATACCTTTCGAACTCCACCATTTAATCCAGCATTTCTTCAACCCCACGATTCCTCCGTGTAAAAAACGGTGCCTTTGAATAAAGCAACCACCTGCTCCTCTTGGTTTTTTACCTCTACCTCAAACCTACCCACTATTTTTCCACGACTTAATTCTTTGCAATGTGCGGTCAAAACATCTCCTAAAACCGCTTTTTTAACATGGGATATTGCCGTCTCAATGCTCATAGCCACCTTTCCGTGAGCATTAGCTGCAAAGGCCATTGCTGAGTCCGACAAGGAATAGGTAATTCCTCCATGGGCAATTTTAAATCCGTTGACCATAGACGCCTGAACGCGCAAGCGAACAGAACAAAATCCCGCCCCTAGATCCAAAATTTCCATGCCCAATTCCTGGCTAAACGCGTCCTCACCCCACATGCGTTCGACGATTTGTTGCGGAGTTAATTTCATCCTAAATCGGCCAATGAAAACGTCGAGTCCAAGCGAATACCGCGTTCTGTATTCGCCAAGGTACAACACTGATTTACGCTGTCATGTTCGAAAAACAGGACATATTGCTTCTCCAGCGCATCTTGCAAAAACCGTTCTTTCTCCACAAGCGTTTGCAAGGGGCGAGTATCGTATCCCATAACATAAGGCAAGGGAATATGACCAACGCTAGGCAACAAATCCGCCATAAAAACTACCGAACGACCTTTATATCGAATATGCGGAATCATCATGCTTTCCGTATGCCCATCGACGAACAGCATATCGATGCCCGGAAACACGTTTTTGGTAAAATCTCCGGTTCGTTCGATGAATTTCAACTGACCGCTTTCTTGCAAGGGTAAAATATTTTCCGACAAAAAGGATGCTTTCTCACGGGGGTTTGGTACCGTAGCCCATGCCCAATGCTGTTCATTGCTCCAATACGTAGCATTTTTAAAAACAGGACGATAGCCGTTTTTTGCGTCATTCCAAACAATTGCCCCACCGCAATGGTCGAAATGCAAATGCGTTAACACGACGTCGGTGATGTCGTCGGGATGGAATCCAAGATGGTTCAAGCTCGAAAAAAGATTGGCCTCTCCATGCAAAAAATAATGCGAAAAAAACTTCTCACTTTGCTTATCTCCGATACCGCAATCCATCAAAATTAAACGAGGACCATCTTCAATGAGCAAGCAACGCAAAGCCCAAGAGCACATGTTGTTTTCATCGGCAGGATTGGTTTTCTGCCAAAGGGATTTTGGCACTACACCGAACATGGCACCTCCATCCAATTTAAAAAAGCCCGTATCAACAACGTGTAATTTCATGATTTCTTTCTTGCGCTCACGTTCGCTTTGATTTGCAAGACCGTGATTCCTGGATCCGTATTGGTCATGACCGTAACGGTCTTCTCTTCAAGCCCGATTTGGTTTTCTTTAGGGTGAAACGTGACCTCAATGTTGTCTTTTGCGCCGGGCAGAATGGGATTCTTGTTCCACATTGGAACGGTGCAGCCGCAAGAAGTTTTGACATCGAATACCAACAGCGGTTTCTTACCGGTATTTTGAAATTCAAATACGGTTTTATAGTCCGCGTCGGCTACAATGTTCCCGTAATCGTGAACGATTCGATCGAACTGAACCTCGCTCCTATTTTTCAAACGCTCCTGCTCCTCTTTTTCTACCGAACTTAAGGATTGCTTTAATTGTTCTTCATTTTCTTCGGTGGCAACAATGCTGGACTTAAATTCGCTTTTTTGAGCTTTCTCTGCACAAGCCAACGCGAGGTACATCAAGCTTAACACAAAAAACTTATTCATGGTATTTATCATTTCTTAAAGATAAAAAATCCCGTTGAACTATGTCAACGGGATTTTGCTAATAGGGCCTTGGGGAGGGAGACGGGTTTCGAACCCGCGACCTTCGGAACCACAATCCGACGCTCTAACCTACTGAGCTACAACCTCCGTATAGAGGCCTCAAAGGTAATACAAATTTTTATTTTTAAACGCCCAACAAACCCCTTTCTCAGTTTAAGAGCTCGATTGAAATACATCTGCGTAAATTTCGTTTACATTTGCCAAGTGAGAGTCGCATTTTTTTTTCTATTGGTTTCTTTCTGCTCTGGAAACTTGGCTCAAATTGTGACCATCACCGGAAAATGCATCGACAAAAAGGGAGCACCAATACCAGAGGTAAAGGTTCTTGAGAAAAAAGGGGTCTTAGGTCCAACCAAAACCAACGATCTTGGCCAATTTTCGCTAAGCACCACCTTTAACGATACCCTCGACTTAATTTTCACGTTTCAAACCTTCGTCCAAGAAGTGAACGTAATTGTTGGAAAGGGCCCTACTCAAACCCTACCGCCTGTTCTATTTCAGATTCAAATGAGCGAAACGGTGGTAGTTCAGCGCGCTAAAGAAGATCCTTTCACTTTGATTGAGCTTCCTAAAATTGACTTACAGCGTATGATTTCGGTGGAAAAATACCTAACGCTGACCCAGCCCGCAACATCCAACAATGAGCTCACCTCCAACTACAACGTTCGTGGCGGGAATTACGACGAAAACCTTGTATATGTGAACGGTTTTTTAGTGTATCGGCCGTTCTTGAACCGTTCTGGTCAGCAAGAGGGCATGAGTTTTATTCATTCAGCTCTTGTAGAATCCGTTAAGTTTTCCGCAGGTGGTTTCGATGCTCAGTATGGGGATCGGCTCAGTTCGGTACTTGATATCACCTACAACAGACCATCGAGTTTTAGAAGTTCGGTTGCCGTGGGTTTACTGAGCGAAGAGGGTCATGTAGAAGGAATCTTAGGAAAGCGTTTCACTTATCTCGCAGGAGCGCGATACCGCGCCAATGGATACTTATTAAATTCTTTACCCACCAAAGGGGCCTACAACCCTGTTTTTAGCGACGGACAGTTCCTCGGAACTTTCACCCTAAATCCAAAACTTACGTGGTCCTTGTTAGCGCATTACTCCTCCAACAATTACCGTTTTGCCCCTCAAACTTCCAACACGGATTTCGGAACGGCAAATGAAGCATATTCGTTTCGCATCTATTTCGACGGGCAAGAAAGCACGCGGTTTCAGACAGGAATGATAGGCACAAAACTTCGCTACACACCCACGAAACAAACCAATTTAGACCTCTTTCTCACAGGTTTTCAATCCGATGAGCGGGAGTATTTTGATATCCAAGGGCAATATTACATTAACGAACTGGAAACGGATCCCTCACAAGAGGAGTACGGCGACTCGATTGCAGTTTTGGGAATAGGCACCTTTTTGAACCATGCGCGCAACCGTCTGAATGCCCAAATAATGAATATATACCACGAAGGGTCACACCAATTCAAGGCAGATTATGTTGATTTTTACCAAACCCGATTTGCGGTGTCTCAATTAAAATGGGGCGTTGGGTATGAATACGATCAATTTAACGACGTACTTAGTGAATGGAAAATGATCGATTCGGCAGGTTACAGTGTGCCGCAAGGAACCTCCAACGAAGTAGAACTATTTGAAACCATTAAAAGTAATTTAACGCTTGAAAACCATAAGGGAACAGGGTACTTGCAATGGAACTACAGCCAATCGAAAAAACGCTTTCAGGATAAAGTCAACCTTACCCGAAAAATCAAAGAAAACGGAGTGAAACGCAAAATAAGCATTTCCGAAACCCTTCGAGAAAGCACCTCTAAATGGGCACTTTCTGTAGGTACTCGTGCAGGATATACTAGCGTAAACCAAGAACTATTTGTTACACCCAGGTTCTCATTAAGCTACTTTCCTCGCGCCTATATGGTTAAAAATAACCGAATAGTCCGAAGAAATTTGAGCTACCGATTTGCCGCAGGCACCTACTACCAACCCCCTTTCTACCGGGAGTTTAGGACCTACGATGGTAATTTAAATACCCATGTACAATCGCAAAAATCACTTCATGCCGTTATCGGTTCCGATTTGTATTTCAACTTATGGAAGCGCGATAATCCCTTCAAATTTTCCGGTGAAATTTTCTTCAAATATCTATGGGATGTAAATCCTTACGAAATCGAAAATGTTCGAACTAGATATTATGCCCATAATGAAGCTTTTGCCTATGCCACAGGATTGGATTTTAATTTACACGGCGAATTTGTCCCCGGCGTGGAGTCCTTTTTTAAGGTTGGTATTCTTCAAACCCGAGAAAACTTGCGCTATGATTCCTACAAGGAATATTACAATGCGTCAGGAGATAAAATCATATTCGGCTTCAGTGAAGACCAAGTTGTAGTCGACAGCGCTACGTTCTTTCCCGGCTTTATTCCAAGACCCACCGACCAAGTCCTCACCGTTGGCGCTTTAGTCCAAGATCAAATGCCAGGTTTGGAGGATTTTACCGTCCAGATGGGACTACAATACGGAGCCCCCCTTCCCTATGGACCACCTGGTCAAGATCGTTACAGAGATGTTTTGCGCATGAAAGCCTATTTTCGCGTGGATTTAGGATTTAGCTACAACTTGGCGTTCAAGAAAGCAGGATGGTGGCGCCGGCATGTATCCGAATCGATGGTTTCTCTCGAAATCTTCAACCTGTTGGGGGTGAACAATGTACTATCAAAGCAATGGATACAGGACGTGGAAGGTAAATTTTACAGCATTCCGAATTACCTCACGCAACGGCTTATCAACTTGAAATTCATCTGCCGATTTAATTAGACGCAAACAAAAACTTATTCGGGGAAATCAATTGGGTTTTTACGGCATACATAACAATACCTGCAGTATTTTTTACCCCTAGCTTGTGAAGAATGTTTTTACGATGTGTATTCACCGTGTGCTTACTCAAAAACAAAAGATCGGCAATCTGATCATTCGTGTACCCTTCTGCAATAAGGACAATAATTTCATTTTCTCGTTCGCTCAGCACTAAAGGATCGCACGTAAGGGCCTCAGCCTCTAGTTCATTGGGATTCAGGTTCGCTTTATTTATGGTATCCAAAATCTTTCCGCAAAAAAATTTTTTTCCAGCCGCGGTTTCATTGACAGCATCTGATATTTCGCTAAGGCTACAATCTTTTTTAATGTAACTCATAACGCCACCACGCAAAGCATCTACCAAGGTTTGGGCAGACTGTAAATACGTTAGGCCAATAAACCGCAATTTAGGGTTCAACCGCAAGGAGGACGCGACATCGTTAATATCGAAACCGGGTGCCGTATAATCAATAATCACAAGAGCTTTCCCAATGTTACGAGAAATTGCACGAAGTTCCTCTGAATTTTTTACCTCTATCAACTCTTCCACCCGATCGTGTTTCTGGAGCGTTGTTCTAAGCCCAACGCGCAAGAGTTCATTGCTATCGGCGATAATTACCTTCACTTATTTAGAATGATTTTAAACAAAGATACTGCACCAAAGTCAAACTGCGTTCAAAAAGAGCGAAAAAAATTATCGCGCTTTTCACGAGGTTGTCTACATGACCAATAATTGCCCCTATCTTTGCCAAGTGAATACCCGCATTACACAAAACATTTCTATCGTTATCAAAGCTTTGAAACGTGGAAATGCTGTTGGCATTCCCACCGAAACGGTTTATGGTCTCGCGGCAAACGCTCTCCATTCCGATGCTGTAAAATCCATCTATGACATCAAAACTCGCCCGACCAATAACCCCCTCATATTGCATTTTTACAGTAAAGAAAAGGCACAGCCCTACATTGCTGAATTTCACGAAGAACTTGCGCTTCTCGAACAAGCATTCAGTCCGGGCCCAATTACCTTTCTGGTGCCAAAAACAGACCTCGTTCCGGATTTGATTACCGCTGGTTTACCTCGAGTGGCTATCAGGTTTCCTTCGCACCCCATGCTTCGAGAACTTCTTTCCAACATTGAATTTCCGATTGCGGCTCCGAGTGCGAACAAATACGGTGCTGTTAGCCCAACGCAAGCAATACAAGTTAAACAACACTTGGATGGAGCGATTCCTTTTGTATTAGATGGAGGTCCTTGCGCTTTCGGCCTCGAATCAACCATCGTTGGCATGGAGGAAAACAAGGTAATCGTATACCGACACGGGAGCATCGCCTTGGATGACCTTTCGGTAGTACTTGGGTACGTTCCAAAAATAAAAAATCAAACAGACGATTTGCCGATTACCTCGGGAATGGTCAAATACCACTATGCACCAAAAACACCCCTGCGCTATTTTAATGCTTCCCTGACGCCCGAGGAAAACATTGGTTATCTCTTTTTTTCATGCATCCCAGAAGGGTTTCCTGCTCATCAATGCATTTTGCTGAGCGATAACGGTGATCAAAAACAAATTGCGCGGAACTTATACCGTTCCTTAATCGAAATGGATGCTAAAGGATTTTCGGGAATGTACATTGAAAAGCCCTCCAAAAAAGGGCTAGGCCTTACCCTCTTGGACCGGCTCAATCGAGCGACTGCCAAATTTAAATAGCAAAAAAAAACCACCCTTTGAAGAGTGGTTTATGGATATCCTTGAGCCGGTTCCTATTTCATCGTACGGCCGAAACGGTTTTTAAACTTATCAATGCGCCCCGCAGTATCTACGAACTGAGCAATACCCGTAAAGAATGGGTGCGATTTATGGGAGATATCTAACTTTACGAGAGGGTACTCGTTGCCATCTTCCCACTTAATGGTTTCTTTTGAAGGGGCACAAGACGGACATAAGAAAGCGTAGTCGTTAGACATATCCTTAAACACCACCAAACGGTAATCTTCGGGATGAATCTCTTTTTTCATGGAACAAAATTGGAGTGCAAAGATAAACGTAAAATGTTAAATCGCAAACCTGTCGAAGAAAATTCAACCTAAACTGGTAGAAAAACGCTAAAAAATACTATCATGAGTGTAAATTCAACGATAAACTATGCCTAATTTTACCCATTACCCGCGGTACCATGAAATTCTCTAAAGCGATTTCTTTAAAAGACCTTGCCCTGCTAACGCAATGTGAATATCATGGTCCTGACCATCTTTCGGTGCACGGCATCAATGAAATTCACCGAGTTGTGCAGGGCGATATTGTTTTTGTTGATCATCCGAAATATTACGAAAAAGCACTAAGCTCCGAAGCAACCGTGGTGATTATTGATAAAGATTACCCCTGTCCGAAAAATAAAGGACTGATTATTTCACCGGAACCCTTCGAAACATTTAACCGAATCGCAGAACATTTTTATCGTAATCGAGCCATTACCCCAACAGATTCCTCGCTTCATTCGAAATATCCTGGGGTTTTCTTCGGTCAAAACGTTCGTATCGGCAACAGGGTAACCATTTTTCCGGGGGCCCGCCTTCTCGACGACACTGTTGTTGGCGATGATGTCATCATCGGATCAAATACGGTTCTCGGTCAGCATGCGTTTTATTACAAAAAAAAGGAAGGACAATATTTTGCTTTGTTCAATTGCGGGGCTGTTGAAATTGCCAACGGGGTGGAAATTGGAGCCAATTGTACCATTGATCGTGGGGTTACCGACATAACTTACCTGGGCAGCGGAACGAAAATTGACAACCTTGTGCAAATCGGGCACGATACGCGCATCGGCAAAAATTGCTTGTTTGCGGCTCAAGTTGGCATAGCTGGGTGTGTTGACATCGAAGACGGCGTCACCTTATGGGGGCAAGTTGGTTGCGCCAGCGGGGTTAGAATTGGGGCGGGAGCGGTGGTTTTGGCAAAAAGTGGAATCTCCAAAGATCTTCCGGGAAATGCTACGTATTTTGGAGTCCCCTGCGGCGAAATGCGTGAAAAATTCAAAGAAATGGCAGCACTGAAACAGGTTTCATCCATGCTTAGCGCTAAAAAATGAGTGATAGAACCATTGCGAACTTAACCAATCTCTTAGAGCTTCATTCCCTGAAACTCAACTCATTGCTTTCCATAAGTACGGCAATCAACCAACAAGAAAGCACGGGTGGGTTGCTCAAAGCCTACAGTTTTGCTTTAAAGGAGCAATTGGGCTTCCGCAAACACCTGCTTATATCCGACTTCAACGGTTGGAAAATTTTTATAAAATCCGGAACCAAAGTAAAAACGAACCTCGAAGAAAATTTAGAACATTTAATGAGGTGTAAAGAACTCACCTTTATCTCTGAATCAAACTCTGCTTTACTCAATCAATTTGATGTTATTATTCCTGTAATTCACGGAGACAAGCCTCTCGCATTCCTTTTAATCACGACGGAAAAACAGGTAGCGAGCGGTACCGATTTACTTGAATTTGCCCAAATTCTGACGAATTTAATTTGTGTCGCCATTGAAAACAAGCGTTTAGCCGAAACCATACAAGCGAAAGAGCTGATTCACCGCGATCTTGCCACTGCCTCAGAACTTCAAATGTTGTTGTTCCCTTCCAATTTACCATCCAACCGAAAAATGGATGTTTCCGCGAAATACGTGGCACGTGACGTAATCGGTGGAGACTATTACGACTTTATTCCTCTTGGAGATGAAGAATACATTATTTGCATTGCGGATGTCTCGGGAAAAGGCATTTCCGCTGCACTTTTAATGGCCAATTTTCAAGCAACCCTGAGAACGCTCTTCCGATACCAGCGCTTCGATCTCTCTTTTCTCATCGAGGAACTAAATAAGAAAGTGTTGGCCAATGCAAAGGGAGAAAAATTCATCACCTTTTTCATCGGCCACTATAATGCCTTTACCCGAAAACTGAAATACATCAACGCCGGTCATAATCAACCGCTGTTGCTCATTGACAAAAACGTCCACCTGTTATCCGAAGGATGTACCGGGCTAGGTATTATCGATGAACTACCCAGCATCAAAGTCGGAAAAATTGAAGTCCCCGTAAAGAGCACCCTCGTGCTTTACACAGACGGGGTTGTAGAATTGGAAAATAATCAGGGAGAGCAATTCAGCCTGGAGCAACTCATTAAAATCATTCAATCATTCTCTACCTTAAAAATGGAAGATATGAACAGCATTTTATTTTCCAAGTTAGACGAGTGGAAAGGAGAACTTCCTTACGGAGATGACACAGCAATTTTAAGCTGTAAGTTCTTCTGATGCTTATCGAATAAGGTACATTTTTCCTAACCCTTTGTGAAAGTGGGCGTCTGCGCCTGATTCCAAATGTTTTATTTCCTTGCCGGAAGAACTCACGTGAACACGGTATAAATAGACGCCATTGGCTAATAAATCCCCGTAATCATCGCGCCCATCCCAAGCATATTCCGTAATATTTCTACCGATGCGTATGTTTCCTAGATCGGCTTCTGTTATCTCGCGAACCACTTTTCCACTAATGTTCATGACTTGAATGAATACGCGGTCGGGAATCTCAGATCCCGTTAAGGTGAACACAAAACGCGTGCTCGTACTGAATGGATTTGGATAGTTCATCATTTCAGTGATGGACGACTCTTGAATTATCTTGAAATCAATTTGGTATTCATAATCTCCCGACAAGTTTCCTGAACGATCTTGGCCTTGGACTAATAAGGTGTAAGTGCCGTCTTTTGTAAACAAAACGGGATATACTATTTTGAATTTTTTATTTCCGGTATTCGCTGGAATCCAATTCATGATGGTATTCCCTTGTGCATCCACAAAGGGAATTTTTTTCATTACGCCATCAGGATCTGTTAAATAAACCGCAAATAAAGAGGTGTCACTGTCGCTGTCCATCACCAAATAAGGGTTATCATCCTTGAGCGTGATCAAAATCTCACTGCTCGGAGAAATGATATCGTTATTAAGAATATGCTCCCCGTTAAAGGTGACGTCCAAAATAGGATTAACATCTTCCCCCCCCACATTGAAAGCCAATTGCAGTATGTTGTTAATATGGGTCAACTCCGGTTGATCGGTTTGGGTCATACTTGCATCCGTGTACGGATTCACCTCCACCCTCAGCCAATTTTCCCCTTTAAAATTCATGGTTGGAATGGAAATCGTGTCGTACAGAGATGCCCCTGCAAGTAGTAAGCCCTTTCTGGGGTAAGAAATGGGATGGACGGTTTGGTTGGCATCGATAACAGCATAACTCACCAGGAGCGAATCCATGGCATAATCGCTGATATTTCGGATATTCACAGCAAATTTTAAAGGTTGTCCTTCTTGAATGGAATCATTTTCGCCCGACCAAAACAGCGCAGTTGATGCATCGATTGCAGCCTCGGGAAGTGGGGCAAAAACCACATGCCAAAAATCAAGTTGGGCTGGTGTTTGATTGGGAAGGTCCGTGTAAAAGGCGTTCAATCGTGCGTATGGAAATTGGCTTGCATCAATGAGGTTGTTGAGGTTGATGATCGAGTCTTTGGGCGTCATCAAGGTGTCAATAATATGGTCGAGGGCTCCTGCAGCATTGTAAATTTGTAAGCGCATTCGGGTGCTATCTCCCGGTGCAAATTCCAAAGAATCGCGTTTCCAAAACAGAGATTGCCAATCTTGCACCGGACCAATTAAGGGAGTGGTTTCGTACCCAATCAATTGAGAACCATAAATAACCGTATCCATGAAAATATCCTCATTCGCTTGGGTAAATTTTTCCACGACAAAGCCGGGGTTTCCTTTCTGCGTTAAAAATATAAAGGGTTTGTTGGGACGTCCTGGAACAATGCTGTCCGATCCTAACGCTGCAAACGTCTGGTACAATCCCGGGGCATAAGTATTCCACCAATCATAGCGCGTTGTCATGGGAGAATACACCAACAAATAATCACCATTCTCAAGGACATTTTGGACCAAATTTTGAAAAGATGCCAGTTGTGCGGCGTTATTTTGGTGAAACGTAAAATACTTCATCGATCGCTCCTTACAACCTGAATTGTCGTTGGCGTTTCCGAAATTATTGTTCGGATTAATTACCAAACCGTTCGGATAAGTGTATCGCGTTTCCCACGGAGTCAATGTGCCTTTATCTAAAACAGCGACGTGCAATTTCGGGGTCAAATTACAAACCTCGTACTCTTGTTGTTCACTATTTAAAAACCATGCATTATCGTAGATCAGCGGCGCCGTTGTGGCAGTTTTTACAAGGCAAGAAATCCCTTTTTGAATAGGAACAAACTGACGTTGCAGCTGAACCGTATTCATGGAAATTCCCGTAAAGGAATTTTCAACAAATTGAAAAAAGTCGTCCTGCCCCCACCCCTCTTTACCCGGAATATATTGGAAGGACCGTTGCTTCCAGGATGGAGTGAAGTTATTGACTGAAACACGCCAATAATAAACGGTGCTATCCGTAAAAATAACAGGATCGTTCTGGTTCGAAGAAACTCGTAACCATTCATTCCAATTCACCGACTTAACCCCTCCAATACCTGTTTTTGTGGCATATCGCAAAAATCCGCTGTTAAAAAGGTGGCTGGTATCCATTTCAAAGCGGTACGAATTGATCGCTGCAAGCGGATCAATGGTGGAGGCAAAAACAGCCAGGGTATCTCGCGGAACTACGGCAAAATTAATTGGTAGAACAGGCTCTATCCCGTCGACACTGATATTGAAGGATTTTAAAACCCGATTATTCTCGATTTCGTCGTAAACCTCGTCGTGAAAATTGGGAATGTCTGCCGAAATCGTGAATTGATTTAATCCGACGCCAATAAGTGGATAAAAAGGAATTTTTACAGAAAGATCCTTTTCGTAATCCATACCTGGCACAGAAAATATGTAACTGGAATCCACCGGTGAACCCGGAAAATCACGGCTGATTTCCAAGGCAAAAGTATCGAGTATGGATTGTCCTAAATTTCTCAATTTTATGGCAAGGGTAAGAGAATCCGTATTCAATGAAATATTCTGGGGTCCAAAAACAATGCGTTCTGCCGTTAATTCAATTTCAGGTTTGGTATGCCAATTAACGCGCAGCATTGGATCCCCGTGGAGAGTCATTTGCTGAAAAACAGTTTCCGTGCTAAGCGGCTGGCTAGGACTCATTACCGAGTCGATGGTGTTTTTGATGTGTTCGCCAAGGGTACCTCCGTAGTTGTGTAAACTGAATTGCTTGTACAATTGGTTCGAATATTCGTATAATGAACCTGAAAATCCATAATTCAGGGTTCCTAAATAGGCTATAACTCCAGCATTCGGGGTAAAAACAAACTCTTCGGATTTGGTTGGGGAACTGTAAAAGATGTTGCCATTATAGCAAGAATTAGCAATCAATAAAGGATATCGTCCCTGATTGTTCCACTGGTCCGGATTATCGATATTAATATCAAAGCCACTTTGGGAGGAAGTGGCATGTCCGAAAAAATTCATAACACTAACTCCCTCAGAAATTCGGTCGGAAATGCCTTGGAGTTGAGCAGGGGTTAATGGATTTGCCGACTGCTTTACTATGCGCGTAGTAATTCCGGCGAACCGGGCATTCTCAGCAGTATTGGCCATAGAATTCAAATAGGTTTGAAAAACATACTGCTCATTAGCACTTCCGCCACCCGCAAAATGAATTAAATGTTTTTGCCAATCCTTAGACGCAGTGTTGTATACCGAGGTTGAGTCTTGTGCCAATTCATATTCCTTAACTTTTTGTAAATAAAGCCCAAGCTCCGAAAGGTTGTTCGCCGCAATTCTGCCTGTTGGAATTAAAGGCGTCCAAAGATCCGTGCCGGGTAAATTCGAAGTAATCGACTGATCGCTCGACGGTTGGCCGAAAGATGGAATCAAAGATTTACTGTAATTCAAGGCATTTTGGCGTGAACCGGGGCCCGTAGCCAAAATTGTGGCCACGTTTGCTTCCCGAATTCCTTTACCAATAAGGAATAATCCTTTTGGCTTGTCTTGACTCAACGCGTACATGTAATGCGCAAAACGGCGGATTCCATTCACGTGTTTTCGCACTCCACCCCCAAATTGATCGTACAATTCCCCAACCTCTGCCAAAATTACATTGTAATCGCCACCGGCGGGCGAACTCCGATAGTTGGCGTAATCGAGTACCCCTAACTCAAGGAGTTTGGGATAAACAAAAAGCAGCGCCTTTTGGAGGTTGGGCGTCGCGGAGTAATTAAAAAAATAAGCAGAAGGGGATACAGCAGAAACCAAAGGGACATTGGTAACACTAGCGTTGGATTGCAAAACCAACTTCTGAGTAGCGTAATTTGGATCATTAGGTATCAACAACGATGCGATCGTTGCACCGGTCACGGTTTTGATAAATTTCGGCGTCGATCCAAAAGCAAAAACAATAGGATCGGCCAAGTTTACACCGGTAAGCGACAAATAGGTTTTGGGCTGAATAGGACTGTTAGTCACCAGAAACTCGGTTTTATTAGCTCCTCCCAGATTCATGGTTCGAGGGTACAAAAACGACCAATAATTAACACATTGGAAATCCGTGGCAACGCCTAAATCGCCCACAATATTCACCTTGAAATTCGTAAGCCCATTTGCGGGAAGCAAATTTACCGGAAACTGCTTGGCAATATTGATGGCGTTGTAACCCACGGTTAGGGTGTCCAAAAGAACCGAATTGGCACTACCTATCGTAAGACGGGTGTGATGGTTATACAAGTTTGGGGAGTAAGCATTTGATCCACCAACCATCACCGATGCTAATTTGATATTCGGAGCTCCAGCACCGGAGTATAAATTATCCAGCGTGGTAGAGGAATAATTCCAGGTAAAACCATTTGCACCATTTTGCATGGCCGTGCCCCATCCCTCTCCGGGTACAAACAAAGAGCTCGCCGCTTGGGAAGTAATTTCCCCTTCGTGGTAAGCGAGGTTGAATACCTGACTTTTCTCGAACAGCAGGTAGGGGGCTACTTGGTATGAGCTAAAATCAATGTCCGTTTCTTCCGTGAATCGCAAACCCGAAGCACCGTTGGTCCAGGTTATAAAGTACCGAATGGAATCGTTATAAAGGCTGTATTTCGGATTACCTAACCATGAAGGGTCGTTGTAAAGCGTAGAATCTAACCAACCATCATTCTTCTCAGCGTAGAAATAAATAAACTCAGACGGATCGAGAACGTTGTTCAAATTATCGGGAATGTAAAGAGGCTGCTCTTTTTCGCGACCAAAAACTTGAAACGTATTAAGGGGAATGCTGTTGACGGGAATTCCTGCGGCTAATAATGCCTGATAACCAATTTTATGCACCCCTGTTTGGGTAATTGGTATTGCGTAATACTTTTGGCTGTAATTTATCCACTCATTGCCATAACTCTGAGCAAGGGAAGTAAAGGCACTCAATAGTACAAGGAGGTATGAGCAAATCAGTTTTTTCATAAGTTATTTTTTCATCGGCGCTGCCAAATTGAATTTTAATGAAAAAATGTGCGTGTAGTATCCGGCATCTGCCGCACCCAAGCGCGTAAAGGCATAATCAATGTTCAACGCTTTAATTCCAATACCCACTCCCAAGTTAGGTTGTATCCCCCATTCCTTACCCCCTGCAAACGTTTGATATTGTTGTATTGAGGAAACTCCGGCACGAACTTTTACCAGATCTTTATATCCTAGCATGATTCCCCAATGAGGGTCTATTGAAAAAGGATTAGCCGAAAGCAATACGTTTCTGCGCCCATCTGTCGTTATGTCAACATCCATCTCGGTCATCATGGAAAACCCTTTTTCCTTAGGACCAATCGGATGGCTGAAGGCTGCACCAAGGACGAGCCGGGGTAAAGACAATTCCAAACCGTTGGATGGCAAATCATTTCCTGTTGCAAGAAAAACCTGCTGCATGTCTTGGGATAGGTTAAATATCCATGCGTTGAACGTGGAGGTCGCATCCCTAGCGACAAAACCAAATCTCCAATGTTCGTTGCGTTCATAGCGCAAACCGGCATCCAATCCAAAACCCCAGGATTTCGCAAAGTCACCAACACGGCGGTGAATCACCTTCACCGTTCCTCCAACCGACAAACCGGGGATTTTAAGACTTCGGGCAAATGACCCCATGAACGCATAGTCTCCTGCAGAGAAGGTGGTGATATTGTCGTAATTGATCCGGCCATCGTTGTCGATGAGTTGTGTTGTATTTGGAATATCGTCCACCCCGAAACGCAAAAACGTAAACCCTAGAGTTCCTTTAGCTCCGAGGGAATGCGACAACCCTACGTAATCGTATTTAGCAATTCCCGCAAAATATTCGGAGTGCATGGCGGAAACTTGCAACCATTCTTTCGCTTGGGATAGCCCCGCAGGATTCCAATAAGCAGAGGTAACATCGTTCGAACTAGCAACAACAGCATTGCCCGTTGCCATAGCGCTGGCGCCCACCCCTAAATGTAAAAACTCGTTTGAGTATTTTGGCGCTTGCCCCTGAACCCAAACCGTTGTCAATATAAATAATCCGCCCAATAATTGTTTCATACTCCAAAATGTAGCCTTCTCTAACTGAAAAAACAGTAAAATATTGCTTCAAACATTCAACGAGATAAAAATAAGGTTTTTTTGAATTACTTTCGCTTTGAATGAATTCAACGGACCTCAAGATGTTCAGCCTACCCAACCTCATCACTGCCTCGAACTTCATGTGCGGGATGTTCTCCATTGTTATGGCTTTTTTCGGAAGGTTAGAGATCAGCGCGTTGCTGCTAATTATGGGCATGATATTTGACTTCTTCGATGGCTTCGTTGCAAGAAAACTGGGCACCAAATCCCTGTTTGGCAAAGACTTAGATTCATTGGCGGATTTGGTTTCATTTGGCTTGGCTCCAGGAATACTCATGTTCGTTACCATTGAACTTAGGCTGAATGGAAACCTAAGTGCAACGTATTTAAAATTTCACGACTTTCAATTTAATAAGGCGACCGACTGGTTGTGCTTTTGTTCGTTAAGCATTCCTTTCTTTTCCCTTTTTCGCCTGGCCAAATTCAACAATGATACCCGGCAAAGCAATCGATTTATTGGAGTTCCTACCCCAGCGAACGCGCTATTCTTCATTTTCTTTCCCTTGTTGTATTGGCAAATAGGTACGGAAAACACGCTCCCCGTAGAACCGTCGTATCCATGGGTACTCAACCCGTTTTTTATGGCGTTTACAGCACTCGTATTTCCTCTGTTGTTAATTTCAGAAATCCCACTACTTTCACTAAAGGTTCAGCATTTTACCTTTAAAACCAACATCTATCAATGCCTTCTTGTAGGAATTTCGTTAATAACAATTTTTGTTGTGCGCATTTATGCACTGCCGATAATTGTAATTTTATACCTGATTTTATCCATTATTGAGCACAATACCCGGAAGCGCCATGAAATTCAAAGCAGAAATTGACGTTATGCCACATGAGGCCCTATTAGATCCTCAAGGAAAAGCCGTGACACAGGCCATGGGCACCATTGGTTTAAACGAAATCCAAGACGTTCGTATTGGACGACATATACGACTTTATGTGGAGGCAAAGGATGAAACTAATGCTAAGGCTAAGGTAGAAGAGGCCTGCCAAAAGATGCTGGCAAACGCGATTATGGAATCGTATTATTTTTCGATTCAAGCCGTCTAATTTTGTCCCGCCAAATTTCGACGTTTAATTGTAAAACCAATTCAGTAAATCCCGCCACCTTTCCTATATCTTCGTGGGAAGAACTCGACGAAAAAATAGCATTAGCCTCCGAGGTTCATCGGCTAAAAATTTGGCAAAACTCAACGGTTAGAGTTGCTTTTTTCGCAAGCCTTTGCCAAAAGCTCCAACAAACCAAATCTTCTTTGAAAGCAATTTACATGGCTGAATCAAGTTTAAACGAAGATCGTTTTGAACGGGAATTCCAACGAATGATTCGGCAAATCAAGGCCTATTCGAAAGAGGGCCTTACGCTTCAGGATGAAGGAATCAAGGAAGTGTTAGTTGACCGCACCTTAGAGAAACGGTGGATACCTTTGGGACCCGCCGCAGTTTTTGGCGCCTCAAACTTTCCTCTCGCTTACGGCACCCTAGGGGGTGACACCATTGGGGCCCTCGCTACCGGTTGTCCGGTAATCGTTAAAGGTCACCCGCTTCATGCAGGCACGAGCACATTCCTTGCCGATATCGCCCTATCTCTTTTAGACGAATTAAAATTAGCCCGAGGAATATTTAGCCACGTATTGGACGACGGTTTCGAAATTGGACAAAGGTTAATCCAAGATTCAAGAATCAACGTAGGAGCATTTACGGGGAGTTTGAGCGGTGGAACCACTTTATTTCAATTGGCACAAGACCGTAAATCTCCGATACCGTTTTTTGCGGAAATGGGCAGTCTTAATCCTGTGATTATCGGCAAAAAGACGTCAAACACCGAATCGTTTGTTCAACATTTGGCCACGGCAATTACCGAAGATGCGGGTCAATTTTGCACCAAACCAGGACTGATTCTAATCCCCACAGAGGATAGAAATGTGTTTGAGGAAAGTCTTACCCACCACCTGCAACGAGCAAACCCTTTTCCGATGCTTCACCCTAGCATTTATGAAAAATACAACGACCGACTGGCTGAAATAGAAAAATCCCACTGTTTAAGGCGTTTTGAACATGAAAAAAAGTGGTACGCCGACCCGGCTATATCCTTAATAAGCGCAGAAGAATTTATGGATTCAAAGGTTCTTCATCAGGAAGTTTTTGGTCCTTTTGCCTGCTTAGTATCCTACGACAACGTAGCTGAAATTCAACAAATATTTTCATGCATTGGAGGTCAATTAACCACAAGCATTATCGACTTTCATTCCGAAGCAAAAACGCTTGCGGATTTCGTCCAAAACTTCTCCGGTAGAATCATTTTCAACGGGGTGCCCACGGGAGTGGTTGTTGAACGTGGCATGCATCACGGGGGTCCATTTCCCTCAACCACCGATGTCCGATTTTCTTCGGTAGGAGAGGCATCTTTGAAGCGATTTATTCGTCCAATTTGCATTCAAACACATTAAAACGGTTTTTATTACGTTACTTTGCAGACAGAATGGAAAAAAATAACAACAACATTTTATATTTTGCCATCATAGGTGCACTGCTTCTTGGTCTGGGATCCATGGTTTTCCTGTGGACCCAAAAGCGCAGCGAACTCAATACTTGTCAAAACGATAATTTAGTATTAAAGTCCGACATGGAAAGCATGAACCAAATGCTTGAAGGATACGTCGGCGGGCTATCGAACGATTTGAAGACCGACTTTAAAAACATGCTTGAAACCTACGATAGGTTGATTGCAATGGACAGAACCAAGGCCGACAGCTTGAATAGGCAAAAAGCGCAAATCTCTGAATTACTTAACCAATTAAATACGAACAAAAAATTGTCTGCCAGAGAATTATTAAACCTCAAAAAAGAAAACGAAGTGTTGCGTTCCATCATGCGTGGCTACGTCAAACAAATAGATTCCTTAAACACCATGAACATTAAGTTGTCTTCGAACCTGGAAGAAACGTCAACCAAACTTACAGAAACCACGGCAGAACGCGATTCGTACAAGAAAGACTCTGAGGAGAAAGGTTTACAATTGAAAAAAGGCGCGAAACTTCAAGCGTATGGGTTCCTTTCCCAAGCGCTTCGCATGAGAATAAATAATACAACAATCGAAACCGAAAAAGCCCGAAACGCGGTACAACTTCGTTCCTCGTTTACCATTGGAGAGAACAACATTACGAGTGCCGGAAGAAAATCAGTGTACCTGCAAATCACCGCACCCAACGGAGAACTTTTATACAATCGCAGCAAAACACAAATTGAAACCGAAGGAGGACAACAATATTATTCGGATAAAAAGGACATCGATTACAACAACCAAGCAATCGACGTGACCATTTATTACGATTTAAAGGGCCAAGACCTCGTAAAGGGAAATTATAAGGTCAAAATATTCTGCGAAGGGCAGCTGATTGGTACCGATAGTTTTACCTTGAGGTGATATGGAACACGGTTGGGTAAATTTCTCCTGTGAAAACGGAATCGGAAAGATTGAATTCGGACATCCCCAAAGTAATTCTCTTCCGTCCACCTTATTACAAACTCTGGCAGAACAGATTGCTGAGGCAGACAAATCTCCGGATGTAAAGATCTTGGTGTTGAGTTCCAGTGGGGAAAAAACCTTCTGCGCAGGAGCGAGTTTCGATGAATTGTGTTCCATCAAAAATGCTGAGGAGGGTCTCCGCTTTTTTTCAGGCTTTGCCAAGGTTATTAATGCCTGCAGAACAGCTGAAAAACTGATCATTGGCCGCATTCAAGGAAGAGCGGTCGGCGGAGGTGTGGGACTTGCCGCTGCAACCGATTATTGTCTTGCCACGGTTAAAGCCGACGTAAAATTGTCGGAATTGGCGGTGGGAATAGGGCCTTTCGTTGTAGGTCCGGCAGTAGAGCGAAAAATAGGCTTAGCTGCTATGAGTGAACTAACCATCAATGCGAGCGAATGGCGAACTGCAGAATGGGCAAAATCCAAAGGCTTGTACGCAGAGATTTTTGAGTCCCTTGATCTGTTAGACGAGGCGACAAATTCCTTAGCAAATCGTTTGTCAACATCAAATGTTGATGCCATGAAAGAACTCAAACGCGTTTTTTGGAAAGGTACTGAGCACTGGGAGCAATTGTTGCTTGATCGTGCTAAAATCAGCGGCAAATTGGTGCTCAGTGACTTCACGCGAAATGCCATAGCTGCCTTCAAGACGAAATAGCTGTTTTTTTTTAGTTCGGGTTTGTATTATTCAAACATTAAAACTATCTTTGCGCCCCTGTAAACAAGTTTTTTTACTAATTTATGTAGATTGTGGATACGTTAAGTTACAGAACAGTTTCCGGAAACGCTGCTACAGCGAACAAAAAGTGGTATGTGGTCGATGCCGATGGTCAAAACATAGGTAGATTGGCAAGTATCGTAGCCAAAATCATTCGAGGAAAATACAAAACCTCCTACACGCCTCATGCAGATTGTGGAGATAACGTAATCGTTATCAACGCATCCAAAGTTGCGCTCTCCGGAACGAAATTATTGAACAAGGAATATGTCCGGTTTTCCGGTTATCCAGGTGGTCAACGTTTTACAACAGCTGAGGAAATGCTCAAGAAACACCCAGAAAGGATCGTCGAAAAGGCGGTTAAAGGAATGCTTCCGAAAAATGCGTTGGGTAGAAAGTTGTATACCAACCTGATGGTTTACCGAGGAGCTGAACACCAACAAGAGGCGCAACAACCCGAAGTATTGAACATAGAAAATTACTTATAGGATATGGAAGTAACCAACGCATTAGGACGAAGAAAAACAGCCGTTGCAAGGGTGTATTTAACAAAGGGAAAGGGAGTTATTGAAATCAACAACCGTTCGTTAGAGGATTTTTTCCCAACCCATTTGTTGCAGTGCAAAATTGCGCAACCCTTTGAACTGACAAATACAGTTGGTCAATACGATGTCAAAGCCACGCTTCACGGCGGAGGTATCAACGGCCAAGCTGAGGCACTTCGTTTGGGCATTTCCCGTGCCTTGGTGGAACTCGCTGAAGAAAATAAAACCTTGCTTAGGGCAGAAGGATTAATGACGAGAGATCCTAGAATGGTGGAGCGTAAAAAATCAGGCCGTCCGAAAGCAAGGAAAAAATTCCAGTTCTCGAAACGTTAACGGAATTTGAAGGTTTAGTATCCAAATAACAAGGTACCTTAAGCAAACGCATTACCCCTTGTTATTGACGAATAAATAGGAACGTAAACAACATAGAATATGTCTAATTTAACTTTTGAAAAATTATTGGCTGCAGGTGTGCATTTTGGTCACCTAAAGCGCAAGTGGAATCCGGCAATGGCCCCTTATATTTTCGAGGAGAAGAAAGGGATTCATATCATTGACCTCAACAAGACCCTCGTTTCCTTAAACCAAGCCTCCGCTGCGATGCGGCAGATTGCCAAGTCAGGGAAAAAAGTGCTATTTGTTGCAACGAAGAAACAAGCCAAAGATATCGTTGAGCAACGCGTAGCGCAAGTGAACATGCCCTATGTTACAGAGCGATGGTCTGGCGGTATGCTCACCAATTTGACAACCACACGAAAGTCGATCAAAAAGATGTCGTTGATCGATAAAATGAAGTCCGACGGAACGTGGGATACCTTAAACAAAAGAGAAAAATTGTTCAAAACGCGTCAACGAGACAAGTTGGAAAAAACCTTTGGTTCCATTTCCGACATGTCGCGAACACCTGCAGCAATTTTTATCGTTGATATCATGAAAGAACACATCGCTCTTGCTGAAGCGAAAAGGTTGAACATCCCCACGTTTGCGATTGTTGATACAAATTCAAATCCCAAACTGGTCGATTTCCCAATTCCAGCAAACGATGATGCAACCAAATCCATTGCCTTGATACTGGATGAAATTTGCGGTGCGATTCAACAAGGTTTGGATGAACGAAAAAATGGCAAGGACGATGCCGAATTTAACGAGGAGTCAGAAAGTGACACAGCCCTCGAAGTTGAAACTCCAACGACAAGCCGTCCAAAAAGAACCCGAAAAGCAAAAACAGAGGCCTCGGAAGTAACTCCTGATGTCGTCGAAAACGAATTGCCTGCCGAGGAACTTATCGATGAACCCAGTGATCCTGTTTCGGAAGGGCCAACAGATAATCCACAGGCTCCTGTAGAGGTTGACGAATCAACTCCGGGAGAGTCAAACAGCGAGGAACAATAGTAAAATAAATAAGAAAGACATGGCAATTACCGCCTCTGATGTAAACAGACTGCGCCAACAAACCGGCGCCGGAATGATGGACTGCAAAAACGCATTGACGGAAGCCAATGGCGATTTTGAAACAGCAATTGATATACTTCGTAAAAAAGGGCAGAAAATTGCTGCCAAGCGCGGAGACAACGAGGCTCGAGAAGGACTTATCCTAGCGCAAACTTCCAGCGACAACAAAACAGGGGTTATTTTAACGCTGAATTGTGAAACAGATTTCGTTGCCAAAAATGACGGTTATAACGCTTTGGTTCAATCCTTAATTAATTTGGCGTTGAATCACTTACCAGAAACCGTCGAAGCTTTGAAAGCGCTTCCTTACGATGACCGTTTAACGGTAGACGAAAAGATTACGGAACAAATTGGAGTAATTGGTGAGAAATTAGACCTTTCAGGATATGCCGTGTTGCGTGGTGAGCAAGTTGTTGCTTACAATCACCCAGGAAATCGACTGGCAACACTGCTTGTTTTGAACCGCGCATCTGAAACTGTTGCGGAAGCCGGCCGTCAAGTTGCAATGCAAGTTGCTGCTATGAACCCCATTGCCATCAATAAGGACGGAGTTGATGCTCGGACCATAGAGCGAGAACTGGAGGTAGGCAAAGAACTGGCTATTCAAGAGGGCAAAGCTCCCGATATGGCAGAAAAAATAGCCATGGGTCGTTTGAACAAATTTTTTCAAGAAAACACCCTGCTAAGCCAACAATTTGTTTGGGATAATAAACTAACGATTGATCAATATTTAAATGCTACCGAAAAAGGTTTAACCGTACTTGAATTTAAACGTTTTTCACTGAGCTAATAAAAAGCCCGCCAATGCGGGCTTTTTTTTTCCTAATAATTAGCATTCAATTATTGTATATCTTTGAAAATACAAGTATGAAATACCGACGAATTTTATTGAAGCTGAGTGGAGAATCGCTTATGGGTGATAAGCAATTTGGCATTGATAACCAACGTCTGAGCGTCTACGCAAAAGAGATCAAAGAAATTCATGCCTTAGGAGTTGAAATTGCCATTGTGATTGGTGGAGGTAATATCTTCCGTGGGGTTCAAGCAGAGCAAGGAGGCATGGATCGCACCCATGGTGACTACATGGGTATGCTTGCAACCATGATCAATTCGATGGCCCTTCAGGCCGCTTTAGAATCTGTCGATATCCCCACCCGGCTATTATCAGCGATTGAAATGAAAGCCATAGCCGAGCCATTCATTCGGCGTCGTGCCGTGCGGCACTTAGAAAAGGGAAGAATCGTAATATTTGGTGCTGGAACTGGAAATCCTTATTTTACCACCGATTCAGCCGCCTCTTTAAGAGCAATTGAAATCAATGCGGATGTTATCTTGAAAGGAACACGGGTCGACGGCATCTACACCTCCGACCCTTTAAAGAACGCGTCTGCCCAAAAATTTGACGAAATAACCTTTGACGAAGTGTACAAAAAAGGGTTGAATGTTATGGATTTAACCGCATTCACCTTGTGTAAAGAAAATGATTTGCCTATCATCGTATTCGACATGGATACACCAGGAAACCTTAAGCAAGTAATGCTTGATAAAAAAATAGGAACCCTTGTAAGGAATTGAGACATGACAGAGGATTTAGCATTAATATACGACGAGTTTAAATTTTCTAACGATAGGACGCTAGAACATCTGGAAAATGAATTAACCAAAATTCGAGCAGGTAAGGCGAGTCCCGCCATGTTACACGGTGTAATGGTAGAGTATTACGGTTCTATGACCCCCATCCAACAAGTTGCGAACATCAATACGGTGGACGCGAGAACGATTGTGGTACAACCTTGGGAAAAAACGATGTTGAACGATATTGCTCGTGGCATCATCAATGCCAACCTAGGCCTCAATCCGCAAAATAACGGAGAACAGTTGATCATCGCAGTTCCAATCCTAACGGAAGAGCGCCGACGAGAATTGGTGAAACGCTCAAAAACTGAGGGAGAGCAAGCAAAGGTTAGCGTAAGAAATCACCGTAAAGACGCCATGGATATGATCAAAGACTTAAAAAACGAAGGCTTGTCAGAGGATTTAGCAAAGGGTGGCGAGGAAGAAGTTCAACAAATCACCAACCGTTTTATTAAAAAGGTTGATGACATTTTAGAACACAAGGAAAAAGAAATTATGACTTTGTAAGTAAGGGGGATTTGTCCTTATTTATTCCATCAAAGCGTTCCGCGGTTTTCTTGCTCTCGCTCAATGGCCTCAAAAAGAGCCTTGAAATTTCCTTTACCAAAAGATTGGGCTCCTTTACGCTGAATGATTTCAAAAAACAAGGTCGGACGGTCAACAACGGGTTTCGTGAACAGCTGAAGTAAATACCCTTCATCGTCACGGTCAATCAAAACCCCATGTTGTTTAAGGGTTTCTACATCCTCATCAATCGCTCCCACCCTTTCCAGTAAGTCGTCGTAATAGGTTTCCGGCACGTACAAAAACTCAACGCCGCGTTGTCGCATTGCGCTCACTGTTTGAACGATATCGTCCGTCGCCACGGCTATATGTTGCACTCCAGGTCCCTTGTAGAAATCTAAATACTCCTCAATCTGGGATTTTTTCTTACCCTCGGCTGGCTCGTTGATGGGAAATTTGATTCGACCGTTGCCGTTGCTCATTACTTTGGACATCAACGCGGTATACTCGGTAGAAATATCCTTATCGTCGAACGAAACAATCTGGGCGAATCCCATAACTCGGGCGTAAAATTCAACCCAGGTGTTCATTTCGTTCCACCCGACATTACCCACCATGTGATCAATGAATTTTAAACCTACCGAAGTTGGATTATAATGAGAATTCCACACCTTATAACCCGGCAAAAATATTCCGCGATAATTTTTTCGTTCCACAAAAATATGGACCGTTTCTCCATAGGTGTAAATTCCCGAGCGAACCACCTCGCCGTGTTCATCGATCTCTTTCACAGGGTCCATATAAGGTTTAGCGCCTCGACGGACGGTTTCTTCAAATGCTTTGGTGGCATCCTCAACCCACAAAGCAACCACTTTAACACCGTCGCCATGCTTATTAATATGTTCATTAAGCAGACCCCCTTCGTTCAAAGGCGTAGTTAGTACCAAGCGAATTTTATCTTGCCTCAGCACATAGGAAACCCGATCTTTCATTCCTGTTTCCAATCCAGCGTAGGCTTCCGATTGAAATCCAAAAGCTGTCTTGTAAAAATGTGCGGATTGTTTTGCGTTTCCGACATACAGCTCAACATAATCAGTCCCGAGCAAGGGGAGAAAATCCTCCGCTTCCGAAAAAATTTTCTTTAATCCATATTCGTAATTCACCAGGTCCGATACCCTTTTAATTTCTGAGGACATATTCAACGTATTTTAGTGTAACCAAGATTTTTCGTAGCCCTCTACTTTCAATCCCAGCGCTTGCTGTGTGATTTTTAAGGGTTTGAAAGTATCCACCATCACCGCCAACTCCTTGGTCTCTTTCTTCCCGATGCTACGTTCGTAGGCTCCGGGGTGAGGTCCGTGAGGTATTCCACCAGGATGCAAAGTAATTTGTCCTTGTTGGACATCGTTGCGGCTCATAAAATCCCCATCCACATAGTACAGTACTTCATCGGAATCAATGTTGCTGTGGTTGTAGGGAGCAGGAATGGAATCCGGGTGATAATCGTAAAGTCTGGGAACAAAGGAACATAGCACAAAACCACGTGTCTCAAAGGTTTGATGTACTGGTGGCGGTTGATGCACCCGCCCCGTAATCGGTTCAAACTCGTGGATTGAAAAAGCGTAAGGATAATTGAAACCGTCCCAACCGACCACATTGAATGGGTGGTGTTGGTATACGTATTCATAGAGCATGTCTTGTTTTTTGATTTTAATTAAAAACTCACCGGTAAGGTCATGCGTTTCAAGAACATGCGGCGGACGAATGTCGCGTTCGCAATAAGGCGAATGTTCCAATAATTGACCAAACCAATTTCTGTAACGCTTCGGAGTGTAAACAGGATTAAAGGATTGTACAATAAAAAGCCGGTTGTTTTCATCATTAAAAGTAATCTGGTAAATCATCCCTCTTGGGATAACCAAATAATCGCCGTAGGCGAAATCAATATTTCCCAATTGTGTTTTGAGCGTTCCGCTGCCCTTGTGCACAAACAAAATTTCGTCTGCATCCGCATTCTTATAAAAATACTCGGACATAGAACGAGACGGCGCAGCTAACTCAATGTAGCAATCGGCATTTACTAGAACAGGAGTTCGACTGGTTAAAAAGTCTGAGTGAGGCGCTAACTGAAACCCTTGAAGAGAAAACATGGTCATGTGCTTTTCCAAGGCCACTTCCGGCGCTACAGAAGTGCTCCCGAGAATAGAATGCACCACCGTTGGGGGTTGTACATGATACAACAAGGTGGACATTCCGTCAAAACCTACCGTTCCGAAGAGTTGCTCGTGGTATAGCGAACCGTTCTGCTGTCGAAATACGGTATGGCGCTTTGGAGGAATTGAACCAAGTTTATAATAAAAAGGCATAATTTCCTAAATAAGTTAAAATCATCAATGACCCTGCAAGTTACAAATGATTTCAATCAGTTTTTTAAAAAGGATTATTTTTGCTCTACAACTCGGTTCAAAAATTTTTCATGAAAAAAATACTCGTTGTTGGAGCAAGTGGACAAATTGGCACAGAACTCACCCTTGCTCTTCGCAATAAATGGGGAATCGATCAGGTAATTGCCTCAGATATCAAAACCGAAAAGCCGGCGGTTCTAGGCCCGGGAATTTATCAAACCTTGGATATTCTTGAGCGCGATGCCGTGCGTAAATACATTATTGAGGAAAAAATTGAAGTGGTTTACTTGCTGGCGGCGTTGTTATCGGCAACGGCGGAAAAACAACCGGATTTCGCTTGGAAGTTGAATATGGAAAGTTTATTTACCATATTAGATCTCGCCAAAGAGGGATATTTGAAACAGGTTTTTTGGCCGAGTTCCATTGCCGTTTTTGGTTCTACAACACCGCGCACCGATACCCCTCAGTACACGGTCATGGAACCCACAACGGTTTATGGCATCTCAAAACTTGCAGGAGAACGTTGGTGTGAATACTACAACCAACATTTCAATACTGACATCAGAAGTTTAAGATATCCAGGCCTCATCTCCTACAAAAGCCCTCCAGGTGGCGGTACTACCGATTACGCGATAGAAATCTTTCACGAAGCGAAACGAAGGGGTACCTACAATTGTTTTTTAAGTAAGGATACCGCCTTACCAATGATGTTTATGGACGATGCCATACGTGCCACGATGGAATTAATGGAGGCTCCCAAAGAACATTTAAGGATTAAATCCTCCTATAATTTAGGGGGGATAACTTTTACCCCCCAAGAAATGGCTAACAACCTACAAAGGCACATCCCGGGTTTCACCATACATTATGCCCCTGATTTTCGTCAGTCCATTGCCGATTCATGGCCAAAATCCATCGACGATAGTTACGCAAGAGAGGATTGGAATTGGAAAAACACCTTTGATTTGGCTGAAATAATAAAAATAATGCTACAGCATGTATAATTTTAATATGTTGATTTTCAGCGCATTACAAAGTTCTTAACAGGTTTTTTCTATTTTGTTTAATTTTTTTTTGAATTTGTTAAACATTTTTTGTTTAACTTTGGCTCATAAAACTTAAACAAAATGTCAACGATTGAATTTAACGAAGCATTAGTAGGGATTCAAGGAAACCTTTTTTCTTTTGCGCAAAACTTCACTAAGAACCGTGAAGATGCCCGAGATTTAACCCAAGAAACGCTGCTCAAAGCCATCAATTATCGCACATACTACACCCCAAATACCAATTTTAAGGCTTGGGTGTTCACCATCATGCGAAACATTTTTATTAATCAATACCGGAGAAATTCAAAAACTCGCATGATTTTCGATCAAGGCGACGAGGATTTCCTAATGGTTTCCCAGAGGTCTAATATTGGGTCTCCCTCCGAGCGTTTGGCAGTTAAGGAAATCACCGAAAAAATAGAAAATTTAAACGAAGAGTTAAAGGTTCCTTTCAAAATGCACTTTGATGGCTTCAAATACAAAGAAATAGCCGATACGATGGAGCTACCAATCGGCACCATTAAAAGTCGTATATTTATTGCAAGGAAACGACTCATGGATCAACTACCCGACTACCAACACCTTGACAACTAAGAACTATGCCACGCAAAGCTACGGTTCTCGGCGCTGGTATCTCCGGACTATCTGCAGCGTGCTTTCTTGCTAAGGAAGGCTGGGATGTTACCGTTCTGGAGAAAAACGATACCATTGGAGGAAGAGCCCGTCAGTTTTCGCACGAAGGATTTGTTTTTGATATGGGGCCGAGTTGGTACTGGATGCCCGATGTTTTTGAACAATTCTACCAAAAATTTAATCATACAGCTGCCGACTTTTATGAATTGCGTCGCCTGGACCCCTCCTACCGCGTGTATTGGAACGATACGACCTACTCCGATATACCAGCTACGATGGGGGAATTGGAAGCACTGTTTGAAAGTTTTGAACCGGGCAGCAGTGTAAAATTGCGCGCTTTCTTGAAAGATGCAAAGTACAAATATGAAGTTGGGATGAAGGATTTGGTGTACAAACCTTCGCTTAAATTAACGGAATTCATGGATTTTCGCCTTTTAAAAGGCTTGTTTTCGATGGATCTCACTAATTCGTTTTCCAACTATGTAAACCGCTACTTTAAGCATCCAAAACTCCGTTCCTTATTAGAATTTCCAGTTCTCTTCCTCGGAGCAATGCCCAAGGACACCCCAGCGCTGTATTCCCTGATGAATTACGCAGATATGGAGCTTGGAACTTGGTATCCGATGGGGGGTATGTACAAATTCATTGAGGCCTTTGAAAAAATTGCCCAAGAACAAGATGTGAAAATCATAACCAATGCGGAGGTGGCGCGGTTGGAAAAGTCTTCAGGAAAAGTTTCTGCAGCAGTAGACATCGCAGGAAATCACTATCTTTCAGATGTGTTCATTTCTTCAGCCGACTACCAACATACCGAAAAGCAATTACTTAATGGTTCTGCAAATTACTCAGACACATATTGGGACAAGCGGGTTATGGCCCCTTCTGCACTTTTGTACTATGTAGGATTGAATAAACGTGTGGAAAATTTAAGGCACCACAACCTCTTTTTCGATGAGTCTCTTGAGGAGCACGGGAAAGAAATTTACAAAAACCCTCAATGGCCGACTGCCCCTTTGTTTTATTTAAGTGTTCCTTCTTTAACCGATCCGAATTCGGCTCCTCAAGGGTGTGAAAACTTGTTTTTTCTCATCCCAATTGCACCAAATTTAACGGATGAAGAAGCGACAAGAGAACACTATTTCGACATTTTACTAGAGCGCTTACGTAAAATAACGGGAAATGATATCAAAGACCATATCGTGTACAAACGTAGTTTTTCGATTTCAGATTTCAAAAAAGATTACCACGCATTCAAAGGGAATGCTTACGGCCTTGCGAATACCTTGAGCCAAACTGCTATCTTTAAACCGCGCATCAAGAACAAAAACTTGAATAACTTTTATTATACCGGTCAACTTACCGTACCCGGACCTGGGGTACCTCCATCGATAATATCAGGTGAAGTGGTGGCCAAACACATCCTACAAAATCCATTAACATGAAAAATGCATTCGACAACATTAGTCATGAAATGAGCACGCTCACAACCCAACGCTACAGTACATCTTTTTCGCTTGGCATCAAAATGTTAAGCCGTGAAATTCAAAAACCCATATACGCTATATACGGTTTTGTTCGCTTCGCCGATGAAATTGTTGATTCTTTTCACGACTACGATAAAACCGCGCTGCTTGAGGATTTTCGCCATCAAACCTATTTAGCAATTGATCAAGGAATTTCATTAAACCCGATATTGAACAGCTTCCAGTGGGCTGTTAATCGTTACAACATCCCCCGTGAACTTATCGAAACCTTTTTGGAGTCCATGAAAATGGATCTCGATAAACAAGCGTACGACGAGGAACTGTACAAAAAATATATTCTCGGATCTGCCGAAGTGGTTGGTCTTATGTGCTTAAAAGTGTTTGTTGCCGGAGATGAAGAAGAATACCTTCGACTGAAACCGGCGGCCATGAGTCTTGGTTCAGCCTTTCAAAAAATCAACTTTTTAAGGGACCTCAACGCGGATTACAAATCACTTGGCCGCGTTTATTTTCCAGGAATCGACATGAATGAATTTAATTCGAGAGTCAAACATGACATCGAAAAAGACATCGAAGCAGACTTTCACGCAGGGTATCTAGGAATACTGAAACTCCCCAAAAAAGCACGATTCGGAGTTTATTTGGCCTACATTTATTATTATAAATTGTTTGCGAAAATTAAAAAAACCCCGGCTAGGGTAATCCTTAATGAGCGAATCCGCATCCCAAATAATCGAAAAGTAGGACTCTTGCTGGCATCGTATGTCCGACATAATCTGAATTTACTATGATGCAAGAGGTCATTTTAGTGAACAAACACGATGAGGAAATCGGAACCATGGAAAAAATGAATGCCCACCTTTTGGGCATGTTACACAGAGCCTTTTCGGTCTTAATTTTTAACTCCAACGGAAAGCTGCTCTTACACCGACGCGCACTAGGAAAATACCATTCAGAAGGTCTTTGGACCAATACTTGCTGCAGCCATCCATCACCTGGAGAAGATATCCTTGAGGCCGCAAAAAGACGACTCAAAGAGGAAATGGGCATCAAAACCTCCTTGGCGCCACTGTTCAGCTTTATCTATCGTGCCGAATTGAACAACCTAGTGGAGCACGAGCTAGACCATGTTCTAATCGGTTTTACCAATGACTTACCCAATGCCAATCCAGAAGAAGTATCGGATTTTAAATGGATGGCCATGCACGATATCGAGGAGGACATTGAAAGAAATCCACAGGACTATACAGCTTGGTTTAAGAAAATAATTTTAGAATATAAATCTGCTTTTAACGACATTCTCAAGCCATGAAAATTGTACGTCGCGCAAACTTTAATGCTGCCCATCGCCTTTATCGGAAAGACTGGAGCCACGAAAAAAACGAGGCCATTTTTGGCCTTTGCAATAACATAAACTACCACGGTCATAATTATATTCTAGAAGTGGGCATAGATGGACAAATTGACCCCGAAACAGGTTATGTTATCGATGTAAAGATTTTAAAAGACATCATAGCAAGAGAGGTTACTGACCGTTACGACCATAAGAACCTCAACATGGATTGCCCGGAGTTTTTTGACCTAAACCCAACCGTGGAAAACATTGCTTTGGTTTGTTACAACAATCTTTTACCGCATCTCAAATCCTACGGTAAGCTGTCTCTCAAACTTTTCGAAACCGAAAAAAATTGGGTTGAATACGCAGGGGAATAATGAGGTCACCCACGCAATTCCTGATATTCAAGAATTACAACACCAGCAACCTTTACGGGTTGGCTCATGGTCCTTGCAACCGACGAGGCTTCAATGCTGTGGTATTTACCGCCTAATGTTAGTAAATCAAATATAGGCATCAGCCGCTGGGCAACGCGTTCTAAAGGCCTTGATTCATGGCGCTTTCCAAGAAGCATGGAAGGTCGATAAATACAACATCGTTCAAAACCCAAACTTATTAAACCTTCCTCCGTTTCGCCTTTAATCCTCAAGTAAAAATTCGATGAAGTTGCATTTGCCCCGACGGAAGAAACCAAATGCACTTCATTGCATCCGTTGATTTTGGTTCGTCGGGCAACATCCATGGTTATACCAAAATCAATGGCTTTGTATGCTTGAAGATTCGGTGTCTTCTTTCGCGTTGTTCCAAGGCAACAATAAAGCACATCGACCTTGAAAAAATCTGAGGCAACATCCAATGCTGTGAAATCTGTTACGAATTGATGAACTTTCCGCGGCAACTGACTTATTGGTTTTCTTACAAGCAACCTAATTTCAGCAATATCTTGTCGCTTAATCAACTCGTCCAGTAAGCAAGATCCTACCAATCCAGAGGACCCAATAATCATGGCAACTCGCTTTATCATACGCAAAAATAAATTTTAATGTGCTTATTCATTACGAATTGACAGCTGAGCAATGACCAATACAAACATAAATATGTGTTTGTTGTTTTATTACCCATGAGCAAAGCAATATTTTGGCATCGACGCGACTTGCGTCTTGAGGACAATGCGGGACTTTTAAAAGCTTGTAATTGTGCGGAATTCGTTCAACCGATATTTATTTTCGACACTCAAATTCTCAACGAATTGGATAAAAACGATGCGCGCGTGGAATTCATACATCGCGAAATCGTCCGACTTTCCGAAGAGTATGCTTCTCACAACCTTCATTTACGCGTGGAAATTGGCAATCCGGTAGAAATCATACCCGTCTTGGCTGAGGAAATGCAGGTGGACCATGTTTTTACCAATCGCGACTACGAGCCTTATGCCCTTCAACGCGACAAAGCCCTGTATGAAATCCTGCAATCCATGGGGGTTGGCTTTACGGGCGCAAAGGACCATGTAATATTTGAAAAAAACGAGGTAATGAAGGGCGATGGCACCCCATATACGGTGTTTTCACCCTATGCCCGAAAATGGAAGGAACGGCTACAACAACACCCCATTACGCCCCATAATTCCCTCGAAAACCTCACTAAGGTTCGAGGAATTACCAGCCACTCTAAAATTCCATCCTTATCCGATATCGGTTTTAAGCCGTCAGGTATAGCATTTCCCACGACTCAAGTGGAAGATTTGCTGATTTCTAAATACAGCGAACAACGGAATTTTCCAGGAAAACCCGGAACATCAAGGCTTGGGGTACACCTACGCTTCGGTACCTTAAGTATTCGGCGATTGGCCTTAAGGGCCCTCAAACTCAACGAAACGTACCTGAATGAGTTAATCTGGCGAGAGTTTTACCAAATGATTCTTTTTCACTTTCCATATACGGTTACCAGTTCTTTTAGGCCAGCATACGATGCGATTCAATGGGAGCAAAATTCTGAACATTTCAAACGCTGGTGCGAAGGCACTACAGGATACCCGCTGGTGGACGCCGGCATGCGGGAACTGAACGCGACAGGATTCATGCACAATCGGGTGCGCATGGTGACTGCCAGTTTTTTAACCAAGCATTTGCTGATCGACTGGCGCTTGGGAGAAGGGTATTTTGCCAAAAAATTATTGGATTTTGAATTGGCCAGCAACCTTGGAGGATGGCAATGGGCAGCAGGAGGAGGTTGCGATGCCGCACCGTATTTTCGAGTGTTTAATCCCACCGCGCAGCAAGAAAAATTCGATGCGAAATTTGAATACGTAAAACGTTGGATTCCCGAATTCGGCACCTCAGCCTACCCACACCCCATCATTGAACATACCTTTGCTCGCAATCGGGTTATTGAACGTTTTAAAACCGCATTAAACAAAACCGCATGATACGCATAGGCGACAAAATCCCTGAATTTACCCTACAAAACCAAGACGGAGAACCCGTAAATATCCAAGACATAATCGGAAAGAAAACCGTGGTCTTGTATTTCTACCCCAAAGACGACACGCCTGGCTGCACCAAAGAAGCCTGCAGTTTTCGGGACCAATACACGGTATTTCAAGACCTCGGCTGCGAAGTCATTGGCATCTCCTCGGACACCCCGAAAGCGCACAAGGCATTTGCCATTAAGTACAAGTTGCCTTTCCCCCTTTTAGCCGACGAGAAAAAGGAAGCGAGAACCTTGTTCGGCGTTCCTAAATCATTCCTGGGCTTGTTACCAGGCCGCGTAACCTACATCATTGACACCGAAGGCACCGTTCGTGGAATCTTCAATTCCCAACTCAACGCCACACAGCACATTGACGAGGCTTTGAAGGTGGTGAGGGGGTTATAGGATTTCTGTTTGCTGACCCCGATACTTTTTCCACTTCCACTTCTATACGCCCTTCAGACTACTCAATGTCCGTGGAAAAACAAAAAATCTCCGCGACGGGTTTTACACGCTTAATACCTTTCTTTTGTCTTGATATTTCGATACACTCAATACAAGTACAAAAGAAGCATCCAAGTGCCATGAACTCCTTGCCTTTGGTGCATGTTTAAGGGACAAGTAAAGCGAACTGAAAACTGGGTACTGTGAGGAAGCCTTCGCCGCGGCGAAGGATCGCCGAAACGGTCAGTTTTCAGGAGTGGAGCGCCGTCCCATAAACCCTGCACCGAGCTTTTTGCTACTTTTTTGAGGTAAAAAAGTAGCGGAAATGGTTCCCAAGCCTTATTTTGTCGCTCTTACTAGTAAAACAGTCGCTCGCTAAATAACTAAACGATGGCTGCTCAGTTCGGCACTGAAACCGAAACATCCAAGATTTAACACCGAAGCCTTGCGAAGGTGATTGCCGGAAAACGTTGAATGCCTTTGGTGCATGTTTAAGGGACAAGTAAAGCGAACTGAAAACTGGGTACTGTGAGGAAGCCTTCGCCGCGGCGAAGGATCGCCGAAACGGTCAGTTTTCAGGAGTGGAGCGCCGTCTCATAAACCCTGCACCGAGCTTTTTGCTACTTTTTTGCGGTTAAAAAGTAGAGGAAAAAATTCTTACCTTTCTTTTGTCTTGACATAAATACTCTCACTTACTTTGTTCAGGTGCGGTCCATGAGCAGCTCGTGATGAGCCCGTCGAATCATGTCGAAGGGCGCACCCAAAATGATTATCAAGCATTCAACACCCCTCTAGAGATGACAATTTTCTGTACCTCCGAGGTTCCTTCGTAGATCTGAGTGATTTTTGCATCGCGCATCAAGCGCTCCACGTGATATTCTTTCACGAATCCGTAACCGCCATGGATTTGAACAGCCTCCACCGTTTGCTCCATTGCCACTTTCGATGCGTACAATTTCGCCATAGCACTCGATTGGTCGTAATTTCTTCCTTGGTCTTTATCTACTGCAGATTTGTACACCAACATTCTTGCAGCTTCGATTTCTGTTGCCATATCAGCAATCTTGAAAGCAATGGCTTGATGCTTGTAAATTTCTTTTCCAAAGGCTTGACGCTCTTTGGAATAGGCAACAGACAATTCGAGTCCACCTGCAGCGATGCCCAGGGCTTGTGCGGCAATACCAATTCGACCACCACTCAATACCTTCATGGCAAACTTAAACCCGAATCCATCTTCTCCGATTCGATTTTCTTTAGGAACCTTTACATCGTTGAACAACAAGGTATGGGTATCGCTTCCACGGATTCCCATTTTATCTTCTTTGGCACCCACCACAAAACCTGCCATGCCGCGCTCAATGATGAAGGCGTTGATGCCTTTGTGTCCTAATTCCACATTGGTTTGGGCAATCACTAAATATACGGAAGCCGACGAGCCATTGGTTATCCAGTTCTTCGTTCCGTTCAATAAGTAATAATCGCCGTGGTCAATCGCTGTAGTACGTTGTGACGTAGCATCTGACCCTGCTTCAGGCTCTGACAAACAAAACGCCCCGATTTTCTCTCCTTTGGCCAACGGAACTAAATACTTTTGTTTTTGTTCTTCGGTTCCGTATTCCTCCAAACCCCAACAAACCAACGAATTATTGACCGACATACAAACGGAAGTTGACGCATCCACTTTTGAAAGCTCCTCCATGGCGAGCACATAGGACAAAGTATCCATACCAGAGCCACCGTATTTTGGATCTACCATCATCCCCATGAAACCTAATTCGCCCAGTTGTTTTACTTCCTCGGCGGGGAATTTCTGCGCGTTGTCGCGTTCGATTACGCCAGGTTTTAATACGTTTTGAGCAAAGTCTCTAGCCGCCTCCTTTACAGCTAAATGCTCTTCCGTCAATTCAAAATGCATAGGATGTAAATTTGATTGTTACTTTTACAAAAGTAAGGTATTTTTCCATTGATTAAATTACATTCCACCGAGGAAAAAAGAATTATTGGCCTCATGTCAGGCACCTCGCTCGATGGCCTGGACATCGCTTGTGTGGTTTTTCCAAATGTTCCCAAAACACCTACGTTTCACCTTGAAAATGCCGTAACAATACCTCTTCCACAAGATTTGCTAGTCGCCCTTGAGCGCATTGAAGAATTAAGCGCACGCAATGTGTTTCAGTTAAACCAACAATTGGGGCTATTCTTCGGCCAATCGGTGAACGCTTTCCTGACAAGATTCAATATTTCCCGGAGTTCAGTAGATGCTATTGCCTCGCACGGTCAAACCGTTTTCCATCAACCGGAACAAGGCTTTACCGTTCAACTCGGCTGCGGTGCGACCCTCGCCTACCAGACTGTACTGCCGGTGATCAATGATTTTCGGTCCTTGGATGTAGCTGCAGGCGGACAGGGTGCTCCGCTCGTTCCACTCGGGGATCAAGCCTTGTTTGGAAAGGAGGCAGAGGCCTTTCTGAACCTAGGAGGCTTTGCCAACATCAGCTTTGAGAGAAACGGGAAGGTTCTGGCCTACGATATTTGCCCAGGAAACCTGCCCTTGAACCGTTTTGCCCGAGTACTTGGAAAAGCATTCGACGGCGGAGGAGCCATTGCCTCGAAACATGCCGTGGATTCAAGTTTGCTAAACACTTTAAACCAGCTCCCATATTATAGGATGGAGGGTCCAAAATCGCTCGGAACCGAATGGTTAGAAAACCAGTTTTACCCTTGTTTTCCGCAGAATATTAGTGCGGAAACGGCCATTGCCACCGTAACACAGCACCTCGCTGAGCAACTGGCCAAGACCCTTAAAAAACACGAACTCCAAAGCGTTTACGTTACGGGAGGAGGAGCCATGAACACGTACTTAATGGAGGAGGTGAAAAAGCGGTACGCAGGAACTGTGATGATTCCATCCACCCAACTCTTGGAATTCAAGGAGGCCATCGTATTTGCCTATTTAGGAAAGCGGTTCCTCGACCGAGCATTCAACTGCTTAGCCTCGGTTACCGGTGCAACAGAAAACGTATGCGGTGGAAGGCTTCATTTTCCTCGTTAATTGGCTATTCACAGGGCGCCCTTTGGTGAATAATACGAGACATTACCTATTGCTTATGGAGAAACACTTATTTTTGTTATCACTGAATTTATGGAAATCGCTTTAGTTGCATTGTTTCTATTGGGGTATGTGGTCATCTCGACCGAAAACGCTCATCGCATCGATAAAATGATTCCGGCCTTGCTCATGATGGTTCTTGCATGGGGCTTACTTATGATGATGCCGTTCGCCATTGAACAATGGTTATCACCGTACAACGAGGTGCTCTCGCCTTTCACAGGCAATGCTGAAACTCGGGTGTCTTTGATTCAAGAGACCCTTCTGCACCACCTCGGAAAAACCGCTGAAATCCTCATGTTCCTTATCGGAGCTATGACCTTGGTAGAACTCATCGATCATTTTGAGGGGTTCAAGGCGGTATTACCGCTGATCAAGACCCGCAAAAAATACACTCTTTTATGGACATTATCTCTCCTGGCTTTTTTTCTATCGGCTATCATTGACAACCTCACCACCACCCTAGTGATGATTGCGGTATATCGAAAACTGGTACAGAACCGCGAGGACCGGTTGTGGTACGCAGGGTTCGTTGTCATTGCCGCTAACGCCGGCGGGGCCTGGTCTCCTATCGGAGATGTTACCACCACAATGTTATGGATTGGTAATAAGATCAGCATTGCCCCATTAATGTTCAAAACCTTTTTGCCCTCCCTACTGTGCATGGTCGTTCCACTCATCATTGCCCGATGGTTGCCCGTTTTCCAAAGCCCCTTATCGGTGCCTGAAGAGAAGGCAAGTTTCAAAGGGAGAAGGGAATTGTTGTTGGGGATTGGGTTCTTTTTATTGGTGCCCGTATTAAAAGCTACCTTACACCTCCCTCCCTACATGGGCATGCTGTTAGCACTTGGTTTATTCGCGGTGTACGCGGAATGGAAGTCAAACCGCTCCATCAAACTCACGGAATTCAACGAAGAACAGGAGCCTGTAAGTCCTACGATGACCTCCTTACAAAAAGTAGAACTTCCCACCATCCTTTTCTTTCTAGGTATTTTACTCACCGTAGCCGCCTTTGAATCGATGGGCATGATTTTGCAGTTGGGTAAATCCGTTCAAGAGGCAGGAATCTCCACATCCATTTTCATGGGTATTCTAGGGGTGGCTTCGGCTGTTATCGATAACGTTCCATTGGTTGCGGGAGCCATGGGTATGTTCCGTTTGCCTATGGACCACAACACTTGGCACTTACTCGCCTTTACAGCCGGTACGGGGGGCTCCATTTTAATCATTGGCTCAGCAGCTGGTGTTGTGGCAATGGGCATGGAGAAAATTTCGTTCACCTGGTATTTAAAACGCATTACCCCCTTAGCCTTTTTGGGTTATATCGTAGGTTATGCATTTATGATGCTGTCAATGTAACCTTTTCGGGATTTTACCGATATAATTGCCCATGACATCCAGCAATTCAGTAATCTTAGGCTATGGCGATAGCCTTCCACAGGAAAAACGAAAAAGTGCTGCAATCTCCGCAGGACTAATTGCCTCCTTGTGTTTGTTGCTTTTTCTCATTAAATATACCACACCTGACCCCCCACCCGTGGCGCATTTAATGGTAGAAGACGAAATCCTTGATGCCATTTCAGTGGAAGACCTCCTCATTGCGGATGGAGGATCTGCCAAAGGAGGAGGAACACCTGCGAACGATGAGCGTTCTGAACCCATGCAACAAAGCGAACGGCTATTAACGGCAAAAGGTCAAGAGCCCATAGAAAACGGAAAGTCCAACCACAGCGTTGGAAGCAACCCCGACAACCCTTCCAGTGCGCCTTATAAAGCCAACAATCCGTTTGGTGATGGCGGAAACGGAGGAGGAAGGGGTGGTGGAAACGGCCCTTTTGATGGGAATGGAAGAGGAACTGGTGACGACGGAAATGCAGAAGGAGATGGTTTGGGAAATGGAAAAGAGCGCATTCGTAACAACGACCCCGTACTTCCAAAATACAATACCGATGTTGATTTAAAAATTCATTTGAAACTGACGGTTTCCGGGGATGGCAACGTAACGAATGCTGTTTTTATCAAGAGCAAAAGTACCACGACCGACCAAACCATCATCAGCGATGTAATCCGTCAAGTTATTCGTCAGGTTAAGTATAACAAAGATCCAAATGGTAAAGTAGCCTACTGCTGGCTCACCATTAAAGTAAATGCTCAATAATTATACCACGGCGATTGCTTGGTTATTCGAGCAGTTTCCTTCCTATCAAAACGTTGGGGCCTCAGCCTACAAACCCGGGCTAAAAAATACGCTTAGCTTACTTGAGCGCCTAGGGAACCCCGAAAAAAACCTTCGGTTCATTCACGTAGCAGGAACAAATGGCAAAGGATCAACCTGTGCGTTTATCGCAAGTTTCTTACAGCAAAACGGATTTCGCGTTGGGCTATTTACCTCGCCACACCTTGTAGACTTCCGGGAACGAATTCGAATTAATGGTCAAAAAATAAGCGAGGAGCAGGTCGTCGCTTTTTGCAATAAGGTAGCTCAACTGCCTTCAACACCTTCCTTCTTCGAAATCACCCTTGCCATGGCCTTAGTTTATTTTGAACAGGAAGAATGCGACTACGTGGTGCTTGAAACCGGCATGGGCGGAAGATTAGATGCTACCAATGTCGTTACTCCCCTAGTTTCCGTAATCACGAATATTGGCATGGATCATCAAGCCTTTTTAGGAAATAGCCTTGCGGAAATAGCCGTGGAAAAAGCCGGTATTATTAAAGAAAGGACTCCCGTTATTTGCGGAGAAGAGCGCCCTGCACTGCAAGAAATATTCCAAAGCAAAGCAGCAGGACTTAAAGCACCGATACGATTCCAGCATGGCGATGTAAAGGCCACCTGTGAAGAACTTCCCCTTTACCAACGTAATAATGCAGCCTTAGCGCTTGAAGTTTTGAGCGCCTTAGCCATTTCCACCGAAAAGCTTGATCCTGTTGATACATGGAACCATCTGTTCGTGGCTACAGGATTCCTCGGACGTTTAACCCCTTCCACTAAATTTCCGAAGCTCTATTACGATGCCTCTCACAATGCTGCGGGCTTGGAAGCTACGCTAAAAACGCTAAGCTCGATGGGAAAGGACAACATTATGGTGGTTTTTGGCGCATCCAACGATAAAGCCTTAGAACATTTATCTAAGTCGCCTGTGAAGCAATGGGTATTTTGTGAATTTTCGAACGACCGAAGTTATCGGGGACAGCACTTACAAGAAACCATTGAAAAATTGTCCTTAACGGAGGTGCATTACGCAGCCGATGTTAACCAAGGCATCGAAAAGGCGCTCAAATTGCGACAAGAGGATTCGACCATTCTCGTGACGGGAAGTTTCTTTTTACTGAGCGATTGCCATGAAATCCGCCATATGCTCCTTCAAGGAAACCAATGAACCACCTTTTTCGTTTCAAAAAATTCTTGTTCAAAGAAATTTACCAGCGGAAATTCTTGTATCATACCCTTCACCCCTTTCAATTCATCCGATAAATCCCCTCCCTTTAAGTACAGTATTCCTTTCGAAAAACTGCTATTTCCTTTCCCTTTTGCAATTTTATGCTTCACCCAACCGATGAATACGGGCATGGCGGTGACCGCGCGAGATACCACAAAATCAAAACGATCCTTCACCTGTTCTGCACGTATTTGATGGGCCTCTACATTTTTTAGTCCCAAGGCATGAGCTACCTCGTTCACCACTTTTATTTTTTTTCCGATCGAATCCACCAAAACGAAGCGGGTTTCGGGAAAAAGAATGGCCAAAGGGATGCCCGGAAAACCTCCTCCAGTTCCAACATCTAAGACTCGTTCTTCTGGCTGAAAAGCATATACTTTCGCTATTCCGAGGGAATGGAGGACATGACGTTCGTAAAAATTGTCCAAATCTTTTCGGGAAATCACATTGATTTGGTCGTTCCAATGAACATATAAAGCCTTCAGTTGCGCAAATTGAGTCTTTTGTTGGGCCGTTAAATCCGAGAAGTAATGGAGGATTAAATCCACTGGGTGCCTATATCGTGTCCTTGGTTTTATCCATCATTCCCGCCAAGAAATCGCGGGCACGAAACAGCTGAGCTTTAACGGTACCCAGGGGAAGGTTCAACTCTTCGGCGATTTCTTCATAAGACAGTTCTTCGAAATAACGTTTTTCGACCAATTGGCGGTACCTAGGCTTCAACTTACTGACAAGTAAGCGCATGTGGGTGATCTTTTGGTCCTGCATCATCGACTCCTCAGGGTTGTTCACTGCTGCTTTTGCATCAATGCGAACCGCATCTCCTTCCGAGTTTGGAATACCCTGATCCATGGAAAGCACCGACAGGCGTTTTTTGCGGATAAAATCAATCCCGTTATTGGAAGCAATTTTAAAAAGCCAAGTACTGAAGGCAAAGCTCGGGGAATACTGATCTATCCGATTAAATGCTTTGCCAAAGGCCTCAATGGTTAAATCATCCGCATCGTCGGCATTCTTGACCATTTTGAGCATCATAAAATAAATGGATTCACGATAGCGTTCCATCAATTCAGCATAGGCCGCCTGATTTCCTTCCTTAGCTTTATCGATAAGGATTAAATCGTGTTTGGCTTTATCGGAAAGGTGTTCTATTTCTACCATTTATTCGCGGCTTTTCGTATCACTGACAAATAAAGCATGGGAATGATAAGTGCATAAACCAGTTCCCAAAAAGGAAAAAACACGGCCAACCCAGGCTCTTTCAATTTCCGTAATCCACTTCCCAATACAGCCCATTTCAACAGAACTACTCCACCCAATAATCCAATCCCATAAAACCCCACATTACTTGTCAGGCACAAAAGAATAAAACTAATAGCCACCAACCACATCGTCAGAGGATATATTCCTAACAACGACTTTTTAATAACATTGTATCTCACGGAGGTAGAAAAGTGCCTTGCTTTTTGAAGTTTCCAGCGAAACCACTCCGTGTGTGCATCCGAATAGCAAAAGGCCTCTGGCGCAATTTGCACCGTATAATTCCGCTGTTTTGCAGCTTGTTGGATTAATAGGTCGTCATCGCCCGATACCAAATGATAATGCGATTTAAAGCCTCCTACGCTTTCGTAAACCTTTCTGGAGTATGCCAAATTTCTTCCAACGCCCATATACGGTAAACCTAATAACGCAAAAGAACAATAGTTTATTGCGATAAACGCGGTATCAAACCGAATTAAACGATTTAAAAACCCCTGTTTTTTTCGATGCGGTCCATATCCAATGACAATTTCTTTCGACTGAACAAAACCCTGTGCCATAGTTCGTAACCAATTGCGCGAGGAAGGAATACAATCTGCATCCGTAAATACAAAATGATCAAATTTAGCGGCTTTAACCGCCAAGGTTAAGGGCAGTTTTTTTCCTGGACGTATGTGTCGGCTTTTTTCAAGTTGGACTATTCTAAGATTTGGAAATTGGTGTTCGTAAGCCTTCAACAACCAAATGCTCTCGTCCGTCGATTGATTGTTGACCACCACAACTTCAAAACAAGGATAATCTTGTTCCATTACTTTGGGCAATAATTCGTAAAGATTCTCCGATTCATTTCGTGCCGCAATCAAAACACTCAAAGGGGGTAAGTCAGCATCTTGAGCAAGCTCCGAAGGCGTTTTCAAACGCAAAAAGCGAACGTAAACAAAAATAACGTAAGTTCCATTAAGCAACAAGGAAGCGTAAAAAATTGCTAAAATGCAAGGTATGAGAACCTGAGAATCTTGCATAGGTAGTAAAAATGCAAAGATGGGACAGGAAAACAAATAGCTGTATCTTTGAACTTGATTTTTATCAACAGCCTTATGCACTTTAGTCCCTTGATGAACGATTCCCAAACGAAGGCAAGAACAGGCAAACTGCATACTGATCATGGAAATGTTGATACGCCCATTTTTATGCCGGTAGGAACAGCCGCTACGGTGAAGGGTATACACCAAAAGGAATTAAAAGAAGAAATCCAAGCCCAAATTGTACTTGGAAATACCTATCACTTGTACATGCGTCCTGGCATGGAGGTTATGGAAGCTGCAGGAGGATTGCATGCTTTTATGCATTGGGACGGGCCTCTTCTGACGGATAGTGGCGGCTATCAGGTATATTCCTTAGCAAATTCGAGAAAGATTACCGAGGAAGGGGTACGTTTTCAAAGTCATCTCGACGGCAGTTACCATTGGTTCACTCCCGAGTCGTCCATTGACGTTCAACGCTCCATTGGTGCAGACATTATCATGGCTTTTGACGAATGTACACCTTACCCTTGCGACTATAATTATGCCAAGAAATCTTTAAAATTAACCCATGACTGGTTGATTCGGTGCAATCAACAAATGAAGAGAACAAAGCCCAAATATGGGCATGAACAGACTATGTTTCCCATCGTACAAGGTTCCGTTTATCCCGATTTGCGCAGATCATCTGCCGAATTTATGTCGGAACACGGGGAGCTTGGAATTGCAATAGGTGGCCTTTCCGTGGGAGAACCTGAAGAAGTATTGTACGATATGACCAATGTCGTTACCGATATACTTCCTAAAAGCAAAGCCAGATACCTCATGGGTGTTGGTACCCCTTGGAATTTACTGGAGTGCATAGGCTTAGGAATCGACATGTTTGATTGTGTATTGCCAAGCCGTAACGCACGACACGGTCTCTTGTATACCCGAGAGGGGAACATTAATATCAAAAATAAGCGATGGGAATTCGATTTTACAGCAATTGACCCCCAGTCACGTTTAGTTAGTGACCAATTTTACACAAAAGCTTACTTACGGCATTTGTTCCGCACTCAGGAAAATTTGGGGCTTCAACTGGCCACGCTGCACAACCTCACATTTTACCTAGATCTGATGAAAGAAGCCCGTGAGCATATAGAAAACGGCACTTTTCTTAGTTGGAAAAAACAACTAATCCCACGATTGAAACGACGACTCTGAATGCTTAGTATCCTCGATAAATATATTGTTCGCAAATTTTTAAGCACGTTTTTTTTCATGCTGACCATCATTATGCTTTTTGCGATGGTATTTGATGTTTCTGAAAAACTGAGCGAATTCATCTCCAATAAAGCCCCTGTTCACGCCATTATTTTTGAATACTATTTCAGTTTTTTCCTATTTCACGGCAACATGTTTTCCTCGATGATTGTGTTTATCTCGGTGATTTGGTTTACGGCTAAACTTGCCCAAGACACCGAGTTAATTCCTATGTTTTATTCTGGTAAACCAATGCTCCGTTTCTTGCGTCCGTACATGCTCTCAGCAACGGTTCTTATGGTGCTATCGCTTCTTCTGAATCATTTTATCGTACCCAACGCCAACAAGCTTCGTCTTGGGTTTGAGGAAAAATATTACCGAGATGTGATGACTGTTCAAGATTATCACGCGGATTACCCCAATAACACCACCGTTTATTTTTCCAATTATACCAACGACGAAGGCAAGGTATCGAACCTGATTGTTCAACGTTGGGATAGTTTAGGTAAGCCCGTATTTTTCTTAAAAGCCAACACCGCTGAAAATATACCGAACACGTATCGCTGGAAATTGAACCATGTTTACCTCAAACAATTACAGTTTCCAAAAGGTACTTTACGACAGGTTCGATCAATGGATACGGTATTTAATTTTTCGATACAGGAAATGGCCCAAAGGGAGAACGTTGCTGAAACCATGACCTCTCTCGAGCTATCGCAAATGATATCCAAAGAAAAAAACAAAGGTTCGTCTCGTGTGCCTTTTTATGAAATAGAACTTCATCAGCGTACATCCTATCCCTTTGCGACATACATTCTCACACTCATTGGGTTTTCGGTGTCCTCGCAAAAACGACGAGGAGGAATTGGAATGAGCATTGCCATTGGACTCGCTTTTGTTTTCGTCTATATCTTTTCCATGAAAATCATGGCCGTTTCGGCCTTAAACTTGGGCATACCTGCAGTTATTGCCGTATGGATTCCCAACCTACTTTTTGGCGTCACATCCATCGTGCTATACCGCCACGCTCTGCGGTAGAAATTCGTTAAAACTACGTGTAAAACCGTAATCTCAACGTACAAATACGTATTCTCTGGTGTGTGGTTGATGGTATTTAGCATCACGAAATCAAGAGATTCGGACATCGATAATAATGCCTCCACCATCTTTGTCTCAGAAAACGGAAATTAACTTTTAAAACGTAAATTATGAAAAAGCAAAACAACTTCGGAATCTTATTAGCAGGAATGCTAGGACTCAGTGCCTTCGGCGCTAAAGCTCAGTATAATAGTGTATGGGCTAGAATTTATGACGATGTACAAATTCCCACCGTTCTTCCTAATGGAACCATAGCAGCGGCAAATGGCTCTTTGGCAAGTGCCTTGAGTCAGGTGGGTGTCAATGGCATTGTGCAAGCACTTCCCAACTCAAAAAACGAGCAACTCTTAAACGTGTTTTCTTTCCAATGCACATGCGACGAAAGCACCTTAACTCAAACGTTAAGAAACTTCCCCAGCATAGTTGCTGAAATTGAGCGTGCTCCTGAATATCATACGCTGTATATTCCCAACGATTACCACGCTGCCTTTAGTTCGAACTATGCACTTGACCTGATCAAAGCTCCCCAAGCCTGGGACCTTTCGCATTCCAACAGTGCATTTGTTGTGGGTATCAGCGATGAGAACTTGAACCCAACTCACGAGGAGTTAGCAGGGAAAATCGCCTATTACGATAGCAACAACAGTTTATCCCCCGATCACGGAACAGCGGTTGCGAGCCTCGCAGCAGGAAATACCGAGAATTTCGTTGGAAACAGTTCCATAGGCTTTAATTCTTCCATTGCATTTTATAAAATGGACTTCAATGAGCTACTGGTTGCCACCTATGCGGGAATTGATGTAATCAACATCAGTTGGTTTTCAGGATGTACCCCCAGTTCCTTTGAGCAAGCAGTAATTAACGAAGTGTATAGCAACGGAACCTTTATCATTGCAGCAGCGGGCAACGGAACTACGTGCGGAGATGCAGGCGCTTTAACCTATCCTGCAGCCTACGATCGAGTATTTGCCGTTACCAGCATCGGAGATCACGATAACCATGAAGCAATTATAGGAGATCCTTCTACAGCGCATCAACACAACGGTCGAGTTGACCTAAGTGCACCCGGTTTTGATATCAATATTCCGTTGGATGTAACCCATTATGGGACGGCGTCAGGGTCTTCTTTGGCCGCTCCATTTGTTACAGGTACGGTTGCCTTAATGTTAAGTGCAAATCCTTGCTTAAGCAATGATCAAATCGAGACCATCCTTAAAAATACAGCGCAGGATATCGATGCCTTAAATCCTTCCTATGCAGGACTTTTAGGGGCAGGAAGGCTCAATGCTTTCGACGCAGTGCAAGCAGCTTTACAAGCACCTAATACCTTAGATTTAACGATTCATACCTACAACGGGTGCGTTGAAGGCGAGGGGAGCATTACCCTAAGTCCTTCCAATGGTCAGGAGCCTTACCAATACGTTTGGAGCAACGGAGCAACAGGTGTCAACAATGCAGGATTAAACTCCGGTAATTATTCCGTAACGCTCATCGATGCACATGGGTGCACGCTTTCTCAAAATATGGTAATTCAGAATTCTACACCGGTAATCGACAACAGTATGGTACATAACGTAATATGCAACGGAGGAGAAAACGGATCCATCAATGTAACCGTGGCTCAAGGAACCCCGACGTATACATACACGTGGAACAACGGAGCAACGGGAAGTACGGTTTCCAACCTTACCGCTGGCAACTACCAAGTAACCATAGCGGATATCAACGGTTGCAGCACCTTTGGCAACTTTTATGTAACGGAACCGCAAGCCACGGAAATAAGCGCCGACATTGATGCTGACTTTGGCAACAACGAAGGAAAAATCAAGCTTACGGTTAACGGAGGAACTCCAGGTTACAGCTTTGAATGGTCTAATGGAGCTACAACGCAAAACATTGGCGACCTAGAAGCTGGGATCTACACCGTAACCGTCACTGATGCCAACGGATGTGTAACAGAAATGGACTTCGTAGTAGAAAACGAAACAACCGCAAACACGAATTCATTGATGGATGTAAGCTTAAACTTATCACCTAATCCTTCTGACGGTGACGTTCGCATCAAGTGGAAAGGAGCCGCTTCTCAATTGATCATTGTCAACCAAATGGGAAGTGTAATATTGACAAAGAAAATTTTCAATACCCAAACCACCGAAGTATTAGACCTTCCATCAGGATTATACTCTGTGAAAGTGATTGGAGTGAATGGATTCAACGGCAAGCCGACAACTGGTGATTATTTAAGTAGGAATTTAAAAAAAAAGGGACCAAAGTCCCTTTTTTTTTAGCTTTGAAAGAAATTATGAAAAAAACCGTATTTATCTTGCTTGCTTTGGGAGTCCATTTCATTGCGCAATCCCAAAATTGGGTTGACCAACAGTATTCTTATGACAGCGTTTTAAATGTTGCCTACGGCAGCGCCGTTGATTTCAACGGAAATAACGTCAACCTTTACATGGATATATATTCTCCCCAATGTTCGAATCCGAATCAAACATCCCGTTGGCCATTGATGGTTGTGATTCATGGAGGAGTATTCGTTATGGGCAGTAAGAACGATGCGAGCGTACAAGACTATTGCAAGGAATTTGCGCGGCGCGGTTATGTCACTGCCAGTATTTCTTATCGTTTGGGATTCCTTTCAGATGATAATGCTTGGAATTGCAACTATCCCAACTATCCTTGCCTATTTGCCTCTGACAGCGCCGAATGGTTTCGTGCATGTTACCGTGGCATACAGGACGGAAAGGGAGCATTGCGGTATTTAATGAACCGTAACCAAACCTACGCGATAGATACCAACAATGTTTTTCTTGTTGGTGAAAGTGCGGGAGCCTTTATTGCGCTGGGTATTGGCCTCATGAACGATGCTTCGGAGCGTCCAGCATCAACCTATGCCCTCAATCCCCTAACCGCTCCTCATCCGAATGCCATGAATTGTTCCCACAATGCTGGAGAGACCTTTGGCAATAGCATCCCACGGCCCGATTTAGGAGGCATAGAGGGTGACATAGAGCCGAGTTTGGTGAATTTTACTATCAAGGGAATTGGAAACATTTTTGGCGCATTGATGTCGGATCTTTTGCAAGTGCACCCAGCAAACAAGGTCAAGCCCAGCATTTACTCCTACCATAAACCCTGTGATCTTATGGTTCCCATTGACAGCAAACAGGTGTTATGGGGATTGGATTGGTGTTTGACGAATGGATATAATTGCAACGCCATCGCCAACACTCCTGTGGTACATGGCGGTCAAAGCATCAGCGATTGGAACAACCAAAACAATTACGGATATACCATTCAAAATCACTTCACCGCAAATGCATTTCCGTACCAATATGCTTTCCTTCAAGGAAGTTGTCTTGACCAAATCAACGCACCTTGCCATGCCTACGACGACATGAACCAACGTCAACTAGAAATAGCCCAATTTTTTGCCCCACAAATCAGCAGTACAGAAATTTGTCAAACGCTGAACCTTCAACATGAAATCGTCCAATTTCAACTAATACCCAATCCGGGCAACCAGGAACTTAACGTTATAATTAGCGATGGCCTTCCGATGGTTGTGACACTTTACGCCATGAACGGAGTGAAAATTTTATCCACCGAAGATAAGGGTCCTATCGACATTCGATCTTTGACGCAGGGTATGTATCTCGTTGAACTCTCACGCAACAACCAACGCATAGGTCTGGTACGATACGTAAAACGTTAAGTTTAGCGGTAAAGCGTTCTCTTAACCGCTTTGATTAAGCGATCTACATTGGGCAAAGCCTCATCGATCAGTGTTGGAGAAAAGGCAAAAGGCGTATCGGTTTGAGTAACTCTTTCCACCGGTGCATCCAGATAATCGAAGGCATGGCGCTGCAAATGGTAGGCAATTTCAGAGGAAATGCTTGCCAGGGGCCAAGATTCTTCCAGAACAACACAGCGGTTGGTTTTCTTAATGGAATTTACAACACATGGGTAATCGATGGGACGAATGGTGCGTAAATCAATGATCTCAATATGGATATTCTCTTTCGCGAGCAATTCGGCAGCCTCGTGAGCAACTTTAATGATTTTCCCAAAAGAAACCACGGTCACATCACTTCCCTTTCGCTTAATGTCAGCGACACCGATTGGAATGATGAATTCTCCCTCAGGTACCTCCCCTTTATCGCCGTACATTTTTTCTGATTCGAGAAAAACCACGGGATCTTCGTCGCGAATCGCGGCTTTCAACAGGCCTTTGGCATCTGCCGGGGTGGAGGGAGTAATGACTTTCAATCCTGGAACATGTGCGTAAAATGCCTCAAAACTCTGAGAGTGTGTTGCAGCTAATTGACCTGCTGTGCCGTTTCCTCCACGAAAAACGATGGGGCAATGGTATTGTCCTCCCGACATTTGCAACATTTTTGCGGCAGAATTGATGATTTGATCCGCAGCAAGAATGGCGAAATTCCAGGTCATGAACTCCACTACAGGACGAAGACCATTCATAGATGCTCCAACTGCGATTCCAGCAAAACCTAACTCCGCAATCGGCGTATCAATAACTCGTTTCGGCCCAAACTCATCCAACATCCCTTGGGATACTTTGTAGGCCCCATTGTATTCTGCAACCTCCTCACCTAGTAAAAAAACAGATGGATCTCTGCGCATCTCCTCAGACATGGCCTCTCGTAATGCTTCGCGAAATTGAAGTGTTTTCATTGTTTAGTATAATTCGTCCATCTAATTAAGCCGCCGAGAGCCTTTTGATATTTGTTTTTTCAAAAACCAAACGACAATAGTTTATATCAACATGTAATTTTTTTTTCGTGGACGAAGGAAATTCGTACATAGCATCCATAAAAACAGCCTCAACAATAGATCTTAGCCCTCTTGCCCCAAGCTGAAATTCCAGCGCTTTATCCACAATAAAATCCAACACCTCCTGATCAAAAGTAAGTTTTACGCCATCCAGCTGGAACATGCGTACAAACTGTTTCATCAGGGCATTCTTGGGTTCAGTTAAAATACGCTTCAATGCTCCGCGGTCAAGGGGCGTAAGGTAAGAGAGCACTGGGAACCTTCCTATTAACTCCGGGATAAGGCCGTAGGATTTTAAGTCTAATGGCGAAATATTGCTGAGTAAATCATTGTTTTCAATGCGGCCCTGTAGGGAGCTTGAGAAGCCAATTTTATTTTTATTCAACCTGCTAGCGATTATTTTTTCTATCCCGTCAAAGGCTCCTCCGCAAATGAAAAGTATATGTTTTGTATCGACTTGAATCATTTTTTGATCGGGATGCTTTCTTCCTCCCTGAGGGGGCACATTAACGCTTGCGCCCTCTAATAGTTTCAACAGAGCTTGCTGGACACCTTCTCCAGAGACGTCTCGTGTAATTGACGGATTATCGCGTTTTCGGGCAATCTTATCAATTTCATCAATAAACACAATACCTCTTTGGGCTCTCTCTACATCGTAATCTGCCGCTTGAAGTAAGCGAACAAGTATGTTTTCAACATCTTCTCCCACATACCCGGCTTCCGTTAATACGGTTGCGTCGGCAATACAGAAAGGCACATCCAACATTCGCGCAATCGTTCTGGCCAATAACGTTTTCCCAGTACCCGTTCTTCCTACTAAAACAATGTTCGACTTTTCGATTTCTACATCCTCAGGAGACTCAGGATTTAAAATGCGTTTATAGTGGTTGTATACGGCTACGCTCAACACTTTTTTCGCTTCCTCTTGGCCTATAACATAGTTGGCCAACTCGGCGTTTAACTCTTTCGGCTTAAGGTACTTAAACCCTGCTGTTTTTGTTTCCGTTAACGACGTTTTTCGCTCGGATTCAACAATTCGTCCAGCTTGTACAACGCAATCGTCGCAAATCAATGCAGAGATGCCTGATATCAGTACGTTTGGAGGATTAACTGCTTTTCCGCAAAAAGAACATTCCTTTTTACCTGGCATTTTATTTCGGATTACGAATCAACACTTCATCCACCATACCATACGCCTTTGCTTCCTCGGAGGTCATCCAATAATCGCGGTCAGAGTCTGCGTAAACCTTGTCATAATCTTGCTTGGAGTGGTGCGCAATAATGTCGTACAGCTCTTTCTTTAATTTCTGAATTTCGCGAGCCGTAATCTCAATATCAGAAGCTTGACCTTGAGCACCTCCCAGCGGTTGATGAATCATAACCCGAGCGTGTTTGAGCGCACTTCTTTTTCCCTCGGCTCCGGCGCAAAGCAGAACGGCTCCCATGGAAGCTGCAATTCCCGTACAAATCGTAGATACATCGGGTCGAATGTATTGCATGGTATCGTAAATTCCCAACCCCGCATATACCGAGCCACCGGGAGAATTCATGTATATTTGAATGTCTTTTTTCGAATCTAAAGATTCTAAGAAAAGCAGTTGAGCATTTATAATGTTAGCGACTTGGTCGTTGATACCTGTGCCCAAAAAAATGATTCTATCCATCATCAATCTGGAAAACACGTCCATTTGTGTCATGTTCATGGGGCGTTCCTCGATAATGTAAGGAGTCATGGATGAATCGATGTAATGCCCTACATGCATACTATTGATGCCGAGATGCTTACTCGCATATTTCAAAAACTCAGATCCTTCGTTCATTTATTCTAATTTTAAGTGTCAAAAATAACCAATTCGAACCATAAGACCTGCGAATGTGCACAAATTTTAATCGAATTCCTGCTGTTTCCGAAATTAAAAACCGAAGAATTCTTTTTGCCGCCCTAAATTGGGGCTCAGGCCATGTGAGCCGATCCATTCCCTTACTTCAGACACTTGAACAACAAAATAATTCCATCATCGTTGCTTGTAATTTGCATCAAGAACACATTTTTCGATGTTACCTCGATAAGGCAAAATACATTCTTTTGGACGACTATCCTTTTGTGTTTTCCACCAATGGGTTCAGCATCAAGGACCTCATTTTTGGATTTCCACAACTGTTCACGCAACTTTTAAAAGAACAAAGAAAGGTAGCTGAACTCGTTAATATCGAGGCCATTAATTTGGTATTAAGCGATCACCGCTATGGATTTATCCATGCTAACGTTGAAAGCATATTCATAACCCATCAATGCATGCTGCCTATACCTTGGTATGGTTTGCCATTTCAGGGGGTACATCGTTTTTTAATGCATCGCTTCCAAGCATGTTGGATAGCTGACTGCGAAAAGCTTCGCTTGGCAGGAAAACTTTCCGCGAGGCCCAACATTCCCTTTAAATACCTTGGAATTCTCTCCCGCCTCCAAAAGAGTGACCGCGAAAAAAAATGGAAAGTTTTACTCTTAAACGGACCAAAAGAATTTCATCCCCTGTTGATTGCATCCTTTAAAACAGAACTGGATAAATTAGATTTCGTAATTGGTTCTCACCCATCCCTCCCCAACAGCATTCCTCAAATCACTGCCTGGGAAGAAGCCGACAAAATCCTTGCTTCAGCCAAAACGGTAATGAGTTTTTGTGGATACTCTACGCTCATGGATATGGAGACTCTGCAATGTGAGTGGCTCTCCATTCCCACACCAGGACAATTCGAGCAGCAATATCTACACCAACAAAAAACCCTCCGCGAAGGAGGGTTTCGATAACATCAATGGATATTATTTACTTAACCGCAGCGCTGAAAGTAGGATCTTCTATGAACTTAATGAATTCACGATCTTTGCCTGCCTTCTCGCGAAGTTGGCTGTTTTTGGCTATGGCAGACTTGAGGTTACTAACAATCGCATCAACGCCCGCATTGGATCGGGCAGCAATGATCGCCTTTAGATAAAATCCGTCTGCAGCGTCTTTGTCGTTGCTTTTGGCGAGCGTTTCACTGGCAGCATCCAAGGTTCCAACTAATACTTGAGCTAAAGCTTTGTTGAAAGAGGCTGCATTAAAACCTGTCACTGCAGAACTGTACTTTCCTTCTAATAAGGCAATGATTGCGTTGTTATAATTAATTTCAGCATTTTTCTCTTTAACCTGTCCTAACAACTTCTTCGCCGTTGCTCGATCACCTTGTACCATGGCAACACCTGCAAGGTTGTTTTTGGTTTTGTTGTTGTCTTTAGCACTCAAAGCTTTATCGAAGTTAGTCTTAGCTTTTGCGTAGTTTCCTTGCATGTAGGCAACAGCTCCTGCGTTGTTTAGCGCACGAGCGTCCGTTGGGTAGCTCAACGCCGCTGCATCGTAAATCTTTCCTTGATCGTTTAGGTCTTTTACCAATTTAGAAGCGGTAAAAATTAACTCATCTACCGACATAGCCGCTGGAGTATCCATGGCTTTTGCACGCAATTCGTCGTCGCTCAATCCCATTTCGGTATAGCTCACAACAACCTCCGCTCGGCGTAATGCAGGGAAAATTTCTTTTTCCAATTGCGTGAAGCCTTTGGAAAGCGCATAAATATCGTCTTCTTTCTTGTCGTTTTGGCCACCCATGGACAATACTCGACTGAACAAGTCTTTGTCCTCTTGTTTGATGGTCGTACTCTGGGCTAGAGCATTTTGAAAACCTGCCATATCCTCTCCGTTTCCTGAGAGCGCATACATGTTGGTATCCAAGTATTGCGTTAGGTTATTCTTTTTCATCACAGCGATAACCGCCGTTCTAGCTGTTCTTGTACGACGTCCAGACAAAGGATCATTGTAAGTTTCTTCACCGTCAGGCGAAGCATAACCGTTGATAGCGATCGAATTGATTTTAATTTTGGGATTGGTTTGGGCTGTTTGAATCCAAGTAACTAGGTCAAGGATGTCTTTGTCCTTTAATTCGGTAGCTCTTACATCGTCTTTACCCTTTAAGAAATTCAATTGTGCACTTGCCGTTTTGTTCTCCGAACGAGGTATATCTGCAGTTTCGGTTAGCATCATGAACGCAGGACGCACCATTAATGGTGTGATAATGGTGGCATCTGCCAACTTGGTAGCAGGTATTGCTTCTTTCGTTTTTTCTTTTGTCCCCTTGAAAACTTTAGCAGTAATCGCAAGTTCTGAAGATTCCATAGAAGGATCGTAAGCCACCACTTCCGAAAATGTTGCAGACCCTCCTGGTTTGAAGGTTATGGTTTGACCATTCCCGGTAGCTTTCTCGCCTTGAATTTTCCAAGTAGACAACTTGGTATTACCCAGTGTTGGCGTTATTTCAGCGATCACTTTCTTGTTAATTCCTTTTGGGGGAATGTTAACTGTTACAGCAATGGCAACGCTATCCCCGTGCATTTCCAGCGGATTCGGAGTGGTAGAATAGGATAAATCTTTGAGTTGATCACAACTCGTGAGAAGTAGACCAAAAGACAGACCCAAGATTGAAAGAACGTAAAAATTAAATTTCATTTCGAATTAATTTATTTATTAGCGGGCTAAATTAAAAAAAAAATGGCAACATTAAAAATATTACATAAGCTCCGTAAGAGGTCGCATTACAAAAGGTCTTTCACTCCATCTTGGATGAGGAATGGTCAGCTCTTCTGAAACTAACGTAATGTCGTCAAAAAAAAGAATGTCGATGTCGATGATTCTATCGGAAAGATACCCCTTAGAATCTTTCACTCTGCCCATTTCCAATTCAATAGCTTGACAGACCTGTAACAATTCAAGAGGTTTTAACGCGGTAGAATACTTAGCACAAACATTGCAAAACTCGTGTTTTGAAACATAGCCCATTGCTTCTGAATAGTAAGGTTTGGAAACCGAAATTAGGATGCCTGCTTTTTCTGAAAGGAGGGAAAGCGCTCTTGAAATATGCTCTTCTCGATCTCCGAGATTGGAACCTAAGGACAAGATGGTAGTGCTCATTGTGTCCATCGAAAACTCGACAACATCCTATCCATATCTATTTTTAGATAGTCTATGATTGGGCGTAAACTGTCGTAATTAGGTCTGCAATTCAGCAATAACTCTCCACGTACGAACCTCGAAATTGAGTCAGTAAGATAAAATTGGAAATTTGTCGCAACATTTCCCTTTAACGAAAAAAAAGTGCCATAAACCTGACGATTTGGATCGATTACCTGAACATAATCAATTTGGTCTGCTTTCACTTTATGTTCATCCACCATGTCATTGGCTGCATTGATAAGTCTAAATAGCGAATCCCTTGAATCAAATTTCTTGGAGTACAGTAAAAGAGATCCATTTGCAGCCCCCAAATCCACTTCTTGAAAACCAAATTTTAGGTCGCTCAAATTTTTAGATAACGAGAATAACGTTGACATTTCTGTTGTAAAACTCACGATTGGATTGTTTACCCTCATCGTAAAATAGCTGTGCTCGGGTAACTCTGTTCGCAAGTAACTTAAGGGTTTTGGGACGGGGGGTTTGTCCGTACAAGCCGGTAACACTGCAAAAACAAAGACGAAAGCGAACGGGGCTATGTTCATGATTCTTTTTGCACTTTAACTAACTTTATCCGACGCTTGTCCGATGCCGTTACCGTTAGTCTCCAATCCCCATGTACAATGAATTCGCGGTTTTTTAGAATCCTTCCGGACTTTTCGACCAGAAATCCACCGAGGGTTTCAGAGTCGCCCTTCTCAACTTCAAAAATGTCCCCATCGATTTCCAGAATCTTATAAAAATCTTTCAGAGAGGTCCTTCCCGAAAAGGAGTAGCCGTCGTCGTGCTTTTGGTATTCCACTTGGTCGTCATCGAATTCGTCGGTTATGTCGCCTACAATTTCCTCCAATATATCCTCCAGCGTTACAATTCCTCCCGCTCCACCATATTCATCGACGACAACCGCCATGTGCATTTTCATGGTTCTAAATTCTTGAAGAAGATCGTCAATTTTTTTGTTTTCGGGGACAAAATAGGGTTTACGCAGCAGTTTCTGCCAGGAAAAATTATCTTTTTCGGTGAAGTGATGCATCAAGTCCTTGATGTAAAGAATCCCCACAATATCATCCGGTTTGTCCTGAAAAACCGGTATTCTTGAATAGCCTGCATCCAATATTAATTGTAAAACCTCGGAAAACTTGCATTGTATACTGAGTGCCTCTACCTCAACGCGCGGCGTCATGATCTGAACAGCCTCCGTTCTTCCAAATTTAACAATCCCTTCTAAAAGTTTTTGTTCTTCTTCATCCGAATTTCCATCCGTCGTAAGTGCGATCGCATATTCCAAATCGTCCGAGGATATATGGATTTTTTTACCCCCAATTCTTCCAATAAACGCCGTTCCGTTAACTAGTAAAGATTTTAACCACGAAATCGGGGGAGTCTTTCGGATGAGTTCAATCGGCAACGCCATAAAGCGGGCCACCTTAAGGGCATTATTGGCCCCATAAATTTTCGGAATAACCTCCCCGGTAATTAAAATCATCAAAGTAATGCCAAAAATTTCTACCAACAGTTTCGACAACTCGCTATATCCCTCCATCATTTTGTTGAGAATTAAGGTGGATAGTATAACAATGCCAACGTTCACAAAATTGATAGAGATCAATAGCAAAGCAATGAGTTCCCTAGGTTTAGAAATCAAGGATAAGATCGCGTTCGCCTTTTTACTCTGCTCGCTTTTTAATTGTTCCTTTTCTTGAGGTCTTAAAGAAAAGAAGGCGGATTCCGAGCTTGTCGTTATTGCAGCGAGCAGCAGAAGTAGGACAATGATTACTGAATAAATGGTTTCAGCAGTAGACCAAGTAATGGAAAGAAAAATTAGACTAAGGGGTTCGGAGGGGTCTGGCATGGCAATTAAAATGGAAGAGTGTCATCGTCTTTTTCAATGAGGCTATCCGGAACCTTGGTTTGTTCGGATATAACCTCAGAGTAAGGAGGTACTAATGGGTTTTTACCTTCTGGTCGGGATAAAACCACCAACTCCTCCGCAACTACCTCAATTACCGTTTTTGACTGTCCTTCTTTGTCTTGGTAGGATCTTTTTTTGAGCCGGCCCTCAACATAAACTCTTGCGCCTTTTACCAAAACTTTTTCCGCAACCAAGGCAAGCCCACGCCACGCGACTATGTCGTGCCAATCCGTTATTTCACGCCTTTCTCCTGTGTGGGAATCCATAAAAGACTCTGATGTAGCAAGGGAAAAACTGGCCACTACTCCTCCATTCTCAAAATGCCTTATTTCAGGATCGCGGCCGAGGTTTCCAAGCAAAATGACTTTGTTAACGCTTTGGTTCATCGAATAAATGTTCGTACTAATGTACTATTTTTTTTTCTTGAACGATTTCTTGGCCGACTTTTCTGGTTGACTTGAGGCGATGGTGATGCAAGCGTCCAATGTCAGTTCCTCGGGCACCGTGTTTTGGGGTAATTTGAAATTATCTTTTCCAATCTTGAGATAAGGACCATATTTACCCCGAAGCACAAAAACATCGGGTCTTCCATCAAACGATTTTATCGTGTTATTGGCGGTAGATAATTTCTTTTCCTCAAGTAGCTGGATTGCACGTTCAAAGGTTATTTCCATGATATCCTCCTCTTTTGGTATGGAAGCAAACATTTTGAGATGTTGCACATATGGGCCAAATTTCCCAATGTTGGCCTTAATTTCGATTCCTTCATACTCCCCCAACACCCTTGGTAATTTAAACAAGTCCAATGCTTCCTCAAAACTGATGCTTTGAATAGACTGTGTTTTTAACATCGAAGCGTACTTTGGCTTTTCTCCGTCCTCTTGCTCATTTCCAATTTGTACCATGGCTCCAAATTTGCCCATGCGCGCAATCACTTTTCTGCCTGAAGTTGGGTCAACGCCTAATTCTCGTTCCCCAGTCACTCGATCGCTTTGCTCTAAAGTTTGCTCCACACTGAGATGAAAGCCAGCATAGAATTTACCCATCATGTTTTTCCAAGGTAAAACTCCTTGAGCTATTTCATCGAAAGAGGCCTCTACTTGAGCGGTAAAATGGTAATCCATAATGTCCGAAAATTGTTGCTCGAGAAACTGCGTAACCAAAACTCCGATATCGGTCGGAACAAGGCGATTTTTATCACCACCTACCGTTTCGCTTAAAACCTCTTTGGTGTAAGAACCCTTATTCCACACCAACTGAGTGTATTTTCGTTCTGTTCCTTCTTGTTCATTTTTTGCCACATATCCTCGTTTTTGAACTGTGGAGATAGTCGGTGCGTAAGTAGAAGGCCTGCCAATGCCCAATTCTTCCATTTTTTTAACGAGGCTTGCTTCCGAGTACCTCGCAGGTCCCCGCGTAAATCGCTGTGTAACCTTCAACTCTTGAAGGCCGATATTTTCCCCTTTTACGAGCTGTGGTAAACGGCCTTGGGTTTCGTCTTCATCGCCTTGGGCCTCGATTTCATAAACCCTCAGAAAACCATCAAACTTAATAACCTCACCTTTTGCGATAAAAGCCTCTTCTTGGCCTGCAATGGCAATTTGAACGGCTGTTTTTTCCAGTTGAGCCGGTGCCATCTGGCTTCCTAGAGTCCGTCTCCAGATCAATTCGTACAGCTTTTGTTCCTCACGAACAGTCGATACGTCTTTCGCAGCAAAATTGGATGGCCGAATAGCCTCGTGAGCTTCTTGCGCATTGGCAGATTTTGTCCTGTATTGGGTTGGATTTGAATATTCTTGCCCAAAAGTGGCTACAATGTGCTTCTTAGCTTGGTCTATCGCGGATTGTGATAGGTTTGTAGCGTCGGTTCTCATGTACGTAATGTGCCCTGCCTCGTATAATTTTTGGGCAATGGACATGGTTCGGGACACGGAATAGCCGAGCCGCACAGACGCTTCTTGTTGTAAACTCGACGTTGTGAACGGTGCTGCTGGAGTGCGCTTATGAGGTTTGACATCAATAGAATCAACCGTTAGAGTGGGAATTCCCAAAGAATTCAAAAATTCGAGCGACGAATTCTCATCCGGAAAATTTCGGTCCAACTCGGCTTTAAAACTTCCTTTTTCGGCCATCAAGACCGCCGTTGTTTTGTAAAAAGATCCTGAATTAAAAGCGTTGATTTCGTTTTCCCGATCAACAATCAAACGCACCGCCACAGATTGAACCCGGCCAGCGGATAACTTCGGACGAACCTTTCTCCACAATACCGGGGATAATTCAAATCCAACAATTCGGTCAAGTACCCTCCGAGCCTGCTGTGCGTCAACTAAAGCGCTGTCGATTTCCCTAGGATGGTTGATTGCCTTTAAAATGGCTTCTTTCGTAATTTCGTTGAACGTTATTCGTTGGGTTTTCTTGGGATCGAGCTGCAGCGTTTCTGACAGGTGCCATGAAATTGCTTCCCCTTCCCGATCCTCATCCGTCGCAAGCCAAACCATGTCCGCAACTGAGGCTAATTTTTTTAATTCATTAACCAATTGCCTTTTGTCGGCTGAAACTTCGTAACTGGGTGTAAAATTATTTTTAATATCCACGGAAAGCCCTTTCTTTGGGAGATCGCGTATGTGTCCATTACTCGAACGTACCGTAAAGTCGGTACCCAGATACCCTTCAATCGTTTTGGCTTTTGCCGGAGACTCTACTATGACTAAATTTTTGGACATGCTTACAGTTGAACAAAACTAATGCAATAAACACATAAAAGTACGAAGTGTTCAGGATAAAATTTACCACGTTATACCTTAACCTTTGGTTAATTTTTTTTAAAGAAAGACCAAATATGACAATTTGACATAAGCATAAATTCAATTACCTTTGCAGCATGCAACCCAATAAGTTGAACGAGCCACTAGACGAAGTTCGTCAGGGTGAAGCGTTGATGCTTCAAAACGAAACCCAGCGGGTAGGAGATAAAAAATTATTCTTAGAAAGTTACGGGTGTCAGATGAATTTTTCCGACAGCGAGGTAGTTGCTTCCATTTTAGCCGGCGAAGGATATTGTACCACCCGCAATGTTGAGGATGCAGACCTTGTGTTGTTAAATACCTGTTCTATCCGCGATAATGCAGAGCAACGGGTGAGAAAACGCCTTACCGAGTTTAAATCCCTCAAAAAAAAGAAACCTGAATTGGTGGTAGGAATTTTAGGTTGTATGGCAGAGCGTCTTAAAAAAAACTTGCTGGAGGAAGAACAATTAGTGGATCTGGTCGCCGGACCGGATGCGTACCGTGATTTGCCAAATCTCCTGGATGAAGTGGGCACAGGACAGCGCGCCGTCAATGTGCTTTTATCACGAGAAGAAACCTATGCAGACATTACACCGGTACGTTTAGACCAAGGAGGGATTTCGGCCTTTGTAACCATCATGCGTGGTTGCGACAACATGTGTTCTTTCTGCGTAGTACCTTTCACGCGCGGCAGAGAACGTTCTCGGAATCCTCAAACCGTTGTAGAAGAATGTAGGTCTTTATTCAACAATGGCTACCGAGAAGTAACCCTTCTAGGTCAAAATGTTGACAGTTATCGATGGAATCTAAGTTCTAAGGGTGAAATCGTTGATCACAACGAACCCAGCGTAAATTTTGCCCAACTTCTTATTATGGTTGCGCAAGTTTCTCCGCAATTAAGAGTTCGTTTTAGTACCTCCCACCCTAAAGACATGACCGATGAGGTGCTAGAAGCGATAGCCCAATATGCAAACATTTGTAAATACATTCATTTGCCCATTCAATCCGGAAATAGTTCGGTTTTATACCGAATGAACCGAGGATACACACGCGACTGGTACCTGAACCGAATCGCAGCTATTCGTAAAATAATTCCGAACTGCGCCATCTCCACCGATATCATTGCTGGATTTTGCGGTGAAACGGAAGATGAACACTCGGAAACACTTTCTTTAATGAGCGAAGTTTGTTTTGATTACGCTTACATGTTTAAATATTCCGAACGGCCGAAGACCTTAGCTGAACGTAAATTTACAGACGACGTTCCCGATGAAACCAAAAGTAGAAGACTAACCGAAATAATCGAATTGCAGACGAAACACAGCCTTTTCTTGAATCAACGACAGGTTGGTCAAGTTCAGGAAGTTTTGGTAGAAGGCCCCTCAAAAAGGTCCGCACAACAATTTTGTGGCAGAAATTCGCAAAACAACATGGTTGTTTTTGATAAGAAAAACGTCGCAAAAGGAAGTTATGTGCACGTTAAAATTACAGATTGCACCTCGGCTACGTTGCTGGGGGTTTTGGTAAACCAAGAAAAGGAACAGCAAACACCATGACGGTACAACAAATTAAACAGCGCTTTACCATTGTAGGAAATTCCTCTGGGCTTAATAGGGCATTAGAAATTGCCGCTCAGGTTGCCGCAACGGATTTAGCCGTATTGGTGACAGGAGAAAGTGGTACAGGAAAAGAAATTATACCGCAAGTGATCCATCAATTGAGTAGTCGAAAACACAAGGAATACATCGCAGTAAATTGCGGGGCTATTCCGGAAGGCACGATTGACTCCGAATTGTTTGGGCACGAAAAAGGTTCTTTCACAGGGGCAGCAGGAAGCCGTCAGGGGTATTTTGAAGTTGCCAATGGAGGCACCATTTTTTTAGATGAGGTCGCCGAATTGCCCATGCAAACGCAAGTGCGCCTTCTTCGGGTTCTTGAGACCGGAGAATACCTGCGTGTAGGGGCCTCCAAAGCACAAAAAACCAATGTGCGTGTGGTTGCTGCGACGAATGAAAACATGCAACAAGCTATTGCAAAGGGCAAATTCCGAGAAGACCTTTTTTACCGCTTGAGCACGATACCAATTGCGCTTCCGTCGCTGCGTGATCGTGGAGACGACATCCATTTGTTGTTTCGAAAATTCGCCAGTGATTTTGCCGAACGCTACCGCATGCCCCCCATTCGTTTAACCGATGAAGCGATTACCTTACTCAACGATTATCGTTGGCCGGGAAATATTCGTCAACTTAAAAACATTGTTGAGCAATTGAGTATTATCGAAACGGAACGAAGCATTGATGCTCAATTATTGAAAGAATACTTGCCGGAGCTTGGCGATTCAGGTGCGCTTGTTGTGAATTCCTTGAGTCAAGAATCCATATCGGAGAGAGAGCTTATGTATAAATTCTTATTTGATATGAAGCGGGATCTCAGCGATTTGAAGAAGTTGGTGGTAGAAATTCTCAGCCAAACAGGAGGAATAGAATTGAATCCCGATCAAAATATCCTTGTGAATAAGCTCTATCAAGACTACGGTTCCAATGTTTCCAATGCTCCGGCGCCGCAAAGCCTTATGCCACCGAAAATCCAGGAATATGATGAGCAAGAAGATTTTACCCTTCACGAGGATTTTGAAGAATCGCTTTCCCTGGAGGAGCGTGAACGTGAATTAATCCAAAAAGCTCTAGAAAAACATCGTGGAAAGCGAAAACACGCTGCCAAAGAATTAGGTATTTCGGAAAGAACCTTGTACCGAAAGATAAAGGAATTTAATTTAGCCGAGTGAGAACTAGCCTACTGATCATATTATCGTTTGCCGTAGCTGGTTGCTGGCCAACTCGTATGGGCTTCAGAGATACGGGGGGAATGCCGGAAGAATGGGAAAGATTTTACCTTCAAACCCTTCAAATCAGTTCACCAACATGTCCGTTAAGCTACGCTGCTGGCCTTTCAGAGACCATCAAAGACGGGTTACAAAACAATACGAAACTAAGCCTAACCCCTAGCTTAAATGATGCTCAGGTTCAAATATCCGGTGAAATCACCAATTATTCAGTTAATCCCATAGCCCTACAAAACGGGGATAATGCTGCTAAAAACCGGCTGACTGTGAGCATTGCATTTGATTTAAATTTTACGGCTCCGAAAAAAGAGACGGCCCGACTTGTAGTAACGCGATTTGCAGACTTCGATGCGGGGGCGAATTTTGCCTCTGTCGAAAATCAACTTTTATCGCAAGTCAATGAGCAGGTGGTACAAGACGTGATTAATAAATTAATGAGTAATTGGTGAGTTGGAGTAAACACAATATTAACAACCTATTGCTAAATCCTGCCCTTGTTACCCCGGCAGATATTGCACAACTACAGCAATTGTGCGCTGACTATCCATACTCAGGTTTATTCGCCCTTACCTACCTCGAGGCTCTGCATCAAAACGCTGACATTCGATTGGGCAAGGAACTTCCCAAATACGCTTACTTAGTAAGCGAGCGCAGCAAACTGTACCGTTTGCTGAACGAACCTGTGCTAGAAAAAGAAGAGTCCTTTCCGGTAAAGGGAGTTGAAGATTCCACACCTTTTGTACTGCCTACTGATTCAAGTTCCGTAAGCCTTGAACACCCCCAAAACGAGAGCGTAAACGAAGAATTCGCAGTAGAGAACCTTAACGATGAGAAAAAATTACCAGAATTTGACCCCTTGGATAAACTCATCAAAGAGTCTGCAGTGTCCTCGCTATACGCGGTTGAACTTCAAGTTGATCCCCAGAGTTCGCCCAAACAGGTCGCTGATCCTGTTGATAAAAAAGAAGTTAGCTTGCAAAATCCGAAAGAGGCAAATAGCTTTATGGATTGGCTAAATAGGGGATCGAAAGGAAACGGCACAACCCAAGAAAATTCGCCCACGGAACGAGCGCCTGTTGACTTTTATTCTCCGATAAAAAAAGCCAAAGAAAGCGTTAACTCTGAAAATATTCCCGTAAGTGAAACCTTGGCCAAGATTTTTGTCATTCAGGGAAATTATCCAAAGGCTATTCAGATTTACGAACAATTAATTTTGACTTTTCCCGAAAAAAAGCTTTACTTTGCAGCCCAAATAAAAAAAATTACCCAAAAAGAAATTTAAATGATCACGACCCTTTTTTCTGTCATTATTTGCCTAGCGGCCCTTCTATTAATTTTGGTGGTTTACATTCAAAATCCAAAAGGTGGAGGCTTAAGCAGTGATTTCGGAAGTCCCACGCAACTCGGAGGTGTAAAACAAACCACAGAATTCATTGATAAGCTTACTTGGGGCTTGGCTACAACAATTGTGGTAAGCGCAATAATCATGTCCTTGCAACAACCGAAGCCTCAAACGATAAAAAAGACAAATCCTCAATCCCAACAGGCACCGGCAAAAGATGCGCCAAATGCGCCACAAGGAGGCAGGTGACTTGTTCAGGTATAGTGTCAGCTTGACATTTTGATGTGACAATTTTAATGCCTTACTGAAATTTTGTCGCGCATTTAATTTTGGTATGAAATTCGAGAACAATGTAAAAATCAAAAAAATAAAAACGATATGTCAGTGAAGTTTAAGCCGCTGGCGGACAGGGTTCTTGTGGAGCCTGCGCCGGCAGAACAGAAAACAGCGAGTGGTATAATAATACCCGATACGGCGAAAGAAAAACCCCTCAGGGGAAAAATCATAGCCGTTGGTAAAGGCAAAAAAGATGAACCAATGACCTTGAAGGTTGGCGATGAAATCCTCTATGGGCAATATGCTGGAACCGAAATAAAAGTGGACGGGAATTCCTACCTCATCATGCGTGAGTCGGACATTTACGGAGTTTTCTAAGGTATTTTTCAATAACAACTAATTAATTTACAATGGCAAAAGATATATTATTCGACATTGAAGGTCGGGATAAGTTAAAAACAGGGGTAGACGCTTTGGCAAATGCCGTGAAAGTAACCCTGGGTCCAAAAGGAAGAAACGTAGTAATAGGCAAAAAATTTGGAGCGCCCCAAATAACCAAAGATGGCGTTACTGTTGCTAAGGAAATCGAACTGAAAGATCCCATGGAAAACATGGGTGCTCAAATGGTAAAAGAAGTGGCATCGAAAACCGCGGATATTGCCGGAGACGGAACGACTACAGCAACGGTTCTTGCCCAAGCTATTATCACTGCAGGACTAAAAAACGTTGCGGCGGGTGCAAATCCTATGGATTTAAAGCGAGGCATCGATAAAGCTGTAGCAGAGGTGGTTAAAAATTTGAAAAACCTTTCGAAAGAGGTAGGAAAGGATGCTTCCAAAATTGAACAAATCGCTACCATTTCTGCCAATAATGACGAAAATATTGGTAAACTGATCTCACAAGCGATGAAAGTTGTTGGCAACGACGGCGTCATTACCGTTGAGGAGGCAAAGGGAACCGAAACGGAGGTAAAAACTGTAGAAGGTATGCAATTTGATCGCGGGTATTTATCCCCTTATTTCGTGACCAATACCGAGAAAATGATAACCGAGATGGAAAACCCATTAATTCTGATTACGGAAAAGAAAATCTCCAGCATGAAAGAATTGTTGCCCATCTTAGAACCGGTTGTTCAGGCAGGAAAAGGCCTTTTGATTCTTGCTGAGGATGTGGATGGCGAAGCATTAGGGACTCTTGTTGTAAACCGACTGAGAGGATCGTTAAAAGTTGCTGCTGTTAAGGCTCCTGGTTTCGGTGACCGAAGAAAAGCAATGTTGGAGGATATCGCCATACTTACTGGCGGTCAGGTGATTTCTGAAGAGCGAGGTATGACCCTTGAAAATGTGACCATGGACATGCTTGGTCAGGCCCAAAAGGTCGACATTGATAAAGACAATACAACGATCATAAACGGTAAAGGAAAGACAGAGGACATCAAAGCCCGAGTAAACCAAATCCGTGCTCAGATTGATACCACCACCTCCGATTACGACCGCGAAAAACTTCAAGAGCGTTTGGCGAAATTGGCAGGTGGAGTTGCTGTTCTTTATGTTGGTGCGCCAACTGAAGTAGAAATGAAAGAAAAGAAAGATCGCGTGGATGACGCTTTGGCGGCAACTCGCGCAGCGGTGGAAGAAGGAATTGTACCCGGTGGAGGTGTTGCCTTGATACGCTCCATTGACACCTTAGATAAGATCAAGGCGGCAAATGAAGATGAAGCGACGGGAATCGCAATTGTTAAGCGCGCTGTCGAGGAACCTCTTCGACAAATCATCGCGAATGCGGGGGGAGAAGGGGCCATTATTGTTCAAAAAGTGCGGGAAGGAAAAGACGATTTTGGATATAACGCTCGCACCGATAAATTTGAAAAATTATATGCTGCAGGGGTTATTGATCCAACCAAGGTAACGCGCATCGCCGTCGAAAATGCCGCGTCAATTGCCTCTATGTTGCTCACAACCGAATGCGTAATCGCTGATCAACCAGAAGAAAGCAGCCCGGCTGCAGCTATGGGAGGAATGGGAGGCGGCATGCCTGGTATGATGTAATAAAGGAACGCTGGACTCTTTAAGAACAAAGCGCAATGTAGCTATAATAAGCCATTACGTGAGTTCGGGGTAATCCAATTCCTTATCCACAACAGCGTCCCGAAAGGGACGCTTTTCCGTTTCTTACTTACCGGAATACGGATAGTTTGAAGCGTCAATATAGAGTCCCGCCCTGCGGGACTTTTTATTTCATGAGTTTCGCCAAAATTTTTCCTATTCGCCGGGACCAATCCTTTTCTGAGTGCCCCGAATTACGGATTAATTTAACGGCGACTTGATTACGGTTTGAGAATTTCTTTAACGCTGCTTCAAATTGGGGGAAATAAGTTGCATACCCCTTATCCAGGGACTGATCCCCACGGTCAATGTACATGGTCTTATGCTCCACGCGAAACGAATTTTCTACCACAAATTGATTGAACGCGGTGGCAATTGGATCCCGAAATCTATCGCGATACTGCCAAACATCGATTAAAGGCAAATGAATGGACAAGCACGCTACCTTTGCGAGCTCTGTTGGATGCTCTAATAGCAAAGTAAGTGCAACTATTGCGCCCATGCTCGCTCCAACCATTGTTCGATGGTCCCCTCCCCTTTTAACGTTCCAACTGTTTTCGACAAGTGGAAATACATCGTTAATCAGCGCATTTGCATAGGCATCAAATAATGGCAGGCCATACCACAGCGAGTCCCGCAGGGACAACTGCACTGCAAGCGGAAGATTGGGATAAATTGGCGCAGGAAAAAACTCGGCATACCTGTTTTTAGGATGGCTATCGATTCCTATGAAAACACATTGGTGCTGCGACAAATACCGCTGTGCTGCATTGGGTAAGTCCCAAGATTGATGGTTCCAAGTTTGTGTTGAATCAAATAACATTTGTCCGTCGTGAAAATAAACCGTTTCAAATGCCTTCTTTGCAGAGAAATACCCTTCGGGTAACCATGCTCTTACAACCCTGCCTCGCAAATAACCTTGATTTATCGTTGTTTCATACAATTCGCCAAAAGCAGGCTGATTTTGTGCAAATTCCCAGTCCTTTTTTTTTTCCTGACCGTAAATGGAAGAGCTCACAAGACCATAAAAAAACAACGCGTAAATTTTCATAAAGCAAATATTGTAAAAGCAATCCAAAAAACAATTCATTCCGTATTTTTGCAAAAAAAATGAAAAGAGTACTCAATGCTGTTTTTTCAATGAGGTGGGTTGCCTTGGGGTTGTTGTTGTTTTTAACGTGCATTGGCGTAGCCACCTTTATCGAATCCATGCACGGGGTGCAAGCGGCAAAAATTGTGATTTACAATGCTGGATGGTTCACCCTTTTGCTGCTCTATTTATCCCTGGCGATGGTCTATAATATTTACGTCTATCGAATGTGGCAAAGACATAAAATAGCTCTTTTCAGTTTTCATGTAGCGTTTTTGATTACCATGATTGGTTCCGCGGTAACGCGGTATAGGGGTTTTGAAGGTCAACTGGTGGCAAGAGAAGGCGAAAGTGTTAATTATATGTATACCGCAGAACCCAAATTATTGGTCTCTATCCGCGATCGCAGCAAAGAAACCGTTGAAGGATTCACTACGTGGCTATCCGACTGGAAGTTGATCAACAATGTGTTTTCATTTGAAATGCTACACCGCGGTAAAACTTTAAGGATCGAGTACGAGGATTTCATTTCCAATGCTATTGATACATTTGAATTTAATCCAAAATCCGAAAGTGCTGTACTCGACGTAGTGGTAGGACAGATGAAATCCAATTACCTTGAGTACGGGGATAAATTACTATCCGGCACCTTACCTATATCTTACAACGCAACGTCTAACGATGGAGTATCCATGAAACTTGAAAACGGCAGAATCATGTTGAGAACGGCTGTTCCGTTGCGAATGTTACCCATGACCAGGATGATAGAGGCGCGGCAATCGGGAATACCCATCCCCGACTCAGCATATGAGAACATTCCAACGAATTTGTGGGTACCCGCCAATATCAAAACGCTTTACCAGGCTGGATCGGATCAATTCGTGCTTAAAAATGTTTTTTACCGAGCTCAAAAAACCTTGCGCAAAGCAGCAATCAAAAATCAAGGTATGGACTACCTAACGGTAAAAGTCATTTCCGGTAAAGAACACAAAAAGGTACGCTTGAAAGGGGGGCAAAACAACATACCGGATCCCGAATACTTCTCCTTAAACGGGTTGTATGTCCAATTGGAGTATGGGGCTGTGAAGCGCTCTATTCCTTTCAGCGTAGTCTGTGAAGATTTTCAATTGACCAATTATCCCGGCTCAGAGGCCCCATCTTCCTTTGAGAGTTATATTCGAATTGAAGACCCACAAAATAATTACAGCAGCAAGCGTCACATTTTCATGAACCATGTCACGGACTATGCAGGATATCGCTTTTTTCAATCCTCCTATGAACTTGACAATCCCTCTACCCTTGAAAATGAAGAGGGAACAAAATTAAGCGTTAACCACGATTCATGGGGGACTAACATAACCTATCTGGGGTATTTACTCATGTCTATCGGCATGATATTATCGATTTTTGCCCCAAAAAGCAGGTTCAGAGCTCTTAACGACGCGATATCCAAACTTAAAAAAACCGGTTTAGTTCTGCTGTGGCCTTTGATGATCGGAAATGTTTTCGCGCAAACGGATCCCTCAAAAATATTCCATGTAGTTTCCGAAGAACACTCCGAGGCATTGGCAGCGCTATTGGTTCAGGATCAAAGTGGCAGAATTATGCCCTTGCACACGCTAAGCGATCAATTACTGCGTAAAATTCATGGCTCCAACCGTTATAAAAGTTACAATGCTGTACAGGCTGTGATGAGTTGGCATATGTATGGAAAATACTGGATGAAACAAGCGGTTATTTTAGTACCCAGTGCTGTTCGAGAGCGGCTAAAATTGGCAAAATATTGTTCTTTAGCTGATTTAACAACCGCGGACAATCGCTATAAATTCGAAAAAGAATACGCCACGGCCCACGGAAAAGCTGAAAAATTTCAAGATGAATTTGAAAAAAAGCTCATTAAGCTGACCGAAAGATTTCAAGTATTTCAGGGCGCTATAAGTTGGCAATTCTTCAAGATAATTCCCAAGAAAAATGACCTGAATAATCGTTGGTATGTGCCGATGAGTATTGAAATTCAAGGAGAAGACACCATCTCCAACTTGGTTGCCCTGAAATATTTTTACTCGTTGGTTGAGGCTTCTAGAAGCCAAGATTACACGAATTCCAATGCATTGCTCGGAAATTTAAAACTAATTCAACGAACGGTCAGCAAATCAATTGTACCTTCCGAACAAAAGGTAGCCTTTGAAATTCGTTACAATAAACTCACCATCTTTAAAACCGTCTATCAATATTATCTTGTATTCGGCTTACTTTTACTGGCCTTTTACATCGTGGGGTTATTTCGTTCTGATCATTCAAAGCGTCCAAGAATTATACAAATCATTAAAATTTCGTTGATTTCGTTAAGCGCCTTGTTATTTCTTTACCACGGAGTAGGCTTAGGTTTTAGATGGTTTATCTCCGGTCACGCTCCTTGGAGTAATGGCTATGAGGCAATTGTCTTTATCGCATGGGTTACCGTGCTCGCGGGAGGGCTATTTTCCCGCAAAATCGAAGTCTCCTTGTCTGTGGCTCTGATCCTATCGGCGATGATGTTGTTTGTCTCAGAATTAAATTTATTGGACCCAGAGATCAGTCCATTAGTTCCTGTTCTTAAATCGTATTGGTTAATGATCCATGTCGCTATTATCACGAGTAGCTACGCTTTCTTGGGACTTTCGTTCATCTTGGGTTTGCTGAATTTATTCTTGTACTTATTTCAAAATAAAAACAATCTGGAAAAACTCGGAAGCAACATACAACAAATTACCGTTGTCAATGAAATGACCATGACCATCGGAATATTTATGCTAACGATAGGAACATTCCTCGGAGGAGTTTGGGCCAACGAAAGTTGGGGTAGATACTGGGGATGGGATCCCAAAGAAACCTGGGCCTTGGTCTCAATCCTAGTTTACGCGATTATCTTGCATTTACGCTTTATTCCCGGATTGAAAAGTGCTTTTGTCTTTAATCTATGGGCATTTTGGGGTTATTCGGCGATTCTATTTACCTATTTCGGCGTCAACTTCATGTTAGTTGGCCTTCACTCGTATGCGCAGGGAGACGGACTCGGAAGTTTTCCCAATTGGTTAATTTACACCATAATTTTCTTCGTGTTACTCAGCGTTATTTCATTTCTTCGTTACAAAAAATCAATAAGAGTAGCTTGAATCAGACGAAGCAATGAAGCCCTTTGATATCAGCCAAATCATTTACGAAGACAATCACCTCCTCGTCATAAATAAGCGGGTTGGACAATTGGTTCAAGGCGATAAAACAGGAGACATTAGTTTAAACCTGGAAATCAAAACGTTTTTAAAGGAGAAATACCAAAAGCCGGGGAATGTCTTCTGCGGTGTAATCCATCGTTTAGACCGCCCCACCTCGGGTTTGGTGGTTTTTGCGAAAACAAGTAAAGCCTTGGAACGAATGAACGTGCAGTTTCAGCAGCGACAGCCTAAAAAGATTTACCATGCTTTGGTGGAAGGCTCGTTAAAAGGTCAAGGGGAACTAACCCATCGTCTGCTAAAAAATGAACCCCAAAATAAAAGTTATGTGGTGGATTCAAACCAAGGAAAACAGGCCGTTTTGAGGTACCAAATGCTCAACCAATACAACCACTACACCCTTGTGAAAATAGAACTTGATACAGGACGCCACCACCAAATAAGGTGTCAAATGGCTCATTTAGGTCATCCTTTGAAAGGCGACTTGAAATACGGGGCTAAAAGGGCCAACGATGATCACGGGATTTGTTTGCACTCGGCGGAGTTATGCTTCATTCATCCTGTAAGCATGGAACCTTTGGCATTTTCTGCCCCCTTACCCGAAGACGGAGGTTGGATTAAATAAAAAAAGGTCCCCGAAGGAACCTAATACCAAAAATCTACAATTCTTTAGTTATTGGTCGGAGCGCCGCTATTGTTAATCGGAACTCCTGACTCTGGAGCTGGACCAACTTCACCTTTTATTTTAACAACTTTCTCCGGTTCGTTTATCGCGTTGGAAGAAATGGTAACGCTTTTACTGATGGGTCCAGGTCGCTTGGTGTCGTATTTAACTTTAATAACGCCTTTGGCCCCTGGTGCAATGGGCTCCTTTGGCCATTCAGGTACGGTACAACCACAAGATCCTTTGCAATTTGAAATGATCAAAGGCTCGTCTCCCGTATTCGTAAACTCAAAAGCGCAGTTGGGGTCTCCGTCGTATTTGATGGTGCCATAATCGTGAACCTCTTTATTGAAGCTGATTTTAGGACCTTTATCGATAGGAACCTGAGCATTGATAACTGCGTTGCAGAGCACTAAACAAACGCAAAGTAAAAGTTGTTTCATCCGTTTAAATTTTTAATTCGAGCAAAAATAATGCTTCTTTTCGTAAAAGCGAAAAATTTAACACATCATTAACAGCCCTCCTAACGCGCTTGTTTTCGATTTGCAAAATCCATCCACGATAAATCCAGAAATTTCAAACGTTCTTTGATATCCCGTTTTTTGGCGCTAGGGTACTTTTCATCGTTGAGTAATTGAAGGTAGTATTTACGAACCGAGGCGGTATCTCGTGGCGTAATAAACATGTCATAGGCCGAAGCCATGCTTTCTAACAAAAGGATTCGGTTTGCATAATTGGGAAAGATTCGAAGTAAAGTATCTCCATAGGCCACGCTTTTGCGGTGAGCGTTGAGCCCCGAATAAATCATGTGAAGTTTGAACAGGCAATCAGCTGTGTAAGGATCCTTTGGAAAATGTTTGAAATAAGCCTCAAGGCGATTGATTAACTCTATTTGGTTTAAATTGTAAGCTGCCGGTGTTATTTTTGAAGGATCTATTCTGGCGATGGAGTCCTCCATTTGAAGGATGCTGTCCTTGAGCGCCTTCGGACTGTTTGACGAACCTAGCGCATCGACAGGATTTTTATTGGTGGAGCAAGAAACCAGCCAAGTGAGCGTGGCAAAAAGTAGGATGTTAAATAATGTTCCTTTCATTTTTTTTGTGCGTAAAATTTCAACTTATAGTCCATAGTAATTTGGCCCTCTGCAATGAGTTTCAGCCGCTTTTGAATTAACTTCCTCTTAAGGGGATTCAACCTATCGGTGAACAAAACACCTTCGATGTGGTCGTACTCATGCTGAATGATCCGAGCGGCAAAACCGCTGAAACTTTCTCTTTGAAACTCCCAAGACTCGTTATAGTAGGAAAGCAACACGGTTTCCTTTCGACTCACATTTTCACGAATTTTAGGAATGGACAAACAACCTTCTTGAAAGGTCCATGGCTCTCCGGATTCTTCAATGATGTTTGGATTAATAAATACTTTCTTAAATGTTTTAATCCCTTCTGCGCGGGGATCCGGTTCCTCGCCCTCCTCATGGGCGAATGGAGCACCATCCACGACAAAAAGACGAAGATTCAAACCTATTTGAGGAGCCGCCAAACCAACCCCTTTCGCATGATACATGGTTTCAAACATGTTTTGAATTAAGATATCCAAATCCCCATGATTTCGATCAACGTCTAACGACGGCTTCTTGAGCAGAGGGTCACCGTAAGCAATAATGGGTATAATCATAGCAGATTGCAAAAATAAATCAGTTCTGTGAATTTTCTCGCACTCTCAGATAATCTTGTAAAATTAACGCTGCGCTGACCCTATCCAATAACGCTTTATCCTTGCTCATCTTTTTCTTTCCCACGAGATGAATCGAATGAGAGGCGCGTTTTGAACTGTAACGTTCATCTTGTAACTCGACTAAAACATCGGGAAATTCTTTAACTAAGACTTCTTTGAGCAACAAAACATTTTCTGTAATGTGGGTTGGTGTACCGCTCAGCGAAAGGGGATACCCGATAATAAAGCCGCTCACTAAATTTTTACAACAATACTCTTTCAACCACGCTAGGAGTAAATCGCTTGAAACGGTGCAGAGCGGAGAGGAAATTCGTTGTTCGGAATCGGTTACGGCGATACCTGTTCTTTTCAGTCCGAAATCAATGCCCATTAAAACACCCATGCCTACAAAAATACGTAAAGCCCGCATCAATTTGGGTACTAAAATGCGACAATTCTCATAAGAAACTGTCCCAGTTAGCTTGATTCCTTGCTAAATTTTCTACCTTTACATTACTCAAAAATGATAAACCGTTTCACCCCCCTTCTTTTTCTCATCTGCTTAAGTTTTGCATGTTCGCCTGCAGATCGCCAACGATTAAGCTTAACCAATAAAAACTCCCCTGAACGGAATAAAAAAGAACAACTGTTCAACGGACAATGGGAATATGACTCCTTGATTCGTTACATTGACACCACCTCTACGCTGGCCAATTTCTTTAGCCTTGAATATTCTGATAACCAACAAAATAACCGTTCCGCAAAAGGTAAATTAAATTCTAAAAATGCCATAATAATGTTGGAAATGGAAGAAACCTTCAGCAAAGGAATTCAACTTAATACGCAATATTATTATTCGGGGAACTTTCTATTTTACACGCATCAAACGGTTAAAGATTACCAAAAAGAAACCAATGGATTTATGGAGGTGTTCTCCTACATGGGAAATAACAAAAAAGTCATCGTTTCCGCATCGAGGATAGGAAATGACGAGGAAGACATGTTATCGAAAACACCCATCGTTTGCAAAAAAATAGCATTTGATCCAACAGAGGCCATGAATTTAGTAAACCAACAAGGAAAATACGAAACGCGCTTTCAAGGCAGTATTGAAACTGAAGCATTGAAATTTATTGTAGTGGGTACCCGGGGAAATCCTTCCATACAGTCGGCTCTTGCCTACAACGACGATTTTCCGTTAGCAAAAGAGCTCGTGGCCAATGAACAACTGTACCTTAACAGACGTTTGAAAGTGGAATTCCAACGAGTAACTGGTAAAAATGGCTTTACCTACCAAGGACTTACGAGGGTAAAACTGTTGAATGAAAACGAATAGAATCCTTTTTGCATTTATTTGCGCCTTCGCGGTTTGTTGCTCCACATCCATTTATTCACAAACCCTCAGCATTTCTGGAATCGTTAACGATTCTACTGGAACAAAAACTCTGAGCAAATCAGCCGTTTCCCTAATCCGATTGAACGATTCTACCCTGGTTCAGTTTCAGAGAACCGACGAAAAGGGCACCTTTCATTTTGATGTGGCGCTCGATACCTTTATTGTTCTCATTGAGCACCCCCAATTTGAACATAAAACCTTGTACGTTCTTGGAAACCCTTCTGAAAAAACCGTTGAAATTCCCTTTATTCGAATGGGCGTTAAGGTAAAAAACCTGGCGGAGGTGGTGGTTCAAGGCAATAAAAACCGGATTTACTACAAAGGTGATACGCTCGTTTATGTTGCCGACAGCTTTAAGGTTGCCGAAAATGCAGTCGTTGAAGACCTTTTAAAAAAGCTCCCTGGAATTAAAATCGACGAAAACGGTCAAATTACTTCTCAAGGACGAGAAATTAGCCAAGTGTTGGTGGACGGGGATGAGTTTTTTGGTTCGGATCCAACGATTGCTACCAAAAATTTAGCGGCCAAAGGCGTTGAATCGGTTCAGATTTATGAAAAGAAAGCCCAAGACAATACCTCGGGCATGGACGAGAAGATACAGGTCATGGATTTGAAATTAAAAGCCGATGCAAAACAAGGATATTTTGGAAAAGCTTCCTTTGCTACCGATGCGGGCCTAATTGGGAATCCCACCACTAATTTCCCTTTTTATGAGGGGGAATTATTGTTTAACCGTTTCGATAATAAACAAAAATTTTCCGTGTTCTTATTGAGTTCAAACACCCCTCGTTCCAATTTCAGGTTTGGTGATATGAACAAGTTTGGTTTGGAGAATGAAAGGGACCAAAGCGGGATGTCGATGTGGAATCAGAACGGTCAGCGCACCAATACGGGTATACCTCAAACAACGAAGGCGGGTATCTACTTCAACGATCGAATTAAAGACTGGGGAAAAATAGGATTTAATTACAGTTTCAACCAAAACCGCCTGAACGCAACGCAAAGCAGTTTATCGCAATATTTTTTGCAAGATACCTCCTATTATACCAAGGATTCAATTTCCAATATCAGCCTCAATACTTCGCACAAAGTCAACTTAAATTTCCAAGCAAAACTTGACTCATTAACCACCCTAGAAATTAAACCCTCTTTGAGTTTTGACGAGGGAATCACCGAAAACACTACCATCAATGCTTTCCAAACAGAGGCTATGGTGCCCACTTTTACCTCAGTCATTGATAACACCAACAATTCGAATGGCTACACGGCGCGCTTGGAAAGTACGATTTACCGCATGTTCAAGAAACCTCGGAGAGAATTAGAGCTGAAATATATTTTGAACAAGACCGATAACCAAACCGATGGATCATTGCTAACGCAAAGTAAATTCGCCAATTTTACCGATTCCATTGACCAGAAAAAACAAAACGACAACGGCAATCAATTGAATTATGCGATTGTAACGTACAAAGAACCCTTATCTGCTAAGTGGAAGTTGCAGTTAGAGTATTATCTAGAATCAGGTAAATCCTATCAAACCAGGAATACCTTTGCACCAATGCTTGGAACCTATTCTCAACGGGTGGATTCTCTTTCGAATGCCTTCGAAAACAGCCGTTTTCAAAACAGAGGTACCCTTCTGATGGTCTATGAAACCAACCAACACACCTTTAACGTTGGGGTTGGATTCCGCAACATTCAATTGGACAACTACAACGCAATTGGTGATTCAAGCATTTTGCAGAGCATCAACAATGTACTTCCTCGTATGAGTTATAACTATAAACCGGGCATGGGAACCCGTTTGAATTTTAATTATTTCACCCGTTCCGACCAACCTTCTATCAATGATATTCAGCCAGTGCCCGACAATTCAAATCCCAATCGTTTGAAAATCGGTAACGCAGATTTGAAGCCCAATTACATTCATACACTGAACTTTCAATTTAACCGATGGGAAGCGCTTTCCGGAAGGTATATCTGGAGTGGATTAAATGCCACACTCACCGATAATGCTTTTGCAACGGATACTTATTTTGATGCCCTCGGTAGAACAATAGCAAAAACGGTCAACGTGGATGGTAATTTTTCAGCCAACGCCTATGCTGGTGCAGGTTTTCCGTTATTCAACCGAAAGTTGGAAGTTAACCCGAATTTCAATGCCAACTATTCTAAATTCACCAATTATATCAATGGACAAGAGAACATTACCTACAATCCTTCCATCGGAGGGGGACTTTCCTTGGAGTTAAAGTTTGATTCTTTGGAGGTTTCAGTGACGCAGAATTATTTTTATTCAAGCCCTAAGAGCACGTTCAATTCGCTCTCCAATACTCCGTTCTCAACGCAAGAATATTCGATGGATTTTAAATGGACGATGCCCTTTGGTTTCAAAATCATTGCCGATGGAAAATACACCATCAATTCACAACGGGCTTCTGGGTTTAACCGCAACATTTTTGTAATCAATGCCGAAATTCAACGCGCCTTTTTACCCACAGGCAATTTAATTCTCGCTGTGAACGGATACGATTTATTGAATCAAAACCTCAACTTGCAGCGGCAAGTGAATGGAAACGTTGTAACGGATAATTACACCCGTCTCATTACCCGATATTTCCTGTTGAAATTAACGTATCGCTTTAATAAAAATAAAACCAAAGAAGATGATTTCGAAGGCTGGTATTAAACTCTTGTTTCTCTTGGTATTCTTAAGCGTAGAATTTGCCGCTCAGTGCCAGTTTTATGCTACGGGAACGATTTTCTACACCCGAAGAACCAATTTACAAAAACGTTTTACCGATCAACGCATGAAGCGTTTTGTGAACGAGGACAACAAGATAAAAAACGATCGATTCTCCTTGACGTTCAATGACACGGTATCGGTATTCAAGTACATCGCTCCGAACGTGCAAGAAGATATGGCTTGGCTTACCTCTAAAAACCAGTATTACCAATACTTAGGATCTCAAAAACAATTGACCATATTCCAATTTTTTGGCACATCGGTTTATGTAAAAGATTCTTTACCGGAGCGGAAATGGAAAATAACCGACAGCAAGCGAGCCATCTGCGGTTTTCAATGCCGAAAAGCCATTTACCAAAAAAACGATTCCACGCGCATATATGCTTGGTATGCTCCGAACATCGTTCCTTCCATTGGCCCCGAAGGTTTCTGCGGACTTCCCGGAGCTATTTTAGGAATCGCCACGGAAGATGGGGGAATCATCTATTTTGCCGATAAGGTCGACTTCAGCGAAGCTCCAACGCAAGAAAAGTTGTTGGCTGAAATTGGAAAAAATAAAGTGTTCAATCTCAAGGAACTTAGAGAAAAATTGGAAAAGGATTACGGCAATACCCCCTGGGGAAAACGGATGTTCGACGACATGTTCCGCTGGCTCTAGTTTGGAATGCAAACCTACTTCCCTATCTTTGAGGAACAAAGACGTTGCCCATGAAAGGAATAATCTTAGCCGGAGGGTCGGGTACCCGTTTGCACCCGATAACCTTGGCGGTATCCAAACAACTGATGCCGGTGTACGACAAACCCATGATTTACTATCCGCTTAGCACCCTTATGAGTGCGGGTATTCGGGAAATCTTAATCATTTCCACACCGCACGATTTACCGCATTTCGAAAAACTTTTGGGCGATGGAACACGTCTTGGCTGTCATTTTGAATATGCTGCTCAAGAAATTCCCAATGGCCTGGCACAAGCTTTTGTTATCGGTGAAAAATTTATCGGTAAAGATAAGGTTGCCTTGGTGCTTGGCGATAACATATTTTACGGAAACGGATTTGACCACTTACTCACCCAATACAGCAATCCGAAAGGTGGTGTTGTTTTTGCCTACCACGTAAGCGACCCGGAACGCTACGGCGTGGTTGCATTCGATGAAGAAAATCAAGCGATATCCATCGAGGAAAAACCTAAAAATCCCAAATCCAATTATGCGGTGCCCGGACTGTATTTTTACGATAATTCCGTGGTTGACATTGCCCGTAACCTCAAACCCTCAGAACGTGGTGAATATGAAATTACCGATGTAAATGCCGCCTACCTAAAACAGGGCAAGTTAAAAGTTGCGATTTTAGACCGAGGAACAGCTTGGTTAGATACCGGTACTTTCAGTACCTTAATGCAAGCAGGACAATTCGTACAAGTAATAGAAGAGCGACAAGGCTTAAAAGTCGGTTGCATTGAAGAAATTGCTTTTCGGAAAGGATACATCGACCGAAAACAGCTTAAGTTAATTGCCGAACCCTTGATTAAAAGCGGCTACGGCGCCTACTTACTCCAATTAATGAAACGTAAATGACCCAATACGAAAATCGTTTGGCGGCCATAGAGCACTATTTAACCCAAAAAAAGTATCCTCTAGAACCTGCGCAACTGTATGACCCCATTCAGTATTTTATGGCCTTGGGAGGAAAGAGGATCCGGCCTTTATTCACGGTATTAAGCGCCGAATTATTTGGAGGAACCTTGGATAACAGCCTTCCCGCAGCAGCGGCCTTGGAAATGTTCCACAATTTTACGTTGATCCACGACGATATCATGGACGGTGCGCCCAAACGCAGGAACCTGCCTACCGTGCACGAAAAATGGAACTCTAACATCGCTATTTTATCCGGTGATGCTTTAATGATTTATGCTTTTCAAGAACTTGGCCAATACGAGGCGTCAACGTTTAAATCTTTGAGTATCCTGCTGCAAAAAACAGCGATTGAGGTATGCATGGGCCAGCAAATGGACATGGACTTTGAAAGGATGGAGGTGGTGAGCGAGGCTCAATACCTTGAAATGATACGTTTAAAAACTTCGGTATTGCTAGGTTGTGCCTGCGCATTTGGAGGAATCCTTGAAAAGACCACCTCAACGAACATCGATCATCTCTACCGGTTTGGAGAACATCTTGGCATCGCGTTTCAAATTCAAGACGACATTCTTGATGCTTTTGGCAGCGAATCGAAAGTCGGAAAACAAATCGGAGGCGATATTTTGAGTGACAAAAAGACCTTGTTGTATACCACATTTCAGCAACGGGCGAGTTCAGCTGAAAAAGCAAAGCACCAATACTTGAGCAAAGCTTCACCCGAAGAAAAAATTAAAGGCATTAAGCAACTTTATCTAGACGGCCAGGTGCTTGAATATTGCAAAGCAATGCAAGAAAAACATTGGCAAAAAAGCCAAGATCATTTAAATGAAATCGAAACTGACGTGTCCAAAGATGGGGTAAAAGAACTGCTTAATTTTATTATTCACCGCAATTATTGAAAGCTACCACTAATTGATAAAATTTCTCTATTTTTGAAATGAATTAACTCTAAATTATTTTATTATGAAAAAAGTTTACTTAAGCTTATTGGGTATTTCGGTTTTCGGCCTAACGGGTGTGGCTCAAAAGCATACTGCCCAACCGTTAACCAATTCCAAGAACTCGCTCATTGAGCATACTGTTAAAAAAGAAACCCAAGTGAGCAGCAAAGGAATCATTGTTTGGCAGAATGATTTTTCGAATCCTGCACAATGGACCGCTTCGAATTTTCCTGCAGGAACTCCTGCACACACGTCGGGAGATTGGACTATCACCAACAACGTAAATGCTATTCCTGTAGCCGCTCTCAAACCGGCAGGGCACACCACCGCTGCTAACGGATATGCATTGATCGACTCAGATGCTGCAGGTGGACAAGCCACTCAAAATGCACAATTCGTTTATAACCAAAACATCGACCTATCCTCTGAGCCATTGGTTTTGTTGAAGTTCGAGCAATCTCACCGACGTTTCCTTGAAACCACCTATGTCGTTTATTCTACCAACGGCGGAGCTACTTGGCAAGAAGTGGAAGTAAATGGCGATATGAATACCAATACCAATACCACAAATCCACAGACACTTCAGTTGAACTTGTCCAATGAGATTGGAGGTCATGACAGCGTTCGCATTGGATTTAAATATGTAGGTCAATGGGACTGGTTCTGGGCCATTGACGATGTTAAAATTACCACTCCAGATGCCCACGATGTAGCTGTGGCAGGTGTTTACTGGGGTTCAACCGATGCTTGGGGCGCGCGCTTACCCTACTATCAAGTTCCAACGACTCAAGTAACGGAGATTGAATTTTCAGGTATCATTGAAAACCTTGGTTACGAAAATCAAAACGTTACGTTCAACGTAACGGCTGGAGCTTACAATGGAAGTTCAAACCCCACCTTGATCAATGCCTTTTCAATTGATACAGCCGACTGTACTGCCGGATTTACTCCCGCCGCTGCAAATGCAAACATCGCAGTAGGCGTCAACGTTCAAATCGACAGCACCGATGCCACACCCGCCAACAATGCCATTGCTAATGCAGCGACCATTGCGGTAAATGCAAGCATTTATGCCCGTGACAAAGACAACATCACCGGTGGTTCTTATAACGCTGGAGACGGCTTCGAAGTTGGTAACATTTTTGATCTCTACGCAAGTGCAGCGTTGAGCGCTATTGACGTTTACATCAACGGTGTTGCTGAAGAGGGTGCCACTATTTACTCTAAATTGTACTCTATCGATCCTCAAACGGGAGATTTCATCTTTGTGGACGAATCCAACCCTTACACATTAGCTGCAAATGATTTGGACGCATTAATTACCCTTCCTCTTTCTGGAGGTGCGTATACCTTGAATGCCAATGAGCCTTACTTAGTAGTTGTTGGATCATTAGGTGACGGTGGTGCAACCAACGATTTAGTGGTAGGTACTTCCGGAGCTTCCGAGGCACAAACTTCGTTCTACTTGGATTTGACCAACACCACTTGGTATTACACTACGGCTACTCCTATGGTACGTATGAATTTCTCCAGTGCTTCGATTGAAGAAAACGTTGCTTCTCATAGCTTCAGCGTTTCTCCGAATCCTGCTGCTGGAAGCACTACCATTGCGCTTTCAGGAAAAACAGGTGCTGATGTCACCGTTTCTATCGTTGATATTGCAGGAAAAGAAGTATACAACAACGTAGTTTCTTCGTTGAATGGAACAGCTTCCCTTGAGGTTAATACCGCTGCTTTCGGAAACGGAATGTATTTTGTCAATGTTGCCTCCAATGACTCAAAGTCGAGCAAAAAG
>Ga0194123_10000171_pt1 | contig 129462 bp, 122 predicted proteins | sample TA2MahsurfametaG_5_FD_155479 | JGI IMG/M metagenome (GOLD analysis project Ga0194123, IMG submission 155479) | Freshwater microbial communities from Lake Tanganyika, Tanzania - TA2015023 Mahale A surface | ecosystem: Environmental > Aquatic > Freshwater > Lake | place: Tanzania: Lake... | reverse complement strand
CGAGCCGCCCAAGGACTTCCAGGAACTCAAGGAATGGCTGGCGAAGAAGTACGGGCGTAAGTCCTACCTTCTGCCCGCTTAAGCGGGAAGAAGGAGGGCCAGAGTCAGGGCTAGGGCTGGCTTGGTTTTTTCCCTTACTAGCTCTAACTAGCCCTAGCCCCAGCCCTAGCCCTGCTTAGTATCCCTTCTGCCCCGGCTTGGGCAGTTTGCTCGGGGCTTTCCAGTCGGCCGGCAGAATCTTCGCGGCGGTGAGCGGGTCGTTGTCGCCGTCGGCTTTCATCTCGGCGGCGAGTTTGGCGAGCATCGCCTGGATGCGCTCAGCCTGCTCTGGAAGAGCCGAAAGGTCCTTGGTCTCGTCAGGGTCCGCCTGCAGGTCGAAGAGTTGGGTACGGTCGACGTGCGGGTAGCGGATGAGCTTCCAGCGTCCGTCGCTGAGGGCCTTCTGGATGCTCTTGTAACCGAACATCAGGAACGGGCGGGCGGGCTGGCTCGGATCCTTGAGCACGGCAGCGAACTCGCGGCCGTTGGAACCCGACGGCGTGGCGACGCCGCAGAGCTTCCCGAGCGTGGGCATGACGTCGAAGAGGTAGCACAGCGCCTCGCTGCGCTTATCCGCGGCGATGCCAGGGCCGGCGACGATCAGCGGCACGCGCATCGAATGCTCGTAGAGATTCTGCTTACCGATGAGACCGTGCGAACCGCGGGCCACGCCGGAGTCCGCGGCGTAGACGATAATCGTGTTGGCGGCGTAAGGCGAGGCGTCGACGGCGTCGAGGACGCGGCCGACCTGGAGGTCGAGGAAGGAGATATAACGATAATACTCGGCCAACATCGTCTGGATGTCGGCCTGCTTGCGGGGCCAGGGGAGCAGCTGTTCGTCGCGGATGACCATCTCGCCGTTGTCGAAGGGGTGCTGCGGCAGGAAGTTCGGCGGCAGCGGGATCGAAGCCGGGGCATAATCGATCGGAAACCCTTCCGGCACGACGTGCGGGTCATGCGGGCCGTCGAAGGCGAGATACGAGAAGAACGGCTGCTTGCCGTCCTGCGACTTAAGGAACGCCAACGTCTCGTCGGTGGCCTCTTCGCAGAGGTGCTTCGGGCCGACCTTGCCGGGAGTCAGTTTGCCGGTCGGGAGCATATCGCTGGTCGGAGCCTTGAGCGGATTCACCATCCCGCCCACGAAGAGCGCCTTGGCCTGCTGGAAGGACTTTGAGACCGAGGGCGGACCGTTATGCCACTTGCCCGTGGCGAAGGTCGCGTAGCCGGCCGCACCGAAGGCGCTGGGCCAGGTCTGGTGCTTCAGCAGCTTTTCGTCGATCTGGGCCAGCGAGCGGCCCGAGAGCAGCATCGCGCGCGAAGGCACGCAGGTAGCGCCCTGATTGCCGCCCTGCATGTAGGCGCGCGTGAAAGCCACGCCGCGCTTCACGAGGCGATCGAGGTTCGGGGTCTTGATGACCGGATTGCCTAGCGCCGCGATGGTATCGGCCCGCTGGTCGTCGGCGAAGATGAAGACGACGTTCGGTGGCTGGGCGGCGGCCAGAGAGACGACCGAGGCCAGCAGGGCTAAGCAGAGACGGGGTAGGCTCATGGGCCTATCCAAGCCCGTCCGCGAAGGGAAGGCAACCCGCGTTCAGGCGTTGAAGCCGTGATGGCCGTCCTGCTTCCGGTGCTCCGGCATGTCCGGTTCCACATGGACCAGCACCGAGACCACCTCGGGGTGGGACTTCAGGATATCGGCCTTGATCCGGCCAGCGATGGCGTGCCCTTCGGCCACCGTGGCGGTCTCGGCCACCTGCAGGTGGAAATCGATCTCGAAGCGTTCACCGAGACGACGGGCCCGGAAGGCGTGGAAGCCCTTGGCGCCCGGCACGGCCAGGATGTGCTCGCTGAGGTCACGCAGGACGTGCTGGGCCGGGGCGGTATCCAGGACGTCTTCGCAGGAGGCCTTGAAGAGCTTGATGCCCTCGGCGCCCAGCCAGCCGGCGAGCACGAGGCCGACGACCTTGTCGAGGACGCTCCACTCGGGCGAGAGGTTGGCCACGACGACGGCCACGAGGGCCAGCAAGGAGGCGATGGCGTCGGCCCGGTGATCCATCGCGTTGGCCATGAGAAGACGGGAGCCGAGCCGTTCGGCCTGCCGGCGGGCGTAACGGTAGAAGCCTTCCTTCACGAGCAGGGCGATGCCGGCGACCCAGGCGGCGGCGATGCCCGGCGTGGCGGTCGCGGCGCCGTCGGCGAGGGCGGCCACCGATTGCCAGGCGAGTCCGAGGCAGAAGAGCAGCACCAACGCGGAGATGAACATCGTCGCCAAGGTCGCGAAGCGATGATGGCCGTAAGGGTGGTCGTCGTCCTTGGGCAGATGCGCGAACTTCAGGCCGATGATGGCCGCGATGTCGCTCGCGATGTCGACGAGGGAATGGATGCCATCGGCGACGAGGGCCTGCGAGGAGGCCAGCAGCCCGACGGTGAACTTGGCGGCCGCCAACACGAGGTTGACCGCGAGGCTGAGCCAGGTGGTCAGGGTCCCGTCGCGCTGCAGCGGCGTGCTCATTTCGGCGAATTAGCCTTAATCAGCTCCGCTTCCGCCTGCCAGTCGATTCGGACCAAGCGGGCTTCGGCGACCGCCGGGTGGCTTTTGAGTTCCTGCACGAGGGCCTCAAGTTTGCCCCAAGGGATGCCGCCGGGCTGCTTGCGCCAGGCATCCAGACGCAGGAGGACTTCCTCGTGACCGGCCCAGGCCGCGGCGACGTCGCCGGAAGCGATCTTCACCTCGGACGCCTGATGGCCGGGCTTGAGCGTGAGCGCGACGCGGTCGGCGAAGGCGAATTCATACGCGGCCACCGGGCCGGCCTCGGCCAGAGCCACACCCGCAGCGTAAGTCTCCTTGATGAGGATGTGCTCCTCGGGGAGCTCCTTGCCTTCGGGCGAATAGCGGCGCGTACCGCCGGTGACGAGCGTGCGGACCTTGCCGCCGTCCTTACTTTCCGCGACCTGCTCGAAGAGCACGTAGCGTCCGTAGAACCCCTTCTGGGTCACGGCGTAGTCATACATCATCGGAGCCATGCTCAGGGAGGCGCGGACCGCCCGGAGCTGGTTCTTCTTCTCGCTGCCGCAGGACTTCCCGCCCAGCAGGAGGACGACGCCCAGCAAGGCGCCGACCAGGAAGATGACGAAACGTTCGCGCTGACCCATGCCCCGACATCAGCGGAGGATGCCCACCGGGGCAAGGAGAAGCCTCCGGCAGTGCGTTTGGCGTTGGAAAATCACCCGCGGACGCCAAAACAGCCTCATGCTCCAGGCCACCGTCGAGACCCGCGTCCGCTTCGCCGAGACCGATGCGATGGGCGTCACCTACCACGGCAATTACCTCCCTTGGTTCGAGATGGCCCGAGTCGCCCTGCTCGACCAGCTCGGCACCCCGTATCACCAGCTCGAAAAGGAGGGCTTCCTGCTGCCCGTCTTGGAGACCGGCCTGACCTACCACCGCCCTTCCCGCTTCGACGACCGCGTGCGCATCACGGTGACCCTGGCCGAGAAACCCAAGGCCCGCCTGCGACTCACCTACCGGGTCGAGCGCGACGGCGAACTGCTCGTCGAAGGCTTCACCGTCCACGCCTTCGTGAACCGCGAGTTCAAGGCCGTGCGCCCGCCGGACAACGTCGAGGCCGCCATGCGCCGCGCCTTCGGAGCCTGATTCCATGAAGATCGCCGCCGCCCCGCTGGGGCCTTTCGAAACCAACGCCTACCTCGTCGTCGCCGAGAACGGCCGGGATTGCTGCGTCATCGATGCCCCCAAGGACGCCGGCCCGCTGCTGCTCGCGGAGATCAAGAAGCAGGGTCTCACCCTGACCCACCTGCTCATCACGCACGGCCATTGGGACCACATGTGCGATGGGCGCTATTTCGCCGACGCCGGCGCCAAGGTCATCGCGCACAAGGACGACCAACAGCTCATCGAGAACATCGAGGCCTATCGCAACCGTTACCAGTCGATGATCCCGTCGCTCTCCGACGACGATTTCCGTTCCGTGAAGGTCGACCGATGGGTGGACGATGGCGACTTGGTCGAGGCCTGCGGCTACAAATTCGAGATCCGTCACGTCCCCGGCCACTGCCCCGGCAGCATCCTCTTCTACGCCGCCGACCAGAAGATCGCCTTCACCGGCGACGCCATCTTCAAGGGCTCCGTCGGGCGGACCGACCTCCCCAACGGCGACTGGAACCAGCTCCTGACCTCGATCCGGAAGCGCATCTACACCCTGCCGGACGACGTCGTCCTCCTGCCGGGCCACGGCGGACAGACCTCGGTGGGCGTCGAGAAGCAGACCAATCCTTACGCCAAGCCCTGAGCCGCGTGCCGACCCCCTGCCCGTTCCTGCCATCGTGCGGCCGCGCGCTTTCCTGGCGCGACCTCAACGCCCTGCGCGACGACCGCGGGCCGGAGCTCTATCGCCTCTGCCTTGAATACGGCCAGCAGCTCTGGCTGGACGAGCTTCCTGCCCGGGCGCTGCTGGCGGTCGACCGGGCGCTCTATTGCGACGTCCCGACGGGAGCCGAAGTCTTGCAGGAGTATCCCATGCCCTATCGGGCGATCGGGTGGATGGTGAAGCAGCCGGCCGACGCCTTCACCGGCAATGCGCGGGTGCATTACCAGCATCTCGCCGACCGCGTGCGCGGCGAGCGGGCCGAGCTCAAGAAGTGGCGAGCCTGGGCCGCGTGGGCGGTCACGCGATGCGTGCGTCCGGACCTCGCCGGCGACCCCAAGCACGTCGTCACCGAGCCCACCCACGCGGACATCGAAGCCGGCCTCCGCACCCATGGCGTGAACGGTGAAATCGACGAATGGCGGCGCGCCCTCGCCGACTGATCACTTCGAGACGTCCAGGATCTCGGCCTCGAGCGCGATCGTCCGTCCGCCGGCGCCGCCGAGGAGCGTCTTTTGACCCGGCTTGACCGTGATCGTCGTATTCGAGCGCGAGATCGCGACCTGCGGAGCCGGGGCGTCGAGAATGACCGCCTTGTGCAGGACCAGTTCGACCGACTGACCGAGTCGGGAGAGCGTGAGCGCCTCGCGCTTCTCGTCGTAGGACTTCAACGTCCAGCCGTCGATGCGGCGACCCAGCGGGACCCACTGGCGCTTGCCCGTGGAGTCCTCGATCGAGAACAGCTTGTCCTTGGTCAGCACGCCATGGAAGAAAGGCAGGTTGCTCTTGGCGCGGGCCGGAGCGACAGACGCACCCGAGGCCGGCGGAGGAGCTACCGGCTCAGGCGCGGCCTCGCGGGACTCGGCGACGGCTTCGAGCGTGAGCGTGCCATCCTTATTGACCTTCGGGGTGACCGTGAAGACCACGCCCTCATCGGCCGAGCCCACGCGGATGGTCGTCTGCTTGCCGTCGACCGTGATGACGGAAGGTTCGGCGTAGACCTCCGGTTTGCCGTCCTTGTCGGGGCGCGTGAACGTCGCCTTCACCTTCAGGTGGGTCGGCACGGCTTCCTCGGCCGCGAAGGCTGAGGAAACCAGCAGGACGGCGAGGAGCGGACGCAGCATGGCTTAGCGGGGGGCCGGCGCGGCGACCGGCGTGGCGGACACCGTACCGCTGACGGAAAGCTCGAGGCCCCCGACGCCGGGCACCTTGGCGGTCTCGCCGGGGCGGACGGTCACGACCGTGCTCAGTTCGCTGGCGGAGGCTTCGATGGAGGACTTGTAGAGATGGAGTTCCTGGTGGGTCGCGCCTTGGGAGACCGTGAGCACGTTCGTCTCGACGTCGAAGGCATCGAGTTTCCAACCCTCGACGACCGCGCCGAGCTTATACCAGCGGCGGGCGCTGCGGCTGTCCTGGATGGAGAACAGACCTTCCTTCGCGAGCACCGAGTAGAAGACCAGCGAGCCGTCATGGGCCTTGGATTCGCGCTTCCGTTCGCGCTTGGCGTCCTTCGGGTCGACGACCTCCGCCTTGTGGCTGATCGAGACGCGGACCGAGATGCTGAGCATCCCGTCGGGCTGGACGGTCGGGGAGATGACCAGGTCCATCGAGGACTCCGGCTTGCCCTTCGGATCCTTGGGGTCAGGGCGGCCGGCGACCGAGACGCGCGCCTCGGAGCCGGAGAGCACGGAGACGGAAGGCGCCGACATCACGTCGGACTTGCCCGTCTTCGGGTCGAGGTGCGAGACGGTCGTGCGGACCGTCACGGTGGGCGGCGGGGCGGGCGGGGCCGAGGTCTGGGCCCAGACCCCGAGGGACGTCAGGACGCCGAACGCGAGCAGGAGGAAGCGGGGGGCCATGAGGGTAGGCATGGTTCTATTTCCCTTATACCCCGTCGCGAGGCAAAAGGTTGCGTCCGGACGGCCGGGAAGGCCTCAGAGCCGCTTGAAGACCAGCGAGGCGTTGTGACCGCCGAAACCGAGGTTGTTCGAAATCGCGACGTCGACCTTGCGGGCCTTGGCGACGTTCGGCGTGTAGTCGAGGTCGCAGTCGGGGTCCGGGTTCTCGTAATTGATCGTCGGCGGGATCATGCCGGTGTGGATGGCCATCACGCAGGCGGCCGCCTCGACGCCGCCGGCGGCGCCCAGGAGGTGGCCGGTCATCGACTTGGTCGAGGAGATGGAGATCTTGGGGGCGAGGTCGCCGAAGGTGCGCTTGATCGCGAGGGTCTCGCAGCGGTCGTTGATCGGGGTCGAGGTGCCGTGGGCGTTGATGTAACCCACCGCGGACTTATCGATGCCGGCCTCGGCGAGGGCGCGGGTGAGGCAGAGCGCGAGGCCCTTACCTTCCTGGTCCTGACCGGTGATGTGGTAGGCGTCGCAGGTGGCGCCGTAGCCGGCGAGCTCACAGTAGATGCGGGCGCCGCGGGCCTGGGCGTGCTCGAGGGTCTCGATGACGAGGACGCCGGCGCCTTCGCCCATCACGAAGCCGTCGCGCAGCTTGTCGAACGGACGGGAGGCCTTCTCGGGCGTGTCGTTGAAGTCGGTCGACATCGCCTTCATGTTGCAGAACCCGGCGTAGCCGAGGCGCGTGATGGCGGCTTCGGAGCCGCCGGAGAGCATGATGTCGGCGTGGCCGTCGCGGATGTGACGGAGGGCTTCGCCGAGGGCGTGGGAGCCGGAGGCGCAGGCCGAGACGACGCCGAAATTGACGGACTTGGCCTGGAACTCGATGGCCACGACGCCGGAGGCGATGTTGGCGATGAGCGACGGGATCGTGAAGGGCGAGACGCGGGACGGGCCGCGCTCGATGAGGACGCGGGCCTGGTTCTCGATGGTCTCCATGCCGCCGATGCCCGAGCCGATGATCACGCCGAAGCGGTCGGAATCGAGCTTCGTGACGTCGACGCCGGCGTCCTGGATGGCGAGGCGCGAGGCGGCGACGGCGTACTGGGTGTAGCGGTCGTTACGCTTGGCTTCCTTGCCGTCCATATACTTCGCGGGATCGAAGTCGCGGACTTCCGCGCCGACCTTGGACGGGAAGTCCGTGGGGTCGAAACGGGTGACGCGACCGATGCCGGAACGGCCCTTGATCAGGGCGTCCCAGAAGGTCGCGTTGTCATGACCGAGGGCCGTCAGCGAGCCGATGCCCGTGACGACTACCCGGCGAGTTTTACGGTCGGAGCTCAAAGGGACGGGCCTACGCGAAAAGCCCGGTCTGGTTACTTGGTGGCGTGGGCCTTGATGTGCTCGATGGCGTCACCAAGGGTCTTGATGCCGGCGGCCTTGTCTTCCGGAATCGTGATGCCGAACTCGTCTTCGAAAGCCATGATGATCTCGACGAGGTCAAGGGAGTCGGCCTTCAGGTCGCCCTGGAAGCTAGCACCGGGGGTGAGCTGCTCCGGGGTGACGGAGAGCTGCTTGACGATGATGTCCTTGACGCGCTGTTCGATGTTTTCGGGCATAATAAAAGGGTGTTTTGGTGGGTTTTGGGGTGTCAGATGGCCATGCCTCCGTCAATCGAAAAGACCTGCCCGGTGACGTAGCCCCCCTCTTCCGAGGCGAGGTAATCGACCATGGCGGCGATATCGTCGACTGAGCCAAATCGTCCCAGCGGGATGACGCCGAGGATCTTCTGCTTCACCTCGTCGGAGAGCTCGCCGGTCATGTCGGTGGTGATGAAACCAGGGGCGACGGCGTTGGCGGTGATCGAGCGGCCGGCGAGTTCGCGGGCGAGGGTCATCGTGAGGCCGTGCAGACCGGCCTTGGCGGCGGCGTAGTTGGCCTGGCCGGCGTTGCCCTGCACGCCGGTGACGGACGAGATGCTGATGATGCGGCCCCAGCGCTTCTTGGTCATCGGACGCACGAGGCCCTTGGTCCAGTAGAAGGCGGAGGAGAGGTTGGTGGAGATGACGTCGTTCCAGTCCTGTTCGGACATCGCCATGACGAGCTTGTCGCGGGTGATGCCGGCGTTGTTGACGAGGATCTCGACGGCGCCGAACTCGGCGACGATCTGCTCGCAGGCCTTGGCGACCGCGGCGGCGTCGGAGACGTCGACCTGGAAGGCCTTGGCCTTCTGGCCCTTGGCGAGGATGTCGTTGGCGACCTGCACGCAGGTGTCGGACTTCGAGACGCAGAGCACGGTGTGACCGTGGGCGGCGAGACGTTCCGCGATGGCCTTGCCGATGCCGCGACCGGCTCCGGTGACGAGGGCGACGCGAGGAGAGTGCGTGAGATGCATCGGCGTTTTATGTGCAAGGAAAGCGGGCTGCTGGCAAGTGGCTAATGCCCCGCCGGAAGCCCCCTGCCCCGCCCCGGCCGCTCAATAGACGTCGCGCTGGTAGCGGCCGTCCTTCTTGAACTGCTTCACCCACTCCACGGCGGCCTCGGGCGTCATCCCGCCCTGCTCGGCCACGATGGCGTGGAGCGCCGCGTCGACGTCCTTGGCCATGCGCTTGGCGTCGCCGCAGACGTAGAAATAAGCGCCCTGCTGGATCCACTTCCAGAGCTCGGCGGCGTTCTCGCGCATGCGGTCCTGGACGTAGACCTTGGCGGCCTGGTCACGGGAGAAGGCGGTGTCGAGGCGCGTGAGCGCGCCGGACCTGAGATACTCCGCCCACTCGTCGGCGTAGAGGAAATCGTGATCCTTGCGCTGGTCGCCGAAGAAAAGCCAGTTCGGGCCCTTCGCGCCACGGGTGGCACGGTCCATGACGAAGCTGCGGAACGGCGCGACGCCGGTGCCGGGTCCGACCATGATGACGGGGACATTGTCGTCGGCCGGCAGGCCGAAGTGCGACTCCGCCACGAAGACCGGGAGGTCGGGCTCGTTCATCCGGGCGCGGTCGGCGAGGTAGCTGGAGCAGACGCCTTCGCGCGGGCGGCCGTTGGTCTCGTAACGCACGACGGCGACGGTCAGGTGGATCTCCTGCGGATACTTCGAAGGCGCGGATGAGATCGAATACAGGCGCGGCATCAGCTTGCGCATGAGTTCGATGACTTCCTGCGCGGACGGACGGGCGGAGGGATTCTCCAGGAAGAGGTCAAGGAACTCGCGCTGTTCCATCCAGGCCTTCTTCTTCTCCGGGTCGGCTTCGCCGATGGCGGCGGCGAGGCGGGCCTTGTCGGCGGCGTCCGTCGCGCGGTCGTGGAGGAGCTGGGCGAACTTGTAGGTCGGGCCGTTGAGGGCTAGGCGGGTGGAGAGCGCCTGGCGGAGCGCGATCGGGGCGGCGTCCTTCGGGATGGTCACCGGTTCGTCGCCCGTGAAGCCGGCGGCCTGGAGCAAGGCCGCCACGGCCTTCGGATTATTGGTCGGGAAGACCCCGAGGCTGTCGCCGCACTTGTAGGTCAGGCCGCTGCCGGCGAGGGAGACCGAGAAGTGCTGCGTGTCCTTCTGGCTGGCCGGCGAGCTCAGGCGACGACGGTCGACGAGGCGGGCCGGGAACGGGTTGTTCTTGTCGTAAGGAGCGGACATGAAAGTACCCCGCAGGATGCCCAGCGGGGTACTGATGCAAACCTCTTTTGGAGGCGGGCTTACTTCCAGACCTTCACCCAGTCGACGTCGACGTCGTCCGGGAGGCTCTTGAGCACCAGCTTCGGACGGTCCTGCTCCTCGATGCGATGGGTCAGGGTGAGCGACATGGGGCGGACGAACTCCTTGCGCTCCAGTTTGTGGACGGCCTTTCCGTCGAGGTACCAGGTGAAGCCCTTCTCGTTCCAGAGGATGCCGTAGGTATGGAACTTCTTGGAGATGTCCGTGAACTTGCCGATCGCCTTGTCGGGCCGGAAGTCCTGCGCGCCCGACTCGAGCACGGCCCGGGCCCAGGGGCTGACGCGCTCCTTGCCGGTGCCATGGAACGAGGTGGTGATGATGGGCGGCGACTTGTCGTCGTCGGTCGAGAGGCGAAAGGCCCCGGCATGGCCTTCGCCGGCATGCATGCGCATGGAGACCTCGAAGTAGCCGAACTGCTGACTGAACTTGCCGCGCGTGGAGAGCGTGTGGGTCTGGATCATGTCCTCCTTCATCTTGAGCCCGATCCGCAGGGCGCCTCCCTTGCCGACCTTGACGAAGGTGAAGACTTCGCGGGCGCCGAGGACGCTCCACTTGGTCTCGTCGATCTTGTCGCCGTCGAAGTCGTCGGAGAAGACGAGCTTCTTGCCGACCGAGGGGTCCGCGGCGAAGGCCGGGAGCACGGACAGGAAGAGGAAGGAGAGGAGACGCATGCGGATCACTTCCAGACCTTGACCCAGTCGATGTCGACGTCGTCCGGCAGGTCCTTCAGGACGAGCTTCGGGCGCTCCCACTCGCCGCAGCGGTGCGAGAACTGGACGTTCATCGGCTCGGTGATCGAGATGCGGTCGACCTTGTGGATCTGCTTGCCGTTCACGAACCAGGCGAAGCCCTTCTCGGTCCAGAGGAGGCCGTAGGTGTTGAACTTCTTGGAAGGCTCGCCGCCTTTGAGGATCTTCTTGCCTCCCTCGGTGGAGCGCAGGTCATGCTGCCCCTTGTCGTCAAGATAACGGGCCCAAGGTTGCAGATAGTCGTCGCCGGTGCCCTCCCAGAGCGCGAGGATATAAGGCACCACCTTGTCGTCCTTCCCGCGGATGGACATGTTGCCGGTGTGGCCGGGATTGGCGTTCATGCGGATGGACGCCTCGAAATAACCGCGGACCTGCTCATGCTTGCTGCGGATGCCGTTGGTCTGGATCATGTCCTCGCGCTTCATCAGCGTGATGCGGAGGGCCTTGGACTTGCCGACGGTCACGAAGGACATCGCGGTCGGCTCGCCGTAGACGGACCACTTGGAGGCGTCGAGGGCCGGACCGTCGAACTCATCGGAGAAGGCCAGCTTCATGTTCGAAGCCGGGTTGACGGCGCTCAGGGTGGCCGTCAGGGCGAGGAGGCTGAGGAGGTTTTTCATGGGATGGGTAGGCGAAATCCGAGGCTCAGGGAATCTTGAAGACCTTGACCCAGTCGATCTGCATCGGCTCGGGACCCATCTTCGGGTTCATGAAGTCCTTGAGCAGGCCGCCTTCCGGCAGCGACTGGTGGAATTCGATGCTCATGGGCTCCTTCGGGATCGGGCGCGCGAGCTTATGGACCAGGCGACCTTCGACGTACCACATGTAGGACGTCGCGTTCCACTGGAGTCCGTAGGTGAGGAACTTCTTGTAGGACTTGCCGCCGTCCATCGCTATGACCCGCTCCTTCGGCGCGAGGCGATGGGAGCCGGATTCGTCGACGATGTTGAGGGTCGGCTCGATGCGGTCGGCCCCGGTGAAGACGAAATACATCGAGGCGGCGGGGACCTTCTCCATGTTCTGATTGCGGATGCCGAAGACCGTCCAACCGCGGTTCTTGGTCTGCACGGCGCGGATGGAGGCCTCGAAGTAGCCCTGGCCGTAGGAGAACTTGCCGATCGTATGCGCATGGCTTCCGTTCCAGAAGCCGGCCTTGTCCTTGGGGGTCGTCTCGATCTGGAGCTTGCCGTCGACGATGCGGGCCTGGCCGCCGGCGTTCCACTTGGTCTTGTCGAGCTCCTTGGCGTCGAAGTTATCCTCCCAGACCGGCTTCAGGCCGGTATTGGGAGCGGCGCCCAACGACAGGGCGACGAGGAGGGAGAAAAGCGGGAGGGCTTTCATGAAAGGGGAATGTCTCAGGTTAATCCGGGGTCCGAGGGGAAGCAAGTCCGGGCGGCTCACTGGTAGACCTTGACCCAGTCGACGCGCATCGGTTCAGGCCCCATTTTCGGGTCTTTGAAGCTTTTGAGCAGGCCGGCCTCGGGCAGCCGGTTATGGTCCAGGGAGATGTACATCGGCTTAGGGGTGGCCGGGATGGTGGGGGAAATCCGGATCGTGTAGGCCAGCCGGCCGTCCACGTACCAGCGGTAGTCGTTCGGCCCCCACTGGAAACCGAAGCGGTGGAACTTCTTGGAATAGGAGTCATCCCGGGGGACCGGATTCTCCTTGGGGTTCAACGAGCGACCCCGGTCTTCGTTCCGGACATAAAGCCCCAGGCCGACGGTGTTGCCGCCGCCGTTGCTGAAGCCCATGCCCGCGGAGGGCGGGCGTTCGTCTTCGTTGCCGATGCCGAAACCGCAGCCGTGTCCGCCGGTCTGGACGAACATGATCGAGGCCTCGATGTAACCGGCCTTGGAGCTGTACTTACCCCGGGTGTTGACGCTCGAACCACGCCAGAACATCGGCTTGGAGCCCGGGGTGATCTCGAGCGAAAGCTGACCGTCGACGATGCGGACGCCGTCGGCGTTGGCGATGTTCCACTTCTTCTTGTCGAGTTCCTTGTCATTGAACTCGTCGGACCAGACGAGCTTGTGAGCGAGGTCTCCGGACCGGCCCAAAGGGAAGTCAGGCAGAGCAACAAGGCGAACAGACGCGAGGGATACACGGCAAGACGGGGGGTATCTCTAAGCAAAAACCCCTAGCCCAAGGGTGCAAGCCTTGATGCCTTCCCCCGCTCAGTTCTCGAAAATCATGTCGATTTCCTTGCGGGAAAGCGGTCGGCAATCGCCCAAGGGCATCTTGCGCAGGACCAGGCCGCCGATCTGGAAACGACGCAGGGTCTTCACATGGAAGCCGAAGATCTCGAAGAGGCGGCGGATCTCGCGCTTACGCCCTTGGTCGAGATGGACCTCGAGCTGCGTCGGATCGTCCGGGTGGCGGATGAGCTTCTTGAGGCGCAGGTGCTCGCCGTCCTCCACGGCGCCCTTGAGCAGGCGCGGGGTCAGGGCCGGATCATAGTCGCGGTTCAAGGTGATCTCGTAGCGTTTGATCACGCCGCCGGAAGGATGCATGACCTTGTTGGCGAGTTCGCCGTCGTTGGTCAGGATGAGCAGGCCTTCGGAATCCTTGTCGAGACGCCCCACGCAGAAGAGCCGCAGCGAGCCATACTCGGGCGGCACCATGTCGAAGACGGTCTGGCCGCCGTGCGAGTCGTCATTGGTGCAGAGGTAGCCGCGCGGCTTGTTCATCATCAGCACGACCGTCCGGCTCAGGGGTTTGATGTGCTGGCCCTGACAGATGACCGTGTCCACGGCCGGGTCGACCGGCTGGCCGGTGACGGCGACCTGCCCGTTGATCTTCACGGCCCCCGCGGCGACCAGCCGCTCCGCCTCGCGACGGGAGCAGACCCCCGCCTGGGCGAGGAACTTGTGGATGCGCATGGGTCCTTCGGAGGGCACGCCCTACCCTTTGAGGCTTTTGACCCGCAGGGCGAGACAATCATCCGGGGGCCGGCGGAGGACTTTTCTCGCCCTCGGCGGGGCGGTCGTCTTAGTCGTCCCCCATGCGCCTCATCGACGGAAACGCCATCGCCCAACAAGTCCTCGCGGAAGTCAAGGAACGCGTGGCCAAGCTCGCCCCGGTCGTGCCCCACGTGGCCTTCGTCCGCGTCGGCGACGACCCCGCCTCCGTCTCCTACGTCACCAAGAAACAGAAGACCGCGGCCGAGGTCGGCATGCGGGCTTCGCTCCAGCTCTTCCCCGAGACCGTGTCCAAGGCCGAGCTCTTCGCGCACCTCGACGCCCTCAACGCCGACCGGGCGGTCCACGGCATCCTCATCCAGGCCCCCCTGCCCAAGCACCTGCCCGAGACCGAGGTCTTCAACCGCGTCTCGCCCGACAAGGACGTCGACGGCTTCGGCACGCAGAGCATCGGCCGGCTCGTCCAGGAACTGCCGGGCGCCTTCGCCGCCTGCACGCCCGCCGGCGTCGTCGAGCTCCTGCGCCGCTCGGGCGTGGAGACCGCGGGCAAGCACGCCGTCGTCGTCGGCCGCTCGCTGATCGTCGGCAAGCCCGCCGCCGCCCTGCTGCTCGCCAAGGGCTGCGACTGCACCGTGACCATCGCCCATTCCCGCACCAAGGACCTGCCGGCGATCGTGCGTCAGGCCGACATCGTCGTCGCCGCGATCGGCAAGCCCCGCTTCATCACGGCCGACATGGTCAAGCCGGGCGCGGTCGTCATCGACGTCGGCATCAACCGCGTGCCCGACGCGACCAAGAAGACCGGTTACCGCATCGTCGGCGACGTCGACTTCGACGCGGTCTCTCCGCAGTGCGAGGCCATCACGCCCGTCCCCGGAGGCGTCGGCCCGATGACGGTGGCGATGCTGATGAAGAACACGCTCGACGCCTGCGAGCGCGCCCAAGGCCGTGGCTAATCCGCCCCCGATCCCGCCGCCTCCCGCGGGATACGGGTGGCGGACCTTGGCCTGCCTCGCGGACATCGTCCCGCTGCTGATCCTCGGCTGGGCCTTGGCCGGTCTCGTCGCCGGCCCGGAGGAACTCGCCGCCCGCGAGCAGGCCGACGCCTGGACCCGGCGCTTCACCGACCAATACATGAAGGCGCTGAAATCGGGCAGCCCCCGGGACCTGCAGGCCTTCAAGGACATGGCCATGAACCCGAAGGACGCCGACGTCCAGGCGTTCGCGACCTGGTACGGCTTCCAAGGCAACGTGTGCTTCGTGACGATGCTCCTCGCGCTCGCGCTGCAGGAGTGGCTCCTCGCCGGCCGGACGCTCGGCAAACGCATCTTCAACCTCCGGACGATCGGCCTGCCCGACGCCGAGGCGCCCGGCTTCCTCCCGGCCCTGCTGCGCTCGGCCTGGAAGGCGGCGTTCTTCGCCCTGCCGAACCCGTTCTTCATGCTGCTCGGGATCGTGAACTTCCACGTGCCGCTCTTCCGGCGCGACAAGCGCGCCTGGCACGACCTCTGGACCCGCACCCAGGTCGTCGACGGCAAGGGAGGCTGAACGTCCGATGCGCCTCGCCCTGCTGCTCCTGACCTTGGCGGACGCGCTCGCGGCGACTGACCTGACGTTGCCTCCGTTGACGGCGAACGGACCGCAGCCGGGGAAACGCGCCGTCATGACGCCGGCGGAATACGCCGGCACGCAGGTCCGTCATCTGATCGCCCTGCCGGACGACTGGACGCCGGACTGGCAGGCCAAGGGCAAGCGCTGGCCGGTCATCGCCGAATACACCGGCAACTACTTCCCGACCTCCGGTTCGACCGGCGAGGTCGAAGGCGCCGCCCTCGGCTACGGCGTGGCGCGCGGGCGGGCCATCTGGGTCGTGCTGCCTTACGTCGCCAAGGACCGGCGGAAGAACGAGCGCACCTGGTGGGGCGACGTCGACGCCACGGTCGGTTACGCCAAGACGAACCTCCCGCGGATCTGCGCGGAGTTCGGCGGCGATCCCAAGCAGGTCGTCCTCTGCGGCTTCTCCCGCGGCGCCATCGGCGTCTCGTTCCTCGGCCTGCATGACGACGAAGTCGCGCGGCTCTGGTGCGGCCTCTGGGCCCACGACCATTTCGACGGCGCCAGGGAGTGGAAGGGCCAGCCCTGGGGTTCGCCCCTGGCCCGCTATCGCGAGGAAGCCACGGTCCGCCTGCGTCGCCTCGCCGGCCGCCCGCTGCTCGTCACCCAGGCCGGCGCGGAGACGAAGCAGTTCATCGCCTCCGTCGCGCCGACCAACGTCGACTACCTGAACGTCGACATGGCCGCGCTCTTCGGAAGCTTCCCCAACGATCTCGTGAAGCATCCGCATAACGACCGCTGGCCTCTCCGGGACGGACCGGCGACGGACGCCGCGCGGGCATGGTTCGAGCGCGCGACGCAGACGGAAAAAGGCGCGAAATAATCCTCGGCGGCGGCGATCCGGATGGTTTCAGCGGACCTAATCGCCCCATACGTTTCGCTAATCCTCGGCGCACACGATTGCTGACCCATGAAAAGGACAATCGATTCGACCCCGCCGGGCTTGCGTAAGATCACTTCAGATGACGCCTTAGAACCATTTTAAGCGTCTGTCTTAACACCCCTATAAGCGCCTGAAAGCCGGACGGCAACGAAGGCCGCAGTGACGCGGATTGAATGCGTCTGGCCGGAAGGTAATCTCAGGGCGTCGTCCCTTGCGACATATGGCCGCCCTCGCTCTCACCGTCTTCTTCTCCGTCCTCCTGGCCCTGCTGGCCGCGCTGGCGTTCCTCTGGGACCAGCGCAACCGCGGCGAAGACGGCTACGACCGGGACTCCCTGCGCCCGCTGGACGAAGACGCCCGCCCCTCCGCCGACACCGAACTTCCATGAACGATAGCCCTGTCACCCTCCGCTACAACGACGAGATCGTCCGGCGGTTCACCCTCGCCTCGGTCCTCTGGGGCGTCGTCGGCCTGCTGGTCGGCGTCGTCATCGCCCTGCAGCTGGCCTTCCCGGCGCTCAACCTCGGCCTGCCCTACACCACGTTCGGCCGGCTCCGCCCGCTCCACACCAACGCGGCGATCTTCGCGTTCGTCGGGAACATGGTGTTCGCCGGCGTCTATTACTCCAGCCAGCGCCTGCTGAAGGCGCGGCTCGCCTATGATTTCCTGACCAAGGTCCACTTCTGGGGCTGGCAGCTCATCATCGTCCTCGCCGCCGTCACCCTGCCCCTCGGCTACTCCCGCAGCAAGGAATACGCCGAGCTCATCTGGCCGATCGACGTGCTCGTCGCCCTCGTCTGGGTCGTCTTCGGGGTCGTCTTCTTCGGCACGCTGGCCCGCCGCCGGGAACGCAGCCTCTACGTCGCCGTCTGGTTCTACGTCGGCACGATCATCACCGTCGCCCTCCTCTACGTCGTCAACCACCTCTCCCTGCCGACGAGCCTGCTGCACAGCTACCCGGTCTTCGGCGGGGTGCAGGACGCACTGGTGCAATGGTGGTACGGCCATAACGCCGTGGCGTTCTTCCTCACCACGCCGATCCTCGGCATCATGTACTACTTCGTCCCCAAGGCCGTGGGACGGCCGGTGTACAGCTACCGCCTGTCGATCATCCACTTCTGGTCGCTGATCTTCCTCTACATCTGGGCCGGACCGCACCACCTGCTGAACACCTCCCTTCCGGGCTGGCTGCAAGGCCTCGGGATGATCTTCTCGCTCATGCTCTGGGCGCCGTCCTGGGGCGGCATGCTCAACGGCCTGCTCACCCTGCGCGGCGCGTGGGACAAGCTCCGGACGGATCCCGTCGTCAAGTTCATGGCCGCGGCGGTGACGTTCTACGGCATGGCGACGTTCGAAGGCCCGCTGCTCTCGATCAAGGCCGTCAACGCGCTCGGCCACTACACCGACTGGATCGTCGGCCACGTCCACGCCGGCACCCTCGGCTGGAACGGCTTCATGGCCGCGGGCATGTTCTACTGGTTGGTCCCGCGCCTCTGGGGCACGAAGCTCCACAGCGAACGCCTCGCGAACCTCCACTTCTGGGTCGGCATGGTGGGCATCCTCTTCTACGTGGCGTCGATGTGGGTGGCCGGCATCGGCCAGGGCCTGTCGCTCAACGAGCTCACGGCCGACGGCTCGGCGCCGGCGAACACGTTCATCGAGACGCTGAAGAACATCCTGCCGATGTATTACCTGCGCGCCCTCGGCGGCGGCCTCTACCTCTGCGGCTTCCTGCTGATGGTCTACAACCTCTGGCGCACGATCCGCTCCGGCACGCCGACCGACGGCGGCGCCGAAGTCCCGGCCGAGGCCGCGGCCCTCCCGCCCGCCCGGCCCTTCGCGGGCTTCGCCAACGCACCGGTGCTCTTCACGCTGGCCATCATCGCCACCGCCTGCCTCTGGCTGCTCGGCCAGGGCGGCTGGGCGACCGCCGGCCTCGTCGGGCTCGTCACGGCCGTGCTGGCGACCATCGCCCACTTCGAGGTCAACCAGTACACCTGGAAGACCTGGCATGAGGAGCTCCTCCACCACGCGTTCCCCTTCTCCGTCCTCAGCCTCATCGCCGTGGCCATCGGCGGCGCCCTGCAGATCATCCCCACCGTGGCCCTTTACAAAGGGGACGGCGACGCCCGCCTGCTCGAAGGGCGCGTCCAGAAGCCCTACCGTCCGCTCGAGCTCGCCGGCCGCGACCTGTATGTCCGCGAAGGGTGCTACAACTGCCACTCCCAGATGATCCGCACGCTGAAGCCGGACATCCTCCGCTACGGCGCCGGCCAAGGCTACTCGCGCCTCGGCGAATCCATCTATGACCGGCCCTTCCAGTGGGGCTCGCGCCGCACCGGACCGGACCTGGCCCGGGAAGGCCTGCTCCGGCCCGACCTCGCCTGGCACTACCGCCACCTCGTCAACCCCCGCGAGCTCGAACCCGACTCGATCATGCCGGCCTACCCGTGGCTGAAGGAGCAGGACGTCGACCGATCGCTGCTCTTCGGAAAGATCTCCGCCTTGCGCACCCTCGGCGTGCCTTATCGCGCCGAAGCCAGCACGCCGGCTGCGATCCAGAACGACTATGACGCCCAGGCGAAGGAGATCGCGAAGGCCCTCGCCGACAAAGGCATCGTCGTCCCCACGGACTCCGAGATGGTCGCCTTGCTGGCCTATCTCAAGTGCCTGGGACTGAACGTCGAAACCCTCAGCCCGGAGGCCCGTCGCTGACATGTTCCGCCGCATCGCCTGGGAAGAACTCCTGCGGGACGCGCAGACCACCGGCCTGTTCCTGCTGGGACTGGCCATGGTGCTGCTCCTCGCCCGCGTGCTCACCACCCCCAAGGACGAGGTGAAGCGCCTCTCCGAAATGCCCCTCAACGACGAATGAGACCCTCGCCCATGCAAGACGACGAACAACCCGTGATCATGCCGCACTCCTACGACGGCATCCAGGAATACGACCAGAGCCTGCCGAACTGGTGGCTCTTCACGCTCTTCGCCTCGATCGCCTTCGCGTTCGTCTACTGGCTCGCGAACTTCACCACCGGGACGCTGCCCGACGACCGCGTGGCGCTCGACGCCGAGCTCGCCGCCCTCGAAGCCCGGCAGCTGGCGGCGGTGAAGGACCTCGACGAAGCGACCCTGTGGAAGATGAGCCGCAACCCGACGACGCTCGCCGAGGGACAGGCGGTCTACGCCGGCCTGTGCTTCAGCTGCCACGGCCCCAAGATGGAGGGCATCAAGGGCGTCGGCTTCCGCCTCAACGACGACCTCTGGGTCCATGGCAACACGGGCATGGCCGTCTTCCGTAACATCAACGAAGGCGTGGTCTTCGACGGCAAGCCGACCGGCATGGCGGCGCAGAAGGCGCTCGGGGCCGGCCGCGTGGCCGCCGTCACGGCCTACCTGCTCTCCTTCCAGCAGCAGGGGCGCATGCAGGCCATCGACCGCACGAAGGAACCCTCGCAACTGACCCCGTGAGCCGAAGCCCCGTCCGCGAGAGCGTCACGACGATCGGCCGGGACGGCACCCGCCGCTTCCTGCAGCCGGCCATCGTCATCGGCGCCTGGTGGCGGGCCCGCCGCCTCGTGGCCTGGCTGCTCATCGCCTTCTTCGCCCTGCTGCCCTGGATCGAAGTCGGCGGCTTCCCCGCGGTGTTCCTCGACGTCGAGCACCGCCGCTTCCACCTGCTCGGCGCGACGCTGGGCCTCGGCGACGTGTGGCTCCTTTTCTTCGTCATCACCGGCTGGGGCTTCCTCATCTACGCGACCACGGCCCTGCTCGGCCGCATCTGGTGCGGCTGGACCTGCCCGCAGACGGTCTACCTCGAACATGTCTTCCGCGTCGTCGACCGCTTCTTCGAGGGCGACCACGTCAGCCGGGCGAAGCTCGACGCCGAACCGTGGAGCCGGCCGGCCAAGTTCCTCCGCCGCGGCGGCCGCGCGCTGGCCTACCTGGTGCTCTGCTGGGCGGTCGCGCACATCTTCCTGGCCTACTTCATCTCGATCCCCGGGCTCTACCCGATGATCACCGCCGCGCCGCAGGCCCATCCGGCGGCGTTCGTCGCGATGGCCGTGGCGACCGGCGTCCTCTTCTTCAACTTCTGGTGGTTCCGCGAGCAGCTCTGCCTGATCATCTGTCCCTACGGCCGGCTCCAGTCCGCCCTGATCGACGACGACTCCGTCATCGTCGGCTACGACGAGAAGCGCGGCGAACCCCGGGGCAAGGCCGCCCCGGGCGTCGTCGCCGGCGACTGCGTCGATTGCCGTCGCTGCGTGCAGGTCTGCCCGACCGGCATCGACATCCGTCAAGGCCTGCAGATGGAGTGCGTCGCCTGCACGGCCTGCGTCGACGCCTGCGACGACGTCATGACGAAGCTGAAACGCCCCGCCGGGCTGGTGCGTTACGCCTCCCTGCGCGAGCTGGCCGGCGGCCGCACGCGCTTCCTGCGCCCCCGGACGCTGCTCTACGCCGCCCTGCTGACGGTCGGATTGATCGTCGCCACGGTCTCGCTCCTCCGCGTCCAGCCCGCGGGCTTCAAGCTGAGCCGCCCGCCGCAGACCGAGCTCTACGTGGTCAGCGCCGATTCGGTCGCCAACGTCTTCCGCGCCAAGATCCAGAACAAGGACGACGTCGAGCGTCGTTTCTTCGTCGAAGCCGAGGCCACGGGCACCCGCCTCACGATCCTCAACCAGTCGGCCGGCCTGATCATCGCGCCCCAGGCGGAAGTCACCCTCCCGCTCACGTTGCTCGTCGACCGCCGCGATTACCGCGGCGAATTCAACTTCACGCTCCGCCTGCGCAGCGACGACGGCAAGGTCTCGGTGCTGCAGAAAGCCCACTTCATCGGACCCGACCCGCGCACCCTCGCCCGATGAACCTCCTCCGCCGGCATCCTTGGATCCCCCTCGCGGCCCTGTTCCTGGGCTTCGTCGTGGTCTGGGCCTGCTGGCTCCTCATCGCGCTCCGCCACGCGCCGGAAGCCGTCACCCCCGCCCACCCTCCGTCCGACCATGCTCCCGCTCGTTGAGACCGGCGCCGGCGCCTTCCTCGCCGGACTGGCCGTCTCGCCGCACTGCGGCGCGATGTGCGCCCCGCTCACCTGCGCGCTCGGCCCTTGGCGGGCGACGGCCGACCAACGGCTGGGCTTCACCACCGCCTATCACCTGAGCCGCACGCTGGCCTATGCTTCGCTCGGCGGCCTGGCCGGGGCGGTCGGGGCGAAATTCGGACGCTGGATGGCCTTGCCGCTGATGGATTACCTGCCTTGGGCGATGGTGATCTTCCTCGTCGCCTTGGCCCTCGGCCTGGACCGGGGCTTCCCCGCCCCGGCCTTCCTGCGCCGGCGCCACGCGCGCTGGATGGAACGGACGCAGGGCCGCGGCCCCGCGTTCGCCGGCGCCTGGCTCGGCGCCCTCAGCCCCCTGCTCCCCTGCGGCCCGCTCCACGCCTTGTTCGGCCTCGCGCTGCTCAGCGGCCAGGCCCTGCGCGGCGCGGAGATCGGCTTCGGCTTCGCCCTCGGCACCATCCCGCTGCTCTGGGCCGCGCAGATGGGCTACCATCGGCTCACCCTCCGGCTCGGCGAAGCACGGAGCATCCGCCTGCGCCGCGGACTCGCGGCGGCCGCGGCGCTCGCGCTCTTCGTGAAGACGGTCTGGTTCAACGCGCCCGGCGATGTCTGCCTCTGATCCCGCGACCTGCCGTCATTGCGGCTCCGCCATCCTCAGCCGGCTGGCCCCGGCGGGCTTCTGCTGCGCCGGCTGCGAACAGGTCCACGGGCTGATCGTCGGCTGCGGGCTCGGGCGTTATTACGAACTGCGCGCCGAAGCCATCGCGCCGATCAACGAGACCATCCTCGGCGCGCGCGACTTCGACTGGCTGCAGGAGGCCCAGGCCGCCGCCGACGCCGCCGGCCGCCGCAGCCTCCGCGTCGCCCTGCGGGGCCTCGCCTGCGTCGGCTGCGTCTGGCTGATCGAGAAGCTGCTGGCCGAAAGCCCGGGCGTGCTGGCCGCCCGGGTCAACGCGCATCGCGGGACGTTGCGCCTCGAATGGCGGGCGGGCGCGGACCTGGCGGCGGCCGCCGCCCGGCTCGCGGGCTTCGGCTACCTGATGGTCCCCGACGACGGCGAGGAGCATCGCGAGGAAGACGGGCTGACGACGCGCCTCGGCCTGTGCGCGGCGTTCGCGATGAACGCGATGCTCAACTCCGTCCCCGCCTACCTCGGCATGAAGGCGGACGAGGAGTTCGCCGGCCTGTTCCGCCTGCTCGCGGTCTTCTTCGCGACGCTGTCCATGCTGGTCGGCGGGAGCTACTTCGCGACCCGGGCCTGGGCGGCGTTGCGCCGCGGCAAGCTGCACATGGACCTGCCGATCGCGCTGGGCCTGGTCTCCGCTTATCTGGCCGCCTTCGCCGGCTGGGCGCTCGGCCTGCCGAGCCTGGAATACTGGGATTTCGTCAGCCTGTTCACCTTCCTGATGCTGGTGGGACGTTGGACGCAGGAGCGGGCGATCGAACAGAACCGCCGCCGCCTGCCCGCCAGCACGCCGGCGCTCCGGCCCGTCGACGTCTTCGAGCGGGCCGACAGCCCCGCGCCGCTCCGCCGGATCCCCGTCGAGGCCTTGCGTGCGGGCCAGATCTACGCCGTCCCGGGCGGACAGGTCGCGCCGGTCTGCGGACGGCTGCTCGGGACGGACGCCGAACTCAGCCTCGCCTGGATCAACGGCGAATCCGAACCGGTCGTCTATCCGGCCGGACGGCTCGTCCCGTCGGGCGCGCTCAACCTCGGCGCCGCGCCGCTCCGCCTCGAAGCCACCGAAGCCTGGCACGACGCCATGCTCCGTCGCCTCAACGAGGCCGGCGGCGACGGCGCCTTCGTGCCCCGCCAGCTCGAACGCATCCTCAGCCTATACCTGGGCGTCGTGCTCACGCTCGCCGCGCTCGCCTTCGGCCTCCGCGGGACGCTCACCGGCGACTGGCCGCAGGCGCTGCAGACGGCGATCTCGATCCTGATCGTCTCCTGCCCCTGCGCCATCGGCCTGGCCTTCCCCCTCGCGACCGAACTCGCCGTCGGCGCCCTTCGCCGGGCCGGCGTCTACGTGCGCGACCACCGCGTCTGGGAGCGGGCCCTGCGCGTCCGTCAGGTCGTCTTCGACAAGACCGGCACGCTCACCCTCGAAAGCCCGCGGCTCGGCGACCCGGAGCAGCTGGCCGCCCTGCCGGCGGAGGCGCGACGGGCGCTGTTCGCGCTGGTCGACGCCAACCTGCACCCGTTCGGACGGAGCCTGCGGGAGGCCTTGGCGCAGCACGAGGACCCGCCGCCGCGCCGCGGCGACCTGCGCAACGTGCCGGGAGCCGGCGTGATGCTGACGGACGCCCAGGGCGTCACCTGGACGATCGGCCGGCCGGGCTGGCAGGGCAGCCTCCCCGCTCCGGCCGGGATGTCCGCGGCGGAGTTCTGCCGCGACGGCGTCCGCCTCGCCCTCTTCCTTTTCGCGGAACAGCCGCGGGCCTACGCCCGGGAGGTCATCGACGCCCTTCGCGCCGACGGGATCGCGGTCTTCATCCTCTCCGGCGACCAACAGGGGAAGGTGACGTCGCTGCTGGGCCAGCTGGGGCTGGCCGCCGACAGCGGACTGGGGGGCCTCTCGCCCGAGCAGAAGGCGGACTGGATCCGACGGCATGACGGCGCCGCGACGCTCATGGTCGGCGACGGGGCCAACGACGCGCTCGCGTTCTCCGAGGCGACGCTGCGCGGCACGCCGGTCGTCGACCTCGGGCTGCTCGAACAGAAAGCCGACTTCTACCTGCTCGGTCGCGACCTACGCGGACTGGGCCGGCTGTTCGCCGTGGTCCGTCATCGGAGACGGGTGCTCACCGAAGTCTTCGTCTTCACGACCCTCTACAACCTCGTCGCCATCGGCCTCTCCGCCGCGGGCGCGATGTCGCCCTTGCTCGCGACGGTCATGATGCCGACGAGCGCCATCCTCACGCTCCTGCACGTCACCTGGCGGATGCGGAAGGCCTGAGCCGCCCGGCACGAAAAAGGCCCCGGGGTGAGCCGGGGCCTTGTCAGGTCGGAGTCAGCCGGGCTCAACCCTGGCCGCCTTCGCTGTCACCGCCGCGTTCGCGGAAGGGACGGCGCTCGCCGCGGTCCGGACGGTCGCCGCGGGGGCGGTCCATCGGCTTCGGGGCCGGGGTGTATTCGCGGCCTTCCTTCTCGGCGATGGCGGCGCGGCGCGAGAGGCGCACGCGGCCCTTGTCGTCGATGCCGACGCACTTGACGATGATCTCGTCGCCGAGCTTGCAGATGTCCTCGACGCGCTCGACGCGGTGGTCGGCGAGCTCGGAGACGTGCACGAGGCCTTCCTGTCCGGGGAGGCATTCGACGAAGGCGCCGAATTCCTTCACGGAGCGGATGATGCCCTTGTAGGTCTTGTTGATCTCGATCTGGGCCGAGAGGAGGTTGACCTCGTTGACCGCGCGGGCGAGGGACTCGCCGTTGGTCGCGAAGATCGTGACCCAGCCGGAGTCGTCCTGGTCGATGTCGAGCTGGCAGCCGGTGTACTCCGTGATGCGCTTGATGTTCTTGCCGCCCGGGCCGATGAGGGCGCCGATCTTGTCCGCCGGGATCTTGATGCGGTGGGTGCGGGGGGCGCAGGACTTGAGCTCGGCGCGGGTGGCCGGCATGCGCTTCGTCATGATGTCCAGGATGGCGTCACGGGCGCCCTTGTTCTGGGCGATGGCTTCCTTGGCGATGGCGATCGGCAGGCCGTGGATCTTGAGGTCGAGCTGGAAGGCGGTGATGCCTTCGCGGGTGCCGCAGATCTTGAAGTCCATGTCGCCGTAGTGGTCTTCGGCGCCGATGATGTCGGTGAGCACGCGGTGCTTCACGATCTTGCCGGAGGCGTCCTCGGTCACGAGGCCGCAGGAGATGCCGGCGACCGGGGCCTTGATGGGCACGCCGGCGTCGAGGAGCGCGAGGGTGCCGCCGCAGACGGACGCCATCGAGGTGGAGCCGTTGGACTCCATGATCTCGGAGACGAGGCGGATGGAGTACGGGAAGTCCTGCTCGGACGGGAGGACGGAGAGCAGCGAGCGCTCGGCGAGGTTGCCGTGGCCGGTCTCGCGGCGGGAGGTCATGCCGAAGCGGCCGGCGGCGCCCACCGAGAAGGGCGGGAAGTTGTAGTGCAGGAGGAACGAGCGCTTGCTCGGACCGCCGGTGATGGCGTCGACTTCCTGGGCGTCCTTGGAGGTGCCGAGGGTGGCGAGGACGAGACCCTGGGTCTCGCCGCGCTGGAAGAGCGAGGAACCGTGGACGCGGGGCAGGACGTCGACGTCGCAGGAGATCGGGCGCAGGTCCAGCGGCTTGCGGCCGTCGGCGCGCTCGCCGCTCTGGATGATGGCGTTGCGGTAGACCTTCTCCTGGAGCTTCTCGAAGGCCATCTTGATCTGGCGGGCGTCGAAGACGTCGCCGAGCTCGGCCTTGCAGGCGGCCTTGGCCTTCTCGACCACGGCCTTCACGGCGTCGCCGCGTTCCTTCTTGGAGGCGAGGAAGATCGCCTTCTTGAGCTGGTCGCCTTCGGCGGCCACGCGTTCGCAGATGGCGAGGGCCTTCGGCTCGCAGACGACGAGCGGGAAGACGCGCTTGGCCTTGGAGTACATCGCGGCGAGCTTGCGCTGGGCGGCGATGATCGGCTGGATGGCCTTCTGGGAGTATTCGAGGGCGGCGATGAAGTCGGCTTCGGGCAGCTGGTCGGCCGAACCTTCGATCATCATCATGTCGTTCTCGTTGCCGACGTAGATGAGGTCCAGGTCGGACTCATACTGCTGTTCGTGGGTCGGGTTGACGACGAACTGGCCGTTGATGCGGCCGAGGCGGATGCCGGCGATCGGGCCGTTCCACGGGATGTCGGAGCAGAGGAGCGCGGCGGAGGCGCCGTTCACCATGAGCACGTCGGAGTCGTTGATCTGGTCGGCGGAGAGGAGGAGGCCGATGACCTGGACTTCGTTGAGGAAGCCTTCGGGGAAGAGCGGACGGAGGGGACGGTCGCAGAGGCGCGAGGTCAGGATCTCCTTGTCGGAAGGCTTGCCTTCACGACGGAAGTAGCCGCCCGGGAAACGGCCGGCCGCCGCGAACTTCTCGCGGTAGTCGACGGTCAGGGGGAAGAAGTCCTGGTCGGGGGAGCGCAGGTCTTCGGCGGCGGTGGCCGACACGAAGAGCGTGGTCTCGCCCTTGCTGATGGTGACCGCGCCGTTGGCGAGGCGGGCGATGGAGCCCGTGCTGATCGTGATACCGAGTTCGTCGATGGTCACGGAGTGTTTCTGTTTCATGGTGTGTTTTTGCTTGTTGCGTTGTGCCGGGCGGGAGTGCCCGGCGGGTTGTGGTTGGGGTGGGTGAAAAGCGGACGTCCCAGCCTAGGCTGGGACGCTCGGTGAACAAAAGCGCCCGGGGGCGCCGTTCACTTGCGGAGGTTGAGCTTGGCGAGGAGCGCGTTGTAGCGGTCCAGGTCGCTCGACTTCAGGTAGGCGAGGAGCTTGCGACGACGGTTCGTCAGCATGATCAGGCCGCGACGGGAGTGGAAATCCTTGCGGTGGGTGCGCAGGTGCTCGGTCAGGTGGGTGACGCGGGCGGTGATCAGGGCGACCTGGACTTCCGGGGAACCGGTGTCCTTGGCGTCCTGCTGGTGCTTCTTGATGACTTCAGACTTATTGACCGACATGGTGGTGGTTAGTTTTGGGTTGAGGATGGCCGACTTGGGAGAAATTCCCGAAAGCCCCGCCGTTTGGCCGGACTCTCCGTCTGGAACAGGCTTGCGCCCGCCGACCAGCGTGAGAAGGGCTCCGCCCCTCTCCCTAACGAAGTTGACCCATGGAAATGACAGTCCCCCTCCCCCTTAGCAAGCAGGAATCCCCGCCCCGGACCGGGATTAAAAGCCTGTTTTCCGTCAGTTGGGCAGGTCCAGCCAATAGACATCTTCCTGATTCCGGCGGATCGCCGGGAAATGCCAGCCCAGGGGCTCGGGGATGATCTCGGATAGGTCGAAGACCTGGACCGACTTGGGCAGCGGCTCGAAGAACAAGGTGAACCGATACGGCCGACCGGACGGCACCCTGGTCCAGTGAGGATAGAGCGAGATGTTCTCGAAACCGATCAGCGGGCTGGTGTGGGAGGAATCACGGTCGAGCAGGAACGTGCTCTGCCAGATGCGCAGGGCGTCGGCGTAATCCGGAGCGCAGCGCACGTGCACGACGACCGGCTCCAACGGACGGACTTCCGGCGCGGCTTCGAGCTCGGGGAGGACGGCGGGCGAACGGGGAGAGGCACTCATCGGTCCGTCCATTATCCTCGACGGAGCAAGGAGGGCAAGACGCGCCCGATTAGTCCGTTGACTCCCCTGCCCCGCCTTAGCGTCATAGCGGGCATGGAATCCGGCCCCGAAGACCAACCCCGCCTGACCGGCGCCGAACGCGGCAAGCTGCGCAGCCTGGCGCAGACGCTCGACCCCAAGGTGTTCGTGGGCAAGGCCGGCGTGAACGCCGGGATCGCCAAGCTCCTCGCCGACGCCTTCCGCAACGCCGACCTGGTCAAGGTCCGCTTCACCGCCGAACGCGAAGAGATGGAGCAACAGGCCCGGGAACTGGCCCGCCTCACCGAGAGCGAGGTCATCGGCAGCGTCGGGCGCACGGCCACGTTCTTCAAGCTCGGCGCGGCCGCGGAGTAAGCCATGGAAGCCTCGCTGTTCCAGTCCCGACACGAGGCCTTCATCACGCAGGCGGAAAGCGCCCTGCGCCGGCTGACCCCGGCGGCGACGGCCCGGCCGGCGCGGCTGCATGGCGCCATGCGCTATTCGCTCGAGGCCGGCGGCAAACGCCTGCGACCCGTGCTGTGCCTCGCCGCGGCCGCCGCCTTCGACCCCGGGGCCGACGCCGACCACGCGGCCACCGCGCTGGAGTGCGTCCACACCTATTCGCTGATCCACGACGACCTGCCGTGCATGGACGACTCCGACCTCCGCCGGGGCCGGCCCTCCTGCCACAAGGCCTTCGACGAAGCGACGGCCTTGCTCGCCGGCGACGCCCTGCAGCCGCTCGCCTTCGAACTGCTCGCCGTCGGCTACGCCGACCGGCCCGCCCTCGCCACCGCCCTCGTGCGCGAACTCGCCGTGACGGCCGGGTCGACGCTCCTGGTCGGCGGACAGACCGAGGACATGGGCGGACTCGCCGCCGGCGCGTCCGCCGACCGCCTCGAGTTCATCCTGCTCGGCAAGACCGCCGCGATGCTCAGCGCCTCCTGCGCCATGGGCGCGCTGGTCGGCGGTGCGTCGGCCGAAGACGTCGAACGCTGCCGGCGCGCCGGCCGTGCCGCGGGCATCGCCTTCCAGCTGGTCGACGACCTCCTCGACCTCACCGCCGACGCCGCCCAGCTGGGCAAGCCCGTCGGGGCCGACGCGCAGAACGGCAAGTTCACCTATGCCGGCCTGCACGGCGTCGACGCGACGAAGCGGCGGATCGAGCAGCTGACCGCCGAAGCCGTCTCGCATCTGCAATCGACCCGGGGCGATACGGCCTTCCTCGTGGAGCTGGTGCGCCGGATGGCGGCGCGCCGCACCTGATCAGTCGTCGAGCCGACGGCCGCCGGAGGGAAGCTGGTCGGGCAGGAAACCGTAGTAAGTGCCGACCCACAGCCGCCAGGCGAAAGCGTGGATGAGCGGCGGCACCACGAAGATCGCCCCCACCGCGAGACGCACCGCCCAGTCGCCGCCGATCCAGCCCAGGCGATAGGCGACGAGCACGAGCGGGAGCACGCCGAAAGCGGTGAGTCCGTAGTTCCAGACGATCGCGCCGAGGAAGAAACCTTCCTTGCGCCGCAGGGTCATGCCGCAGCCCGCGCAATGCGTCGGCGTGTCCCAGAGACGCGCGAACCGTCCCGTCCGGTCGCCCTCGGCGCGGATCGGCGCGCCGCAGTCCGGACAACGTCCGCAGGCTGATTGCCAGAAGATGTCCGCGCGGAAGGCCATGCCCGGAGTCTGCGCGCACCGACCGGGGGCGCAAGCCAAGCAAAAGGCCGGCCACCTCGCGGCAGCCGGCCTTGGCGGGCCCGGGCTCGGCGCGGATTACTCGGCGGCGGTCTCACCCACCTGGAAGCGGGTGAAGCGGACGATCGAGACCTCTTCGCCGACCTTGGTCTTGGCGGCGGCGATGAGGGCCTGGATCTTCTGCTCGGGATCGCGGAAGTAAGCCTGTTCGAGGAGGCAGGAGTCGGCGAAGAACTTGTCCACGCGGCCGGAGACGATCTTCTCCATGTTGGAGAGCTGGCCCTTCTTGCGGCCTTCGGCGGCGACGACCTGCTTCTCGCCCACGGCGATGCGCTTCTCGAGCTCGGCGACGGCTTCGGCGTTGTTCGCGGCCTGCTGCTCGGCGAGCTGGCCCTTGTAGTCCTCGACGACGCGCTTGGCTTCCTCGATGGCCTTGTCGGCCTCGGACTTCGTGAACTCGGCGGCGATCTCACGCTCCTTGGCGACGACCTCGGCGGAGACTTCCTCGCGACGGACGAAGCGGGCGTTGTTGGCGACGACCTGCATGGCGAGCTGACGGGCCAGTTCGGCGACCTCCGGGTTGGCGGCGGCGGCCTGGGTCTTGAGACCCAGTTCGAGGAGGACGGCGATCTTGGCGCCGGTGTGGACGTACGCGGAGACGCGACCCACGCCGGAGGCTTCGAACTTCAGGACGCGGGCGACCTTGAGGTTCTCGCCGATCTTGAGCACCTGGTCGTTCAGGTAGTCGTTCACCTTGCGGGACTTGTCGGCGTGGTAAGGCTGGTCGAGGAGACCGTCGACGCCGTTGGCGGCGGCCTGGGCGGTGAGCTCCTTGGCGAGGGCGATGAAGGCCTCGTTCTTGGCGACGAAGTCGGTCTCGCAGTTCAGCTCGAGGAGGGTCGCGACGCGGCCGTCGGCGGACACGTTGACGGCGAGGATGCCCTCGCTCGCCTTACGGTCGGCCTTCTTGTTGCGCGTGGCGACGCCCTTGATGCGGAGGATCTCGACGGCCTTCTCCATGTCGCCGGCGGCCTCGGTCAGGGCCTTCTTGCAATCCATCAGACCCGCGCCGGTACGCTGGCGCAGATCGTTGACCGTCTGGGCGGTGATAGCGGACATGGTCGGATTACTTGGACTTGCGAGGGGACGGGCGCTTGGCGGGAGCGGCGCCTTCGACGGCTTCCGCGCCTTCGTTGGCCTTGAGGAGCTCTTCCGAGATCTGGACCTCGGGCTGGACGGACTCGCCGGCGTCCTGGCGGGACACCGGGGTGACGGTCTTGCGGTCCTGGGCGACCACCTTGCGGCGGGCGAGACCGTTCTGGACGGCCTGGGTGAGGACTTCGACGACCAGGCGGATGGACTTGGCGGCGTCGTCGTTGCCCGGGACGGGGAACTTGAGGAGGGTCGGGTCGGAGTTGGAGTCGCAGAGGCCGATCACGGGGATGCCGAGACGGACGGCTTCGTTGACGGCGATCTCTTCGAGCTTGGTGTCGACGACGATCATGGCGGCCGGGAGGTCGCGGTACTCGAGGAGGCCTTCGAAGTTACGGGCCATGCGCGACATCTCGCGCTTCACGGCGGCGGCTTCCTTCTTGTGCATCTTGGCGAGGGAACCGTCCTGCTCCATGCGGAGGTAGGTGCGGTACTTGTCGAGCGAGCGCTTGATGGTCGCGAAGTTGGTGAGCGTGCCGCCGAGCCAGCGGTTCACGGCGAAGGGCATGCCGGTCGACTTGGCGGCCTGGCGGACGACTTCCTGCGCCTGGGGCTTGGTCGCGACGAAGAGCACTTCCTTGCCCTTGGCGGCGGTGTCCTCGACGAAGGCGGCCGCGGCGGCGAGGCACGCGTGGGTCTTCTCGAGGTCGATGATCGACACGCCGTTGCGGTGGTCGAAGATGTACGGACGGCTGCGGGGATTCCAGCGACGGGTCTGGTGTCCGAAGTGGACGCCGGCATCGAGGAGGTCTTTGACTGTGATGTTCATGGTGTTTTTTGGCTCCGTATCCCTTTTCCTGCCGAAGGAGGGGACATTGGATCAGGTATGGCTGACTGGGTTTTGGGTTTTATGTCCGAAGCGATCGGCGGTCGCTTCAAACGGTGGAAAGTGGGTTCAAACACCCCTGACCGCCCGGGGCAAGCGGGAAAATCAGCCCAAACTGCCTCCTTTGGAACTGACAGCCGGAGGCCGCCTCGGCAGGGTCGGCGCAACGCGATGTCTTGGGCCTACCGGATACTCTTCCCGCTGCTGCTGATCCCGGCCCTCCCCTACTATTTCTGGCGGATGCTCCGCCGCGGGGGCTACGGCACGGGCTTCAGCCAGCGTTTCGGCTTCTTCCCCGCCCCCGGCCCCAAGACCCCCGGGAAACGCCGGTTCTGGATCCAGGCGGTCTCGGTCGGGGAAATCGAGGCCATCGGCCCCCTGCTCCGACAACTGCGGGCCACGGACGAAGCCGAGATCATCCTCACCACGACCACGAGCACGGGCCTGCGCCTCGCCAAGGAACGGTATGCCGACGTGGCGGACGCGATCGGCGTCTTCCCGGCCGACCTGTGGCCCTGCAGCGCCCTCGCCTGGCGCCGCATCCGCCCCGACGTCGTCGTCCTCGTGGAAGGCGAACTCTGGCCCGAGCACCTCGCCCAGGCGCGCGCCCGGGGCGTGCCGGCCTACCTCATCAACGGGCGCATCTCCGACAAGTCCTTCGCGCGTCACCGACGCTTCCGGAAACTTTCGCATTACGTCCTCGGCCACTTCCGGCGGATCGCCGCCGGCAGCGAGGAGGACGCGCGCCGCTTCCGCGAGCTCGGCTTTGACGCCGTGCTCACCGGCAACATCAAGTTCGACGTCGCCGGCGACGCGCCGATGCCGGCCGACGAACGCGCGCGGCTCCGCGCGGAACTGGGCTTCGGCGCCGATCCGCGCACGGTCGTCCTCCTGGGGTCGTCGACATGGAGGGGCGAAGAGACCTTGCTCCTCCGCACCGTCCGCGACCTGCGCGCGGCGGGCACGGACGTCCGCCTCCTGCTCGTCCCGCGCCACTCCGAACGCCGCGCCGAGGTCGCCGCGGAAGTCAGCGCCAGCGGCCTGGACTGGCACCAGCGCTCCTCCGGCGGGCCCGTCGCGCCGGCCGGCACGGTCGTGCACCTCGCCGACACCACCGGCGAACTGCGCCGCCTCACCCGCGCCGCCGACGTCGCTTTCTGCGGCAAGAGCCTGCCTCCGCACGAAGGCGGGCAGACGCCGATCGAATGCGCCGCGGCGGGCGTGGGCATCGTCTACGGACCGCGCATGTCCAACTTCCGCGACATCTGCCGCGGACTCGAGAAAGCCGGGGCCGCGTTCCGCGCGGAGGACGCCGACGCCCTCGAGGCGAGGCTCACCGTGCTCTGCGCCGACGAGCGCGACCGAAGCGAGCCGGGCCGCCGGGCGGCCGCGTGGCACCAAGGCAACCGGGGCGCCACCGGCCGCACCCTGGAGATCCTGCTGGCGCGCTGATCAGGCGACGCGGAAGGCCGCGCGCAGCCGCCGGGCCTCTTCACGCAGTTCGCCTCCGAGCACGATCTCCCGGGCGCGCTTGGCGCCGGCGGCCGGATCGGCCGCCCGGCCCGCGACCCAGAGGGCCGTGCCCGCGCTGAGGCAAAGGGTGTCCAGCAGGCCGTCGGAGACGCCGCCCACGAGCAGGTCGCTGAACATCGCGATGTTCTCCTCGGGCGTGCCCCCGCGCAGGTCGGCGACCGCGCAGGTCTTGAAACCGAAATCACCGGGCAGCCAGACCGCGTCGACCGAGGCGAGCTCGCCGCAGCCGCGGACGCGCACTTCGCCGGCCGTGGTGATCTCGTCCATGCCGCCGCCGGCGCGGGAATGCGTCACGAGGCCCCGCTTCACGCCGAGCTCGCCGAGCGTCGCCGCGAGGGGCTCGACCCAGCGTTCGTCGTAGACGCCGACGACCATGTGGGCCGGGCGGGCCGGATTGATCAGCGGCCCGAGGACGTTGAACACGGTCTTGGTCCCGCCCTCGGCGAGCTGCTTGCGCACGCCGAGCACGGCCTTGAAGGCGGGATGGAAAGCCGGCGCGTAGAGATAGCAGAAGTTCGCCTCCGCGAGGCCGCGGCGCAGCTGTTCGTCGGTGGCTTCGAGCACGACCCCGAGGCCGGCGAGGAAGTCCGCGCTGCCCGATTTCGAGGTGATCGAGCGGTTGCCGTGCTTGAGCACCGGAACGCCGTCCGCGGCGACGATGAGCGCGCTCGCCGACGAGATGTTGAAGCTGCCGGAACGGTCGCCGCCCGTGCCGACGATGTCGATGGCGCGGGCCGGCCAGTCGCCGAAGTCGGTCCGGCGGGCGAGGTCGCGGTAGGTCCGCGCGAAACCGGTGACCTCCGCGGCCGTCTCCCCCTTGCGCGCCAAGGCAAGCAGGAACGCCGCCTTGTCGGCGTCGGTCACGGCGGCGTCCGCCATGGCCAAGGCCGCGGCGGCGGCCTCCGCGGGGGCGAGGTCGCGACCGGCCGTCAGGGCGGCGGTCAGGGCAGGAAGGGCCGGGGCCATGCCGGATTAGCCACGTTCGGGGCGGGCGGGACAAGGGCATTTTCGCCACAAGGGGTTTGCAACGGGGGAAAAGCACCCAATGATGGGCCCTATGGACGATGGCGACCAACCCCTTGGCGACTTCGACGGTTCCGGCAACGCCTCCTGGGGCGAAGCCGACTGGTCCGGCTACCTGCAGCGCAACGACCTCGAGGTCGGCCGCTTCCTCGCCTACTACAACGAGGTCAAGAACCTGCCCGACCGCCTGGACATCAGCGCCCGCCGGATGGGCTGGGAGAACGCCGACTGGGCGCCCGGCGACGGACCCGAGGAGGTCAACGACGACGAGGACGAAGGCCCCGACCTCCCCTACTGCATCCACCAGCATCCCGTCTACGTCGTGGCCCGGGCGCTGTCCCTCCAGCTCACGCAGTCCTTCCGCCGCCTGAACGTCGACGCCGGGGCCCAGCTCACCGCGCTCGAGGCGACCAACATCATGCACTCCTTCTGGGACGCTCAGCACCAGATGGTCATGGCGATCAACGCCACCGACACCGGCGACCTGCCCCTGGCGCTCGTGCACATGAAGCGCGCCCTCGCGGCCATCAACTATTCCATCGGCCTCACCGCCGGCCTGCCCGCCGGCGCGCGCCTCTCGTCGGCCGAGGCGGCGCATGACCTCGAAGCCACGCTGTTCGACCTCCGCGAAGTCTGCCTGCGCGTGATGGCCGACTGCCGCTGGGACGGACGGAAGAAGTAGCTCAGGCCTCGCCGGCCTTGCCCTTCGCCATGAACTGGATGAGGCGTTCGCTGAACTCCTTGGCGGAGTCATGCCCCATCCCGCGCAGGGCCTGCACCGAGGCGGCCACCTCGACGAGGCGGGCCATGTCACGGCCCGGCCGGACCGGGATCGTCATGTGCGGCACCTTGCGGCCGAGGATCTCGAAGGTCTCCACCTCGAGCCCGGAGCGCTCCTCGTCCATGCCCGGCTGCCAGAGCACGAACGTGACGACGAGGTCGACGCGCTTCTCGCGGCGGATGGAACGGACGCCGAAGATCGAGGGGATGTTGATGATGCCGATGCCGCGGCACTCCATGTAGCCGCGGTTGAGCTCCTTGGCGGTGCCCTGCAGCTCGCGGTCGCCGATGAGCGTCACGATGACGAAGTCGTCCGCGACCAGGGAGTGCCCGCGCTCGATGAGCGCGAGGGCGCACTCGCTCTTGCCGATGCCGGAGTCGCCGCGGAGCAGCACGCCCACGCCCTTGATGTCGACCAGGGTGGCGTGCATGTTCGTGCGGGGCGCGAACTTCTCCTCGAGGAGCACGGTCGCCTCCGCCGAGAAGTCCTTCGACTTGAGCTGCGTGCGGATGAGCGGGACCTTGTGGCGGTCGGCGATGCGCAGGAGCACCTCGTCGGCCGGCAGGCCGCGCGAGATCACCACGGCGGGGATGCGCTTGGAGAAGACGTCGTCGAGCAGCTTCTCGCGGACCGCGTCGGCCTGGTCGGCGAGGTAGGCCATCTCGCCCGCGCCGAAGAGCTGGAGGCGCTTGTAGGCGAACTCCTTGAAGTAACCGGTGACGGCGAGGGCCGGACGGTTGAGCGACTTCTCGGCGATGACGTTGTCGAGGCCCTCGGCGCCGGCGAGGAGCTCCATCTGGAGCATGTCCTGGAAGGAGGTCAGGAACTCCCGCACCGAGACGGATTCTGGGCGGGTATCGGGGGCGGGGTCGGACATGGACGTCAGAGTTTGAAGCCTTCGCCGAGATAATGGCGGCGGCTTTCGGGATTGTCCACGATTTCGGCGGGCGTCCCGGAGACCAGCACCCTGCCCTGGTGGATCAGGTAGGCCCGGTCGACGATGGCGAGGGTCTCGCGGACGTTATGGTCCGTGATGAGGACGCCGATGCCGCGGGCCTTGAGCTTGCGGATGATGGACTGGACTTCGGCGACCGAGATCGGGTCGACCCCGCTGAACGGCTCGTCCATCAGCAGGAAACGCGGCCGGGTGGCCAGCGCCCGGGCGATCTCCAGTCGGCGCCGTTCGCCCCCGGAAAGCGTGAAGGCGGGCTGGCGGGCGAGCTTCTCCAGCCCGAGCTCGGCGAGCTGTTCCGCCGTGCGCTCCTTGCGCTCCCGTTCGCCGAGGTCGAGCGTCTCGACCACGGCCATGACGTTCTCCCAGACGGTGAGCTTACGGAAGACCGAAGCCTCCTGCGGCAGGTAGCCGACGCCGGCGCGGGCGCGCCGCCACATGGGGGCCCCGGTGATGTTCTGGCCGTCGAGGAAGACGCGGCCGTGCGTCGACGGGATCAGCCCGACGACCATGTAGAAAGTGGTGGTCTTGCCCGCGCCGTTCGGCCCGAGCAGGCCGACGATCTCGCCGCCCTGCAGGAACAGGCTGACGTCCTGCACGGCCACCTTGGCGTCGTAGTGCTTGGCCAAGGCCTGCGCCCGGATGACGCCCTTCTCGCTCGTTGCGGCCATGCGGATAAGAGGAAGCGGTCAGCGTGCCTTGTCGAGGCTTTTGACCTCGGGCAAGGTGAAGTCGCGGCCGAGGAAGATCTTCGGACGCACCACCTGGCCGGGGTTGAGGTCGTCGGGCGCCGAGTCCATCCGCCAGGACTTCGTCTTATGGTCGTAGGTGACCTCCTTCGCCGGGACGCCCTCGTTGCCGTTCTTGTCGAGGATGCGCGCGTCGCCCAGCAGCCGCGCCGTGCCGAGCTCCGGATTCATCTCCAACGAGCGGCCTTTGGCGCTGGCGCCGCCCGCGACCACGCCCACGTTGCCGCGGCCGACCACGCGTCGGGCGACGAGCCGGCCGGACTTGTCCGGGGAGGCGAGTCCTTCGAGGAGGTCGCAGGTGGCGTCCGTGGCTTCGGAATCGATCGCGACCGCGCCGCGCAGGAAGAACTTGGTCAGGGCCGGGGTGTGGAGGACCTCGTGCGCATCGGCCACGAAGGCGACTTCCTGGCCGGGGCCCTGCGAGACGAAGAGCCGCGGGCGGGTCGGACCGACGCCGCCCGACAGCGTGAGCAGGCGCGGCTGCCCCACGAGCGCGTCCTGCGCGAGGACCTCCTCGATCTGGACGGCCGGAGTGAGGTCGAGGCGTTCGCCGAGGCAACGGAGGCCCGGCTGGGCGTAACGGACCTTGCCGGAGAGGATGACCTTGTGCAGCGCGTACTCGCCCCGCTTCTTCGGGACGGGCAAGGCGAAGGCGACCATCAGGTCGGAGGAAGTGACGATCGGGCCGGCGACATAGCGGACGTCGCCGAGCAGCTCGGCCTGCATCGCGCCGTCTTCGGTCACGACCACGACCTGGTCCGCTTCGGCGAGACCGGGGACGCCTCCGTTCTCCTCGGGCGGCAGGCGCAAGGCGGCGCGCACGCCGGGTCCCGAGCGGATCTCGATGCGGTCCTTGAGCGCGTCGGTGCGGATCGCGAAACCGGCCGCCTCGAGCCCGCGCTGTTCACGCAGGCGGGGCGCCTCGGCCAGGTCGACCACCTTGGACTTACGGTCCCAACGAGCGCGGCCCGCGGTGAATTCGGAACCTTCGAGCCGCCCTTTCACGTCCCCTTCGGCTTCGAGCTGCCCGCCGCCGGCCTGGGCCTCGGTGGCGACCAGGCGGCGCGCGGTGAGGCGCGTGTCGGCCGAGACATAGGTCGCCTCGTCCTGGACTTCGACGCGGGTGAGACCGGCGGCGGGATCGCGCCGCAGCGTGATGCGCGCGCCGGTCAGGTCGGCGGGCGCCTCCTGCTTGCGCCGCAGCTGGAGACGGACCGCCCGGCCGTCGCCGGCGTAGAGTTCCGTCAGACCGAGCTTGGGCTGGTGGCGGAGACGCTGGGCGGAACCCTTGGCCTCCGGCTCCTCGATCTCGACCTGACCGACGAGTTCGGCGGTATCCGCCTTGGGGTCGAAGGTCGCGCGGTCGCCCCGCAGGGTCTGCGCGCCGACGACGCGCACGACGCTTCCCAGGGCGACGAGGGAACGCACTTCGGCGTCGCCCCCCGGCCCGTCGCTGACGAGGCATTCGAGACGTTCGCACGTGGTCCGCTCGCCGACGCGTTCCGCGACCACGCCGCCCGTGAAGACCATCAGCGTGCCGCCGGCGGTCGGCGCAGCGTCGAGCCGCCGCGCCTGGAGACGCAGACGACGGGCCGCCGGCTTCGTGAGATCGAGTTCCGCGACGACCTCGGCGAAGATCGCGAAGGCGTCTCCCTGCGGGGTGGAACGCCAGCTCCAGCCTTTCCCCGCGAGCCCGAAGCTCGGCGAGTTCGCCCGCACCTTGTCGGCGCCCTGCGCGGCGCGCACGGCCGGCGTCATCACGCCGGAGGGACTCTCGAACCGGGCCAGCGGACGGCCGTCCCGGAAGGAGCGGAGGGTGATGTCCTCCATGTCCCACTGCCCTTCCTTGGCCGCCGGACGCATCTGCCGGGCCGCGGCCTCCCAGACCTTCTCGGCCTTGGCGTCCTCGGAAAAACCGGCGAACACGCCGCCCGTCACCTGCTGGAAGGAAAGATCCTTGGTCTGCGCCACGGCGCCGACGGCCAGGCAAAGGCAGAGGATGGCGGCGCGCATGCGGCTATGACAGCAAGCCGGGAACGCTTATCAAGCGATTACGCCTTGGGCGCCCGGGGAAACGGGACGTCGGCGACGAAGGCCGGCATCTCGGCGGAGGCCAGCGTCTCGCCGGCGGCCAGCGGGAAGCCCGCGAGGAATTCTCCCGCGGGAAGCATCTTGCCGCCGGGGCGTTGCAGGCGTCGGAGGACGAGCACGCCTTGCCCGCAGGCGACGCGGACGCCGGCGCGGTCCGCGGACAGGATCAGGCCGGGCGGGCCGCCCGAGGCCGTCTCTTCGGCCTGCGCTTCGCCCACCTTGATCGTGACGCCCCGATGCTCGCAGGTCGAACCCGGCCAGCCTTCGAGGGCGAGCACGCGCCGGCCGAGCACGACGGCCGGCTGGCGGAAGTCGAGCGGCGCGTCGCCGCGGTTCAGCCGGCGCGCATACGTGACCATGGACTCGTCCTGCGGGACGGGCGTCGAGACGCCGGCCAGCACCGCCGGCAAAGCCGCGGACGCGAGTTCGCCGGCGAGCAGGCCGAGACGGGCGCGCAGGGCCGCGCGACCTTCGCCGGGCGACGGACGCAGGCTCCGCGCCGCATGGATGGGGCCTGCGTCGAGCTTCAGGACCACCTGCTGCAGGGACACGCCCGTCTCCGCGAGCCCGAGCGCGAGCGCGCCTTCGACGGGCGTCGCCCCGCGCAAGGCCGGGAGGAGCGACCCATGGAAATTGACGAAGCCCAGCCGCGTCGCGGCGAGGAAGTCGGCCTTCAGCAGCTGGCCGTAAGCCATCACCACGCCGAGGTCGGCGCCGAGCGCGGCCAGTTCCTGCGCGTCTTCCGGGCCGAGCTTCTCGGGCTGACGGAGCGGCAGGCCGGCGGCCTGCGCCCAGGCGGCCACGGGGTTAGGCCGGATTTCCTGGCCCCGGCCGGCGGGCCGGTCCGGCTGCGCGTAGACCGCCACGACCTCGGCGTCGGGCAAGGCGCGGACCGCGGCGAACGCCGGGAGCGCGATCTCATCCGAACCGAGCAGGACCAGTCTCCGCGGCATGCGTCACTTGCGGGCCTGGCGCGCGGCGCGACCTTTCAGCGAACGCGGCTTATCCCAGCGGGTGTAGGCTTTCTTGCGGACCGGGGCGACCTTGCTCCGCGGATTCTTGGACTTGCCCAGACGCGGGCCGGACGGGCCGATCGCCTTCTTAGGCGCGGCGTCGACGACGGCCTTGCCGGCGACCTTCGCGGAAGGCTTGCGGACCTCGCCTTCGTCGGCGGGCAGCGCCCCGCCCATGGCGCCGGGGCCGCCCGAGCGACGGCCGGACTGCTTGGGCTTGCCGACGATGTCGAGGAAGAGCGGGACCCCGGCGAGGTCGAAGCTCTCGTGCACGCCCTTGACGAGGAAGCGCTGGTAGGCGTCCTCGAGGCGTTCCTCGGAATTGCAGAAGAGCCGGAAGCGGATGGGCCGCTTGGAGACCTGCGTCACGTAGTAGCACTTGAAGCGCTTGCCCGACACCATGCGGGGCGGACGCTTGATCATCAGTTCCTGGACGACGCGGTTGAGGCGGCCGGTCGAGATCGCCGTGCCGGCGCGCACGAAGACGCCCTCGGCGGCGTCGAGCATGTCCTCGGCGCGCAGGCCCGTCTGGGCGGACACGAAGAGGATGGGCGGATCCGGCAGGAAGAAGAGCTCGCGCCGGATGGCCGCGCGGAACTTCGCGCGGAACTCCTCCTCGTCCTCGAAGCCGTCGATGTTCTTCTCGCGGAAGGCCGTCTTCGCGAGGTCCCACTTGTTGACGACCACGACGAGACCGCAGCCCAGGAGCGCGAGCTCCCCGGCCAGCTGCTTGTCGATGCGCGTCACGCCCTGGCCGGCGTCGAGCACGAGGAAGACCACGTCGGTCTCCGCGAGGATCTCGTCGGCGCGGACCTGCGAGTAGAAGTCGAGCGTGTCGCGCTTGTTCGCGGTGCGGCGGCCGGCGGTGTCGACGAGCGAGAACTTCGCCTGCGTGCCGTCGGCCTTGGTGCGGGAAAGGCGGGCGCGCACGGGGTCGCGCGTGGTGCCCGCGACCTCGCTGACGATGAGGCGCGAACCGCCCAGCAGGCGGTTGCCGAGCGAGCTCTTGCCGACGTTGGGGCGGCCGGCGAGGGCCAGCCGGATCGGCCGGGGGCCTTCCTCGCGGGGCGTCGTCGGCTCGGGCCCGAGCAGCTTGACGATCAGGGCCTGCAGGCGCGGGACGCCGCGGCCATGCTCGGCGGAGATGAGCAGCGGCTCCCCGAAACCGAGCGCGAAGAACTCGGACATCAGCCCGTCGCGCTCCTCGGTGTCGGCCTTGTTGGCGACGACGATGACCTTCTTGCCGGCCTGGCGGAGCTTGGCGGCGACCTCGAGGTCGAGCGGGGCGCAGCCCTCGGCGGCGTCGACGACGAGCAGGACGAGGGCGGCGGCGGCCAGGGCGAAGTCGACCTGCTCCTCGACCGCGTCGGCCACGACCTTCGGCGTCAGCTCGGCGCGGTAGAGGCCGATGCCGCCCGTGTCCATCAGGGTGTAGCGCCCTTCGAAGACGTCGGCCGTGATGAGGTCGCGGGTGACGCCCGGCTGGTCGTGGACGATCGAGATGCGCCGGCCGACCAGACGGTTGAAGAGGCGGCTCTTGCCGACGTTGGGACGGCCCACGATGGCAACCGCGCGGGAAAGTTCAGTGTTCCGTTCCATGAGGGGACAGTCAGGGCTACCCGCCCGGCTAGCAAGCAAGGATGCTCAGCGCCGCGGCAGTCCGTCCAGGAAGCGGGCGATCCGCTCGCCGGCCTCGTGGATGCGCTCGTAGCTGGTCGAGAACGACGCGCGGCAGAAGCCCGCGCCGGCCGCGCCGAAGGCCGTGCCCGGGACCATGGCGACCTTCTGCTGCTCGAGCAGCTTCTGAGCGAAGGTCATCGAATCCAGCCCCGTCGAGGTGATGTCAGGGAAGGCGTAGAACGCGCCGCGGGGGAGATGGCACTTCAGGCCGAGCTCGTTGAAGCGGCGGACGATGAAGTCGCGGCGCTCACGGTACTTGTCGCGCATGTGCAGCATCGAGTCACGGCCGTTGCGGAGGGCCTCGACGGCGGCCTCCTGGCTCATGATGGGGGCGCACATGATGCCGTACTGGTGCACCTTGAGCATGCCGTCGATGACGGCGGCGGGGCCGCAGGCGTAGCCGATGCGGAAGCCGGTCATCGCGAAGGCCTTCGAGAAGCCGTGCAGGAAGACCGTGCGCTCGCGCATGCCCGGCAGGGAGGCGATGGAGACGTGGTCGCCCTCGAAGGTGAGCTCGGAGTAGATCTCGTCGGAAGCGACCAGCAGGTCCTTCTCGATGGCGAACTTGGCGATGGCCTCGAGCTTGGCGCGGTCGGCGGTGCCGCCGGTCGGATTGGTCGGGAAGTTGAGGACGAGGAGCTTGCAGCCGGGCTGCCAGGCGGCGCGGAGGGCGGCCGGGTCGAGCGCGAACTGGTCGGCGGAGACGGTGCGGATCGGGATGGCCTCGGCGTGGCAGAGCGTGACGCTCGGGGCGTAGCTCACGTAGCAGGGCTCGTGGTAGAGGACCTTGTCGCCCGGGTTGAGCACCGCGCGCAGGAGGATGTCGAGGGCCTCGGAGACGCCGATGGTGCCCAGGATCTCGGTGTCCGGATCGTACTCCGGACCGTAGTTCCGGGCGACGTAACGGGAGACTTCCTCGCGGAACTGCTGGGTGCCGCGGTTGTCGGTGTAGGACGTGCGGCCCTTCTCGAGCGAGGCGATGGCGGCCTCGCGGATGTGGTACGGCGTGACGAAGTCCGGCTCGCCGATGCCGAGCGAGACCGCGTCCTTCATCTTGGAGACGATGGCGAAGAAGTCGCGGATGCCCGACTTGGGCAGGGTCGCGACATGCCGCGCCACGAAACGTCCGGAGGAATCCATGGTCAGGCGGGGCTCAGGGGCTGACCGAGGGGCGGTCGCGGCCGGCGGCGTCGGACGAGACGATGAAGCCGTCCTTCTTGTAGGCGCGGAGGAAGAAGTGGGTGGACGTGCCCTGGACGCCGTCGATGCGGGCCAGGCGCTCGTGGACGAAGCCCGCGACCTTGTAGAGGTTGTCCGCGGTGACGACCACCAGGAGGTCATAGCCGCCCGACATCAGATAGCAGCTCTCGACCTGTTCGAAGGCGGAGATGCGCTCGGCGATCGCGTCGAAACCGCCGACGCCCTCGGTGCGGACCTTGATCTCGATGACGGCGCGCACGCGGTGCTCGGACTCGAAGCCCGGGTTGAGCACGGGGCGCATGCCGAGGAGCACGCCCTGCTGCCGCAGGGCCGCCAGCTCACGGTCCACGGCTTCGGCGCCGAGGCCGAGGATGCGGCCGATCTGGGCGGTGTCGAGGGCTTCCCCGTCGAGGATGAGCTTGAGTACGGAGTTCATGGCGAAGTTCAGGACGCCGGGAGCGCGCGGCGGGCACGGACCGCGGCGGCGAGGCCGTCGAGGACGGGCACGGTCTGTTCGAAGGAGATGCAGGCGTCGGTGATGCTGCAGCCGTAGGCGGATGCGTCCTTGCCCTTCCAGTCCTGGCGGCCTTCGGTGAGATGGCTTTCGATCATCACGCCGGCGATGACGCGGGAGCCCGCGGCGACCTGCGCGGCGATCTCGGCGGCGACGAGGGGCTGGCGGCGGTGGTCCTTGGAGCTGTTGCCGTGGGAGCAGTCGATGACGAGGCGCGTGGTGAGGCCGGCCTTCTGGATGCGGGCGGCGGCGTCGGTCACGAACTCGGCGCCGTAATTGGGGCCGGTGCGCGAACCGCCGCGCAGGATGACGTGCGCGTCCGGATTGCCCGAGGTCTGGAAGATGGCCACGACGCCGTCCTTGGTGACGGAGGGGAACCAGTGCGAGGAACGGGCGGAGAGGCAGGCGTCGACGGCGACCTGGACCGAGCCGTCGGTGCCGTTCTTGAACCCGACGGGCATCGACAGGCCGGAGGCGAGCTCGCGGTGGATCTGGCTTTCCGTGGTGCGCGCGCCGATGGCGCCGTAGGCGACGAGGTCGGCGACGTACTGCGGCGTGATCGGATCGAGGAACTCGGTCGCGGCGGGCAGGCCGGCCTCGGCGATCTGCGCGAGGAGGCCGCGGGCGAGGCGCAGGCCGTCGTTGATGCGGAACGAGCCGTCGACCAGCGGGTCGTTGATGAGCCCCTTCCAGCCGACCGTCGTGCGGGGCTTCTCGAAATAGACGCGCATGACGACGAGCAGATCGCCCGCGTGCTTCTGCGCTTCCTTCTTCAGCAGGGCGGCGTACTCCAGGGCGGCCTTGGTGTCATGGACGGAACAGGGGCCGACGACGACCAGGAGACGGTCGTCCTGGCCGGAGATGACCCGGGCGGCGTCGCGGCGGGCGCCGGCGACGACCTCGGCGGCGCGCTCGGAGACCGGCAGGTCGGCGAGCACGAGGGCGGGAGACAGCAGGGGGTGCTGGCTGCGGATGCGTAGGTCGTCCGTGTTCTGGGTCATCGGTGGGCGGGCTTTCCCGAGGGGAAAAGAGGGCAAATGAAGGACTCCGGAGGGCGGGTGTCAATGTCGCGTCCCGAGTTGACGCGAAGGGGTTTCAGTATCAAAAGTGTCTCAAATCGGCATGCCCAAGCAAACCAATCCAGAATCCGCCGTCCAATCCGGCGCCTTCAAGGCGTTCATCGCCGAAAAAGGCCTCCGGGCGACGCGCCAGCGGATGGCGGTGTTCGAGGCGGCCCGGTCGATCCAGGGCCACTACACGGCCGAGGACCTGCTGAAGAAGGCCCGCTCGCTCGACCGCAGCGTCTCGCGCGCGACGATCTACCGCGCCCTGCCCCTCCTGGTCGGCAGCAACGTCATCCGCGAGATGGACGTCGGCCGCGACCAGAAGTACTACCTCGCCGAGGCGGGCAGCGCCACCTTCCGCGCGCAGCTGATCTGCGAGAACTGCGACTCCATCGTCGAGGTCGACGCCCCGTTCATGGAATGGTACGGCAAGGCCGTGGCCGCCAAGCACGGCATGCGCCCGCTCTCGCAGAAGCTTCAGGTCACCGCGGCCTGCCTCAACGAACGTTGCCCGCGCCGCAAGCCCGCCCGCTCATGAACAACTACCCGACCGCCTCCGTCTTCCCTCCCCTGCCCGCCGGCGGGACGCCCCTCTCCGCCCTGCAGCAGGAAGTCATCGCGCTGAAGAAGGCCAAGGACGCCCTCATCCTCGCGCACAACTACCAGTGCGAGGACATCCAAGGCGTGGCCGATTACGTCGGCGATTCGCTCGGCCTCGCCTACAAGGCGGCCGAAGCGAAGCAGTCCACCATCGTCTTCTGCGGCGTCCACTTCATGGCCGAGACGGCGAAGATCGTGAACCCGACGCGCCGCGTGCTCCTGCCCGACCTCGCGGCCGGCTGCTCGCTCGCCGACTCCTGCCCGGCGGAGAAGCTCGCCGCCGCCAAGGCCAAGGACCCTTCCCTCTACGTCGTCGCGTACATCAACTGCAGCGCCGCGGTGAAGGCGCTCTGCGACGTCATCGTCACCAGCGGCAACGCCTCCAAGATCGTCAGCCGCGTGCCCGCCGACCGGAACATCCTCTTCGTCCCTGACCAGAACCTCGGCCGCTGGGTCTCCGGCAAGACCGGCCGCGCGATGCAGCTCTGGCCGGGCAACTGCTACGCCCACGTGCAGTTCACGCCGGGCGCGCTGCTGCGCACCAAGGCGGCCCATCCGGGCGCGCCGGTCGTGGCGCACCCCGAGTGCACCGAGGCCGTCCGCGACCTGGCCGACATGGTCTGCTCGACCGAGCTGATGGTGGGCTGGTGCAAGCAGCAGACCGCGAATACCATCATCATCACGACGGAATCCGGGATGATCCACCGCCTCCGCAAGGAGGTGCCCGGCAAGACGTTCGTCGCCGCGCCCACCGACCGCTGTTCCTGCAACGACTGTAAGTTCATGAAGATGAACACGCTGACGAAAGTCCGCGACTGCCTGCGCGACGGCACGCCCGAGATCTTCCTGCCCGAGGACGTCCGCGCGGCCGCCGAGATCCCGCTGCGCCGCATGCTCGATTGGAGCAAGTGAGCACCCGCGGCCTAAGAGGCCAGGTGGGGTGAAAACTTTTTACCAAAGTTTGACAATTCGGTTTATTATAAAACCATTTGAAGGTACGGAAACATCCCATCCTTATCGCAGACAAGGACTGGAAAATCCCCCCCCTCAAGACCGCTCATGAAAATCGACCTCGACCCCTCCGCCTTCAGCTCCAAGGACGCCTATGTCCGCGCCGCCCTCTCCAAGGCCCGCGACCTCGCCGTGCAGGCCTGGGAGGACGAGCACAGCGAACGTCGGTCCCTCATCGAACGCGAAGTCGCCGGCCTCTCGAAGCCCGAGCTGGCCAAGCGCCTGATCAAGCTCCTTTCCCGCCCCAACCGCGCCCGCGCCCAGATCTCCGACAGCATGCGCAGCAAGGCCCAGGCGATGCGCCGCAAGGGCGCCCCGGTCCGCGAGATCGCGGCCGAGCTCGGCATCTCGATCCCTTCGGTCTACAACATCACCAAGGACTGAACTTGCCCGCGGCCCCCTGCCCGGCGATGCTCCGCCGATGCAGGAATGGATCCGCGGCGACCCGGCCAAAGGCCCCACGCAAGGCCCGGTGGCGCGCGGCGGCCGCTTGGACGCGGACACGCTCATCGGCGCCTATCGGGCCGGCGTGTTCCCCTGGTATTCCGCGGGCGAACCGGTGAAATGGTGGTGCCCGGACCCGCGGTTCGTGATGCGCCCCGGCGACTTCCGGCTGACCGACAGCCTCCGCAAGACGCTGCGCAAGGCGGGCTGGAGCGTGACGTTCGACCACGCGTTCGAGACGGTCATGCGCCGCTGCGCGGCCGTCCCCCGCCCCGGTCAGGACGGCACCTGGATCACCGAGGAGATGGTCGCCGCCTACTGCGAGCTGCACCGCCGCGGCTTCGCCCACAGCGTCGAGGTGAGCTGGCAGGGCGAACTCGTCGGCGGCCTCTACGGCGTGGCGCTGGGCCGGCTCTTCCACGGCGAGTCGATGTTCCACCTCAAGGCCGACGCGTCGAAGGTCGGCTTCGCCACGCTCGTGGCGCGGCTCGCCGCCGCCGGCTACGCGCTCATCGATTGCCAGGTGCCGACGGCGCACCTCGCCAGCCTCGGCGCCTACGCGGTCGACCGCGACGAATTCCTGGCCGCCGTCCGGCTCTTCCGGGACCGCCCGCCGGACGGGGACGCGTTCGTCACTCCGGCTTCGGGCGGGACTTGAGCAAGGCGCGGGCCTCGCGCTCATAGACGCGTTCGACGATCACGCACAGCTGCTGCAGGGAGCGGCCGTCGGTGTAGACGGCGATGCCCGCCTGCATGTAGGCCTGCTCGCGCTTCTTCATCAGCTCGCGGATGCGGGCCTCGGGATCCTCGCCCTTGAGCAAGGGGCGCCGGGAGTTGCCGGCGGTCCGCCGCAGGATGGTGTCCACCGAGGCGAACAAAGTGACGACGATGCCCTTGGAGCGGACGAGTTCGCCCATGCCGGGCGGCACCACGAGCCCGCCGCCGCAGGCGATGACCGCGCCGCACTCCGGGAGCATCGTCTCGACGACCTGCCGCTCGAGCCCGCGGAAATGCTCCTCGCCGTGCTGCGCGAAGATGTCGGCGATCGTGGCCCCGGCGAGCTTCTCGACGAGTTCGTCGGTGTCGAAGAAACGGCGGCGCCAACGCTTGGCCAGCTGCCGGCCGAGCGCGGACTTCCCCGTGCCCATGAATCCGGCGAGGATCAGGTTCGGCGAGTTGTCCTTGTTGGCCACGGGCGACATGCGTCCATAGCAAGGCTCCGCCCGCCCCTCGGCAAGCGACAAGCGTCGGCCGCCTACTTGGCGGGCAAGGCGTCCAACGCGGCCTTGGCCTTCGGCGCCAGGCGTTCGGAGAGCCCCTGCGCGGCCTCGGTCAGGACGGCGCGGTCGGCTTCGGCGAAGAGCCGGGGCACGATGGCCCAGGCGGCTTCGGTGAGTTCGTTGGCCGGGCCTTTCAGCAAGGGCAGGACGGTCGTCTTGAGCGCCGGGCGGCTCTTGCCGCCGACACGGCTTCCGCGGACGGCGACGATACGAGCCCAGGCGGCCTTGGCGGCGAGCGAGGCGCCCGCGAGTTCGGTCGGGACATGCTTGGCGGCCAGCGAGACGGGCAGACGGAGGATCTCATCCTCGACCTCCTGGACCTGCGAGCGTTGCGTGAGCTTGCCGAGCCGCTCCCAGAGGATCGGCGCAGCGGTCGCGGAGCTGACGCGGCGGAGCAGCCGGTTCGCCCGCTGCGCGGTCGCGAAGTCCTCATGCTTGGTCAGCGCGACGAGCTCGTCGACGGTGAGCGGGTATTCCTTGGCGGAGCGCCGCTGGTCGAGCACGCGCTCGAGGTGGGCGAGCTTGGTCTCGGGCGTGGTGCCCACGGGATCCTCGTAGGTGTTCGGCTGCCTGGGGTTGAGCGGGAGTCGTGGCTTGGCGTTCGGCTCGAAGAGCAGGATCTGCTGGAGGGCCGCCTGCGCCTCGGGATGCTCGACCGACTTGGCCGCGGCGCGGACGCGCTCGAACCAGGCCTTGGCTTCGGGCGAGGCGACCGGGAAGCCGCGCGAGTGGTCGAGGATCGCCTGCTGGGCGGCGAGCCGCTTCTCCGGGACCGCGAGGTCCGCGAAGGTGGCGTCGGTCGGGGCGTCGGCGGCCCGGCCCATCAGGGCGGCGGCGCAGGCGAGAAAAAGGACGAAGGTCTTCATGGTCGTTCGGGCGCGGGATTCAGAGGGACCAGTTACCACGCAGGGCGGGCGAATGGAGCTGGTTGGCCTGGTCGTCGCCGACGAAGCCGGAACCATCGGCCTTGAACGTGAGCTTACGGCCCAGGCGGACGCTGAGGGCGGCGAGGTTGACGAGCGTGGAGCTGCGGAACGCCTCGTTGACGCCGTAGCCGAACGGCCGCTTCTCACGGGCGCACGCGTCGAAGTCGTCTTCCTGGTATTCCGGCAGCGGGAACTCGGCGGCCTTGGCGAGCAGCTCGGGACGGTCGCAACGCATGCCGGCGAAGAGCTTGCCGTTCGGTCCTTCCAGGAAAGGGTTGTCCGGATTGCGCGCGGCGAGCTCGGATTCGAGGATGATGCGCGTGCCGTCCTTGTAGGTCAGGGTGACCGTCTTCCACACGCCGCACGCCATGGCGTCCTGCGGCGGGGCGTCGCACTCGACGGAAACGGGCGACTCGCCGTCCTTGCCGAGGAAATACTGCACGGGATCGAGGAAGTGCTGCCCCATGTCGCCGAGGCCGCCTTGGTCGAAGTTCCAGTAGCCGCGGAAGGAACCGTGGCAGCGGTGCGGGTGATAAGGGATGAGCTGCGAAGGGCCGCAGTAGAGGTCCCAGTTCAGGTGCGCGGGGACGGGCTCCGGCTTGAGGTCCGGCTTGCCGGTCCAGAGGTTCACCTTCCACTGGATGCCGCCGACCGGGGCGAGCCGGACCGTCAGCGGACCGCCGAGGACGCCGCTCGCGACGACGCGGCGGATCTCCCGGGCCGGGCCGACGCCGTAATAGTTGGTGCGGTTGAGGCGGAACCAGGTGTTCACCCTGAAAGGCACGCCGGTCTGCTGCACGACGCGGCTGAGGGCGAGGCCTTCGCCGATGGTGCGCGTGAGCGGCTTCTCGCACCAGACGGCCTTGCCGCGGCGGGCCGCCATGGCGGCGATGACCCCGTGCCAGTGGGGCGGCGTGCAGACGTGCACGACGTCGGCGTCGGGCAACGCGATGACCTCGCGGAAATCCTCGGCCGTCAGCGGCGTGCCGCCGCCCGCCTGCTTGATGCGCTCGAGCTTCTTCTGCACGCGCTGGGCGTCGACGTCGCAGATGCCGACGATGCGGTTCTTGCCGGTCATGCGCGGCTCGGAGTGCATCGCGGAGATGCCGCCGCAACCGACGATGACGTGGTTCAAGGTCTCGCTGGGGGGCACGAAACCCCGGCCGAGGACGTGCCGGGGCAGGATCGTGAAGCCGAGCGCGGCGACGGCGGCCTTACGGAGGAACGAACGACGGGGTGATCGCATGCGGGGTGATATGAGGACGACAGACCGCGTTCAACCCTGATAGTTCCGACCAGACGGGCGCGGGCGGCTGATATGCCGAGATTCCGCCGTTAAATCACGCCGACGCTTTGCTTTCGCCGACCTTGCCTGCTCGTTGACGTCATGCCGCCCACCTCCCCGCCCGCCGCCCGCGCCACCGAAGAGGTCGAGCGCCTGCGCGCCGCCATCGCCCAGACCGTCGGGGTGCCGTTCTACGCGGCCGGCGCCTGGCCGGAGGCTTTCGCCGATCCTTCGGTCCGGCTCGCCGACCTGCCTCGCATCACCAAGAGCCAGCTGCGCGAACATTCGCCCGAAGGCTTCCTCCGGGACGGCCTGACCGTCGGCTCGCTCCTCGACCGCGGACTGATCGAGGAGGAAAGCACGTCGGGCACCTCCGGCGCCAGCGTGCGCGTGGTCTTCGGCCGGACCTGGTGGGCCGAGCAGGAACTCCGCGCCCTGCGCCGCAATCCTTTCCTCGACGCCTGCTTCGGCGAACGGGCCGGCCTCCGGCGCGCGGTGCTGACGACCCCCGGCTGCAGCGGGGTCAGCTGCTACAACCGCTGGCTCAACCTCGAGCAGCGCACCCTCGGCGACAGCCGTTACGTCAACCAGACGCGGATCCCCTTCACGCTGGGCGACGACAAGCTGGCCGTCATGGCGGACGAGGTCGCGACCTGGGAACCCGCCTTCCTCGACGTCGACCCGGTCCACGGGGCCTGGTTCGCCCTGCACTGCGAACGCCACGGCCGGCGCTTCCCTTCCCTGCGCTTCATCCTGACGAGCTACGAGTTCACCAGCGTCACGCACCGGGCGATCCTGGAACGGGTCTTCGGCGTGCCGGTGATCGACCTCTACGGCTCCAGCGAGTCCGGCCACCTGCTGGTCGAGTCGGCCGGCGTCATGCGGCCGAGCCCGGAGACCGCGCTCCTGGAGTCGACGGCCGCGGAGGGCGTCGGCGAACTGCTGGTCACCACCCTCACGAATCCTTACCTTCCCTTGGTGCGCTACGAGATCGGCGATTACGTCGAGCCGGTCGACGGCGGCTATCTCGTCCACGGACGCAGACGGGACGCGCTCCGCGGTCCGGATGGCAGGCCCCTCACGACCCGTCAGGCGGACGCGGCCTTCGCCGGCGTCGGCGGCATCGCCCATTACCAGCTGCGCCAACGCCCGGACGGTTCGGCCCACCTCAGCCTCCTCCCCGAGCGGGCGGGCGACGAGCTGGTCGCGGCCCGAGCCACCCTCGTCGGACGACTCTCCCGCCTCCTCGGCGCGCCGGTCACCGCCGCCACGGTCGGTTTGCTGACCCCGGAAGACTCGGGCAAATTCCGCCTGACCTTAAGGGAGACGGCCTGAGCGGGCTGATTACCGCCGGCAAAGGGGCTTTCGGGCTGGAAAAACCCCTCCGTAACCCCCAAGGTGGGCTTTTCATCACCATGGAAGTCTACATCGACGGCAAGTTCTACCCCAAGGCCGAGGCCAAGATCTCCGTCTTCGACCACGGTTTCCTCTATGGTGACGGCATCTTCGAAGGCATCCGCCTTTATCAGGGCTGCGTCTTCCGTCTCGACGAGCATCTGGAGCGCCTCGAGATGTCGGCCAAGGCCCTCTGCCTCGAGATGCCGTGGACCCGCGCCGAGATCGCCGAGATCGTCTGCGAGTCCTGCCGCCGCAACAACCTGACCGACGGCTACATCCGCCTCGTCGTCTCCCGCGGCTTCGGCGACCTGGGCCTCTCCCCCAAGAACTGCCCCGAGCCCTCGATCGTCTGCATCGCCGACTCCATCAAGCTCTACCCCGAGGAACTCTACACCACGGGCATGCGCATCATCACCGCGCCGACTCGCCGCATCAGCCCGGCCGCGCTGCCGCCGATGATCAAGTCCCTCAACTACCTGAACAACATCATGGCGAAGATGGAAGCCCAGCAGCACGGCTTCCACGAGTGCCTGATGCTCAACGAACAGGGCTACGTCTCCGAGTGCACCGGCGACAACGTCTTCCTCATCCACAAGGGCCGCCTGATCACCCCGGCCTCCCACGCGGGCGCCCTCGTGGGCATCACCCGCCAGGTCGCCCTGGAAGTCGCCGCCGCCCTCGGCATCCCGACCGTCGAGACGAACATCACCCGCTACGACGTCTGGAACGCCGACGAATGCTTCCTCACGGGCACCGCCGCCGAAGTCATCCCGGTCATCGAAGTCGACGCCCGCAAGATAGGCACCGGCAAGCCCGGCCCGCACACCGCGCGTATCCTCGCCGAGTTCCGCAAGAAGGCTTCGCGCGAAGGCCAGATGATCCGCTGAGCCCGCCTGCGCCCCGACGCGCATGCCCGCCGACCCCGCTCCTCCGACCGCCGACGCCCGTGACGCCACCCTGCGTCGGCTGCTGCGGATCGCCTGGTCGTACCGCGCGGACTGCCTGCAGCTGCTCGGGCTGCAGCTCGCGGTCGTCTTCCTGACGGTAGCGGTCATCGCCCTGGCGGGCGTCGGCATCGACTTCGTCCGCCACTGCGCCGACCGGACGGTCCCCGCGCCCGCCCTGCCCTTCTTCGTGCCCGCCGACGCCACGGACCGCGCCGTGTTCGTCTGGCTCGGGGCCGGCATCCTCGTCGCCGCCGTCCTGCGGGCGGCGCTGGCCTTCGTCTTCGGGCTCGTCTCGGTCCGCTTCCTGCACGGCCGCATCGTGGTCAACCTCCGCTCCCAGGTCTTCGCCAAGCTGCAGCAGCTGAGCTTCCGCTTCTTCGATTCCAACGCCAGCGGGTCCATCATCAACCGCGTCACCTCCGACGCGCACGCGATCCGCCTCTTCATCGAAGGCGTGCTGCTGCAGGTCGCCATCATCGCGATCACCCTCGGCGTGTGCGCGGCCTACATGTTCCGCACCGACTGGCGGCTGACCCTCGCCTGCCTCTCGGTGCTCCCGTTCCAGGTCTGGTTCGCGATCCGCTTCTCCCGCAAGGTGCGCCCGGCCTACGAGGAGAACCGCGAGCTCATGGACCGCATGGTGCTCGGCTTCTCCGAGAACGTGCAGGGCATCCAGGTCGTCAAGGGCTTCGCCTTGGAGCCGCGCGTGCAGGCCCGCTTCGCCGGCTGGAGCGAGGCGATCCGCACCCAGAAGCGCAAGGTCTTCGGCGAGGTCGCCCTGTTCTGGCCCGTGATCGACGGCCTCAACCGGCTGTCGATGGCGGTGCTCATCGGCTACGGCGGGTGGATGGTCGCCCGCGGGGAGATCGCCCTCGGCACGGGACTCGTCGCCTTCGCCGGCCTGCTGCAGCAGTTCTCCGCGCAGGTCACGACCCTCGCCGCGGTCGTCGACAACGCCCAGGTCTCCCTGGCGGGGGCGAAGCGCATCTTCGAGATCCTCGACACCGACCCGGGCGTCGCCACCGAGGGCGGCGCGAGCTCGCCCGGCCGCTTCCTCGGCCGCGTGGCCTTCGAGGACGTGAGCTTCGAGTTCCAGGAGAACGCCACGGTGCTGCGCGACCTCTCGTTCGTGGCCGAGCCCGGCCAGCGGATCGCCATCGCCGGGGCGACGGGCGCGGGCAAGTCCGCCCTGCTCTCGCTCATCCCGCGCTTCTACGACCCGCGCTCAGGCCGCGTGACGCTCGACGGGCACGACCTCCGCCGCCTGCCCCTCCCCGAGCTCCGCCGGCAGGTCGGCATGGTCTTCCAGGAGAACTTCCTCTTCTCCAACACGATCGCGGCGAACATCGCGTTCGGCCATCCCGAGGCCACGCAGGAACGCATCGAGCGCGCCGCGCGCATCGCCGGCGCCCACGGCTTCATCACCGCGCTCCCCGAGGGCTACGAGACCTTCCTCGGCGAAGGCGGCGTGAACCTGTCCGGCGGCCAGCGCCAGCGCATCGCCATCGCCCGCGCCCTGCTGCTCGAGCCGACGGTGCTGCTGCTCGACGACCCGACCTCGGCCATCGACCCCGAGACCGAGAAGGAGATCATGGAGGCGATGGAAGCCGCGATGGCCGGCCGGACGACCTTCATCGTGGCGCACCGCCTGAGCACGCTCCGCCGGGCCGACCTCATCCTCGTCCTCGACCGCGGCCGCCTGGCGCAGGTCGGCACGCACGCCCAGCTCATGGCGGAGGACGGCCACTACCGCCGGGCCATCCTCGTCCAGTCGGAAGGAGCCCCCGCATGAGCCGGCCGCCCCTCGAGATCGCCGTCCGCCGCCTGCGGCCCGACGAGGAAGAACCGGACCGGCTGCCCCTGCGCTGGTCGACCATCACCCGGCTGTTCGCCTTCACGGCCCCGCACCGCCGGATGCGCGACACGCTGCTCGCCCTGTGCGTCTTCCGCGCGATGGCGCTCCCGGGCCTGGCCTGGCTGGTCGGCGCCATCATCAAGGGCCCGGTGCAGGCCGGCGACGGACCCGCGACCTTCCGGGCCCTGGCCCTCTTCGCGGTGTTCTTCGTCGTGGCCGACGTCGCGCTGTACTGGCGCATCCGGCTGGCCCACCAGATCGGCGAGAACGTCCTGCGCGACCTCCGCGACCGGCTGATGGCCCACCTGCTCACGCAGCCGCTGTCGTTCTTCCACGCCCGCCGCCATGGCAGCCTGATCAGCCGCATGATCTCGGACATCGAGGCGATGCGCAACGGCGTCCAGAACAACTTCTTCATCACCTTCGTCTCGTTCGGCCAGATGACCTGCGCCGCGGCCCTGATGCTCCTGGCCAACCCGCGGCTCTTCCTGGTCCTCCTGGCCATCGTCCCCTGCCTGCTGCTCGTGCACGCCTTCTTCCGCGGCCGGATCCTGCACGCCTCCCGCGTGCAGCAGGAGACCTTCTCCCGCGTCACCTCCGCGCTGGCCGAGACGGTCCAGGGCATCCGCGTCACGCAGGGCTTCGCGCGCGAGGACACCAACGCCGGCATCTTCACGCGCCTCGTGCGCAGCCTGGCCGGGAACGTCGTGCGCACGGCCAGCCTGACCTCGCTCTACCTGCCCTTGCTGGAACTCAACGCCCACGGCTTCATGGCCGCGCTCATCGGCGTCGGCGGCTGGGCCGCCCTCGCCGGCACGGGCACGGGCCTGGGCGACCTGGTGACGTTCTTCTTCCTGGCCGACCTCTTCTTCTCGCCCATCACGATCATCGGGACGCAGCTCTCCGAAGCGACGCTCGCCATGGCCGGCGCGGAACGCTACTTCCGGGTGCTCGACACCCCGCCCGCCTGGACGGACAAGCCCGGCGCCGGCGAGTGCCCCCGCCTGAGCGGACACGTCGAGTTCCGCGACGTGGGTTTCGCCTACGTCCCGGACCGGCCCGTTCTGCACGGGGTCTCCTTCACGGCGCAGCCGGGCCAGGTCATCGCCCTCGTCGGCCACACGGGCTCGGGCAAGTCGACGATCATCGGGCTGCTTGCCAAGTTCCAGCTGCCGCTCGCCGGGCAGGTGCTCGTCGACGGTCACGACTTGGCCGACCTGCGGCAGGAGACGCTCCGCCGGCAGATGGGCTTCGTCTTCCAGCAGAACTTCCTGTTCGCCGGCACCATCGCGGAGAACGTGAAGGCCGCCCGCCCCGCGGCGACCGACGAAGAGATCCGCCAGGCGTTCCGCGACCTGGACTGCCTCGACCTCATCGAGGCCCTGCCCGCGGGCATCCACACGCCGTGCTCGGAGAAAGGCCGGGGCCTGTCGATGGGCCAGCAGCAGCTCGTGGCCTTCGCCCGCGCCCTGCTGGCCGACCCGCGCATCCTGGTGCTCGACGAGGCCACGAGCGCGGTCGACACGCTGACCGAGGCGCGGCTGCAGATGGCCCTCACGCGCCTGATGAAAGGCCGCACCAGCTTCGTGGTCGCGCACCGTCTCAGCACCATCCGCCGGGCGGACTGCGTCCTGGTCCTGGACGCCGGACGCATCGTCGAGCGCGGCACCCACGACGAACTCCTCGCCCGGCGAGGCGCCTACGCGGCGCTGCACCGCGACTTCCTCAGCGCGACGACCTGAGCGCGCTCACTTGGCCGCGGGCGGCTCGCCGAAGCGCGGGCGGACCGGACGTCCCTTGACGGGATCGGCCGGCCTGGCCGGGGCGTCTTCCGCGGCGGTGGGGAAAGCCGGCGCCAATCCTTTGGCCGGGACCGGCGCGTAGAAATCACCGACCGGGGAACGCCGGAAGACCTCCGCCTGCAGGTGACGGTAGAAGGGCGCGCCGTCGCGTTCGCCGACGGCGAGCGTAAGTTCGACGCGGACGGCCTGGCTCGCCGGCCCGCCGCTGAAACGGACGGATTTGGCCGGACCGAGGACCGCGAGGGCCAGGCCCGTCGGTTCCTGATGGACCGGCAGTTCCCAGGTCTCCGCGGAAAGGTCCGGCGGCAGGAGCACCACCAAGGTGCGGACCGGGCCGCCGGGATTGCCCGGATAGATGAGCCGCCGACGCCAGAGCGGCCAGTAACGACGGCCCGCCTCGTCGAGGACTTCCGTCCCGCCCGGGCCGTCGACGACCAGCATGCGCTCCTTCAGGAAAGCATCTTCCGGCGGAGTCAGCTCGGCGCGGACGGCGCCGACGCGCCGGACGGGCCCCTCGTCGGGCCGGACGTCGGCGTTGACCAGCAGGACGACCTCGAGCGGACCCGCGACGCGATGGTCGATCCAGGCGATCACGCCGTAAGGGATCGCCGTCATGGCCGCCGCGAGCGACAGGCCGCCCGCCAGCGCCCGGCCGAAGTCATGACGTTCGCGCAGGGCGACCAGCAGGCCCGCGCCGGCGAAGCCCGCGGCATGCACGGAGATGTCGATGCCCAGGGTCCACTGCGCCGAGAGGAAATCATCGGGCTGGCCGAACCAGCGCAGCCTTAGGAACATCGCGACCACCCACAGCGTGCCTGCGGTGGCGCCGAGCAACGGCGCATAGCGCGCGCCGGCGCGGACGTAGGTGCGGGTGAGCAGCGCCGAGAGGCCGGAGGCGAAGAGGCCGCCGAAGAAGGCGTCCTTGAGGGAGGCCACGCCCGTGAAGGCCGCGGCGACCACCAGGAACGCCCAGGTGAACCAGTAGGTCAGCGCGTAGGTCTTCATTCCCCGACCACCGTGCCCGGGGGCACGATCGCGCCCTTCTTGACGACGATGACGCCGTCCCGGACGAACAAAGCCTCGGTCTCCCACTTCTCGGGCAGGCCCGTGGGCGCCAGACGGCAGCCCTCGCCGATGCGCGCGTTCTTGTCGATGATCGCGTTGCGGATGAGGCAGTTCGGGCCGACGCCGATGTCCGGCCGGCCGAGGGAGTTGTTCCGGGCGAGGTCATGCGGACGCTCGAAGGCGTCGGCGCCCATCATCACGACGTTCTCGAGGCGGGAACCGCCGCGGATCACGGAGCGCACGCCGATGACGCAGCGATTCAGCTCGGAGTCGTCGACGATCGCGCCGTCGGCCATCAGGACGCGGGAGGAGCGGGCGCCGTTGAGCTTGGCCGGCGGGAGGTAACGGGCGTGGGTGTAGACGGGATTCTGGCCGTCGAAGAAGTCGAACGGGGGCACCGGGTCCGTGAGGGTGAGGTTGCACTCCCAGAAGGAGCCGACGGTGCCGATGTCCTCCCAGTAGCCGTCGAAGACGTAGGCCATCATGCGCTTCGAGGCGAGCAGCCCCGGGATGACCTCCTTGCCGAAGTCGGTCTGGGTGTGGTCCGCGAGGGCCTCGCGCATGACCTTGCCGGAGAACATGTAGATGCCCATCGAGGCCAGGCAGTAGGGACGGTCCGACTTGTCGGACAGGCGGGCGCGGGCGTTGCCGCCGAGCACCAGGGAGGAGATGACCGCGGGATCCTTGGGCTTCTCGACGAACTCGACGATGCGCAGGTCGGCGTTGACGCGCATGACGCCGAGGGCGGAGACCTGGTCCGAAGGCATGGCCTTGGCGGCGATGGTGACGTCGGCGGCGTTCTCCATGTGCTGACGGGCGAGCTCGTCGAAATCGAGGCGGTAGAGCTGGTCGCCTGACAGGATCAGGACGAGGTCCTCGTCCCGGAGGTTGTAGTGGTGCAGGTTCTGGCGGACGGCGTCGGCCGTGCCCTGGTACCAGGTCTCCTTGTCACCGGTCTGCTCGGCGGCGAGGATATCGACGAAGCCGCGGCCGAAACCGTCGAACTTGTAGGTCTGCTGGATGTGCTTGTGCAGGGAAGCCGTGTTGAACTGCGTGAGGACGAAGATCTGGTTGAAGCCCGAGTTCAGGCAGTTGCTGATCGGGATGTCGACGAGCCGGTAGTTGCTCGCGAGGGGCACCGCCGGCTTGCAACGGTCCTTGGTCAGGGGGTAGAGGCGGGAGCCGCGGCCGCCCCCCATGATGATGCTGATGACGCGAGGAAGGGAGGGCATGGCGGGGTGGCTACCTTCCCTCCGGTCGCGGTCGCCCTCAAGCGGAAAAGGTCGAATGGCGGCTTGAAGACGGCGCCTCCGCGGGGTTGCATCGCCTCCCGCATGGCCTTCGCCTTCCACATCCTCGGCACCAGCAGTTCCGGCAACTGCTCCCTGCTGGAGGTCGGCGGGACCCGGGTGATGCTCGACGCGGGCTTCCAAGGACCGCGGCTCGATGCCTCCCTGCAGAAACTCGGCATCGAGGCGCGCGCCCTGGACGCCGTGTTCATCACGCACGAGCACTCCGACCACTGCGTCGGCCTGCCCGCCCTGCTCCGCCAGAACCCGCGCCTCAAGGTCTTCGCCAACCGCGAGACCGCCCGGCGCATCAAGGACGCCTTCAAGTCGCAGCCCGACTGGCAGCTCTTCGAGACCGGCACGACGTTCGAATTCAAGGACCTGCAGGTCACCGCGATCCCCATCCCGCACGACGCCGCCGACCCGGTCGGCTTCGCCTTCGACCTCCCGGCCGAAGAGGCGCGACCGGCGAAACGCCTCACCTGGCTGACCGACCTCGGCCACGTGACGCCGGTCGTCCGCCACCACGTCGCCCTCGCCGACATCCTCGTGCTCGAGGCGAACTACGACGACGAGATGCTCGGCCTCTCCAAGCGGCCGCTCTCCCTGAAGCAGCGCATCCGGGGCAACTTCGGCCACCTCTCCAACACCCAGACCAAGGACCTGCTCGTCGGCCTCCGGGAATGGCAGGCGACCGAGCTCTACCTCGGCCACCTCAGCAAGGAGTGCAACCGCACCGTCATCGTCGACGCCCTGATGAACGAGGTGCGCGACCGGAAGACCGACCTCCGCGTGACGGTGGTCGACCCCCTGGAAGACAATCCGGTCAGCCTCTGGTGAGGCTCACTTCGTCGGCGGCGCCGGGATGTCGTCGGCGGCCGGCGGCGTGGGCACGGCGCCCTCGGTCCGGATGACGGCGCTCTCGGCGACCGCGCGCGCCAGGCGCTTGACGGCGGCGCCGCAGGTCGGCGAAGCCGGGTTCATGTCCTGGGCGGAGAGCCAGGCGGCCAAGGCCGCGGCCTCGGCGCCTTCCTTCTCGAGCTTCTCGGCGCGGCCGATGAGCTGGGCGTAGCCGGCGACGAGCGGGGCGATGTCCGAACGGGTCTTGGCGAGCACGAGGTCGTCGGACTCCGTCTTGTGGATCTCCACGATCACGTCCCACGCGAGGTAGGGATTGTTCTGGGCCGCGAGCATGGAGGCCTTCTGGATGTTGGCGTCGAGCTCGCCGACGCGCTGGACGACCTTGCGGAGCTTCTCTGAGCGCTCCTTGTCCTGGGCGAGCGCCAGCGCGTACTCGAGCTTCTTGTTGAAGATCTCGCGCCACTTGGCCTCGGCCATCAGCCGGTCGAACTCGGGGATCTTCTGGGCGAGGGTGTCCTGGCGGCTCACGACCTGGTTGGCGAACTCCTTCACGCCCGGGTTCTGCGGCCAGATCTTCGTGGCGCGCTCGAGGGCGGCCTCGGCCTTGGCGTTGTCGCCGGCGAGGGCGGCCGCCTTGGCGGAGAGCAGCGACATGTTCGACGCGTTCATCGCGTTGTTGACCTTCGAGAGCACCGGGGCGCCGGGGAAGTCGCGGGCCTGCCCGCGGACCTTGTTCACGTAGGCCTCGACGCTCGCGAGGTCACGCTCGTCGCCGAGGCGCTGCAGTTCGCGGAGGTCCTTCCAGAGCGCCAGCATCTGGCGCTTCTTCTCCTGCGGGTAGAGCATCACGGGCGGCTCGAATTCACCGAGGAAGAAGGTCTCCTGGAGCCGCTCGAAGGCGCCGTAGAGCTCCTCCTGCTTCATCAGGTCGTCGACCGTCTGCATGCCCTTGCCCACGTCCTTGATCGCCTCGCGGGCGAGCAGGTCGATGGACTCGAGGGTCGGCACGAAATCCGAGACCGGGAAGAACTCCTTCACTTCCTTGGCCCCGACGACGACCTCCTGGTTGCTGGCGTTGAAGATGACGCGGTAGAAGGCGCTGGTCGTGAGAGCATGGCGGTAGCGGCGGGCCATCAGGAAGGCCACCATCTGGGACTGGAACTCGATCTTGGCCTTGAGGCCGACGGCGGAGAGCTTCGTGCCCTGGGCGAGCATCTGGGCCTGCGTGCGGGCCTCGTCCTTGACCTTGAAGCCCAGCTCGGTCGCGCCCGTGGCGCCCTTGGAGACCATCTTCCCCTTGCCCGACATGCGCTCGGCGTTGGCCTCCTCGACGCGGTCGGCGCGGTTGACGATCACGGACTCCTGCACCTTGCGCAGCATCTCCAGCTGGTTGAGGGTGACCTCGATGTCCTTGTACTCGCTCTTCATGCGCCAGGCCTTCTGGACCTGGCTGGCGATGGTGAGGCAGCCTTCGGCGTCGAACTCGAATTCGGCGGCCTTGAAGAGCAGGTTGAAGGCCTCCTGCTGGTTGCGGAAGTAGTTGTCGCGGTTGAGGGTCTGCGGCGAAAGGAGGAGCTGGATCTGGTCGAGGATCGCGACGTAACGCTTCATGTCGCCGTTGTCGGTCGGCGCCGCGAGGTAGCGCTCGAAACGGGCCCGCACGGAGCGGGTGTTGCCGAGGTTCATCGTGGTGCCCTTCCATTGCATGGTCCCGTTCTCGAGGTCCACGGAATCGCTGTTGACGTTGAAGAGGCGGTCGGCGCCGCCCTCGGCCGTCGAGCTCTTGTAGTCGCCGGCGGTGCCGCCCGGCGCGGGCGCGGGCGGCGGCGCCTGCGCGAAACCGAGCACGGTCAGGGCGCACCAACCGAAGCAGGAAAGGATGAGGTGACGCATGGCGGGAGAATCAGAAGCGCTCCAGGGCTTCGACGACCAGGAGGTCGCGGGTGACGCGCAGCTTGCACTTGAAGCGCTGGCCGACCTCGAACGAGTCGGCGGAGCCCGCGGGGATGAAGACGGGGATGCGGCCGACGGGCTCCTTGCCGATCGGCTTCACGGCGAGGACGCGGCCCCGGCCTTCGACGAAGGCCAGCTGCTGCTCGACCTGGCACTCGAGGCGATAGCTGTTGCCCTGGAGCGTCGCCCAGTCGCGGCGATAGGTGTCGACGGAGAACGGCGTCAGGTCGGCGAAGCGGCCGCCGCCGCCCATGCGCGGCACGACGATCGCGACCAGGATCACGATGACCACGACGGGGATGCCGAGGGCGAAGAAAAGGGGGTTGATCTTGGACATGCGGAAGAAGAGGGCGCAGGCTGCCCTGCCTCCTCATCCTAGCCCCCTTTGGGATTTGTTCCAGCGATTTCCCCGCCTGAGGGCAATCCGACGCCGCCCCGGCCGCCCGGTCTCAGCTCCAGCGCTTCTGCTGGCAGCCGAAGACGACCAGGCAGATGCCGAAAAGGCCTTGGATCAGGAGGACCGCCAGGCCTTCGGGCGTGCTGGCCACGTAGGCGCTCTGGTTGGGCATGCTCGCCGTATAAGCATCATACAATGGCAGGCCCATCATGGACTTCATGTAGCCCGACCAACCCCAGTAGGCGTTGATGAAAGGACGGCAGAGCCAGGTCAGCGCCGGCGGCAGGGCCAGGACGACCCCCGAGAGGGGCAGCTGGAAGCCCACGAGGTAGATCGAGAGCAGCGACGATTTCTCCGGCGAGGTGAGCATGGCCGAGAAGCCCAGGCAGACCACCGACATGGAGACGCAGCTGCCGGCCAGGATCGCCAGCTGCTCGGCCCACGGACCCGGGAAGTTGCAGATGAGCTTCACGAAGAAACACATCCAGACGCCTTGGGCGACGCCGATGAGGGAGACGAAGACGATCTTCGAGAACGCGTAGGCCCAGGGACGCAGCCCGGTCATCCGCTCCTTCTCGTAGAGCACGCGCTCGGCCGAGATCTCGCGGCCGCCGTTGTTGGCGCCCATGAGCGTGAGCAGGATGACCTGGAACATCACGAGGCCGGCGGCGAGGCCCGCCAGCTGGGCGTTGGCCACCTGGACGTTCAAGGCCTGCTTGACCTCCTCCATCGACGCCATGTTGCGGTCCATCGGGATCTTCAGGACGTCCCAGGAGCCCTCGAGGTTGAAGATGATGACGAGCAGCGGGAAACCGAAGGTGATGGCGAGCGTGAGCCCGAGGTAGCCGGTGTCGCGTAAGAAGAGCTTGAGCCGGCGCGCGAGCAGCGTGTTGAACTGGGACACGCCGCCGGGGACGACGGGCTCGGGCAGCGGCTCGACCTCGGCCGGCGCGCCGACCTTGGCGACCGCCGTGGCGTAGGCCTCCGGGTGCTCGGCCTGATGGATGGCCCAGCGGTCGCGCCAGGTCGCGAGGTCGGAGGCGTTGAGCACCTCGTAGAGCCGCAGCCCGTCCGGGATCCCGAAGTAGGCCAGCAGCTCGTCAGGCGAACCTTGGAAGACCACGTCGCCCTGATACACGACCGTGACCCAGTCGAACTGGTTCAGCTTGCCGAGATTATGGATGATGCAGACGAAGCTCTTGTGATGGGACTCCGCGAGGTCGCGCAGCAGCGCGAGGATCTGGTCCTCCGACTGCGGATCCAGGCCCGAAGTGACCTCGTCGCAGACCATGCAGGCCGGGTCGAGGGTCAGTTCCAGGCCGAGGGAGAGGCGGCGCAACTGGCCGCCGGAAAGGGCCGAGACCCGCTTGTCCCGGTGCGGGGCCATGCCGGTCACGCCGAGCACGGACTCCAGCCGACGGGCGCGCTCGGACGCGTCGGGGACGGCGAGCCGCAAGGCGTACTCCAAGGACTCCGCGACGGTCAGCTGCGCCTGGGCGGCGGTGAACTGCGGGGCGAAACCGACCTTGCCGATGAGGTCTTCGGTGCAGGTGATCGGCTGGCCGGCGAGGCTGGCCACCCCCGTCGAAGGCAGGATGCCCAGGATGGCCTTCATCAGGGTCGTCTTGCCGCAGCCCGAAGGCCCGATGACGGCGTTGAGCCCGCGGGGGAGGAAGCGGGCGTTGGCGCCGTCGAGGATGACGGGGCCGTCGGCGCCCGCCCTTACGGTGAGATTCTCGCAGCTCAGCATCGGTTGCAGTCTTGCCTCCCCCCACCTCATCGTAAAGGCTTATCACCATGAGACCCCTCGCCCTCGCGCTGCTCGCCGCCCTGGCCCTCGTCCCGCAGGCCGAAGCCCTGCAGATGACCAAGAGAGCCATCCGCAACCAAGGCATCTTCGGGATCAAGATCGCCCGGACCGACATGGCTTTCTACGGCCGCGCCGACGCCATCCTCTCGATCTCCTTCCAGGAGTACACCACCGGTTCGTTCATCGTCGCCGAAGTCGTCATCGACATGAAGGACTCGCACCAGCAGCTCCGCCTCTACGCCGCCCGGCCGCCGGGCACGGACGACGTCGCCAACCGCGTCAACCGGGCCAGCGAAGCCAACTCCCAGAACCGCGGACTCGACCCCAGCCAGGCTTCCCGGCTGCCGATCCCGAGCCAGCTCGCGGCCGTCGAAACGAAGGTCAACAACATGATCGCCGGCACCACCGGTGACATCGTCGTGAAGACCTACCCGACCACCACCCACGCGAAGACCGTCGAGATGGTCGTCGCCTCCAAGGCGGAACTGCAGCGGCTCTACGCCAACCTGATCACCCTCTACACCGGCTTCGAGGTCGAAGCCGTGGACGGCGCCTCGGTCGAGGGCGCCAACGCCGCCAACGCGGCCAAGGCCAGCATGACGACCAGCGGCGCGGCCCCGACCATCAAGATCAACCAGATCGGCGGGGTCCTTTTCACCGTCGAATAGTCCGCCGAACCCCCGCGGAGAGCCTGTTTCCAAGGGTCCCGGGGGGCTCCCCGCCCTTGCGGGCAAGTCCGGCTTGACCGTCCCGAAGGGCTTCGCTTGTGTCCGCCCTTACTCCCATGGCCAACCTTCCCGTCAATCGTATCAAGAAGAAGAACATCATGAGCTACAACGGCGAGCTCTGCATCGTTCTCGAGTGCGTCGTCCGCACCCCCCCGAACAACGCCTCCTACGTCCAGATGGAACTCCGCTCCATCAAGACCGGCGCCAAGATCCCCGTCCGTTGCGGCATCGGCGTCAGCTTCGAGGTCTTCGACAACTCCATCAAGCAGCTCGAGCTGTCCTACCAAGCCGACGGCAGCTACGTCTTCTCCGACCCCAACACCTTCGAGGAATACTACATCTCCGAGGTCTCCCTCGAAGAATCCAAGGAGTTCCTGATCCCGGGCACCTCCTACATGGTCCTCTTCGTCGAGGAGAAGCCGGTCACCGTCGACCTGCCCCCCTCCGTCACCGTCGAGGTCCTGGAAGCCCCGCCCGCCGTCAAGGGCGACACCGCCGGCAACGTCCAGAAGACCGTCACGTGCGAGAACGGCCTCCAGGTCAACGTCCCGCTCTTCATCAAGCAGGGCGAGAAGATCAAGGTCAGCACCGAGAATAAGGAATACCTCGGTCGCGCTTAAGCCGCCCTTACAGCCCTCCGCCAGAACCCCGGGCCGCCGGGGTTCTTTCTTGGCCGGAACGACCGGAAGGAGCGTAGACCCGCAGGGATTCGAACCCCGACAAAATGAACCAAAATCATTTGTGCTACCGTTACACCACGGGTCTGCGCACCCCGACTGAACAGCGACTCGGGGGGCGGAGTCAAGCGAGACCAAGGCGGGGTTGACGCTGGGGGAGGTCTGTCTCATTTCCCCTGTATGCCCGCCTCCGCCTCCCAGAAGCCGAAGTATCGTCGGATCGTGCTCAAGATCAGCGGCGAAGCCCTCCGCAATGACGCCACCGGCGAATCGATCGACAGCGCCGTCCTCGACCGCCTGGCCGAGGAGCTGCGCGCGGTGCAGAAAGTCGGCACCCAGGTCGCGGTCGTGGTCGGCGGCGGCAACATCTTCCGCGGCCTCGCCGGCGCGCGCGCCAACGGCACCGACCGGACCACCGGCGACAACATGGGCATGCTCGCCACGGTCATCAACGGCCTCGCCCTGATGGATCGCCTCGAGAAGGCGGGCCTCGAATGCCGCGTGATGACGGCCATCCCCATGGACCGCATCGCGGAGCCCTTCATCCAGCGCCGCGCCACCCGCCACCTGGAACGCGGCCGCATCGTGATCTTCGTCGCCGGCACGGGCAACCCGTACTGCACCACCGACTACGCTTCCGCCCTCCGCGCCAATGAGATCGGCGCCGACGCCATCCTGAAGGCCACCAAGGTCGACGGCGTCTACGACAAGGACCCGATGAAGCACAAGGACGCCAAGCGCTACGACCGCGTCTCGCACGCCGAAGCCCTCCAGAAGCGCCTCGGCGTCATGGACGCCGAGGCGTTCTCCCTCTGCGAGGCCAACAAGCTCCCGATCATCGTGCTCTCGATGTCCGAGAAGGGCGCCGTGAAGAAGGCCGTCCTCGGCCAGCGCATCGGCACGCTCGTCGCCTGATTTTCCAACAACCCGACACCCCTACCCTATCCAATGGACATCAAGAAAGTCATCGCCGACGGCGCCACCGCCATGAAGAAGGCGGTCGATCACACCTCCCACGAGTTCGCCACGCTGCACACCGGCAAGGCCTCGCCCGGCATGATCGAGAACCTCCAGGTCCACGTCGAAGCCTACGGCATGACCCAGCGCCTCAAGGACATGGCCGCCATCACCACGCCCGACGCCCAGAACATCGTCGTGCAGCCGTTCGACAAGGCCGCGATGGAGGACATCCGCAAGGCCATCCAGGCCGCGAACATCGGGATCAACCCCGTCCCCCAGGGCAACTTCCTCCGCTGCCCCGTCCCGTCCCTCTCCGGCGAACGCCGCCTCGAGCTCGCCAAGAAGGCCACCCAGATGGCCGAAGAAGGCAAGGTCCGCGTGCGCAACGCCCGTCGCGACGCCCTCGAGCTCCTCAAGAAGGGCAACAAGGAAAAGGTCGTCACCGACGACGAGCTGAAGCGCTCCGAAAAGGACGTGCAGACGAACACCGACAAGTTCATCGCCGAGATCGAGAAGAACCTGAAGGCGAAGGAAGCCGAGCTGAAGGGCTGACCACCTCCCCGCCCCCTTTTTTTCATTTCCATGAACATTCACGAATACCAAGCCAAGGAACTCTTCGAGAAGTTCGGCGTCGCCGTTCCGAAGGGCGTGGCGGTCAGATCCGTCGCCGAATTCGAAGGCGCGCTCGCCAAGATCGACACCGCCGGCGGCATCATGGTGAAGTCCCAGATCCACGCGGGCGGCCGCGGCAAGGGCACCTTCACCGACGGCTTCAAGGGCGGCGTGAAGTTCTCGCCGACCAAGGAGAAGGCGCTCGAGAACGCCAAGGCGATGCTCGGCAACACCCTCGTCACCGCCCAGACGGGCCCGGAGGGCCGCAAGGTCCAGACGATCTACTTCACCGAGGCCGCCAACCTCGGCAAGCGCCCTGACGGCCGGGACGACGAGTACTACCTCGCCATCCTCCTCGACCGCGCGACCTCCTGCCCGGTCATCGTCGCCTCGACCGAAGGCGGCATGGAGATCGAGCACGTCGCCCACCACACCCCCGAGAAGATCTTCAAGGTGCAGGTCGACCCCGCCGTCGGCCTCCAGGCCTACCAGGCCCGCCAGATCGCCTTCGCCCTCGGCTTCTCCGGCGACCTCTTCAAGCAGTGCGTGACGCTCGTCACGAAGCTCTACCACTTCTACTGGGAGAAGGACTGCGCGATGGTCGAGGTGAACCCGCTCCTCGTCACGAAGGAAGGCAAGCTCCTCGCCCTCGACGCCAAGGTGTCGTTCGACGACAACGCCCTGTTCCGTCACCCGGACGTGGTCGCCCTCCGCGACCTCAACGAGGAGGACGCCAAGGAGATCGAAGCCTCGAAGTACGGCCTCTCCTACATCGCCCTCGACGGCAACATCGCCTGCCTCGTCAACGGCGCCGGCCTCGCGATGTCCACGATGGACATCATCCAGCACTTCGGCGGCAGCCCGGCCAACTTCCTCGACGTCGGCGGCGGCGCGACCAAGGACCAGGTGACGGCGGCCTTCAAGATCATCCTGGGCGACGCCAACGTGAAGGGCATACTGGTGAACATCTTCGGCGGCATCATGGACTGCAACGTGATCGCCACGGGCATCATCGAGGCGGTCAAGGAGACCGGCCTCAAGCTGCCCCTCGTGGTGCGCCTCGAAGGCAACAACGTGGAGGCCGGCAAGGCCACCCTCGCCGCCTCCGGCCTGACCATCGTGTCCGGCGACTCCATGGCCGACGCGGCCCAGAAGATCGTGAAGCTGGTCAACCACAAGTAACCCCTCGCCGCCCACTCTCATGTCCATCCTCGTCAAAGAAGACACCCGCATCCTCGTCCAAGGCATCACGGGCGATTTCGGCGCGCGCCACGCCCGCCTCTCGCTCGACTACGGCTCGCAGGTCGTCGCCGGCGTCACCCCGGGCAAAGGCGGCCAGGTCTTCGAGCACGCCGGCAAGAAGGTCCCGATCTTCAACACCGTCGCCGAAGCGGCCAAGCAGACCGGCGCCACGGTCTCCGCGATCTTCGTCCCGCCGCCCTTCGCGGCCGACGCCATCCTCGAGTGCTTCGACGCCGACCTCGACCTCGCCGTGGCCATCACGGAAGGCATCCCGGTCCGCGACATGGTCCGCGCCAAGCGCGCCATGGCCGGTCGCCGCACCCGCCTCATCGGCCCGAACTGCCCCGGCCTCGTGACCCCGGGCCGTGGCGACAAGTCCTCCGGCGGCTGCCGCATCGGCATCGCCCCGGGCTACATCCACAAGCGCGGCAACGTCGGCGTGGTCTCCCGCTCCGGAACCCTCACTTATGAGGCCGTCTGGCAGCTCACCTGCCGCGGCAAGGGCCAGTCGACCTGCGTCGGCATCGGCGGCGACCCCGTCAACGGCACCTCGCACCTCGACGTCATCAAGCTCTTCAACGACGACCCGGAGACCGAGGCCATCATCATGATCGGCGAGATCGGCGGCAACGCCGAGGTCGAGGCCGCCCGCTGGATCAAGCAGCACTGCAAGAAGCCCGTCGCGGGCTTCATCGCCGGCGCCACCGCCCCGGCCGGACGTCGCATGGGCCATGCCGGCGCCGTCATCGGCGGAGCCGAAGACACCGCCGCCGCGAAGATCAAGATCTTCCAGGAGTGCGGCATCTCCGTCGCGGCCACCCCGTCCGACATGGCCGACGCCCTCCTCCGCATCTGGAAGGGCTGACCGGAACGTCATTGTCTCGTCACCTCAGGGCCACGCTTCGTGGCCCTTTTTATTTGGCATGGAACCGGCCAAGGTTTTCGGTGTTCCGTCTCTCCACCCACCGACCACACCCACATGACTGAGACCCCTCCCCCGTCGCCTCCGCCCCCAAGAGCAAAGCGGCCTTCATCGTCCTCGCCATCCTCCTCGGCGAACTGGGCATCCACAACTTCTACATCGGCAACACCAAGCGCGGCGTCATCCAGCTCGCCGTGTCCCTGCTGACCTGCTTCATCGGCGCCATCCCGATGTGGATCTGGGCCGTCGTCGAAGCCTTGACCGTGAAGAAGGACGCCAAGGGCGTGCCGCTGAACTGAGGGTTCGGCATCGTCCGCGCAAGGCCGCCCACCGGGCGGCCTTTTTTCATGCCTGCGACCGATCGGGAAGGATTTTGGCTTTCGCCCGGCCCGTCCGCCGGCTAGACCTGCCCCCATGTGGTACTATGAACAGAACGGCAATCGCATCGGTCCGGTCGACGAAGCCACCATGCGCGGCCTCATCGCCAACCGCGTCATCTCCATCGACACGCTGGTGTGGACCAACGGCATGGCCAACTGGACCCCGCTCCAGCAGACCCAGCTCGCCGCCGGCCTGCCCGTCCCGCCGCCCACGCCCTATTCGGCTCCGGCCGCGCCGCAGTACGCCCAACCCGCCGTCAACCACCACCCCGAAGCCAAAGACCGCGTCGCCTACGTCCTGCTCGCGGTGTTGCTCGGCATCGGCATCCATAACTTCTACGCCGGCTACACGACGCGAGGCATCATCCAGCTGCTGGTGTCGATCCTGAGCTGCGGCATCCTCTGGTTCTTCATGTGGATCTGGGCGATCATCGAAGCATGCACGGTCACCCAGGACGCCAACGGCGTCCGCTTCAAGTAAGCCGCGCAAGCCGCCGCCAACAAGAAGGCCGCCCCTCGGGCGGCCTTCTGCTTTGGCTGGACGCTCTGCTTACTTGCCTTCGACGTAAGCCAGACCGCCGGCGGTCTTGGCGACGGCGTCGGCGCCTTCGAGGAGGTCGGCGATCGGATCCCACTTGCCGTTGATCAGGCCGTCGCGGGCGGAAGCGGCGATGCTCGCCTTCCAGGACTTGGCCCCGGCGGAGACGGTCAGCTTCTCGACGTCGACGGTCACCTCGACGTCCGGGTTGGCACGGACGAAGGCATCGCACTCGGCGAGATCTTCCTTGGAGAGGGTCACGCAAGGCACGCCCAGCGTGGTGGAGTTGCCGAAGAAGATCTCGGCGAAGCTGCCGCCGACGAGGGCGGTGAAGCCGAAGCGCCAGATGGACTGCGGGGCGTGCTCGCGGGAGCTGCCGCAGCCGAAATTGAAGCCGACGACCATGACGCCCTTCTTGGCGGCGGCGATACGGGCGGCCTGGGCCGAGTTCATCGGGTGCGGGCGCTCCTTGCCGTCGGGGCCGGTGCGCTCGTCGCGGAAGGCGTGCTCGCCGAGGCCGTCGAAAGTGACGCAACGGAGGAAGCGCGCCGGGATGATGCGGTCGGTGTCGATGTCGTCGCCGGGGACGGCGAGGGCGAGGGCTTTGACCTGGGTGATTTTGGCGAGGGACATGGCGGATTGAAGGAGGTTAGGCGGCGAGGGGACGGCGGAGGACGCGGACGGGCATCGCGAGGGCGGCCGTCAGGGAGGCGAGGCGCTGCTCGGCGACGGAAGCCGCGACGGTCTCATCGGCCTGCAGGAGGGCGTGGCCGTCCACGATCCAAGGCAGGGTCACGGTGCACACCGGCTTGCCGTCGTAATGGGCGTCGACGCTCACGTCGCGCCGGCAGACGAGGCCCTCGGCCGAACTGGCCGCGGCGACGTCATCGCCCCGGGCGATGCGCGCGAGCACGCGGTCGACTGGCGCGACGACGGACATCAGACCTTGAAGACTTCGCGGGCGTCGGCGACCTGGCCGGTGATGGCGGCGGCGACGACCATGATCGGGCTCATCAGGATGGTCCGGCCCGTCTGCGAGCCTTGGCGACCCTTGAAGTTACGGTTCGAGGAACTGGCGCAGAGCTGGTCGCCGACGAGCTTGTCGGGATTCATCGCGAGGCACATGGAGCAGCCCGCGCCGCGCCATTCGAAGCCGGCCTCGGTGAAGACCTTGTCCAAGCCCTCGTGGACGGCCTGGATCGCGGTGAGCTGGGAACCGGGCACGACGATGGCCTTGACGCCGGCGCGGACCTTGTGGCCCTTGAGGTATTTGGCGGCCTCGCGCAGGTCGGAGATGCGGCCGTTGGTGCAGGAGCCGAGGAAGCAGACGTCGACCTTGGTGCCCTTGATCGGGGTGTTCGGCGCCAGCTTCATGTGGGCGTAGGCGTCTTCGGCGGTCTGACGGTCGGCGGCGTTGAGGGTCTCGAGCGCCGGCATCTTCTCGTCGATGAAGACGGCCTGTCCCGGCGTGATGCCCCAGGTGACGGTCGGACGGATGTCCTCGGCCTTGAAGACCTTGACGTCGTCATACTGGCAGCCGGGGTCGGACGCGAAGGACTTCCAGCGGGCCACCGCGGCGTCCCAATCGGCGCCTTTCGGGGCGTAGGGCTTGCCCTTGATGTAGTCGAAGGTCTTCTGGTCCGGGTTGACGTAGCCGCAGCGGGCGCCGCCTTCGATCGCCATGTTGCAGACGGTCATGCGCTCCTCGAGGGAGAAGGCGTCGAAGGTCGTGCCGGCGTATTCGTAGGCGTAACCGATGCCGCCGTTGACGCCGAGCACGCGGATGATGTGCAGGATGACGTCCTTGGCGTAGACGCCGGGGGCGAGCTTGCCGTTGACCTCGATGCGGCGGACCTTGAGGGGGCTGAGGGCGAGGGTCTGGGTCGCGAGGACGTCGCGGACCTGCGTGGTGCCGATGCCGAAGGCGATCGCGCCGAAGGCGCCGTGGGTGGCGGTATGGGAGTCGCCGCAGGCGATCGTGGTACCGGGCTGGGTGATGCCCTGCTCGGGACCGACCATGTGGACGATGCCTTGGTTGCCGGTGTTGGTGTCGAAGAAGCGGATGCCGTAATCCTTGGTGTTCTTGCGCAGGGCCTCGATCATCTCCTGGGCGATCGGATCCGAATAGGGCTCCTTCAGCTCGTTGGTCGGGACGATATGGTCGACCGTGGCGAAGGTGCGGTGCGGATACTTCACCTTGAGGCCGAGGTCCCGGAGCATGCCGAAGGCCTGGGGGCTCGTCACCTCATGGATGAGGTGCGTGCCGATGAACAATTGGGTCTGCCCGTTAGGCAGCTTGCGCACCGTATGCGCTTCCCAAACTTTCTGGAACAGGGTCTTGGCCATCTGAGTAAAAGGTGAAGGGTCAACGTAGGACGGGACGGGGGCTGGTCAATCCCGCAGGCGGGCCCTGCTCGGGCATATTTCGCGGCGGAACCATCGATGCGTAGGGGGCCGGCGCCGCCGTGTCTTGACCCCTGCGCCCCTCCCCGCCCATCCTCCGCCATGGCCCGCACCCTGACCCTCAGCTTCTCGTGCCCCGACGCCAGCGGCATCGTGGCCGGGGTCTCGGCGTTCGTGGCCGGACACCGGGGCTGGATCACCGAGGCCAGCCAGCACACCGAGACGGAACTCGGCCGCTTCTTCATGCGCGTCGAGATCCGGGCCGAATCGCTCGACTTCCCCGCGGAGGAGTTCGCCGCGCGCTTCGCCCCCGTGGCCGCTAAGTTCGGCATGGACTGGAAGGTCTCCGATTCCGCCCGGCCGCGCCGCGTGGTGCTCCTCTGCTCCAAGCAGGAGCACTGCCTCTACGACCTCCTCGCGCGCCACGTCGCGCAGGACTTCCCGTTCGTCGTCCCCTGCGTGATCTCGAACCACGAGAACCACCGCAAGATCGTCGAAGCCCACGGCATCCCCTTCCATCACGTCCCGGTCACGCCGGAGACGAAGGCGACCGCCTACCGCCGCATGGAGCAGCTCTTCCGCGAGGCGCAGGCCGACCTCATCGTGCTGGCCCGCTACATGCAGGTGCTCGACGAGGCGATGTGCCGCGACTTCGCCGGCAAGATCATCAACATCCACCACTCGTTCCTGCCCTCGTTCGCCGGCGCCAAGCCTTACCACCAGGCCCACCGCCGCGGCGTGAAGCTCATCGGCGCGACCTGCCACTTCGTCACCCCGGAACTCGACGAAGGTCCCATCGTCGAGCAGGACGTGATCCGCATCGACCACTCGGACACGCCCGAGGACATGGCGCACCTCGGCAAGGACATCGAGAAGGTCGTGCTCGCCCGCGGCCTCCGCGCCGTCGTCGAAGACCGCGTGCTGCTGGCCGGCAATAAGACCGTTATCTTCCGTTAAAAAGCGGCCCGGCGGGCGGTTTTGACGTTGGCGGAGCGGAGCGCCGCGGGCAACGTGGCCTCACCCCCATGCGTCTGCTCTGCGCCTCCCTGCTCGCGGCTTCCGCCGCGTTCGCCGCTCCTTCCGCCGAAGAGATCACGCCCTCCAAGAAGGCGCCGTTCGTCCAGCCCGCCGAAGCGGAGCGCGCCGAACTGCACGCGGCCATCAGGACGTACATGGCCAAGGAGCCAGGCACGTTCGAAGCCCACGCGGCCTCCCGCGATTTCCCCGGCGCCGTCGAAAGCCGGGAACGCGTGACCCGGACGGTGGCCTACGACGCGAGCCTGGTCCATCGCTGGGACACCAAGAACGGCGGCGCCCCGAACCTGTACACGAGCCCCGACGTCTGGCAGGAGACCGGCCTCTACGCCGCGCCCGGCGAAGTGGTCGTCGTCAAGGTGGCCTCCCTGCCCGCGCATCGCGTGATCAAGGTCATCGTCGGCTGCCACCGGGACAGCCTCCTCAAGCTGGAGAAGTGGACCCGCTTCCCGGTCGTCGCGCGGACCTTCGAGCTGAAGGTCGGCGAGAACCGGATCGCCAACGCCTTCGGCGGACAGCTCTTCATCCAGAGCTCGCACCGGGACTGGCGCAAGCCGCAGCCGACCACGGCGGCCTCGCCGCTGCAGTTCAGCAACGCCGTGGCGATGCCGACCTACGTGCTCGGCAAGGACACGCCGGAATCGTGGGCGAAAGCCCGGCAGCTGCCGGCGCCCTGGGTCACCCTCTCCGGCCGCCAGGTCATCCTGCACGTCCAGGCCGCCGCCGTGAAGGAGCTCGCCGACCCCAAGGCCCTGCTGGAATGGTGGGACCAGGCGATGGCCCTCGAGGACGACCTCATCGCCCTGCGCCGGCTCGCGCCGGAGCGCGTCGTCCCCGACCGGCAGATCTCCGCCGGCTTCATGCATTCTGGCTACCCGTTCATGTGCTGGATCGACCCTTCGCAGAAGGACAGCGTCGACCTGCCGAAGCTGAGACAGCAGGGCAACTGGGGCTTCTTCCATGAGCTCGGCCACAACCATCAGTGCTCGGCCTGGACCTTCGACGGCCAGACCGAAGTGACCTGCAACCTCTTCTCGCTTTACGTCATGGAGAAACTCGTCGGCAAGCCGACCGGTCGCGGCCATGAGGCGATGGAAAAGCTGGAAGATCTCCTCGCGAAACGCTTCGCCGCGGAGCCGAAGAAAGGCCCGTTCGAACAGCTCGCGACCTTCGTCGTGCTGATCCGCGCCCATGGCTGGGGCCCCCTGCGGGAGACGCTCCGCTCTTACGCGAGCGACGCCGCGCCGAAGGGCGCCACCAAGGAACAGCTCCAGAGCCTGTTCGCGTTGCGCTACGGCAAGGCCGCCAAGGCCGACGTGAGCGAGTATTTCGAGAAGATGGGCTACCATGTCGACGGGACGGCGAAAACCGCCCTCAAGGGGTTCCCCGCCTTCCGCCCCGCCCTGCCCGCGCCGGCCAAGTGACGCCTTCTGCCTCGCCCTGCGGGCGGATTTGGACTTAATTCCTCCCCGTCGGCCCGGCCGACGTCTTTCGCCCATGTCCCTCATTTCCCGCCTTTCCGCCCGCCTCCAGAACCACCCCAAGCGCATCGTCTTCCCCGAAGGCGCCGACGCGCGCGTCATCCAAGCCGCCCGCCAGTTCGTCGTGAAGAAGCTGGGCGTGCCGATCCTCGTCGGCGACCGCCAGCGCATCAAGGTCAACGCCGCCCGCCTCAACATCAGCCTCGAAGGGATCCGCGTCGTCGAACCCGAGCGCAGCGACGAGCTCAAGGGCTTCGCCGAGAAGCTCGAGGCCATCCAGCGCTACGGCAACACCAACCTCCAGGGCGTGCCGGCCGAGCTCGCCCTCAACCCGAACTACTTCGCCTGCCTGCTGGTCGCCACCGGCGGCGCCGACGCCCTCATCTCGGGCGCGACGACCCACGCGTCCTCGGGCCTGCGCGCCATCCTCCAGGTGATGCCCCGCCAGGCCGGCGTCGAGACCGTCTCCTCGATGCAGATCCTCGAGTCCGAAGAAGGCAAGTTCGGCATCGACGGGGTGCTCTTCCTCGCCGACTGCGGCGTCATCCCCGACCCCACCGCCGAGCAGCTCGCCGACATCGCGGTGACCACCGCCGGCCTCGCGGGCCACCTCACCAACACGACCCCGAAGGTCGCCCTGCTCGCCTACTCGACCCATGCGTCCAACCCGCGCCTGGCCTCGGTGAAGAAGGTCCAGGTGGCGACGGACCTCGCCCGCCGCAAGGCCCGCGAACTCGGCATCACCTGCGACATCGACGGCGAGATGCAGGCCGACGCCGCCATCAACCCCTTCGCGGCGCAGTCCAAGGAGGTCTCCGGGGCCGTGGCCGGCCGCGCCGGCGTGCTGGTCTTCCCCGACCTCAACTCGGGCAACATCGCCTCCAAGATGGCCCAGCACATCGCCGACATCCCGGCCTACGGCCAGATCCTCACCGGCCTCGACCGCCCGGCCGCCGAGATCTCCCGCGGCGCCAGCGCCCACGACATCTTCGGCACCGCGGTCATCGTCGCCGCGCAGGCGGTCGACAAGTCCTACCTCTTCCCGAAGCTCAAGGACGGCCCCGCCGCCTGACCATGCCCGCCCGCCGCCGCTTCGCCGAGAACATCCCCGGGCTGCTGCTGCGCCCGATGAACCTCGACACGCGACGGATCTTCGTCGCGGCGACGCGCATGAACGACGGCAAGACGACGACCTGCCTCGGCCTCACGGCCGCCCTGCAGGCGATGGGCCTGCACGTGGGCTACATCAAGCCCATCGCCCAGCGCGTCGTGATGTCGGGCGAAGACCAGGTCGACGAGGATACGCTGCTCATCGACGGCCTCTTCGACCTCGACGTCCCGATCGCCGCGATGTCCCCCGTGGCCATCGGGCCGGACTTCACGAAGCAGTACCTCGAGAACCCCGAGGAGATCGGCCCGCAGCTCAAGGACCGCATCTGCCGCGCCTTCGACCGCACGGCCTACGGCAAGGACATCGTCGTCGTCGAGGGCTCCGGCCACGCCGGCGTGGGCTCCGTCTTCGGCGCCTCCAACGCCGACAACGCCCGCGTGCTCGGCGCGAAGGCCATCATCGTCGCCGCGGGCGGCATCGGCAAACCGATCGACGAGATCGCCCTCAACAAGGCGCTCTTCGACAAGGCGGGCGTCGAGGTCGTCGGCGCCATCCTGAACAAGGTGATGCCCGACAAGCTGGAGTTCATCCGCGACTTCGCCGGCCGCGGCCTGCGCAAGCTCGGCGTGCCGCTCCTCGGCGTCGTGCCGCTGCAGGAGACCCTCGTCTACCCCAACCTCGACCAGGTCGCCGAAGAGACCAAGGCCCGCTGGATCCACCAGCCGCCCGGACTCCGCCGCGTCCGCCGCGTCGTCATCGGCGCGATGTCCGCCCGCCGCTCGGCCGAATACCTGCGCGTCCCCGGCACCTTGGTGATCGTGCCCGGCGACCGCGAGGACCTGCTCGAAGCCTTCATCGCCGGCGTCGGCGCCGAGACGCTCTCGGGCGTGCTCTTCTCCAACGGACTGCTGCCCAACGACGACATCGTCCGCCGCCTCAAGGAGGCGGGCATCGCCATGGCGGCGGTCGAGGCGGAGTCCTTCGCGGTCACCGCGCGCATCAACAACATGACGGTGAAGACGATGCGCCAGGACGCCGACAAGATCCCGATCATCCGCAAGATGATCTCGGACTCCGTCGACATCCACGGCCTGCTCCGGGCCCTCTGAACTCAGACGGGGCGGAGGATTTCGCCGAGACGGGTGAAATGCCCCTCGCCGAAGCCCATCGCCCGCTTGAGGCAGGCGTCACGCTCGATGAGATTGGCGATCCGGCCGGCCTCGGCGGCCTGCGCAAGCGTGATCAGCCCGCGCAGCCACGCCCAGCGAGCGCCGACCGGCACGGGGAAATCGCTGCCATGCAGGAAACGGTCCGGGCGCCCCGAGGCCTTGACCTGCCTGAGCACGCCGCTCCGGATGGGGCTGTTGAGGGCGCTGGTGTCGGCGTACAGCAAGGGAAACTCGTCCATCAGCCGCAGGAGTTCGCCGAAGTGGTTCCGGTCGAAGAAGTGGCTGTTCCCCGCGCAATGAGCCGCGATGACCTTGACCCCGAGTTCCAGCGGCCGGCGGAGGATCCGCGGATCCTGATACGCGCGGTTGATCACCGGGACGGTCATCTCCCCTCCGGTGTGACAGAGGAACGGCAGTCCGGCGGCCGCCATCCTTCGCCAGAACTCGTCGTACCGCGGCGACGAGCAGTCCACGTTCTGGCAGTTCGGCAGGAGCTTCAACGCCCGCGCGCCGGCCGCGAGGCAACGCTCCAGCTCCTCGAGCGCGTCCCTCCGGCCGGGATGGATCGAGACGGCCGGGACGAAGACCGGGTGCCGGGCGCAGACCCGGAAGAGGTATTCGTTGGGCACGTAGAACGAGCCGAAGTCCAGCTTACGGCCTTCCTCGTCATAGACTTCGTCCTGCGCCAGCAACAACGCGGCGTCCAAAGAGGAGTCGGCGACCAGGGCCGCGAGATGCGCGACGAAGGCCGCGTCGAACTCCGGCGCGGTCGCCTTCGCCTCCAGGCCGATGGTGCGGCGCATCACCTCGCCGAGGACCCGATGCCAGAGTCCGTCCAGACGGAGCCAGCAGCCGCTCCCCGAGAGACCGTTGCCCACGAGGTGGACGTGACCGTCGTAGCGGAGCGGACGCATGCCGGTTCAGTCGCCCTTCTGCTCGGCGGTGATGCGGCCGTAGAGCCAGGCGATGCCGAAGAAGGCCACGGCCAAGGCGCCGCAGGCGACGATCCGGCCGAGGAGGTCGGTGATGTCGTGCGTCAGCACGCGGGCGGCGGCGATGACGAGCCCGACCAGGCCCAGCATGCGGAAAGAGCGCGTACCGAGAAGGTGGCCGAGGACGAAGGTGAGCACCGCGGCCAGAGCCCAGAAGAGCGAGACGCCGGCGCCAGGCAGATGAGAGAGCATGGCGAAACTCACGACAAAAAGCGCCAAGACCCCGAGGATGGCCCGCTGGGCGGTGCCCCAGCCGCCTTGACCGCCGGTATGGACGGCAAGGAAGTGAAGCACGCCGGCCAGACCGAACAGCACGAAGGGCGCGTGCGCCAGACCAAGGCCGGTCAGTCCCGAGCCGGAGACCATGACCCCCTGGGTGAAGAAACCGCCCAGCGCGCCCAGCGCCGCCAAGGAGAGCTCCGACGGCACGGCGCCGAGACGACGCCAGAGGGCGGTCACGCCCACCAGCAATACCGCTCCGCCGGCCCAGGTCAGAGCGAGCTGCCAAGCGGCGGGCGACCAAGCTTCCCTCGCGTCCGGCAGCAGGCTCCTGGCCAGGGCGGCGGCGAAGGCGTAGGCCATCACCGCGGTGATCAAGGCCAGGGCACGACGGAGGACCATGGCGAAGGCTTCCGGACGACCGAGCAGCCGCCACAGGGCGCCGGTGTTCAGGATGACCAGCAGGGCGGCCCAGGCGGCGCACCAGGCCGACGAACCGGCGGAACCGACGAGCCAACGCCAGAACACCACCACGACCGCCGTGAAAAGATAAGCCGGCAAAGCGGCCCACAGGAGCGCCGGCCGGAAACGCACGGCGGCGACGAGCAGCACGACCAGCCAAGGCCAGCCGTTGTCCGCCTTCGGCAGGCCCTGCTGCACGAAGAGGACGACCACCGCCACGCCGAGGATGCCGATGACCCGGCGGAGCTGCTGCCAAGGCGAGACCCGCTCCCAGTCCTCGCGGAAAGCCAGCAGCAGGCCGAACGCCGCGACGCCGGCCAAGGCCAGCCAAGGCTGCCCTGGCGGATGGTCGATGAAGGCGAAGGCGGTCACGCCGCCGAGGAGCTCGGCCGACCAACGGACGAGCTCCGAGCGAGTCCGCGTACCGACGACCAACGTGCCCGCGGCGGCCAGGGCCCAGATGAGCCAGACGAGGTGCGGATCGGCCAGCCAGGCGAGACCGGCCGCGACGAAGCCCACGGCTCCTAGCAGCAGGACTTCGCAGACGAGGCGATTGCGCCCACGCTCGGCGAGCCCGGCGAGGCCGGCCACGGCGGCGATCAGCAACGACGCGGTCGCGCGGGCCTGCTCTCCGCCCGCGGCGAAGAAGAGGACCAGCAAGGCGGGCGCGAAGAAGGCGCTCAGCTGGAACGCCGCGCGCGTGTCCCGACCGAGGAAGACCGCGTCGTCCTTGACCTGACGTTCACCGAACCAAAGGAAGAGGAAAGAAGCCAGGGCGGCGAGCTGCAGCGGAAGGTAATCCGCCCCCTTCGAGGGGATCGCGTCGTAAAGGAAAAGCAGGCAGACCTGCGAACCGACGAGGCCGAGCACGCCGGCGGAACCCCACGGACCACGCACCATGAGGATGACGCCCAGGAGGGCGACCAAGGCCGCCCCCGTGGCGGTCTGCGCGGCTCCCGCCTCCGTGCCGACGGAGAAATACACGGCGACGGCCGCGAAGAGCACCGCGAGCTGCGCGAACAATTTGCTCCGCCGGGCCAAGGCGACGAAGGCGACGCCCAGAGCCACGACGAATTGGACGACGGCGGCCGAAGCCGGGCTGTCGCAGACGCGCATCTTATCGAGCCCGTAGGTGGCCCACGCCGCGAACTGCCAGACCGCCAGGCCGGACGCCGCGACGACCTGACCGAGGTCGGCCCGCTTGGCGGAAAGCCGCAGACCGCCCCAGAAGAGGCCGGCGCCGACCAGGGCGACCTCGAGGACGCGGACGATCGGCGGAATGGTGGAACGGAGGTTCAGCCAGAGCCCCAGGAAGACGACCGCGGCCACGGCGAGGACGCCGGCGATACGTACGGCCCACCAGGCTCCCAGCGCGTACTCGCCCTTGAGTTCGGCCGGCGGCAGGACGCCGAGATCCCGGAGTCGCTCGGCGAGCGGATCCGGTCCGCTCGCGACCACGGCGACGGGAGCCGACGGTCGCGGCGGCAGCGGCGGCGGCAGTTCGGCGGCGGGCGCGCCGAGTGGAGCAGCCGCTCCGGCGGCGGGCTTGGCTTCGACGGGAGCGGCCACCGAGGCCTGGCCAGGCTGACGAGCGGCGAGATCGCGGACGGTCTTTTCAAGCGCCTTGACCTGGCCGATGAGCAGGAAGAAGCGGACCGGCAGATAGATCAGGAAGCCGATCAGGCCCAAGACCAGGATCACGGCTAACGGCTCAATGGAGTGCATAAGGGGAAAATGCCTCTATTCCGGAGGCAAGCGAGGCTTTGGTGCGGACCACGCATCGATAAAATCGATGCGCCCAAGGGTCATGCCGACCTTACGCCTCTCGACCAGACCGCGACCACCTGCGGCAGGGTCGAACCGCCGTCCCACGCCAAGGCAACCAGATCCGCCGGCTGCCCTGCGGCCAGCACCCCCCTGCCCCCGACCATCCGGCCAGGCGAGCTCGTCATCAAGGCCAGGGCTTCCCCGAAAGTCAGCCCGACCTGACCGACCAAGACCGGCACCGCCGCGAGCATCGGCAAGGCGGCCCCGGCGAGGTAGTTGCCCGTCCCGTCGTCCAGCACGAGACAACCATCGGCGCGCAGCTCGACCTTGCCTCCGACCGGAGCCTGATACTTGCCCGCCGACATGCCGCCCAGCGCGACGGCATCCGAAACGACGAGGGATCGCCCGAGACCTTTCGCCCGCAGCATTACCTTCAGCTGGGCGGACGTGAGGTGATGGCCGTCAGCGATGAACATCGCCGTCAGGCGATCATCCGCCAACTGGGGCCAGAGGTGATTATGCCGGCGGTTCAGCAACGCGTGCGAGCCGTTGCCGAGGTGGGTCGAAAGCGTCGCCCCGGCGTCCACCGCGGCGGCGATCTGGGCGGCGTCGGCGGCGGTGTGACCGAGCGAGACGACCACGCCGGACTTCACGAGATGGCGAACGTAAGCCGGGGCCTCCGGCCAATGGGGCGAGAGCGTGACGAGCCGGACGAGTCCGCCGGCGGCTTCCTGCCAGCGGTCGAATTCAGCGACGTCAGGAGGCCGCACGTCCGCCGCCGGATGCGCCCCGCGGGGACCGTCCTCGGGCGCGATGTGCGGCCCTTCGACATGGACGCCCGCGATCATCGCGGCGACCTCCGGATGCGCGGCGCAGGCCTCCCGGATGACCCGCAGGGCGGACACGAGGCGTGCTTCCGGCGCCGTGACCAGCGTCGGCAGGAAGGTCGTGACGCCGACCTTGAGCAACGCGCGGCAGAGGGCGCGCACGGTCGCGACGTCGAGGGTCGGGCCGTTGAGGTCATGGCCGGCGTAGCCGTTGACCTGCAGGTCGACGAAGCCCGCGCTCAGCCAGCGCTTTTCACCATGCTCGGCGAACGCCACCGACCGGATCACGCCGGCTTCGATCTCCACGGCCAGGCCGCGTCCGGTGACGGGATCGCGGCCGAGGATGCGTTCGGAGGAAGCGGGCACGGCTTCAGCGGGCGAGCTCGGCCGCGGCCGCGTCGTCGATGTACAAGGTGCAGTCGGCGTGACGCTGCACGATCGACGCGGGACAGGTCGGCGTCACGGGACCCTCGACCGTGCCTTTCACGGCGGCGGCCTTCCGCCGGTCCGGCACCGACAGGATGATCCGCGCGCTCTTCATGATCTGGCGGATGGACATCGACACGGCCTGCTTGGGCACGTCGTCGAAGGTCGGGAACCAGCCTTCGCCGAACTGCTGCTGACGGCAGGCCTGGTCGAGGTTCACGACGATGTAGGGCACCTCGGTCTCGAAGTCCGCGGGCGGATCGTTGAAGGCGAGGTGCGAGTTCTCGCCGATGCCGGCTAAGCACAGGTCGATCGGGCAGGCCGCGAGGCGCGCGTTGAGACGCTTCAGCTCGGCGGCGAGATCCGGCGCGTCGGCGTCCACCGGCACGAACTCGGGCTTGGCCGGCAACAGGTCGATGAAGCGTTCGCGGAGATACTTGCGGAAGCTCGCGCCATGGGATTCCGGCAGGCCGACGTATTCGTCGAGATGGAAGACCGTGACCTTGGTCCAGTCGATGCCAGGCTCCTTCACGAGATGCTTCAACGTCTCGAACTGGCTGGCGCCGGTGGCGACGATGAGGTTGGCGCGGGGCTGGCGGGCGAGGATGGCGCGGAGCTCGCGGGCGCCGTGCGCGGCCGCGGCCCGGCCCAGGGCGACGGCGTCCTTGTGCTGCTGGATCTTCATGGCGGGGTCCGCCCAGACTGTCCTACCCCGCCCCTGCCGGGCAAGCGCCTAACGCCGCCCAAACGGCCGCTTTCCGGCGATTAGCCGACGAAGTCCAGACCGCGGAGCGTGCCGGTGGACGAGGCGAACTTGTCCGCCTCGATGCCCATGCGCTGGAGCATGGAGACGTAGAGGTTCGGCAGCGGGTAGTTGTTCTCGGTGTCGAAGACGTGGTGCTGGCCATGCTTGAAACCGCCGCCCATGAGCAGGGTCGGCAGGTTCGTGGTCGTGTGGGCGCTGGCGTTGCCGAGATTGCTGCCGTACAGGATCATCGTGCGGTCCAGGAGAGACTGCCCGTCCTCCTTCGCGGCCTTGAGGTCGGTCATCAGCTTGGCGAGCAGCGTCATGTGCATGCTGTCGATCTGCTTGAGCTGCTCGAGCTTCTTGGGCGAGCGGCCGTGATGCGAGAGGCTGTGGTAGCCGTCGGTGGTCGTATGGACGTGGTCGATGTCGAGCGCCGGGGTGTTGACGCTGTCCAGCATGAGGGTGACGGCGCGCGAGGAGTCGGTCTCGAAGCAGAGCCGGGCCATATCGTACATCAGGCGGACCTTGTCCATGTACTCCTTGGGGCTGCCCGGGTCACGCGGGGCCGGCGTGGTCGCCACCGGGCGCGGCTTGCGCTCCCACTCCTTGGACATCTGCATGCGCTGCTCGAGCTCGCGGACGCTGGTGAAATACTGGTCGAGGCGGTCGCGGTCGCGCGCGCCCATGGTACGGCGCAGCTCGCCGGCCTGACCGCCCACGGCGTCGAGGATGCTCTGGCCGAGCTGGAGCCGGCGCTCCTGGGCCCGGACCTCCGCTTCCGAACCGCCCATGAACATCTTCCGGAAGACCTCGGAGGCGCGTTCCTCGGTCGGGATCATCACGCCGCCGGCGGTCCAGGAAAGGCTGCGCGAACCACGGGCGCAGTTCACGCCGAGGGTCATCGACGGGAAGCGCGTGAGGTGGCCGATGCGTTCGGCCATGAACTGGTCGAGGGAGATCGTGTTGCGGAAACCGCCGCTGCTCGGGTGGGGCGCCGCGGTGAGGAAGCAGTTGTCGGCCGGGTGGCCGCCGTCGACGTCCGGGTGCGAGACGCCGGAGAAGACGCTGAAGTCGTCACGATGCGCCTGCAGGAGCTCGAGGTACGGCGAAGGCTTGTAGTCCTTCCCCTTGCCGGTCGGGAAGAAGTAATCCGGGACGAGCCCGAGGTTGTTGCAGATGCCCAGCATGCGGCGGGGCTTGGCGGCCGGCGCCGGGGAAGCCGCGAAGGCGGGCGTCATCGCGTCGAGCATCGGCAGGGCGAGGAGCACGCCGGTGCCGGCGAGGAAGCGGCGGCGGGAGACCGCGCGCTTGAACGCGACGAAAGGAGCCTGGGCGGGACGGTAAGAGGCCATCGGGGTAGGTTTACTTGTTAAGGAAGAGTTCGCTGGTGACAAGTCCGCGGACGAGGTCGCGGACGCCGTAACGACCGGCCTGGGCGCCATCGAGGACGACCTCGACCTTGGCGCGGTCGGCGAAGCCCACGGGGGCCCCGGTGGCGTAGACGGCGAGCTGGCCGACGAGGTTGCGCGCCAGCTGGCGTTCGTCGGCGGCGACGAGGCGCTTGAAGTCACGGATGTCCTTGAACGCCTTGCCGTCGAGTTCGCCGTAGGTCTCGATCGGCAGCGCGTTGTGGAAGGCGAAGGCCTGGCCGTTCTTGCCGATGCCGACCTCGGGGGTCTTGCCGTCCAAGGCGCGGTAGCGCTCGCGGAAGCCGCCCATGACGTCGAAGCTCTCGAGCGCGAACCCGGGCGGATCGATCTTGGTGTGACAGGACGCGCAGGATTCGAGCGTGCGGTGCTTCTCCAGCTGCTGGCGGATCGTGACGGCGCCGCGGGTGTCGGGCTCGACGGCGGGCACGCTGGGCGGCGGGGGCGGCGGCTTGCGGCCGAGGATGCGCTCCATGACCCAGGCGCCGCGGATCACGGGCGAGGTCGTGGTGCCGTTGGCGGTGACCTTGAGCACGGCCGCCTGCGTCATGAAACCACCGCGCACGCTGCCGGCGGGCAGGGACACCTTGCGCAGCTTCACGCCTTCGACCGGCGGCAGCTGGTAGAGCGAGGCGAGGCGTTCATTCACGAAGACGAAGTCGGCGTCGACGACGGCGCGGGCCGGCAGGTTGCCGCGCAGGAGCTCGGCGAAGGTCTCATGGCTCTCGTCGCGGGCCGAGTCCAGCAGGTGGTCGTCGAGATAGTAATCGGGATACAGCACGCTGTCCGGGTCGTTGGCGCCGGCCTTGCGCAGCTCGAGCCAGTAGTCCGTGAAGGCCTCGACGAAACGCCGCGAGCGGGCATCGGCGAGGAGGCGGTCGGTCTGGGCGCGCAGCACGGCGGGGTCGCGCAGCTTCTTCGCGTCGGCCATGGCGCGGAGTTCGGCGTCGGGCGGCGAGTTCCACAGGAAGAAGCTCAGGCGGGCGGCCAACGCATGGTCGTCCAACGGGCCGGGCGCCTCGCGCAGATAGAGGAACTGCGGCGAGCAGAGCACGGCGGCGTAGCCCGAGAGCATCGCCTCCGCGAAGGAGCTGCCCGACTTCAGGGCGCCCTGGATGACCGGCAGGAAACGGATCTCTTCGGACGCGGAGACCGGGCGACGGTAGGCGGCGCGGACGAAACGCCGCAGGAGACGCTCGGCGTCGGCGGCGGGGTCGCGCGGCGTGACGGCGTAAGGAAGGGCGGCGCCTTTGGGCGCGGCCTTGACCGGCAGGTCATCGAACAGCACCGCATAAGGGGCGGCCGGCCACTGCGGAGCGAGCGGCCCCTTCACGTCGATCCAGCGCATGACCAGGCCGGGCTGACCTTCGGGCGTGGCGAGCGGGTTCTGCGCGCGGGAGGGACCCGGACGGGAACGGAAGAAACGGGTGACGTCGATCTGGATGCTTTCGCCGGCCTTCAGCACGACGTCGAGCTCGGCGACGGTCACGTCGGCCCCGAGGTCGATCGTGCCGATGCGGCGGAGCACGCGCGGGGGCGTGAGGGCGTAGACCGTGACCGGCTCGGCACGACGGCCCTTGGAGATATCATCCAGGTCGGGGATCTGCCAGCGCACCTGACCTTTGGATTTCGTCTTCCCCGGGCCGACCCAGACCGAATGCCCGCAGAGCTTGATCAGATAACGTCCGGCCTGCGGGGCGCGGAAGGTCCCGAACCAAGGCTCGACGGGCTCATAGGAGCCGTGCACGACGCCCACGCCCTCCTCGTCACGCAGGATGGGATCGGCCTTGCCCACGGTCGCGGGGGCGTTGCCGGCGCGCACCTCGGGCTGCCCTTTGAAACCGAGCGTCGGGAAGGTCGCCCGTTCGGGCGACATGTTGAACTCCGAGAACTTCATCTTGCCGACGTAGCTGCCTTGCTGGCGGGCGTAATGGCGGCGGGTGGCGGTGTCCGCGGGCGCGACGGAAGAGACGAAGGCCGAGCGGAGGGCCTCCTCGGCCGCCGTGAGCGTGCGCTGGAGCTGGACATGAGATACGTCCAAGGCCTCGCCGCTCTTGTTGTAGCGATGCGCCTCGGTGTCTTCCGGCAACGATTCCTTGATGTCGAGCCACGGAGCCTGCAGCAGGTCGCGGACCGCGTTCTCGTATTCGAAGCGGTTCATGCGTCGCTCGACCGAACGTCCTTGCGCGGCGATGCGCGCGGCGTCCTCGCGGAGCAGCCGGGCGGAAAGTTCACCGAGGTAGGCGGCCTGTTCGGCGGCGGCAGGTCGCGCCTTCTTCTTGGGCGGCATCTCACCTTGGACGGTCCGGTCGTGGATCTTGACCCAGGCGGCGAAGGACTTCGGGTCCTGCAGGTCGGACTTGAGCGCGGTCATGTCCAGGCCGCCTTTCTTCGTCTCGGCGTCATGGCACTCGACGCAGTGCTTCTCCAGGAAAAGCGGCAGCGCCCCGGCGGCGCCGAGGGGCAGCAGGAGGAGACCGAGGATGGCGGCGCGGAAAGTCATGCGGGGCAACTGATGAGACAGCGGAACCGGGGCCGGGTTGCCAAGGTAATCCGCCCGGGAATGGGCGGTTTTGCTAGGCTTTGAGCCCTAGGCGTCGGGGGTTGTGCCCCGGGCGACGACCCCCTGCCCTTCGGCATGCTTTCCGTCATCCGTTCCGCCGCGCTGGTCGGCGTCGAGGCCGTGCCGGTCGAGATCGAGGTGAACACCGGCGAGAAGGGCGAGCTCGGCCTCTGGCTCGTCGGGCTGCCCGACGCCGCGGTCAAGGAATCCGAAGAGCGGGTGCAGTCCGCCCTGCAGAACAGCGGACTCCGGCTCCCGGAGACCCGGACCACCATCAACCTCGCCCCGGGGGACCTGAAGAAAGAAGGCGCGATCTACGACCTGCCCATCGCCTTGGGCATCGCGGCGTCGACCGGCCAGATGGACCGGAAGTTCCTACAACGTTACCTCATCGCGGGCGAACTGGGCCTGAGCGGGGCGACCCGGCCGGTGCGCGGCGGCGTGGCCATGGCCATCCTCGCGCGCAAGTCCGGCCTGCGCGGCGTCATCCTCCCCCGCGCGTCGGCCGAGGAGGCCGCGCTCGTCGGCGGCATCGAGGCGATCCCGGCCGACACCCTCGACGGCGCCCTCCGCTTCCTTACCGGCGAGAAACCCGTCACGCCGCTCGCGGCGCCGCCCGCCGAAGCCGTCTCCAGCGAAGGCCAACCGGACTTCGCGGAAGTCAAAGGCCAGCTGGCGATCCGCCGGGCGGTCGAAGTCGCCGCGGCCGGCGGCCATAACCTGCTGATGATCGGCCCGCCAGGCTCGGGCAAGTCGCTCATCGCGAAACGCATCCCGACGATCCTGCCGCGCCCGGAGGCGGAGGAGTTCCTCGAGATCCTCGGCGTGCATTCCGCCGCCGGCACGGGGCTCACCGACGGCCGCCGCGGCTGGCAACGTCCCTTCCGGTCGCCGCACCACACCATCAGCGACATCGGCCTGATCGGCGGCGGCAGCATGCCCGGCCCGGGCGAAGTCTCGCTGGCGCATCTCGGCGTGCTCTTCCTCGACGAGCTCCCGGAATTCCGGCGCACCGCGCTCGAAGTCCTCCGTCAGCCGCTCGAGGACGGCCAGGTGACCGTCTCGCGGGCCGCGGCGAAAGTCACCCTGCCCGCGCGGCTGATGCTCGTCGCGGCCATGAATCCGTGCCCGTGCGGCCACCTCGGCGACCGCCGGCGCGAGTGCGTCTGCTCGCCCATGCAGGTCCGCCGCTACCGCGGCAAGATCTCGGGCCCGCTGCTCGACCGGATCGACATCCAGGTCGAGGCGCCGGCGCTCTCCTTGGAAGAACTCCGTGACGCCGCGCCCGGCGAGACTTCGGCGACGATGCGCGCCCGGGTCGAGGCCGCCCGGGCCCTTCAGCGGCGACGCTTCGGCGGCCGCCCGGGCGGCTGCAACGCCCTGCTCGGCGGCCGCGAGCTCCGCGAACATTGCGCCCTCGAGCGCGCCCAAGGCGACCTGCTCCAGCAGGCGATGGAGAAGCTGGGCCTGTCCGCCCGGGCTTACGACCGCATCCTCCGCGTCGCCCGGACCATCGCCGACCTCGCCGGAGCGGAACGGATCGCCACCGGCCATCTTCTGGAAGCCATCCACTACCGCTCCTTGGACCGGTCTTGAAAACGCTCGCCCAGTCCCGGGAAATGGCCACCAATGGGGACCTCCCCATGAAATCCCTGCTCAAGCTCGGGCTTTGCGCCCTGCTCGCCCTCCTGGCCCTGCCTCTCGAGGCGGCCGACAAGATTCGCGTCCTCATCCTCGACGGCCGCAACAACCATGACTGGGTCCGCACGACCGAGGCCTGCAAGGCCACGCTCGAGGCCACCGGCCGCTTCACCGTGACCGTCGCCACCGCGCCCGCCGGTTTCGCCAAGCCCAAGCCGGGCCGTCCCAAGGCCGGCGACGCCGCCGCGAAGAAGGCCTTCGACGCCGCGATGAAGGAGTGGAACGCCGAGGAGGCCGCCTTCGTCAAGGCCCACGCCGCCGAGTGGGAACAGTGGGCGCCGAAGTTCGCCGACTACCAGGTCATCGTGAACAACTACAACGGCCCGGAATGGGGCACCACGATGAAGGACACCTTCACCGAGTTCGTGATGAACGGCGGCGGCCTCGTCAACGTGCACGCCGCGAACAACGCCTTCACCGGCTGGGACAACTTCAACGAGATGATCTGCTGCGGCTGGCGCGGCGCCACCTTCGGCAAGCGCATCGCCGTCGACGACAAGACCGGCCAGGCCGTCGCGCTCGTCGACGCCGAGGAGAAGATCCAGGGCAAAGGCTTCGGCTCCGGCCACGGCGCCAAGCACGTCTTCACGCTCAAGACCCGCGACGCCGCCCACCCGATCATGCAGGGCCTGCCCGCCGAGTGGCTCCACGCCACCGACGAGCTCTACGGCCGCATGCGCGGCAGCGCCGACCACATGCACGTCCTCGCGAGCTCCTTCTCCAAGCCGGAGTTCGGCGGCACCGACATGCATGAGCCCATGGTCTGGTACGCGCCCTTCAACAAGGGCCGCGTGGTGACCACCTCGATGGGCCACCTCTGGACCGGCGACACGACCTTCGACGCCCTGCACTGCGTGGGCTTCCAGACGATCCTCGCCCGCTCCACGGAGTGGGCCGCGACCGGCAAGGTCACCCTGCCCGTGCCGGAGGGCTTCCCGACCCTCGACAAGACGAGCGTGATCGAGCCCTCCAAGGTCAACTGGAAGAAGTAAGGCCTCCCGGCTCCCCTGACGAAGGCCCGCACCGGCGGGCCTTCTGCTTTTCAGGCGAAGCGACGCATCGCCAAGGCCACGGTCTCGCAGATCTGCTCCGGCGTGAGCGTGATGCTGACATGCAGGCACTTCTCCGCGACGGGATCGGGGCGCTCCAGCGAGGCGAGCTGGCTGCCGAGCAGGCCCGGCGGCATGAAGTGACCCTTACGCGCGTCCATCCGCGCCTGGAGAAGTTCGCGGCTGCCGTCGAGGAAGACGAAGGACAGGTCCGGGTCGCCTTGACGCAGGCGGTCACGATAAGCCTTCTTCAGCGCGGAACAGGTGAGGACCATCGCCTCGCCGCGCGCCTTGCCCGCGGCCAGGCGGTCCGCCATCGCCGCGAGCCAGCCGGCGCGGTCGGCGTCGGTCAGCGGCGTGCCGGCGCTCATCTTCGCGATGTTCGCGGGCGGATGGAAGGCGTCGGCCTCGACCAGCGTCGCGCCGGTCCGGCGCGCGTAGAGTTCCGCGACGGTGCTCTTACCGCAGCCGCAGACGCCCATGAAGACGACGTTCGGGTGCGCCATCGTCGGTCAGAGGTCGATCGTCCGGCCTTCGCGGAACGACCGGTCGGCCGCGGCGACGATGCGCATCGAGTTCACGGCGTCGTCCATGTGCCCGGCGAGGTCGAGATCCTCCCGGATGGCCTTCTCGAAGTAGACCTGCTCGCGCTCGCAGAGCCCGTCATGGCCGGGATCGGCCTCGGTCGGCACGATCTCGTCGGGCCGCAGGAACCGGCCGTCGGCGCCGAGGGCGGCATGGTGGACCTTGAGCGCCTGCGCGGCGGAGTGGGAGTCGACGTCGGCGGAGTTGCCGGCCTGCGCGGCCTTGCCGGCGACGATGGAGACGCAGCCCTTCGGGCCGATGACGTCCTTCACGAAGAAGGCTTCCTCGGACATCATCGGACCCCAGCCGGCCTCATACCAGCCGACGGAACCGTCGGCGAAGGTCACCTGCAGGTGGCCGTAGTTGACCATGCCCGCCGGGAGTTCGTCGGAGAGCCGGGCGCCGAGGCCCGAGACGCGGACGGGCCGGCTGCCGGTCATCAGGCACATGATGTCGACGTAATGGACGCCGCAGTCGACGATGGGGCTGCACGTCTGCATGAGGGACTTGTGCGTCTTCCACATGTCGCCGAAGCTCTGCTGGTTGAGGTTCATGCGCATGACGAGCGGCTTGCCGAGCGTCTGCACGGTCCGGATGAACTGCGTCCAGGCCGGGTGATGCCGGAGGATGTAGCCGATGACGACCTTGCGCTTCACCGCCTTGGCCTTGGCGACGATCTGCTCGGCTTCGGCCACGGTGACCGCGAGGGGCTTCTCCACGAACACGTGGCAGCCCGCGTCCAGCGCGGCGACGGCGTATTCGGCATGGGTGTCCGGGTAGCTCGAGATGGAGACCGCGTCGGGCTTGGTCGCCCGGAGCGCGGCGTGGAAGTCGGCGTATTCCGGGTAGCCGCCGCCGAGCTCGGCGTTGAGCTTCGCGCGGGATTCCGGGGAGCGGGTGACCAGCCCGACGATGCGGAAGCCGGGCAGCTTATGATACGCGAGCGCATGGGAACGGCCCATGTGGCCGGCGCCGACGCAGAGGACACGGAGGGGAGTCTGGCTCATGCGCCGAGCATCACCCTTCCCTCTCCCGCTTCAAGTCGGGAGAAGTCCGGACGGCGGAATAATGGCCGCTCAGAGCGGCAACGGCTGGGCGACGCCTTTCGCGCGCTGGGCCTCGAGCAGGGCCTTGAGCCGGGCGACCACCTCGGGGTGCTCCTTGGCGACGTTGTTCCGTTCGCCGGGGTCGTTCTGCAGGTCGAAGAGCCGCGGGCCGGCCTGATCGCGCCGGTCGGCGGCCTGGTCGGCCTCGGAGCCCAGCAGGTCCACGACGGGCCCCTGCGCCTTCTTGCCCTTGGCGGGCGCCCCGACGCCGGAGATGAACTTCCAACGCGCGTCGCGGATGGAGAGATGGTTGCCCTGGGTGCTGGAGATGAGGGTCTCGCGGCCCGGCCCGCCCGCGAGGGCCGCGGACGTGTCGACCGAGTCCAGCTTGAGGAAATCCGCCGGGTCGCCGCCGGCGACCCTGGTGAAGACGGCCGGCAGGTCGACCTGTGAGATGAGCGCGTCGGAGACCTTGCCGGCGGGCGTATGCCCCGGCCAGCGGGCGATGAAACCCACGCGCGTGCCGCCTTCGAGGATGCTGTATTTGCCGCCGCGGAAGGGGCCGGCCGGAGCATGGGCGGCCTGCTTGTTCAGTTCGACGGCCTTATCCTGGTAGCCGTCGTCCAGCACCGGACCATTGTCGGAGGTGTAGATCACCAGCGTGTTCTCGGCGAGGCCCTGCTTGTCGAGCTCGGCGAGGATGCGGCCGACCTGGTCGTCGAACGCGACCACCGCGTCGCCGCGCGGGCCGAGCGGGGTCCGGCCTGCGTAGCGGGGGTGGTGGACGCGCGGGACGTGGTTCTCGTGGGAGGCGTAATACAGGAAGAACGGCTTGTCCTTGTTCCGGGCGATGAACCCGCAGGCCTTCTCGGCGAAGGTGTCGCCCATCGTCTCGTCGTCCCACAACGCGGCCTTGCCGCCCTTCATCCAGCCGATGCGGCCGACGCCGTTGACGAGGGCCATGTTATGGCCGTGGGACCAGTTCATCTTGAGCTTGGCGCGCTCGGCGTCGGTCTTGAGGTCGGGATCGCCCGGGTAAGGCTGCTTGTAGCTGACCTCGATCGGATCCTTCGGGTCGAGACCGACCACGGCGCCGTCTTCCACGAAGACCGTCGGCACGCGGTCGCCGGTGGCGGCCATGATGAACGAATAGGTGAAACCGATCTGATTCGGCGACGGCTCGATCCGCTTGTTCCAATCCACGTCGCCGGCGCCCAGCCCGAGATGCCATTTGCCGACCACGCCCGTGGCGTAGCCAAGCTTCGCGAGACCGGCCGCCATCGTCGGCCGACCGGGCTTGATGATCAGGCGCGCGTCGCCGGGCAGCACGCCGGTGCCCTGACGGCGCCAGGCGTATTCGCCGGTGAGCAGCGAATAGCGGGAGGGCGTGCAGGTCGCGGAGGTGCAATAGCCCGCCGTGAAACGGGTGCCCTGCGCGGCGAGCCGGTCGAGATGAGGGGTCGGGATGACCTTCGCGCCGTAGCAACCGAGGTCGCCCCAGCCGATGTCATCGGAATAAAGCAGCACGATGTTGGGCGGACGCTTCTCGGCCGCGAAGGCGGTGAGCACGCAGGAGAGGGCAACCAAGGGTAGGAGTCGCATGCGAGGGTAATAAACCCGGCCGAGCGGGAAACCAAGCCGACAGATTGGCCACCCCTTGCTTGCCAAGACCGCCCCGAACGCCCAATCAGAACACGACCATGCGTTTCGCCAAATACCACGCCCTCGGCAACGACTACCTCGTCCTCGAGCCCAAGGACTGCCCCGCCCTTTTCTCGCCGGAAGCCATCCGCAAGGTCTGCCACCGCCACTTCGGCCTCGGTTCCGACGGCATCCTCTACGGCCCGATCGACCGGACCGACGGCACCTTCGGCCTGCGCATCCTGAACCCCGACGGCTCCGAAGCCGAGAAGTCCGGCAACGGCATCCGCATCTTCTGCCGCCACCTCCTGGAGACGAAGCGCATCAAGGAAGGCCAGGAGTTCAAGCTGCACACCCTCGGCGGCATCGTCCGCTGCGAAGTCTTCGACGGCGGTGACCGCATCCGCGTGGAGATGGGCAAGGTCTCCTTCCGCGCGCCGGTCATCCCGCACGTCGGCGCCGACCGTGAAGTCCTCGGCGAAGAGATCACCGTCCTCGGCAAGACTTTCAAGTACTGGGCCGCGACCGTCGGCAACCCGCACTGCGTGATCCCGGTCGACGACCTCACGCCCGACCTCGCCAAGACTTACGGACCGCACCTCGAGACGCACCCGAATTTCCCCAACCGCACCAACGTGCAGTTCATGAAGATCCTCGACCGGCAGAACGTCCGCATCGAGATCTGGGAACGCGGGGCCGGCTACACCATGGCCTCCGGCTCGTCGTCCTCGGCTTCGGCCGCCGTGGCCCGCAAAATGGGCCTGGTTGAGGCGGATTTGACGGTAAATATGCCCGGCGGGCAGATTATCATTGGCATCGGTGAGGATTATTCCATCGTGATGACAGGCCCGACGACCCCCGTGGGCATCTTCGAGATGCACCCTGGAGTCCCGGTCCAAGACGTCGCCGTCTAGGCGATACGTCTTCCCGCTTGGTTTTCCCTCCTTTGGCGCGTCCGTTCGGACGACGCTTTTCACCGCACACCCTCACCATGGCGCCGCGTCAGCCGTTGCCCAACATCTCCGAAGACGATCTCATCGATCTCGCGGGCGGCGCGACCGTGCTCCTCGCCAAGGAGCTGGTGGCCAAGGGCAAGGTGAAGAAGGCCCTCTGGACGCCCCCGGTGGCGGAAGCCCTCGTGGACGACGGCACCGAATCCCGCGAAGCCCGCTGGAACCTCCGCTCCGTCACCTTCCAGCGCAACGAGTGCGGCTGCGAAGTCTCGGTCGGCCGAAGGAAGCTCTGCGTCCACTCCGTCGCGGCCTACCTGGTACTAGCCGCCAAGGAAGGCTACTTGAAAGCCGAGCCCGCGCCGCCGGCCAAGCCCGCCGCCCCGCCTGGCAAACCGCCGACGACGGCCCCGGCCAAGGAGAAGACGACGGACACGAAGAAGGAAAAAGCAAAGCAAGCGGAGACGACCCCGGCAGGACCCCGGCTCAAATCCCTCACCCTTTCGGACAAACGCGGCACGCCCATCGAGGTGCGCTTCATCGTCCCCCCGAACATCGCGACCGCCGCCGTGCGCGACGAGATCATCTGCCGCCTCGAACTGCGCGTCGACGGCGTCCAGGTCGCGCCGGAGAACCTCGACCGCGGCAAGGCCTGGACGATCGAGCCCGACACGGTCTTCTTCCTGGCGATCCTCGAGAACCTGTGCCACGGCAAGCTGCAGGGCATCCTGCCGCTCACCCGCCGCCACCTCCGCCAGCTGCTCGCCATCGGCAAGGGCCTGCGGATCTTCCGCATGGCCAACGCGCCGGAGACCCCGCTCGCGTGGGACGGCGACCAGCTGGACAAGGTCCACGAACACCTCGACGAACCCGTCGCCACCCCGCAGACCAACGCCGCCGGCGAGGCCGTCGACGACGGCCCCGAGGAGCAGGAGGTCCGCTCCCAGGAACGCGGCCGCGAAGACCGCCCTTGGGTCGACGGCTCGATGAAGTGGCTGCGCATCCGCCTGCCCCAGCAGTCCTCCGGCCCCGTCGCCGAGCTCCGCGACGTCCTGCAGCGCAGCGGTTTCACGCTCGAGACCACCACCCGCGAATGGTACCTCGCGGGCACCATCCAGGTCCTGAACTTCCTCGCCCGCCATCACAAGCTGCTGATGACGGACAACGACGCCTTCTTCACGCACAACCTCTCGCACTCGCTCCGCAACGTCGACCTCGCCAAGGCGAAGTGCGACGCGTCCGAGGAGAACGACGGCTTCCGCTTCGCCATCGGCATCGACCCCGAGGGCAAGTCGCCTAAGGTCATCCAGGAGGCTCTCTCCAGCGGGCGCATGTTCTTCTACACCGACCGCGGCCCGCGCCTCATCACGCCGGAGCTGATGGAGTCGATCCGCAACGCCCAGCGCCGCATCACCGGCGAGGCCAAGCGCGACGTGGACCTCGACCTCAACCTGAAGATCGGCTACGCGGACCTCGCGAGCGCCGACGCCATCGCCGAGGAGCTGCAGGCCGCCTTCGCCCCGCCGGAGACCTGGAGCCAGCGCTCCTCCGCCATCCGCAACCTCTCGAAACTCCAGCCCGCCCCGATCCGCGAGGAGCTCGGCAAGATGCTCCGCATCTACCAGCAGGTCGGCGTGGCCTGGCTCTGGCACATCCATAACCACTCCCTGGGCGGCCTGCTCGCCGACGAAATGGGCCTCGGCAAGACCGTCCAGGCCCTCGCGTTCATGGAGGCCCTGCGCACGCACCGGCCGGAAGACGGACCCTGCCTCGTGGTCTGCCCCGCCTCGCTCGTCGAGAACTGGCGCCGCGAAGCCCGTCGCTTCACGCCCGCGCTGAAGGTCCTCGCCCACCACGGCCAGAACCGCTTCACCGCGCCGGACTACCTGCAGCGCTTCGACCTCGTCATCACCTCCTACGGCACCCTCTCCCGCGACATCGCGGCGTTCACCGCGGTGGCGTGGGGCGCGGCCATCTGCGACGAAGGCCAGAACATCAAGAACCCGCGCGCCCAGGCCGCCAAGGCGGTCAAGCAGCTGGTGGCCAAGGGCCGTTACATCCTCACCGGCACGCCCGTCGAGAACTCGCTCGAGGACCTGCGCTCGCTCTTCGGCTTCCTCATGCCGGGCTACCTGCCCAAGCCCGAGGAGCGCGTCCACGCCGACGAACGCAAGTGGCATGACGACCGTCTCCTGCAGATGGCCGCGCCCTACATCCTGCGCCGCTCCAAGGTCGCCGTCGCTCCCGAGCTGCCCGCCAAGATCGAACAGGTGGTGTACTGCGACTTCGAGGACAACCAGAAGAAGATCTACGACGAGATCCTCGAGTCCACCCGCCAGGAGATCTTCGAGATGGAGATGGGCGGCGCCACCCAGGCCCGCATCCAGATGGCGGCCTTCAACCAGCTGCTGCGCCTCCGCCAGATCTGCGCCGACCCGCGCATCCTCGACCCGAAGCTGGCCGAAGCCGACTCGGCGAAGCTCCAGGCCTTCCTCGAGCTCGTCGAGGAATCCAAGGACGCCGGCCACCGCATGCTGGTGTTCTCGACCTTCGTCACCGCGCTGCAGCTCCTCAAGGAAGCCCTCGAGGACCGCGACATCCCCTACTGCTACCTCGACGGCTCGACCAAGGACCGCCAAGGCGTCTGCGACACCTTCAACTCGACCCCGTCCATCCCGGTCATGCTCATGTCCCTCAAGGCGGGCGGCACCGGACTGAACCTCACCGGGGCCGACACGGTCATCCACTTCGACCCTTGGTGGAACCCGGCCGCCGAAGCCCAGGCCACCGACCGCGCCCACCGCATCGGCCAGACCCGCACGGTGACCAGCATCAAGCTGATCGCGGCCGGGACCATCGAGGAACGCGTCATGGAGCTCCAAAAGTCCAAGTCTGAGATGTTGCGTAAGCTCCTCAGCGAATCAGACTCGGTGTCGTCCGGCCTGAGCCTTGACGTCATCAAGGACCTCCTCCGCAAGGACTGACCCCCATGCTTTCCGCCTTCATTCGTCGTAACAAATCCCGGAGCGAGATGACGTTCCTGGAGCACCTGGACGACCTCCGCGTCTCCCTCCTCCGCGTCCTCGGCGTCTTCGCCGTCGGCATGGTCGCCGCCCTGATCTTCTACCGGGAGACGCCCGCCCTGCTGAGCCTGCCCCTCCAATGGGCCAAGCACCCCGAGACCTCCCCCGTCGGCTACATCCTGAGCCAGCCGGACCCCGGGCTGGTCGCCATGGGCGAGCTCAAGGAATTCACCTTCATGGGCGTCTGGAAAGTCCTCATGTACGCCGCGTTCGGCGTGGGCGTCGCGGTGGCGTCCCCGGTCTTCCTCTACGAGACCGCCCGCTTCGTGGGCCCCGCCCTGACCGACCGCGAGAAGCGCGGCCTCATCCCGTTCTGCGTCGCGGCGCTCATCCTGTTCCTGCTCGGCGCCGCGCTGGCGTTCCTCTGGCTGAGCCCGATGTCCATCCAGATCTGGCAGCACTTCGCCGAAGGCCTCAAGATGGAGGTCACCTGGCAGGCCTCCGACTACTACGCCTTCGTGGTCATGATGTGCCTGCTGACGGGCCTGACCTTCCAGTTCCCGCTCGCGCTCATCATCCTGATGTGGCTCGAACTCGTCCGCCCGCGCACCCTCCTCAGGTCCTGGCGCGGCATGCTCTTCGGCATCATGGTGCTGGTGGCCATGATCACCCCCATCGCCGAACCGATCTCGCTGTTCGTGATGACGGGCATCCTCTTCGGCTTCTTCCTCGCCGCCGTCGGCGTCGGCACGGTGATCGTGCGCCGCAAGCGCGTCGCCCGCGGCGACAAGCCCAATCCGGAGGACGATGACCTGCCCGATGACGACGAAGACGACGACCGCGACGACGATGACGGCTACCGTCCGTCCCGCTCCGTCGACCCGGTGACGCCTTCCGCCCCGGCCCTCGGCTCGCCGGCGACCAGCAAGCCTAAGTCCACCCCTCCGCCCGCCGAAGGCGACCTCAGCTCCCTCGACTAAGCCCATGACGCTCCGCCTCCTCCTCGCCCTGCTCGCCCTCCCGCTGGGAGCCCAGACGAGCGCCTTCGGCACCAAGGTCTCCGCCGAGCCGGCCCCCGCCACGGCGCCGGCCGCCGCACCGGCGAGCGCCGCCAGCCCGACGACGGCGGGGACCGCCGCCCCCGCCGCCGGCATCTCGGACGAGTTCGTGGACAACTCCGTGCAGATCTCGCCCTTCCGTCCGACGCTGCTCCCTGAGGCGAAGTCGACCCGGACCTTCCAGCTCTCGAAGCTCAATCGCCTCGGATCGACCGAGACCACCAAGGAGCTGCAGCGCCTCTTTTCGGCGTTCGCCACCCAGAGCATCGTCGACGGCTCGCCCGCCGGTTCGAGCAAGGCCGTCGGCTACCTGACGACGGTGAACTATTCGATCCTCCAGGACCTCGGCGACAACCGCTACCTCGCCAAGGCCGCCTGGCCGGCCGCCGGCCCGAACGAAGCCCTCGCCGCCGGCGTGGACACGATGGCCTTGCTCCTGCTGGAGAAGCCCGCCAAGCCCGGCGACACCGGCAAGATCACCGGCATGCACGTCGGGACCGTGGCCATCCTCTTCACGCCTGACTTCGCCCCGCTCAAAGGCCGTCGCCTCACGCTCCGCCGCGAGGCCTTCCTGGAGTGCGCGACCCTCGAGGACTCCCCCGCCGGCCTGCAGCGGTTCGTCGAAGCGATCGCCGCCGGCGCCGAACTCAGCGCGACGACCAGCGAGACCATCCCCTGCAAGAAGTGCGGCGGCCTCGGCTTCACGCGCGAGGCGCAGAAGGGCCAGCTCCTCGACAAGCGCGTCCCTTGCGGCGACTGCGCCAGCACGGGCAAGCTGATCATCTCGGTCGAGACGAAGTTCGTCCCCTGACCGGCACAATCCGCATCCTGCGCTTGCGCAGGGACGGCTTCGCTCGCAGATTGCGGCGTGTCCTCCCCGCTGCACGTCGGCCTTGAAGCCCATTTCGCGGCCCTCGAGCAATTCCTCGCGGCGCAGGAGCTCGCGTTCGAGCCGGAGGTCCGTCCGATGGTCCGCGACGTGCTCGCCCATCCGGGCAAGCGCCTCCGCCCCCTGCTCGCCTTCGGCGCCGGCGCCGGCGGTCCGCCCCCGGCCGCCTTGGTCCGCGGCGCGGGCATCATCGAACTGGTGCACCTCGCGACGTTGGTGCACGACGACGTGCTCGACGGCGCCGACACCCGTCACGGGAGCGCCACCCCCAACCGCACCCACGGCGCCCACGCCGCCGTGCTCTTCGGCGACGCCTTGTTCGCCCACGCCCTCGTGCTGGCGGCCGACCACCCCACCCCGGAACTCTGCCGCATCGTCGCCCGCGCCTCCCGCGAGGTCTGCTCCGGCGAGGTCTGCCAGACCTTCTCCCGCGGGCACGACGACCTTTCGCTGGAAGACTACTACCGTCACATCCGCCTGAAGACCGCCGAACTCTTCGAAGGCGCCTGCCGTATCGGCGCCCTGCTGGCCGAGCGTCCGCCCGAACACGTCGACGCCTGCGCCCTCTTCGGCCGCCACCTCGGCATCGCCTACCAGATCTATGACGACCTGGTCGACCTGCTGCAGGACGACGCCAAGGCGGGCAAGACCCTCGGCACCGACGCCGCCAGCGGCAAACTGACCCTCCCGATGCTGCTCGAACGCGACCTCTCGGGCAAAGGCTTCCTGGCGCCCCTGCGCGCCGGCGGCGACGCCCGCCGGCTCATCTCCGCGGCCGCCTGGCGCGAATCGTTCCGTCGGCTCGACGCCGAGATCGCGTCCGCCGAACAGGCCCTGGCGCCGGTCGCCGGCTCGCCTTCGCCCTATTTCCTGCTCCGCCTGACGGGCTTCCTCCGCGAAGCCGCGGGCCGGCTGGCCCCGCGCGCATGAGGATCTTCCGGACGACCGCCGCGGAACGCCTGGCGCTCGCCGCCGTGCTGCTCCTCCTCGCCGGCGCCTCCGGGCTGCTGTTCCTCTGGCGCTCGCTCTGAGCTCAGGGAAGGAACTTCTTCACGTCATACCCCCGCGCCCGCACGGCCGAACGGAGGTCCTGCAGGTTGACCCGGTCGCCCGGCTTGACGCCGAAGTCGCGGAACCAACCGGCGCGCATCTCGACCGCGAACCGCGCCTGCCGCGTGACGGAGGTGGTCGTCTCGGTGTCGCCCGCGGTCATCGTCCGGACCTCCAGGATGGTGCCGTCACGCCCCACGAACGCGATGTCGAGGTCGATCAGCGTGTTCTTCATCCAGAAGCTCATGGGGCCGTCCTCGTCGTAAAGGAACGCCATGCCTTCGGCCTCCTCCAGCCGGGCCACGCCCATCAGCCCGCGCGCTTTCTCTAGGTCGGAGACGGCCACGCGCACCTGCGCGAGCACCTCGCCCATGCGGACGGGGAAGCGGGTCTCCAGACCGAGCTCACGGACCGGCGCGGCTTCCGGGCGGGGGCGATCGCAAGCGGCGAACCCGAGGACCAGGACGAGGAGGAGCGACCGGAACATGCGGCCGAGTGTTCCTGCGATTGCCACGGAGGCAAGTTTCGCTTGCTTGGCCGGATGGAACGCGACCCGCAGGCCCACTGGCTCGAGACCGAGACGGCCCTGCACTACGCCCGGGCCGCGGTCCGGGTCGGGCTGTGGGCGTCCGAGCGCGTGCTCATCGAACGCCATCTGCCGAAATCGGCCCGCTTGCTCGAACTCGGATGCGGCGGCGGACGGGTGGCCCTCGGGCTCCGCCAGGCCGGCTACGCCGACGTGACGGCCACGGACTTCTCGCCGATCATGGTCAGCCTCGCCCGGGCGGTGCTCGCCGACCACGACGAGGACTGGGAGCGATCCGTCGAACAGCAGGACGCCACGGCGCTGACCTACCCCGACGCTTCGTTCGATCACGCGATCTTCGCCTTCAACGGACTGATGTGCCTGCCGAGCCGGGACCATCGCCTCGCCGCCCTCCGGTCGATCCACCGCGTGCTCAGGCCCGGCGGCGTCTTCCTGTTCACGGCCTCCGACCGCGAGAAAGGCGCCAACGCGGCCTACTGGGCGCAGGAAGCCCGCGAGCCCGACGTCATTCCAGGAGACCGCTGGCACGAAAGCGACACCTCCCCGGTGTTCATCCATAGCAGCACCGAAGCCGAGACGCGCGCCGAACTGACCGCGACGGGCTTCGAGGTCATCGAATGCCCGCTGAGCACCGCCGTCGCCGCCGACGGTCCGTTGGTGCGCGAGTTCGCCGGAGAGACCCGCTTCTACGTGACGAGAAAGGCTTGAGGGAACCGCCCCCCGGCGGTGTTGTCGGGATGACCATGCCTTGCCGTCGCCTCCTGTTGCTCGCCTTCCTGCCCGGCCTCGCCTCGGCGACCGTCCTGCATGTCGCGCCGAACGGCGATGACCGCGCCAGCGGCCGCGCGGACGCTCCGCTGGCCTCGTTGGAAGGCGCCCGGCAGGCCGTGCGCAAGCTGCCCCGGCCGTTGACCGAGCCGGTCCGCGTCGTTTTCGCCGCCGGGACTTACCGGATCACGCAGGCCGTCGCTTTCGACGGGCAAGATTCCGGCGAAGCCAGCCGGACCATCACGTATGAAGCCGCTCCGGGCGCCCAGGTCATGATCTCGGGCGGACGCGAACTTCCGCCCTTCGCCTCCGGCCGCGACGGACGCTGGACGCTGGAGACGCCCGCCGAGGCCGGCATGTTCGAACAACTTTGGGTCGGCGACCGCCGCGCCACCCGCGCCCGTACGAGCCATCCCGGCACACGCTTTCTCCGGAGCCTTGAGCGGGAGACCCCCCTGCCCGCCGGCGCCGCCACGCCCGGCTTCACGGAGCAGACCCTGAACGTCACGCCGGCGGAACTCGCGGTCTTCGGCGAGGCGTCCTCGGCCGAGACCAAGGACGCGGTGGTCACCTTCTACCATAAATGGGACACGACGCGCAGCCGCGTCGAATCCGCCGACCCGGCCAAGGGCGTGCTCACCGTCCGCGGCCCCGCCCAGAAGGCCAACACCGCTTTCGACCATCTCACCGGGATGGTCATCGAGAACCTGCCGGGGCTGCTCGATGAACCCGGCGAATGGTTCCTGGCCCGCGACGGCCGGCTGAGCTACCTGCCGAGACCCGGCGAGGACCTCGCCGCCGTCCGCGGAGTCATCCCGGTCGCGGAGAAGCTGCTGACCCTCGCCGGGACCGCCGCATCGCCCGTCCGGCACCTCGCCTTCCGCGGACTCCGCTTCCACCACGCCAAGGGCGTGCCCTCGCTGGCGACCTCCGTCCCCAACCAGGCCGCGGTGCGGACCGTCGACGGCGTCATCACCGTCGAGCATGCCGACGCCGTGGCCTTCTTCGGCTGCGAACTCGCCCATGTCGGCAGCTACGGCTTCTCCCTCCGCCAAGGCAGCCGCGGCGTCGTCGTCGAGAAGTGCCTGATCACCGACCTCGGCGCCGGCGGCGTCAAGGTCGGCTCGCTGAACGACGAGACCAACCCGGCGAACCACGCCCGCCACAACCGGATCCATAACAACATCATCCGCGACGGCGGCCTGCTCTTCCCCTGCGCCGTCGGCGTCTGGATCGGCTCGTCCTCCGACAACGAGGTGACGCACAACGAGATCTCCGACTTCTTCTACTCCGCGGTCTCCGTCGGCTGGCGCTGGGGCTACGCGCCCAGCGCGGCCAAGCGCAACCGGGTGGAATGGAACCACCTGCATCACCTCGGCAAAGGGCTCCTCAGCGACATGGGCGGCGTCTACACCCTCGGGCCTTCCGAAGGCACCTCGGTGAGCCACAACCATATCCACGACGTGACCTGCTTCACCTACGGCGGCTGGGGCCTGTACACGGACGAAGGCAGCACGGGCATCACCATGGAAGGCAACGTGGTGCACGACACCACGGACGGCGGCTTCCATCAGCACTACGGCAAGGACAACGTCATCCGCGGCAACATCCTGGCTTTCGCCGAGGAGTATCAGGTCAAGCGGAGCCGGGCCGAGGAACACCTCTCCTTCACGTTCGAGAAGAACCTCATCGTCTACGACCGCGGCGAGCTCCTCGGCAGCAACTGGAGCGGCGCGACCGCGAACTTCCTCCTCAAGGACAACCTCTACTGGGACTACTCGGCCCGGCCGGTGACGTTCGCCGCGAAGAAACTTTCCCTCGCCGATTGGCAGAAGCAGGGACAGGACGTCGGCTCCACCGTCGCCGATCCGCTGTTCGTCGACCCCGCCAAGCGGGATTTCCGTCTCCGGCCCGGCTCACCCGCGCTGGCGCTCGGTTTCAAGCAGCCCGACGTGGCCGCGATGGGCGTGCTCCGCGACGACCCGGCATGGCGGAGCTTGGCGGCGACCTTCGACCGCGGCCCGACGACGCCCCGCCCCGCCAAGCCGAAAGCGCCGGGACTGAACCTTCGGCACGATTTCGAGGGACGCATCAATGACACGCAGCGTCCCTTCCCGCACGCGGCGCCGGCCCTGAGCGCCCTCGGCTCCGCCCCGGGCAAGCCACGCGTCGGCCTCGGCGACGCCCTGCGCCTGACGACGGCTAGGCAGGCCGCAGGCAAGCAGTCCCTGCTCTTCCAGGACGCCCCCGGCCTGCCCCGGGCCTACTTCCCGATGCTCTCCTTCCACCCCCACCACCGGAGGGGCACCTCGACGGTGAGTTTCGCGCTCTACCTGGAACCCAAGGCGATCTTCATCCACGAGTGGCGCACGGCGGGCAACCCCTACCGGACCGGCCCGGTCCTCCACGTCCAGAACGGACGCCTGACCGGCGTCAAGGGTCTCGACGTCGCCGTGCCGACCCAGAAATGGATTCGCTTCGAGCTCTCCGCCGTCATCGGCGACGCCGTCACCGGACGCTGGAACCTCAAGGTCACGCCGGAAGGCGGAGCGACCCAGGAGTTCAAAGATCTCCCCTGCCGTCACCCCGACATGAAGACCCTCGACTGGGTGGGCTTCATCAGCAACGCCAACGAGAAGACCGAGTTCTACCTCGACGACCTGACGATCCTGACGGACGACCCCGGCCGCTGATCACTGGGCGGACTTGGCGTTCTCCTTGAAGAAGCGGACGATCAGCTCGGTCGAGCCCTTGGCGTATTCGTGGCCGCCTTCATGGATCGCGGTCACGAGCGGCGCGCCCTTGGTCGAAGCATAGATCGTGGCGTCGAGCACGCCTTCCTTGGCCCACGGCTGCCCTTCCTCGGCGCAACCGTTGAACCGACGGACGGCGGCGAAGGTCGCCTGCTGCCAGGCGAACTTGGCCAAGGGGTCCTTCTTCCCGGCGACGTGGATCACCGGCAAAGGCGTCGTGGGCTTGCCGTCCGGACGGAGGCTTCCCGCGACGGAGCCGATGGCGGCGAGGACGTCCGGACGCGCCTGCCAGAGCAGATAGCTGAAGGCCGCGCCGTTGGAATGGCCCATCGAGTAGATGCGGCGGTCATCCACCGCATGCTTCTTTTTCAGGTCGGCCAGCATGACGTCGAAGAAGCGCAGGTCGCGCCCGCCTTCGCTCGTGACGGACGTCTGCCAGCCCGGCATGCGCCCTTCCTTATCGACCAACGGCGAGACGGTCGGCAGGCCCTGCGGGAAGACCAAGAGCGAGGTCTTGTCGACCTCGCCGTAACCCCAGCGACTGGCGGAGTGCGTCGAACGGCCGCCGTGGCCGTGCCAACAGAAGACGAGGGGCATCGGCCCGGTCGCCCCGGCCGGCACGCGGACGAGGGCCGTGCGCTTGACGCCATCGACCTCCCAGGACTGCTCGACGAACCCCTCGGGGGCCTTGGCCGCCAGGAGTTCACGGATCTTGCCTTGTGCCGACAGCGAAGGAGCGGCCAGGACGGTAAGTAGGATCAGCAGGAAGCGGCGCATAAATAAGAAGGGCTCCCCGATGGAACACCGGGGAGCCCTCGGAAGTTTCCTCGCAGGGTGCTTACTCGCGACGACCCGCGAAGAGGCGGATGACGTAGAAGAGCAGCGTCACGAAGGCCGAGAACAGGACGAAGGCCGCCGCGACGTGCTGGTCGGTCTCCATGGTGTTCTTCACTTCGTTGGTCTGGTAGAGGATCACGGTGGCCATCAGGACGATCATCGCGATGGAGAACCAGGCGCCGAGCGACCAACCGGCGAAGAGCGAGACGACGATGATGCCGAGGGCGCAGATGCTGCCGATGACGATGGCGACCTTGAGGAAGGAGAAGTCCAGGTTGGTCATGAACACCACGGCCGTCAGGGCGACGACGAGGGCACCGGTAGCGAGGCAGGCCGGGATGAGGATCTCGCCGGGGTTACCCTTGGTGACGATGGCGGTGTAGTAGATCAGCGGGACGAAGATGATGGCCTGCAGGAGGACGTAGAGGCCTAGGCCGGCATACTGCGCCAGGCGGGAGGCGCGGCTGAAGGCCAGCGACTGGGCGGCCGTGGTGCCGAGCCAGAAGAGGACCATCACCCCGAGCATGCCCCAGGAGCCGACGCCGGCGATGGCGCGCATGAACGTCTCGGCCACGCCGGAGACGAAGAGACCGAAGAGCGCGATCGCGAAGGCGCCGAAGGCGGCGGCCACCAGGCCGTAGGTGCGGCGGAAGAAAGCGGCGCGGTCGGCGGCCGGGGCGTCAGCGACGATGAAGGGATTGGATTCGTGCATACCCCTCCTATCTTAGCCCTTTCCCCCGCCAGTCAAGCCGACCCCGCCCCTCACGGGTTACGAAACCGCACCGAAATAATCCTGAACCTCCTTCCCAAAGGCTGGAAGGGATGCTCTTCCGCCACCCGCTGGACTACGAGTTCGCAGGTCATGCCTCCCACCACACCCTCGGCCCTGCCCGTGACCCTGAAAGTATCCCCCCGGACGGTCAGCAACGGCGCCCAGGCTTCCAAGAGATCGGCGGCCTCCAGACGCAGCGGCCAGCCGGCGGCCGCTTCCGTCGGACCGAAGTTGATCCCGCTCTCCGCCAAGGCACGCGTCAGCAGGCCGGAGTCGGCGAAAGCTCGCAGAGAGGCGAACGGCCAGCCGCAGGTCGGCTGCAGTTCGACGATCTTCCGTGACCATGCCCGCAGTCGTCCCTCGTCGACACGCCGGACCAGCTGCGCGCCTTGCGCGGCCGCGAGGGCCGGCGGAGATAGATCCGCCAACGCCTCATCCCCCACGTCCAAGGTGACCGCAGAACCCCATTTGCCCTGCCCTGCTCCGCCTGGGCGGGTGAAGAACAACGGACCGGTCAAGGTCGGCGATGCGTACGGACCGCCGGGGTCCGCGCGCCAAGACCCCGTCGCCCCACGTAAGAACGCTTCCCAGGCGTCAGGATCGCTCGAGTTGACGTTCCATGGCCCCAACACGAAGAAATCCCTGGCCATCGGCTCAGAGGGAAAGGTTCGCGGCTCGACCGGCGCCAAGAACGGCTGATGGGAGACGACGCCCGGCTCAGGCAGCGTCAACGGGGCGGAAAAGAATCCTCGGTCCAACCATGGATGCCATCGCGTGCACCCCGGCGGTTCGAGGTGGCGCAACGACCCCACGGAGAGATGAGGCCAGCCGGGCAGGTCGCGCAGGCGAAGCGAAGCAAAGGCTCCCGCGGATCCGGGATCATGGCGATTCGCCCGCAGGTCCCACAAAGGTCCCGCCCAGGGAGACGCATCGTGATCGACGACATCCAGAGCCGAAAGCAGGGGCGCTTCCACGGACCACTCCGCCGCATCCTCGGGTCGCCGGAAATCCCAATAATCCCGCTGGAACGCGCCAGCTCCGGCCGCGGCTCCGAACTCCTCCGCGGAACGAGGCCTCAGCCGGACACGCAGGCAGGCGCGTCGTTCGTTCAATGCGTAACCGGCGCTGTCATCGCGGGAGTAGTCCTCTCCGGTGGTCCTGAAGCCGAAATCAGGGAAAGCGACCTCCTTCAAGGTGAGCAGCGGCGCCGAAGGATAGGCCGAGATCGGTTCCTCGCGGGAGGGCTCTCCGACGTAAGGCCGGAGGAGCACCGTGACCCTTTGCCGAAAGCGGACGACCGCTTCGATCCGATCGGCGGGCAGGAACGTCGTCGGATCAGGTCGACGCCAGCCCGGCCCATGCGGCCGCCGATCCAGGCGCCAGGTCGTCTTGGCGAGGATGCGCGCCAGCCCTTGCGGCTGGGACTCCTCCGTCGGATTCAAGAACGCGTAGGCCTCGCCGGGCAACAAACCGCGCCCCGCCATGCCCGCCGTCTCCGGATCCGCCACTTCCACCCAGAACCAGAGCCCCCTTTCACGGGGCCCCTGGCGGACGACACCAAAATCCTCCTGCGGACAATCGTCGAGATCCGTCACGATGGTCGCGCCGGTCTCGAGATTGGTGATCGTCACTTCCGGAGCGCCGAGCACCTCGCAGAGGAACAGCTTGCCCTGCGAGCCCGCCAGCACCGGGAGCGTCAACGGATTCCAGAGGACGCCGGAGCCGTGGAAACGGAGCCGATGACGGCCGTCATGACGTGAATTGAAGAAGCCCAGGCTCAGGCGGAAATCGGCCAGCACCGGCACCGTCGTCAGCCGCCGCTCCGCCTCCGCGATCGAGCACAACGGCCGACCCCGGGAAGGCAGTTGCGTCCAAGCCGGCCCGGAGAGCGCCCGCCCGATCTCTTCTCCCGCCGCCGCCGCCAACGCCGCCGGCCGGGATAAATCCGTCTTCCAACCGCCATGGACGGGATCCGTCAGCAGCCCACGGACCTGCCAGGCATTCCCCTGGCGTAGCGGATCGCCGCCGCTGGCCGCGTAGAGATCGGGCCCGCCCACTTCGAGCGCGACGATCTGCGCCGGCGTCGGCTCAGCCGACAAGGCCAGCGGCAGTTTTGGCCGGCCGGCGCGACCTTTCGCCCAAGCGGACGCCCGCCTGGCCGCCATCGGCCGGGCGGCCAGGTCATGAGACTGGGACAGGTCCTCGACCGTCCAACGCCAACGCAGACCGTCGGCCTCGGCTTCACCATCCATCATTACGGCGGATGACCCTCGGCCGACGCAGAGTCCGGCCGAGCGACTGAAGTAGGTAAATGCGACATCCTGACCGGCGGCAGCCTGCAGTCCGGCCAGCCCTCGCAAAGCCGCGCCCCGGGCACCGGCACGCAAGGCGGCCTGAGCGGCGAAATGAGCGACCGCGGCGCTCTCCATGTTCCCGAGGGTCACCCAACTGGCTGCCAGACCGAGGCACAGCGACAGGGCCAGCAGCGTCAGCAACAATGCTAATCCGTTTCTCTTATGCATCGATGAGGAATAAGCCCCATCGTCTTTCCGTTGATACAAACGGCACAATTCCGGAGATATCCCATGTATTGAATCCATGAAGACATCATTGCGCAGAGTCCGCGTCACCCGGCCGTCGGTCGGGGCTTCCCGTCACCCGCAGCCGATCAAGCCTTACGCGCCGGCGACGCCGGACACCAAGAAGCGGGTGCTGGTCGTGGAGGACCAGTCGGCGGTGTGCGACCTGGTGGCGGAGATGATCCAGAACCATCCGAAGTGCGTCTCGGTCGGTACGGCCTCCGACGGGCTCAGCGCCATCGAACTGGCCCTGCGCCTCAAGCCCGACATCCTGGTGCTCGACGTGATCATGCCCGGCGTGGGCGGCATCGAGATCCTGCGCCGGCTCGGCGGCAGCCTGCCCGCGACCAAGGTGCTCATCTTCTCCGGCAAGCAGGAGCCCCACATCGTCCGCGCGCTCATGCAGGCCGGCATCCACGGCTTCGTGAACAAGAACGGGCCGCTCTCCGAGCTCCGCAAGGCCCTCGAGGCCCTGGCGCTCGGTAACACCTGGTTCAACGAGGACTTCAGCCGCACCGTCCGGCAGGCCCTCGCCTCCCCTTCCTTCCTCGGTGACGGGATGATCGACCAGCTCACCCCGCGCGAACGCGAGATCGCCGTGCTCATCGCCCAGAGCCACAGCAGCAAGGAGGTCGCCGCCCGCCTGCACATCAGCATCAAGACCGCCGAGAACCACCGGGCCAATCTGATGCGCAAGCTCGGCGTCCGCGACGTGGCCGGGCTGGTCCGCTTCGTCGTCCGGCAAGGCCTGGTCGATCCCGCCGCCGAGTAGCTTGGGGGGTTCCCCCCATGGGCCAAGGGACGGATTTATCTGAAATATGAAATTATGCTGTCGCGCGGCTCCGGTCCGCCGACACCATCGGAGTCGTCCCCATGAAGACCTCCGTCCGTAAGGCGAAATCCGTCGTGGTCGTGGAAGACCAGACGGCCATCTGCGAACTGATCATCGAGATGCTCGAGGCCCGTGGCGCCTATCGCGTGCTGGGCTCGACCGCCGACGGCCACGAAGGCCTCGCCTTGGCCAAGCAGCTCAAGCCGGACATCCTCATCCTGGACATCCTCCTGCCCGGTATCAGCGGCCTGGAGGTCCTCCGCCAGCTGCACGAGACCCAGCCCGACCTCAAGGTCCTGATCTTCTCCGCGAAGTCCGAGAAGCAGCTCGCGCGCGGCCTGCTCAAGGCCGGCGTCCGCGGCTACGTGCCCAAGAGCGCCCGCCTCTCCGAACTCCGCCAGGCCGTCGATGCGGTCGCCGCCGGCGACACCTGGTTCAGCGAGGCCTTCCAGAAGGCGATGGCCGACGCCCTCACGGCCCCCGAGAGCGACGTCGACGCCAAAGGCGCGACCCTCACCGACCGCGAGAAGGAGATCGCCGTGCTCCTGGCCAAGAGCTACTCGAGCAAGGAAGTGGCGGTGAAGCTCGATATCAGCGCCAAGACCGTCGAGAACCACCGCACGAACCTGATGCGCAAGCTCGGCGTCCACGACGTCGCCGGCGTCATCCGCTTCGTCGTCCGCCAAGGCCTCTACGACCCGACCGAAGGCTGAGGGGCTGCCCCGGCTTGCGCCCGAGAAACTTCCGAGCTTGGGTGATGGCCCGACCATGACCACCACCGCCCGCGCCTACGGTTCCGCCGCCCCCACCTCCCTGCTCGCGCCCATGCAGATCGCCCGGCGCGCCCCGGGCCCGACCGATGTCGCGATGGAAATCCTCTACTGCGGCGTCTGCCACTCCGACGTCCATACGGCCCGCGGCGAATGGCCGGGCACGAACTACGCCTGCGTCCCGGGACATGAGATCGTCGGCCGCGTGACGGCCGTCGGCGCCAAGGTCACCAAGGTCAAGGTCGGCGACATCGGCGCCACGGGCTGCATGGTCGATTCCTGCCGCACCTGCCCGAGCTGCCGGCAGGGCCTGGAGCAGTTCTGCCACACCGGCGCGACCTTCACCTACAACAGCCCCGACAAGCACCTCGGCGGGCACACCTTCGGCGGCTACTCCTCCGCCATCGTCGTCGACGAGGCCTTCACCCTGCGCGTCCCGCATGGCCTCGACCTCGCCGCCACCGCCCCCCTGCTCTGCGCCGGCATCACCACCTACTCCCCGCTTCGCCACTGGAAGGTCGGCCCGGGCCAGAAGGTCGGCGTGGTCGGCCTCGGCGGCCTCGGCCACATGGGCGTGAAGTTCGCGCGCGCCTTCGGGGCCCATGTCGTGCTGTTCACCACCTCCCCTTCCAAGGTAGCCGACGGCCTGCGCCTCGGCGCCCATGAGGTCGTGGTCTCGACCGACGCCGCCGCGATGGCCGAGCACGCCGGCTCCTGCCACTTCATCCTGGACTGCGTCTCGGCCCAGCACGACCTCAACGCCTACCTCTCGCTCCTCAGGCTCGACGGCACGCTCTGCCTCGTCGGCGTGCCGGAGAAGCCCCTCGCCGTCCACGCCTTCAGCGTGATCATGCCGCGGCGCAACTTCGCCGGCTCCTGCATCGGCGGCATCGCCGAGACCCAGGAGATGCTCGATTTCTGCGCCCAGCACGGGATCGTGTCGGACATCGAGCTCATCCCGATCCAGCAGATCAACCAAGCCTGGGACCGGATGATCACGCAGGACGTCCGTTACCGCTTCGTGATCGACATGGCCTCGCTCAAGCAGGCCTGAGCTGCCGGCTTACTTCTTGAGATCCGCGGCGATGGCGGCGCGGTAGTCGGCGAGCGCGGTGAAGAAATCCGCCTGCGCGGTGACTTCGGCGAACTGCGCCTCGAGCAAGGCCTGCTCGCGAATCTGGAGAGCGAGGAGATCCGTCGCGCCCTGGCTGAAACGCTTCTGTTCGGCCTTCACGAGGAGGTCCGACAGCTCGACGTTACGACGGGCGGCGCCGAGCAGCTCATGGGCGGCGGCCAGGGCGGACCAACCGTCCTTCACTTCGACGCGGATGCGGTCGCGGACGAAATAAAGGTCCTGTTCGAGACGGCGGAGCTCGGCCTCGGAGACCTGCGTCCGGCCGAAAGCCTCGTTCCGCTGGATGGGCAGGCGGAACTCCAGGCCGGCACGGGACTCCTCCGGCCGGAGGTCGTTGTAAGGGCCTCCGCCCTGGTTGCGGGTGATGCCGAAGGTCAGGTCGAGGTTCGGCAAGGTCGCGTTCCGGGCGAGGCGCAGGTCGACCTCGACCTTCTCCTTGAGCAGACGGACGCGGCGTAATTCCGGGCGGAGCTCGGCGACGGCTTCGAGCAACGAGACGTCACCCATCCGTTCGGGCAGTTCGGTGGCCGGCATTTCGGCGGGCAGACGGTCGCGACCGGGGGTGATCGGCTGGTCATCCGGGCCGCGGTAGAACAGGGAGAGCTCCAGCGAGGCCGCTTCGAAACGGCGGCGCGCCTGCGTGACGAGGAGCTGGCGGCTGACGATCAGTCGCTCGTTGTCGGTGACGACGATCGGGGCGACCATCCCCCTCTTCGCCTGCTCGGTCAGCGCGGCGGCGCGGTCCTGGGCCACCTTGAGCTGATCCCGGGCGACGGCTTCGCGGTGTCCGGCGGCCGCCCAGTTATAATAGGTGCGCGTCGCGGAGCGGATGATGTCGAGCTGCTGACGTTCGATGAAGGGGTCGGCGAGGCTGAGGTCCAGCCGCGCCTTGAGCCGTTCGGCGCGCTGCCTGTCGATGGGTCCGTCGCGGAGGAGGTTGAAGCGCAGGCCGGCGCGGAATTCGCCGTCCCGCTGGGTGCGGTCCTTGTCGTAATCGGCCAGCAGGCCGCTGCTGCGGCGATAGCCGGCGAAGACGTTGGCGCCCCAGAACGGCAGACGTTGTTCCAAGGCGACGTCGGCGGTGTCGCCGTCATAGTACCCCTTCGGGGTGATGCCGGCCCGCAGGGCGAAACCCAGGTCGAAGGCGCCGTCGGCCTGCCGCAGACGGCCGGCGGCGATGTCCTGCTCGATCATCGCGATGAGCAAGGGAGGATAGCGTTCCTTGACGCTCGTCAGCACCTCCGGCAGGCGCAAAGGCTCCGCCGCGGCCAGCCAGGCCGGCAGCAGGGCGATAAGCGCCAGCCACCTCATTTCTTGGCCTCCTTGCCCGGCTCATCCATCGCGACGACCGGCGGGAAGCCGTTGAGCTGCCGCCAGATCTCCTTCCAGAGCGGCACCTGCTGGAGCAGCACCCAGCCGTTGGCCCGCACGCCTTGGCGCAGCCAGCGGTTGCCAGGCCAGCCGACCTTGGTGGGCTTACCGTCGAGCACGACCACGTCGTCGGCCGGCGCCACGACGACGCGGAACTTGCCCGAGGGGTCGCCCGCGGCGTCGACGAAGACGACTTCGCCGCCGAAAGTGCCGATGGCGACGCTTGGCCAGCCCACGAACTGGATGGCGGGCCAGCCTTCGAACTGCAGGCGCACCGGGCTGCCGGGGATGACGGTGCCGTCCGGCTTGGTCACGCGGGACTGGAGCAAAGGCATGTCGTTGCCTTCGAGCCAGATCTCCACGAAACGGCTGTCGGTCTCAGGGATGACCACGCAGATCGGGCTGCCGGGGCGCAGATACGTGCCGTCGGTGGCTTGGACGGAGAGGACGATGCCGTCGCGGGGGGCGCGCACGAGCTGCCGTTCGTTCTGGCTGATCTGGACGTCGATCACGCCGAGGTCTCGTTCGACGGACGCGAGATCGGACTGGGCCGACCCGCGCTGGGCGCGCACCCCGGCGATGGTCGCGCCGAACTCGCTCTCGGTGCGGCCGAGGGTGGCTTCGGCGGCGACCAGCGAGGCGGCCGTGCTGTCGCGGGACTGGATCGCGAGCTCGTAATCGCGGACGGAGACGAGCCCGGCGTCCTTCAGTTCCTTGGTGCGCGTGAAGTTGAGCGCGGCGGTCTCGGCGGCGATCTTGTCGGCCACGACGCGCTGGCGGGCGGCGTCCACCGATTGGCCGCGGGCGAGCTCGAGCTGGCGGACCTGCAGGTCGAGATCCTCGATGCGGCGACGGGTGGCGGCCTGCCGGTCGGCCAACGAAGACCGCTGCGACCTGAGGTTGTTCAGCAGGTTAGGATCGTTGTCCTGGAGTTCGGCGAGCACCTCGCCGGCCTTGACCCGCTGGCCTTCGACGACGTGCATCTTCCGCACGAGTCCGGCGACGGGCGCCTCGACGTTCACGCGACGCTCCAGCGGATCGAAGGCGATGACCTTGCCGGAACCTCGCACGAACTGCTGCCAAGGCAGGAACCAGATCGCGAGGATGATGGCGACGAAGCACAGGCCGGCGAAGCGGGACAGCAGGCGGATGCGGAAGGAGGAACCGGCCAGCAGCAAGGCGGGCAGGCTTCCGCGCAGGGCCGGCGCCGGGGTGTCGGTGGACTTGCTCATGCGGGGGAGGAAGGAAGGTTGATGACCGTCGAGAAGCGACGGATGAGCTGGGGGTCGCGGGAAGCCAGCAGCAACGTCCACGGACGGGCGGGGTCCATGACGACGTCGAGGAGCCGGCAGGTGTTCTCGCCGTCCATGCCGTCGAGGAACTCGTCGATGACGAGCAGCCGCGGACGATGCAACAAGGCGCGGGCGACGAGCAGCCGGTTGCGCTGCCGGCTGGACAACGGCAGGCCTCCGGTGACGAGCCGCGTGGCGAAACCGTCCGGCATGGCGAGGACATCCGTAAGCAGGCCGACCTCGGCCAACGCCGCCTGGGCCTGCCCGAGCGTGATGTCCGGCCGGCCGAGGCGGAGGTTGTCCATCAGGGTGGCGCTCAGGATGTCCTGGGAACGCAGCACCATCGCCTGGGAACGATACGCCTCGAGGTCCCACGAGCGCAGGTCGAGCCCATCCACGAGGATGGTGCCCGCGGTCGGTTCGCGCATGGCGGAGACCAGGTCGAGCAACGTGCTGCAGCCGCTGCCCTGGGTCCCCGCCAGCGCCACGCGGGCGCCCGGGACGACCCTGACGTCCAGCCCGCTCAGCAGCTCGCGGCCGCCGGGGTAGGCGAAGGACACGGTCCGCAGCTCGATCGCGACCCCGGCCGGGTTGCCGGCGGGGATCTCCCCGCCTTCGCGGTCGGTCTCGAAATCCACGAGATGCCCCAGCTTGTCGACCGCGGCCAAGGCGTCGTACCACGCTTCGAACTGCTTGCCGAGCTTGGCGAAGGAGGCGACGACGGCGCTGACGATCAGCTCGCTGGCCACGAGCTGACCGAGCGTGAGCTGCTGGCTCAGCACGAGGCCGCCGCCGACGATCAGCAAGGCCGCCGTGGCGAGGACCTCGAGGGTCAGCAGGCCGGCGATCTGACGCATCAGCACCCGGAAATGCCAAGCGCGGGCCTCGAGATAGTTACGGGCCAGTTCGTCGGTCCGGGAACCGGCCAACGCCAGGCCGGACGGCCCCTTGAAGAGACGCGGGTAGCGGGCCACTTCTTCGAGCCACCCGACCGCGGCGTACTTGCTCCGGGATTCGGCCAGGCTGGAGGCGATCGCGCCGCGCCCCAGGACGTAGACGACGAAGGCGAGGCCGAGCAAGGTCACGAACATGTACGCGAGCAGGAAGGGATGGTAGAAACCGAGCACCACCAGGCCGACCACGGCGCCGACGACGATGTTGATGCCGTTGAGGAGGAGCATCGCCGAACTCTTCTGGACGGTGACGACGTCGAGGAAACGGTTGACCATCTCGGGCGCGTGGACGCCGTCCAAGGCCTGGGTGCGGACGCGCGGCAGACGCCATGCCATGTCGGCCGCCAGCCGGACGAAGATGCGCCGCTGGATGTGCTCCGCCACGACGTACTGCAGACCGCGGATGACGGCGGACAACACGAGGCAGCCGGTGAGCGCCAAGGTGATGAAGATGAGGGCCTGCTGGAACGGCGTCGACTGCGTGCCGAACGCGAGGTTGCCGACGACCCCGTTGATGGCGAGCGGCAGCGCGAGATAGAGCAGGCCGGTGACCAGGCTGAAGATGAGGATGGTGGCGATGTCCGAGGCCTCCGGCCGCATCAGGCCGAACAGCCGGCTGATCGGACTGGGGTGGCGGTCGTGGTGGTGCTCGTCCTCGTCCCGGCCTTTCAGGCCTTCGGCCGGCATCGTCGGCGAGACGAAGGCGACTTCGACCTCGGCCTGCGCCGAGGGAAGCCCGAGCTGCTGCACCAAGGCGGACCGGCTGACGACGTAGGTGTTCTCATCACCGTCGAAGGAGGCGAGCCGCTCCCGGAAAAGACCGCCGCCGACGACGACGGTGAAGCCCTTGCCTTCGGTGTGGATGACCAAAGGCAGGGAGGCCCGCGCCTGCCAGAGGGCGGAGGCGAGCGGCATGCGGCAGACGTCCGCCTTGAGCCCGGCGGAAGGGAGGGCGGCGGCGACGCGCTCGAGCGGCTCTTCGCCCGCATGGGCCGAAAGCGCGCCATCGATGCGCGAAGCATCCGGCTCCAGTCCTGCCTGACGGGCGAGGAAGCCGATCAGACGGGTTTCCCGGGCATGCCCTTCGTCAGGGCCAGGGGTCGACGACGAAGAACTTCCCGCATTCTTGGAGTCAGCCATGGCGCTCTAAATCTCTGGCTGAACCAGAAGTTGCAAATCAAACTTCCCTTTAATCCGGCAAGAAAAGAGAAACAAAACCGAGACATTTAGGATGGTCTATGCCATCCATAGCAAATCTCAGCGAAGCAAGGCGTTCACTTCGTCTCGGATGGCGGCGCTCCAGATCTCGTAGCCCTTCTCGTTGGGGTGCAGCAGGTCGGGCATGATGGCCTTGGACAATGTGCCATCGGCTTCGAGGAATTTGGCGCCGATATCGAGGAAGAAGACCTTCTGGCCGTCGGCGAAGCCTTTGATGAGGGCGTTGGTGGCCTCGTTCTGCTGACGGAACTTGTCGTCCTTGTTCGCGCCGCGGGGGAAGATGCCGAGGACGAGGATCTTGGCGTCGGGGCACTTCTGCCGGAGCTTGGCAAGGATGGCCTTGACGCCTTCGGCGGTCTGCTCGGCGGTGCACTGGTAGACGGCGCCGTTCAGCTCCTTCTGCGGACGACCCTGGTGGCCGGTGTTGTTGGTGCCGATCATCAGGACGATGGCCTTAGGCTTGAGTCCGTCGAAGTTGCCGTTTTCGAGACGCCAGAGGACGTGCTCGGTGCGGTCGCCACCGATGCCGAAGTTCGCGGCCTTGAGCGGAGCCCAGGTCTTTTCCCAGACGGCCTTGCCCTTCCCTTCCCAACCGTGGGTGATCGAGTCGCCGAGGAAGACGAGCTCCGCCTCCCCTTTCTTCGAGATCACGTTGAAGGACTCATGGCGCTTCTCCGTGCCGGGGTGCAGCACCGGCTGGACGGCGTAGTTCGGAGCCGCGACGGCGCTGACGAGGGACGCCACGAGGGCGACGAGGGAGGCGACGGAGGTCTTCATGGGGGTGCGAAGCAGACTGACCTCCCTTCGTACGCTGGCAAGCCCCTCTGAACCATCAGGCCGGTCCGGGAAACATCCCACGGGCCAAAGCCACGAAGACCCAAGCCATCAAAGCCAACCAGAGCCCGGACAGGACGCAGACCGCCCACGCCAGCCGCCTCTCCCAGACCGGGGCACCATCCGGCGAACGCAGGCACAGGAACCACGCCGACGAGAGGAAGGCGATCGGGACGGCGAGGAAACTCTGGAGCAGATGCGCCGGCCGCTGGCTCCAGCCGAAAGACTCCGCCGCCAGGACCCACGGCATGCAGAGCAGGACGATGACGGCCGCCCCGATGAAAAAATTCCGCACGAGGCGGCGCGGTGTAAAGCCGGCGGGCATGCCGAATCATCAGCCAGAATGTCCGGCTAAGCCAGCCTGATTGCAGATGGTTCATTTCTCAGCAATTATCCTAATCCGCCAAATCTTTGGCTTTTCCCAAGAACCTCGATTTATCTCTTACCTTCTTCTGACCCACTCTCATCGTCATCTTCATGACCAAGCCGCTGAAACTCACCCTCGCCGCCCTGCTGATCCTCGCGGTCGTGCTCGCTTTTTTCCTGACCCGACCGAAGGGGATTCACACCGCCCCATGGGATGGCGCTGCCCTGCTCGCCAAGGCCGAGCAATCGCTCGAAGGTCTGCCGGCCAAGGAAGCATCCGAACTCCGCGCCCTCCTCACTTCCACCGGCGCCGGTCGCTACGACGACCGCGCCAGCGCCTGGTTCAAGACCTCCCTCAAAGAAGACCTCAAGCCGGTGACGGATTACGCCTTGGCCAGCCTGCGCGCGATGGCCGAAGCCGGCGACGCCGCCGCGATGTGGCACCTCCATTTCGTCCTGACCCAGCGGATCGCGACCGGCGACGAGGGTTTCCGCTGGCTCAGAAAAGCCGCCCGGCAGGGGTACCCGCGCGCGGTCTATGATGTGACGAAGGAGAAGCTGAAGCACGAGCCGGAGAAACTCCGCGCCGCGATGGAAGACTTCGCCAAACGGGAGGACGACGCCGCGGTGCAGGCGCTCTACTGGTTCGCTTTCGGCCACGACAAAGGCCAGGACGGACTCCCCAAGGATCCGACCAAGGCCGAGCAGTATCGGCAGCGCGCCAAGGCCTTGGGCGACAAACTCCACGCGGCTGAGCAAGCGAAGTGAGCCGTCACTTCGCCTCCGGTAGCGCGTAATAGGCGACCTCGGCGAAGAAGAACTCCGCCATGTACAGCTTGGCGTAGTCGTAATGACGGATCGCCTTGAGGATCTGCGGCCGAGCTGAAGTTTCTCCGGCCAGGGCCACGACGGCCGCGGCGGCCAAGGGGTGACGCATCCACGTGGCCTCGTAGTTCTTCCGGGGCCCACGCTTCTTGGCATCCACGATCCTGGCCAGGCGCTCAGCCTCCGCCTGCGTGGGCTGTGGGAACCAGGTCGGATAGGCCGCGCGCCAATCGGCCGTGCCGAAGAAACCTTGGTCGGCATTATCGAACTGGGCGTGCGTACCCACCGACGACGATGCGAACCGCGCGGTGACGTCGAGTCCCTGCCGATAGGCGGCCTTCGTCGCGGCGTCGGTCTCGACGGCGGCGAGCCGCGCGAGCCCGGCCTGGGTGCCGACGTAGATCCAGAACTGCCCCTTCTGCAGGGAAGGGATGAACGAGAGGTCCCGCGGGCAGCCCAGCGCGCAGATCTCGCGACGCGTCTCGGCCGACTTGGCGGGCTTCTCATCCAAGGCCCGACGATAGCGCTCCAGCCAGACGGCGTCGCCGGTGATCTCGTAGGTGGCGCGAAGCAGATAGACATAGCGGGCGGCGTCACGGAAGTGCTCTCCCTTGAAGCCTCCGCGGAAGTCGCCTTTGAAGGCGCCGTCGCACGGCACGCGCCAGCCATTGGACTCCAGCGTATCGGCGACCTCACGGACTTTGGCCACGAGGACCGTGCGTTCGGCGGCCGAAGGGATATCGCTCAGCAGATACGCGTGCAGCCCCAGGAACCACGGCTGCATCTGGTCGTCGGAACTGAGCGGGTAGTGACACTTGCCGTCGGCGCCGACGCCGCGGGCCACGAAGCCCGGGACGTCCGAGACCGACGCGCACTTCAGGAGACCCTGCGCCAGTTTTCGGGCCTGTTCCTTGTCCGAGGCCGCACCCGTGCGACGAGCCCGCTCGACCATCGCGTGGAGATACATCCCGGTGAACATCGGCCCGTTCTCGATCGGGCTCCACCAGCCGATGGCGTTGGGCTTGCCCAGCCGGCAATCCTCCGGGGTCGGCAGCTCGCCGACGTAATCCCGCATGATGCCGTGCCCATCGATGAAACGCCGCCACGTCTCGGCATGCGCCCGCTCGACCGCCGGGTCCTCCGCCCGGAGCAAGGCGCCCGTCATGGCCAGCGACAGCCAGATCACGAACAAGCGACGGAGACGTAGGGGCATGGCTCATCTCAGCCAGCCCCGCGGTGCGCCGCAACCGGAATTCGGCGAGCTCAGGCGCCCAGGCCGACGATCTCCTTGGCGCCGACGAGCTCCTTCGCCGCGGCGATCAGGTGCGCCTTGAAAGCCGCCGCCAGAGGCGAAAGCCGCCGGCCGGAGGGATGGACGATCTGCCAGCTGGACTGCAACGGGAAGCCTTCGACCGGGAGCGTCACCAATCCCGGGTGCGCGCCCTTGCGGATCGCGTGGGCGGAAACGATCGCCAAGCCCATGCCGCCGGCCACCGCTTCGAGGATCGCCTCGTTGCTGCCGAGTTCGAACCGCACGGAGGGCTCGAAGCCGCGCTGACGGAAATAATCGTCGGCGGCCAGGCGCGTGCCCGACCCGCGCTCCCGGGTGATGAAGCGGACGTCGCGGAGATCCTGCAGCAGCACCGCCGACCGGCCCGCCAGACGATGCTCCGCGGGCGCGACCACGACGAGCGGGTTCGGCATGAAGGCCGTCGCGCTCAGCGCCAGGTCGGCCGGCGGACGCGACATGATGTAGAGGTCGTCATGGTTCTGCCGGAGGCGGTCGACGACGCCGTCGCGGTTGAGCAGGACCATCGAGACGTCGACGCCCGGACGGGTGGCGCAGAAGGAGCCGAGCAGACGCGGCGCGAAATATTGGGCGGTGTTGACCATCGAGACCCTGAGCAGCCCGCTCTCGCCGCCGCGCAGCGCCTGGATGTTCTGCTCGAAGGCGTGCCACTCCACCTGGACGCCGCGCGCGGCCTTGGCGAGTTCGCGCCCGGCCTCGGTCAGGAAGACCTTACGACCGATCACTTCATAAAGCGGCAGGCCGACCGCTTCGGAGAGATCGCGGAGGTGCACCGAGGCCGTCGGCTGGGTGACGTTTGCCTCTTTGGCCGCTCCGCTGATGCTGCCGGTGGACACCAAGGCTCGGAAAAGTTGGAGCTGTCTAAAAGTGACGTTCATAGTATTTGTGCTATTTATTAATTTTTCGGAATAGTCTTTAGTCAATAAAATATCCGCCCAAGAAGACCGAATATGGCCAAACTCTTGGATCCCACCCTGCTCTTCTTCGCTTTCGGCGTGTTCGCCGGGCTGGTCAGATCGAATCTCGAAATACCAGCCCAAGCGTCCCGCATGCTGTGCCAGATGCTCCTGATTTCCCTGGGACTAAAGGGAGGCTTCGCCTTGGCCAAGTCCGGTTTCGACCAGAGCGTCGCGACCGGACTGGGCTGCGCCATCCTCCTGGCGACCCTCATCCCCCTCCTCGGCTACTTCCTCCTCCGTAAATTCCTGCTCCCTTTTGATGCCGTCGGCGTCGCGGCGAGCTTCGGCTCGGTCAGCGCCGTGGCCTTCATCGCCGCGACGCAACGCATGGAGGACGCCGGCCTCGCCTTCGGCGGACATATGTCCGCCGCGATGGCGATCATGGAATCGCCGGCCATCATCCTCGCGGTCATCGCCGCCGGCTTCCTGCGCAACCAATCCGGCGATGCGAAGGCCGGTGGCATCAAAGCCGGCAGGATCCTGCATGAGTCGCTCACCGACGGCACCCAGATCCTGCTGCTGGGTTCGATGGTGATCGGCTACGTCTCCGCCGAACCCGGCAAGGCCGTGCTGCAACCGGTCTTCCTCGACCTCTTCAAATGCATCCTGGCCTTGTTCCTCCTGGACATGGGCCTGATGGTCGCGCGTAACCTCGGCAAGGTCTCGTGGGGCCAGGCTCCGGTCCTCGCCTACGCGGGCCTCGCGCCTTTCGCGCATGCCGCCATCGCCCTGCTCCTCTGCCGTTGGTTCTCCATCCCGGCCGGCGACGGCGCCCTGCTGATGACGCTCGCCGCCAGCTCCTCCTTCATCGCCGTCCCGGCCGTGCTCCGGCTCACCGTGCCGGAAGCGAACCCGTCCTTGTATTTCGGCCTCTCGCTGACGATCAACTTCCCGGTGAACCTCCTCGTCGGCATCCCGCTCTGGATCGAGTTAGCCCGGCGCTGCCTGCAGCCCTGAGGGCCTTGCTTTCAGCTCCGAAGCCGGCGGCCGACGATCAGCACGAGGCCGAGGGCCACGCACTGCGCGAGCAGGAATGAGCCGACGTCGGCGGGACGAATCCCGACGAAGGTATCGGTGAGCCCGCGGGCGACCGTGGCCGCCGGATTCGCGAAGAAAGTCGACGAAGTCGCCCAGTAGCCGGCGGTGACCGTCAAGGCGACGTAGGCCGGCAGCCTGGCGTCCTGCCGCGACGAGCCCGTGCGGATGAGCAGCAGGAGCAGGCACGTGGCGAGGAACTCGCTGAACCAGAGCTCGGCCGAGCTCCGCGGCTTCGTCGACACCTGGAAAATCGTCCGGCCGAACATGGCATGCACGGCCCAGACGCCGGCGATCGCACCAGTGAATTGCGCCAAGAGATAGCCGAAGGCCTGACGGGCCTCGATGACGCGGTCGGCCCAAGCCATCAGCGTGACGACCGGGTTGAGCTGCGCGCCGGACACGGGTCCGAGCAGGCTGATGAGGACGTAGAGCGCCGCTCCCGTGGCGAGGCTGTTGGCCAGCAAGGCGACGGCGACGTTCCCGCCGGCCAAAGACTCGCCCATGATGCCCGAGCCGGTGACGGCGAGGAGCAACAGGGCCGTGCCGAAGAACTCCGCCGCAAGCTGATGTTTCATGGTCACTGGGCGCGCGCGGCTTCCTTCAGGCCGGCCGCGTAGGCTTCGAAGACGAGCCTGATCTCATCGCGGACCCGGCGGAACTCCGCGCGGATCTCCTCCGGCGTGCCGGTGGCGTGCGCGGGATCCGCAAAGCCCCAGTGATAGCGGTTCACCTGACCCGGGAAGACCGGGCAGACCTGGTCGGCGTTCCCGCAGACGGTCACGACGGTCGAGACCGGGACGTTGAGGAACTCCGAAAGGTGCTTGGAACGATGCGCCGAAGCGTCGAGGCCGATTTCCTTCAGGACTTCGATCGCCATCGGATGGACATAGCCGGCCGGCTTGGAGCCGGCGCTGGCGACGTCGACGAGCCCGCCGACGGCGCGGCGGAGGATGGCCTCCGCGAGGTGGCTCCGGCAGGAGTTGCCGGTGCAGAGGATCAGGACGAGAGATTTGCTCATAGGTAATGGAATTCAGCAGCAACCGGAACCGGGCTTGCAGGCGTTCGGGACGCAGATCCCGGGCGCGAGGCAGTCGGCCCGCTTGGCGCCGAGGAGGAAGATCCGCTCCCGCCCTTCGACCACGCTGCCGAGCACGGGGAAGACCGTCAGGAGCGGGAAGTCGTATTCGACCTCGAGCGGCAAGGCCGTCGAGCCGACCAGCTCAGCCCCGCGGGCCAGGACCTGCAGGGCCTTGGCGCAGCCGACGCGGTGGTCGGTATCGTCGGCGCTCCAGAGCTGCAGGCGCGCCGAGAGGTCCGTCCGGATGGTCCCGCCGCAGTCGATGAAGCGTTTCTCCACCCTGGCCACCTCGGTGAGATGAAGGTGGATCGGCGTCAGCGCGCCCGTGGGCAGACGGAAGCGCAGGCCGAGCGAAGGGTCCGCGGCGAGGACCTGACGGAACGCCTCGAAGGACAAAGGGGCCGGAGTCAGGGATTGCATACGCTTAAGCATATACGTTGGATGGGGCATGCCCGGAGTCAAGAACCCGAGCCCGCCGCCCACCGTGGCGCAGGTCTGCCTCGGCCTGTCCGACCCGACGCGCCTCCGACTCCTCGCCCGGATCGGCCGGGAGGAAGTGTGCGTCTGCGACCTGCAGGCGGAAGTCGGCCGCGACCAGCCCACGGTCTCCCGCCACCTCGCGATGCTCCGCAAGTACGGCCTGGTGACCTGCCGCAAGGAGGGCCGTTGGTGCCACTATCGCCGCGCGCCGCTGCCCCCTACCCTCGCCCGAATCGTCGACCTCGCCGCATCGCCGAAGGCCCGGCCGAAGAACTCCTGCTGCTGACCTCAGCGGGCCTTAGCGGCCCCGAGCTCGCGCATCACGGCTTCATAGGCCGGCTTGGGCTTGCCCTGACGGTCGAAGAGGAGCGGATGGTTCACGCGCGGCCACGGGAACTTATTGAGCCAGCTCTGTCCGTCGTGGAGGTTCCAGAACGAGACGCGGGCGATGACGTCAGGATACTGGCGGAAAAGCCGGAAGAGCCGCGCATATTGCTCGGCCTGACGGGCGAGCACGTCCGGCGGGCAGCCGTCGGCGTACGGATTGATCTTCGCCATCTCGGCCCGGTGCTTGTTACCGTCGGCCCACCAGCGTCCGCGCGGGATGACGTCGATGTCGAGCTCGCTGACCACGGCCTTGACCCCGATGGCCCGCAGGGCGAGGAGCGTCTTCTCCAGCTGCTCGTAAGGCACGCGGTCGATCTCGTAATGCCCCTGCAAGCCGACGGCGTGGACGGGCGCATTCCGGGCCTTCAGCCGGGCGAGCAGGCCGAGCATCTTCTCCCGCTTGCCGTCGAGTTCGTTGTTGTAGTCGTTGTAGATGAGCTGGGCCGACGGATCGGCCGCATGGGCGTATTCGAAGGCCAGCGCGATGAAGTCCTCGCCCGCGGCCCGCATCCAACCGGACTCACGCAGCTCGGCCTTGCCGTCATCGAGCGCCTCGTTGACGACGTCCCAGGTCGAGATCTTGCCCTTGTAGCGGCCGACCACCGTGTCGATGTAGGCCTTCATGCGGGCCAACAGGACCTCCTTCTTGGCCGGAACCGCGCCGTCCATGTAGAACCAAGCCGGGGTCCGGTCATCCTTGGCCCAGACCAGGCAGTGACCGACGACTTTAAGGTCTTTGGCGCTGGCGAAGTCCACGAACCGGTCGGCCTGCTCGAACCGCCAGACTTCCGCAGACGGACGTAACGCCGCCGGCTTCATGCAATTCTCCGGCGTGACATGGCTGAACTGCGTGGTCAGCAAGGACCAATCCGCCGGGTTATCGGGAATCCGGTCCGCCAGACCCACGCCCGCGGCCCAAGGCGAGGCTTGGCGCAAGGATTGTCCCGAGACGACGTCGGTGACCAAGATCAGACCAAAGAGGCAAAAGGCGCGGAGCATCGGTTCATCAAAAGGGTATGGAGCCACGAGTAAACGCCCGATGCACGACTGGAAGGCTTCACGGTTGAAGGCTCCCTGAAGAGCCCTTAAGCAATCCGCACCCCGACCATGCTCCGTGCGTTCCTGCTCTCCGCCCTGCTCGTGACCACCATGCCCGCCGCCGAGATTCCGCAACCCGCCCCCCGCGGGGCAGGCATCGTCGTCTCGCTCTGGCCCAAGGACCGCGTGCCGGCGCCGGCGACCCAAGGCCCGGAGAAGGCGCTACCGGCTCGCGGCGACAACGTCCTCCGCCTGACCGCCATCAGCGAACCGAGCTTCACCGTCTATCCGGCGGAGTCCGCCAAGCCGGCTCCGGCCGTGATCATCTGCCCGGGAGGAGGCTACACCATCCTCGCCTACGACAAGGAAGGCACCGAGCTCGCGGCCTGGCTGAACACCCTCGGCATCACCGGCGTGGTGCTCAAGTATCGCGTGCCGGCGAACCGTGAAGGCGCTTTCCAGGACATCCAGCGCGCCGTCCGGATCGTCCGGCATCGCGCCGCCGAGTGGAACATCGCCAAGGACCGGGTCGGCGTGATGGGCTTCTCGGCCGGCGGCCACCTCTCCGCCCGTCTCAGCGTCTTTGCCGGACCCGCGACCTACCCGCGCGTCGACGCCGCCGACGACCAGCCCCTGCGACCCGATTTCGCCATCCTCGTCTATCCCGCCTACCTCGACCAAGGCATGGTGCCGCAGGTGGACGCCAAGACCGCGCCGACCTTCATCGCGCAGGCCGTGGACGACAGGAAGTTCATCGCCGGCACCGACGCCTACTTCGCCGCGCTCAAGGCCGCCTCGCCTCAGCACGCCTTCTTCCGCTGCGCCACCGGCGGCCACGGCCACGGACTACGTTCCGACAAGGAAGCCAAGGCTTGGCCAGAGAAGTGCCAGGCCTGGCTCACCCAGATCGGCGTGCTCCCGGTTGCTCGCTGATTTCATTCCAGCCTGCTCAGTCCGACCCCGACCTTACCTTCGGTTGGTCATAGTTCTTGGTAATACCCGGACGAGCCGGGGCGCCCTTTGGTAGGGTTTTTGGTAGCGTCAGCTGGATGCTCCTGTTCACCGGCGGTTCAAAAACACCGATTCAGGTCCAAAAACATGCGCAAAGCCCTACATCGGGCCGCATAGGTCAAAGTGGCGGAGAGGATGGGATTCGAACCCACGATACCCTTTTGGGGTATACCCATTTAGCAAACGGGCGCTTTCGGCCACTCAGCCACCTCTCCAGGTCCTTCGTTAATTCGAAGGACGTTAACTAATGGGGAGCGCGGAGGGATGGTCAAGCCAAGGCCTTGGCGGCTTCGGCCTACCTACCCCAGAGCGGGAAACCCTCTATTAATCGAGCCACGAGATCGGATGGGGCACAGAATGTTTTAAGCAACAAACTCATCTAAAAGGAAACGCGGGCCGGCGAACCGGACCCGCGTCGAACGGACATTTCCATTCCTTACGTAAAAGTTAACAAGTCAACCGACCCATTCAAGGAAAAGCTGCCTTCTTGATCGGGGAATAACCCCCAAGAGATAGGAGGGCGCGGCGAGGCCGCGCCCCCACACCCGGCCGCCCTGCGGCCACGTACCAACCGAACCGCCAACCGCTATCCGCAGAAAGCTCTGTCGTTTTTCCTTATCTAGCGATATCGTTCCGGCTCAGCACGGTGATGCCGTGGCTGGACAGGACGGACGAGGCCAGTTCCTGGGCCTCGGTGCGCACCACGAGCCCGTAGCGGCCGTTGGGCCGGAACAAGAACGGGTAGACGTAATGGATGTTGATCTCCGCCTTGAGCAGGACGCGGGTGACGTCCTTGAGCTGGGCCTCGGACTGGAGCTCGATGGCGACCACCGGGACGTCGTCATGCGCGAAACGATGCTCGTCGAGGATCTGCTCCGCGCGTTCAGGATAGTCGACCACGATGCGGATGATGGTCGAGTCCGTGGTGTCCACCAGGCAGAGGGCCATGATGTGGACGTCCGCCCCGGCCAAGGATTCTACGAGCTCGTTGAGGCGGCCGACCTTGTTCTCGACGAAGATGGAGAACTGGCGGACCGGTCCGAGGTCAGGTTGCTGGGAGAGTTCGGCGGCCATCGTGACCTACTATGCCAAATCCAAGGCCATTCTCCAGCCCCATTTCCTCGCCGCCCCAAAGGAGGAACTTGACTAACATACACATATCTAGATACGAAGATACTTAATGTTGACCATCGCCGCCCTGCTCCTCGCCCAGGCCCCGACCCGCCTGCCTGAGACCGTCGTGATCGAAACCCGACAGGCGAAGCCCTTGGCGGACACCTCGCCCTCCGTCAGCCGCCTCGACGTGGCCGCCGCGACCGACGCCGGCCAGACCACCCTGACCAGCCTCCTCGGCGGCGCTCCCGGCGTCTTCGCCACGGAACAGTCCGGCGAGGGCTCGGTCGGCGCCCTCTTCCTGCGCGGCACCAATTCGACCCAGACGGCCGTGCTGCTCGATGGTCGACGTCTGCCGCAGGGTTTCTCGAATTCTTACGAGATCGGCCGCTACCGCATCTTCGGCCTGGCCTCCGTCGAAGTGCTGCGCGGCCCCTCCTCCACCCTCTACGGCGCCAACGCGCTCGGCGGCGTCATCGACCTGCGCCAGCAGTCCCCGCTCACGGCACGCACCGGCTCCACGCTTGTGGCTGAAGGCGGCTCCTTCGGTCGCGGCACGCTGAACTACGCCTTGCTCACGAACAACGCAGCCGAAGGTAAGGCCGCCACGCAGGGCACGGCGCTTTCGCTGACCGCGACGCACGACGACGGCTTCCGACCCAACGCCGACCGCGAGGCCGTGAGCGCTTTCCTGAAGCACGAACAACGCCTTACGACGAACCTGGTCTTCGACATCGTCGGTTCGGCCGACCACGGCCAGGCCGGCCTGCCCGGCCAGCAGCTCGGCGGCCCGCCCAACGTCACCGACTGGCAGCGCGACGGCGGCTGGCTGCTCTCTCCGGGCCTTCGCTTCCAAGACGCGGACACCGAAGCCGCGGTCTTCTGGTCCCGCGCAGGTTCTTCGATCGAGAGCCTCACCGTGCCTTATGCGAACCGTTACTTACTGGATCGCGACGAACTCACCGCGACGGTCGACCGACGCGTCCGGTCCGACCTGAGCCTGGGACTCGGACTCAGCTACGAGCGCACCACCTTCGACCAATTCGACGTCGCCGCGAGCAGTCTCACCTGGGCGGGGACCCAGGAAAGCCTCGGCGTCTGGACCCGTGCCGAATGGCAGGCCACGGCCAAGGACCGGATCCGCGCCGCGCTCCGCACCGACCGCTTCACGGACTTCGCCGGCAAGACCACGGGCGACGTCACCTACAGCCGACGCCTCACGAAGGAGCTGCTGGCCCACGCCAAAGTCGGCACGGCTTACCGCGCCCCGGCGGCCAATGACCTCGCCTACGGCACGCACCTCGGCCTGCCGCTCCGTCCCGAGAGCAATACGGGCTTCGAAGTCGGCCTGCGCCACGAGGACAGCGTTCCCGGCGCCTTGTCCTGGACGCTGGTGGCCTTCCGCAACGAGCTGAGCGACCTGATCGATTACAACCCGCTCAGCTACCAGACCTACAACATCGCCGAGGCCCGCACCCAAGGCCTGGAGGCCGGCGTCGAGACGCGTCCGTCCAAAGGCCTCCGCCTCTTCGGCGCGGCCACCTGGCTCGACAGCCAGATCCTGTCCTCGGACTACTTCCTCGGCACCGGACTCACCGGCGACAAACTGCTCCGTCGGCCGACGCTGACGCTTTCCCTCGGCGCGGAGGTCATGCCGGACGACGACTGGACCTTCGGCGTCTCCGCGGCCCATCTGCGCGGACGCGAGGACTTCGACTGGAACGCCTACGCCCGGACCGAACTCCCGGACGCGACGTTCGTGCGCCTTTGTATCCGTCGCGTCCTTTCCGACCGCACCGAGATCTCCCTGCGCATCGAGAACCTTTTCGGCGAGGACGCCCCGCCGGCGGCCTTCGGCTTCCCGGCCCAGCCGCGTTCGGCCTACCTCAGCCTGACGCGCCGCTTCTGAGCGGCGGGCACGCGACGTAACTCCCGCGCGGAGAACGTCATATTCACAGCGGTCCCAATCCGTTTGCATCCCGCGCCGGGATGGGCAAAGTCCGATGCCCTTCCCATGAGCCGGTTCTACTTCGCCTACGCCTCCAATCTGGATTCGACCCAGATGGAGCGGCGTTGCCCCGGCTCCAGTTACCGCGGCAAGGCCTTCCTGCCCAAGCACCGCCTGGCCTTCACGCACCCCAGCTCCACCTGGGGCGGCGGCTCGGCCGACATCCTCGAGGACCAGGACACCCCGGGCGTCTGGGGCGCGGTCTACGAGATGACCCCGGATGATTGGAAGCGTATGGATGAGGCGGAAGGCACGGCCTACAAGCGCATCAAGCTGACCGTGCTCGAAGCCGGCCTGGAAGACTGCCCGCTCGACTGCCAGGCCTATAAGGTCGTCGACCCGACCGGCCCCCACCTGCCCTCGCGCCTCTACCACGAGAAGATCGTGCGCGGCGCCCTCGCCCGCGGCCTGCCCGCCGGCTGGATCGCGTGGTTGCGCGGCCTCTCGATCAAAGGCTGACGTGGCCAAGCCGAAGGCACGCTGCTTCTGGTGCGGGGACGATCCGCTCTACGTCGCTTACCACGACGAGGAATGGGGCGTGCCCGTGCGCGACGACCGCCGCCTCTTCGAGCAGCTCATCCTCGAAGGCGCCCAGGCCGGCCTCTCGTGGCTCACCGTGCTCAAGAAACGTCCGCATTATCGCCGGGCCTTCGCCGGCTTCGACGTGGGCAAGGTCGCGCGTTTCGACGCGAAGAAAATCGACGCCCTGATGCAGGACGCCGGTCTGGTACGTCACCGCGGCAAACTCGAATCCGTCGCCCTCAACGCCCGCGCCTTCCGCGCGCTCCAGGAGGAACACGGCAGCTTCGCGCGATGGCTCTGGGCGCACGTCGACGACGAACCCGTGGTGCGTCGCTCGCGCCGGCCGCAGCCGACCACGCCGCTCGCCGAGCAGATTTCCAAGGAGCTCAGGCGACGCGGCATGAAGTTCGTCGGCCCGACGATCATCCAAGCCTACCTGCAGGCCGTCGGCGTCTACGACGAACACCTGCCGGGATGCTGGAAGGCGTGAACAGCGGCAGGGCTAGGGCCAGGGCTGGAGCTAGGTTTATTTGGCGGGCGGGACGTAGCCGTGGACGGTCACGGCCAGCTTCTCCTTCGTGGGCTCGATGGTCCGCTGGGCGACGACCTTGCCGCCGACCATGACGGCGAACCGGGTCGGCTGGGTGGCGGCGGGCACGTTGACGTGGAACTTGTTGAGGTGCTTGGCGTCGATGCGACGGTCCGCCAGTCGGAAGCGCAGGAGGCCGGCCTTGGTCTCCACGACCAGCTGGCAGTCGCCGGGCTTAAGCTGGGAGCTCTCCTCCGCATAACAGAAGCCAAGCGCCCCGTGGAGGGCGGGATAGGCGTAGCCGGGCAAGCTCGCGGCCGGATCATAATAGCCGACCAGCGTGACGACCGCGGCGCCGAAGACCTGCGGCTTGCGCGCCTCGCCGCCTTCGGCGCCGGTCGCTTCCTGCCACTGCCGGCCATCGGAGACGTAGGCCTGCTTGAAACCACGGGAGACCGTGACCTCGGCCCCGTTCACACGGAGCACCGACGAATAACCCGCGCCGTGCGCGACGGAGAAGACCCGGCCCTTGTTCGCGGCGGAAGCCGCCGGCAGCGGGATCTCCTTCGTCCAGTTGCCGTCGCCCATCGCGACCTCGACGCGCTCGTATTCGGAGAGCAGCTTCGCGAGGCTCGCCTCGCTCAGGTCCTTGATCGGGGCGCTGACCGCCCGGCCCGTCGCGAGCCGGTGCGCATACGGCTCCATCTTCGCGGCGGCCTCGTTCCACTTGCTGAAGCCGGTGGGAGAGAGCGGGTCGAAGACCGCCTTCGACTCCAGGAACTTCTGGATGATCGCCGCGGTGTTCGGCGTATAGAGGGTGAAACGGTTGAAGGAGGAGAACGGCGCGCCGCCGGCCATGGCGTCGTAGCCATAGCTGCGTCCGTCGAACGGCGGCTGGGTCTGGCCCTCGAGCACGGCGTCCTTGCCGGTCCGCAGGGGCGAGAAGTTCGGCAGGAAGCGGCGCTTGTCGGCGTCCCAACCCCAGGTGGAGTTGATCTGGTCGGCGGGGCGGTGGACGGACCCCTTGAACCCGTCGACGTAATGGCCGAGCCCGTAGTTATGGCCGACCTCGTGGCTGAACTCGTTGCCGAGCGAATCATCGAGCGTCACCATGCCGTTGCCGCCCGAGCCGCCGTGGACCTGCACGCCGTTCGAGTAGACGCCGCGGCTGTTGTGGGCCGCGAGCTGGGCGACCGCATAAGGATGGCCCTTCTCGCCGGAGCCCGCGGTGCTGTGGAGCCCGTAGTTGGCGTTGTCGATGCCGTGCGAGATGAGTTCCTTGCCGATGTGCTGGCGCATCGCGCCTTCATGCCAGCCGCCTTTGCTCGGATCGACCTCGGTGAGCAGCACGCCCGTGGGCAGCATGACTTCCTTGAGGTGGAGCGGCGCGTATTGGCTGACGATGAGCCGGCTGGCCGGGACGGTCTGGAAATATTCGCGGTGCGCCTCGGGGTCCTTGGCGAAACGGAACGCATCCCGCGGCGGCGTCAGGAAACCGAGGTCGATCGTGTGCAGCAGCAGCTGCGTCGGCGCGCCGACGTCCGGCGCGGAAAGCTCGCCTTCCTCGCCGCCCTTGCGGAAGCGCAGACGCAGGCCGGGCCGGACCCACTCGGCCGGCAGGTCGGCGCTCCACGCGTCGGCGGCGTAGCGGAGACCGTTGTTATCGAGCTCGCCCTCGCGGAACCACTGCCCGCCGACGGCCTTGAAGGCCAGGCTCTGGCCGCGCCCGATGCTCACG